>SDBV01000012.1_pt1 | contig 162686 bp, 151 predicted proteins | sample 2277081 | NCBI WGS metagenome assembly SDBV01 (sample SAMN10402039, study PRJNA504765) | marine sediment metagenome | isolation source: marine sediment core GS10_PC15, 223 cmbsf | place: Arctic Ocean: Southern Knipovich Ridge | collected 2010 | reverse complement strand
AAATGGTGGGCGTTTTGGAGGGAGGGGGAAGATAACGCAAAGATCGCTGATGCACAGAAAAAAGTAGATGCTGCAAAAGCTAATTTGAAAGCATTAGAAGACGCTCAAAAAGAAACTCCAACAACCAAACCTCAACAAACCGTAGATATACCCACAGAACTAAGTGCTATAATGGGAGATGGCATTATCCGGCATTTGGATTTGGATACTGTTGATGGTGTATACATTTACTATGCAGCTGCGTCACCAGGTCGTCCGGTATTAGCTCCAATATTTCTCAAAAAAATTGATGGAGAATGGAAATGGACTCCAAGTATAGGCCCAGAAGACCTGGAGAACTTAAAGGATGAGGATTGGATAGATACCAGTAAAACAGACTATAAAGGTACAGAATTAGCAAGATATAGGGACTTCATCAATAAACTAGAGGAACAATCCAATACCTGGAGGCCAGCTACTGAAATCGAAAAAAAGAATTGGCAAGACAATTTAATGGGGGTCCTTGATGAAAATGAAAATCTGGTATATTATGACATGAAAGGAAATGTTGTAGGCATGCAAACTAAAGATGGAGAATTCCAAAAACGTTTAACCCCAGAAAAAACCGAGCCAATAACAACCATAAAAGGCAGATTAAAAGCAAATTACCCTGATGCACAGGTACAGATAGTAATGTACGATATGATGGGAGCACTTGTAGATGCAACCTTAGGGAAAATTACTGATGAATGGGTAGAAGACAAATGCAAAGAAGACTATGAAGCAAGCTACCCTACAAGCGATACCCCAATAGATAGTGGAACAGAAGGACCAGGAGAATGTACTGGTGCTAATATCTACGATGCCCAGTTTATAGAAAATGTACCATTAGCCACAACCTGTGAATATAAAGTATCTTACGGCATCTCAGCCTGTACTGTTGCTATAGATTATAATATCTACTTTACAGGAACTGACGGTGATGACGCAATAACACAAGGCAATTTAGAATTAGGACAGTCTATTTCTAAAAATAATGTAATAGAATCTGCATTCTGCGGGCATAACCAGATTTGTATAGGGGCAAGTGATGGATTTAACCATTGTTTTCCTCCTTAGAGTTAGAAAATAGAAAGGTTTATTTATGAGTTTATTTCCAGATAGTTTACTTAGGGGGATAAGATGAACTTTTACCAAAACTACATTAAAAAACCAATAAAACTATTCCTAAACACATTCAAAAATAAAAAACTATTATCAATCTTAGGAATAGACATCATCTTCTACATAATATTCTACTTAGGTTTTAAAGTATTTGCATCCAAAGCCAAAAAAATAATAGAATCATTGCAGGATCTAAACGCAGTTGCAATTCAAAACCTGAATAATGTTGATATAGAATCTGCAAACCAATTACTAGCTCAATTGCAAACCTTTGTAGCTTCCATCATTGGTGCTGTAGTCGTATTCATATTATTCATCATAGTAATCCTAACATTAATCAAGGGTTATGAATGGAGCAAAATAGCTGATAATAAACTTAAACCCTCCAACTATCTCAAATTATTAGTCCTGAACATCATATGGTTCACCATCTGGGTTATTATTTTCTTTATTCCATTCTCTTTCATAGAGCAACAGACCTACTTGACACATTTCTATTACATAATTCCCCCAATCTTATACTTCAGCCTATTCCTATACCTAAACTTTGCACAAACACAGAAAATAGGAAAAGCATTATTAGCTCCAATAAAAGAAGGTTTACTAAAGCTGCATAAATACCTAGCTGCTCTGGTAATAATCATATTGCTTTTTACAATCCCTCCCTTAATATTAAAATTCTTTAATTTTCCCCTAACATTACAAGCAGTTAACCTGCCAACTCAAAACGTTAGTCTGATTATATTCTCAATTATATTATTAATAACATTAGCAGTTTACAAACTATATTTCTATTCTATTCAGAATGAAACTTCCTAAGTAATTTATCTATATCTTCCCTACTATAACCATAACCCAATAGAACCTTCTTTATCTGCTCTGGCCCATAACCTTTTCTCAAATTATCTGAGATATATCTGCTTAACCTTTCACCATTCTGTTTCTTCACCTTACCCTTACTCAAAAAATGCATCAAAGCAATAATAATTATTACAATCAATAAAACAGGGATTATATAATACAACAAACTTACTTCATTTTCTTGCTCTTTAACCTCTTCTTTTCTTATTATCCTCTCCTCAGCCCGAGGCTCTTCTTCTACCTCTGGCTCAACAACAGGCTTCCCAGCACAATCAACATCCATCTCAGCACTACAGTCAGCATCACATTTACCATCTACCTGCATATCACAATAATCATCCTGCATTCCAGAATGACAATCCTCTTTACAGCTTTCATAGCTTTCATGACTTTGACAAATTCTATCACCGCAAACATCTGCAAACGAAGCAACATTATAGCCAAATATTCTGTCTCTGTCTTCAAAGATTACAATCTCCTCTATTTCCTTATTATAAGGAATATATAATGTAAAGTCTTTGCTTTCCTTCATACCCATATACTCTTGTGCCTGCACATCAAAATTAAATTCATCCAAAATAGTATTGTAAAAAGATATTAATTTCAAAGTATAGCTCCCTTCACCCCCAATTTCAGGCGCCGTACCAGTTAAAAGGTTTATATCCCTATATGTAATAATCTCATCATAATAATTAAGCTCTAATGAATAATATTTCTCATCAGCCATAGCTATATTTACTAAAATCAACGCCATCATTACAAAAATTATCCATCTCATTTTTTATGATAAACTATAAGTGCTATTGCAATCAAAAACGTCATAATCATAACCAATATGCTCAAAATAATATCATTCAAGCCTGCTGCAGGCGGGGATGGCATTAAACCACTACCCAAAAACACTGATTCTGAATTTGTATTCCCTGCAAAATCTGCAACAATGATAGTAACTAAATTAGGCAGACCACTTAACTGCACAGATTCAACCATACCTGAGTCAATAAATGATTCCTCCTTAGCGGCTGAACCAACATATATCTTATAAAGCAGATAATCATCTTTATTGTCTGTAACCTTAAACCTTAACTCTGATGTATCAGAATTCGCAGGAGTCAATATCTCTATTACTGGCTTTTGTTTATCCAGGTAAAAAGGTGCAGGCATATACCACGTAGACCTGCTTTCGTTATCTGTTGCAGTAATCTTTATTTTATAATCGCCTTCTGTTAGATTGGTTGATAAAGAAACAACCTGATTCACTGCAGTACTACCATTTGCAAACAATCCACCATTTATAAAAACAGAATAATTTACATCTTGAGCAGTTGCATGGCTTATCTTAAACTCAATTACAGGACTTTCATTATATGCTGTGCTGTCTGGATAGATAAAGTCTATAACAAAGTTTGAAACATTAACAAAGAAACTTACAGGCTCTAAAAGCCCTAAGTTACCATCACTATCCCATGCCTCCATATGCAGTTCATGCCAGCCATCAGGAATATCACTTATATTTCCTGTTATCTCAACATTATTTGTTGCAGTTCCGCTAAGATATGTTGTTTCTTGAATATCTGTATCAAGGTAAACATTATAATCCATATAAGTGTTTTTCGAATCTGTTATAGTAAATGCAACATCTATGTAGCTTGTATCAAAAACAGAATTATTTAATGGTTTTCTTACAGTTATCTTAGGCCCTTCATATTTTAACATTTCATTCTCAATTAGTTTCTGTTCTGTCAGCATATATACGCAAAAATTATCCATAATCTCATCAAAACCCTGAATTGACTGTATTTCTTCTCTGTCAGGATACATAACAGGATTTGTAATAATAATATTACCTTGTTGCTCACACATTAACTGATCCTTATCAAATAATATCACATAATCCTCCACCTCATCATAAAGAAAGCACTGCTCTCTCATATATTCCTGCACATAGCTGGAATCTTTCCTAGCCATATTCTCTAGCGTGATATAAAAATTAAGCTCATCTAACTCATCCCTAAAATAATCAATAGGATACAAAGCACCTATAGCTGCTTCAGCATCTTTTCTAAGCTCTTTCTTAATTGTATTGCTGGTATAATCATAACCTGCAAAGATTATGCCACTTTTGCTTGAATTATCCTGCCATAACTTAAAGATTGGCAGGCATTTTATATTATCAATTAATGTAAAATGTGTATTGCCGCTTTTATTCACATTTCCCCCTCTATAGGTAACAATATCAACATTAATATTCTTAGTTCCATAAAAACTTTCTATATTACTGCTATCCCAATTATTAGCAAATATTGTATCATCCTCATTTCCATCTCCATGGGAGCCATCATTATAAAGCTGTGATATATCAAAATAAGTATCATGAGATATCTCTGCCTCGACTCTATCTAATCCTTCTATTTCAGATATAACATCTCTTATCTTAAAAGTATCTCCTCTTTCTCCAGAAACAGGGATTACTGAAAGCATACCAATATCTTCATTCTCAAAAAGAAAAGGAAATCCAGTATATTCCCTCAAGGATATTTTAGAAGGCTCTGTCAAACAGTGAATGTGCTGCCTGCATTCCTTTTTACTGATAAACTTTCCATTTAATCTTTCACAATTCCCTTTTAAAAAATTCCCTAAACAATACTCTTCCTCATCCAAACAACAACCAATATTACATTGCTCAATCTCATTACAGTTTTCTCCTGCTTCAAAGAAATTAGGGCAATAGGATTCATCTGATTGCTTGCACGTCAAAGTACAGCAGCCATCAGCAGCCAGAGAACCAGTAGAAAGTAATATAGGTACAACTAACAAAATAATACATATAACAAACCAATTTTTAATTCTTCCCAAAGGGAAATTTGAAAATCCCAGAGGGATTCTTGAAATCCTTGATTTCAATAAAATTCTTTTTTTCATTTTCATTTATATTTCACCGTACACGTCAATGTGCACTTCCCACAGGCATACTTCTTCCCATCAGGACATTCTTTTATCATAGCTGTAACTGAAACAGGCTGGCCTGCTGTTGCATTCATTGTCCCTTCCTGAGGCATACACGTTCCTTTCCCATTCCCGCTTTTCTCAATATTAATTTCCTGATTGCATGTTGGAGTGAATGTTACTGTATCTTGTGCTCCTGCATCAGATTGCGACGCACTTAGGTACATTCCACCTACAACAGCACCTATCAATGCTAACTTCATACCCAACCCCATAACAAAAAGACCGCCACCCATAGTCAGGCTACCCGCACCAAGTGCAACTGTTTGTAAGGCTGCTGAAAAAGCAGCACCCATTGATGAGAGGAACCCACCTGATGCTGCTGCAAGGCCTGATGCTGTGAGACTACCAGCAGCTGCTGCTGTCATACCAGTTGCGCCTATAGCCCCTGCAGTAACAACTCCTGCAGATGCAGGAATAGCGCCTACAGTTAACGCAGTCCCAGCAGCATTTAGAGTATATGGTATAAACGCCTGATTCAAACCAGTCTGGAGGGCCCACATCTGAGTTGGTGTCCCTGTAATAACCATCCCCTCAGTTAAAGCCGATTCGGCAACCAAAGGAGCTCCACCACCACTCATCACTATCATATACCACAAAACAATAATCAAAACAATCATAATAATCAACTTAACCCAACAACCACTTCCAGGATCAATCTTTGCTGTTGCAGACTTTGTTTTCTCTTCCTGATCTGCGCAGTAAACCAAGCTATAATTACTAAAACCATCAATATCTGTATATGCATAGCTTTCATCATAATTCGCCTTTACCTGCAAAGGCCTCCATCCTTCTCCTTCATCATATATAATTCCAACATTCTCATCTCCATGCGGATTCTCTTCTTCATTCCAGTAAATAACCATTCTTGAAGGATCAGAAAACTTTAATCCAGTAGGCTCAAACTGATAAACTGGATTAGTTGTTACATAATTAATATCATCATAAACAAAACTATCAGAAGCTGTTTCATGAAAAACAACATGCCCTCTTATTACTTTATCTGGATAGTGCTGGTCTACTGTTATTTCATCTACATCATTACCATCCAAGTTAACAGTTACACCAGGCATCAGCATAAGCTGGGCCAACCTATCAGGAGAATAAATAATAAAAGGCAGATCAATCCCAACCTGGCTGCTCCTTCCCTGTAAATAAACTGTTCTTGGAAGATATGGCCTTCCAAACTTAGCTGCAAAATCAAACTTATAATAAATCCCACTTTCATAAGCATAAGGGTCTGTTATTGTAAAGATCAAAGAATCACTACCTATTGCTCTGTAATCAACTTCAAAATCAGATTTATTAACCAATTCCAAAGGTTTAGAAAACCTAAACTCCGAAGTCATCACCCTGTTTATTATCTGAGAAGCTAATTCAAACACTCTCCTATACCTTATGTCATAATCCACAACAAAACTATCAATCTTTTTCTCATTACCTTCTCTTTTCATTGTTATTGGATAATTAACATCTAATCTTACTGTAGTATCGCTATAATCAACCCATGATTCAACATCCCCATCTACAATTTTAAATCCTCTTTCCCTAAAAATATCAAAATTTGAACATTTTTTTACATTCTCATCAACATACCTCATCAGCCATTTCTTTGTCTGGTTAAGAGAAGGCTGGATATTTATACTATCCAGATATAATATAGATGTATCCTCGTATCTTACAGGATTAGGCACATCTATATAGCCTCCCTGCTTCCCAAGTAGAACTAATCCATTATACCCTACATCCCTAACACAATCCTCTACATAGTTTTGTATAGCTAATGTATCCTTTTCAAACTCCTCTGAAGTAAGATGCCCTCCAGCTATTTTCTCCCTTATCACATATTCCCTTATGTAGAATATTGCAGCTATTATCAAAACAATCATAATGCCTGCTATTATAGCTAATGTAACCTGTGATTTTCTCTTCAATCTCCTGTTAAATATATTATAGTTGTTATTCATCTTATACATCAGGAACCTTAACTTCAGACAATTTCTTCAAACTATCACAGCCCTGCTTCAGATACTTATTAACTAATTTATCGCAAATAGTATAATCTCCTTTGTTTGCAAAATCCATATAGCACTGGTCCCTCTTAGAATCCTTAACTATCCTACTACAAGTATCACTATCTCTTTTTGTAGTTGCATACTCCTTATAGCAGCTATCCTTGTAAGAGCCATCCTCTATATTAAGGCACAACTCCCAATCACCAGATGAAACAGCAACACCACTAAAACAATTATACCTATAGCCTGTCTGCTCAATCTCTTTGCAATACTCTAAAGCCTTTTCTTTATCACTCTTGCCAACCTCCTTTATCAGATCTACCCTTTCCCACACCGGCTTATCTCCAAATATGCTGTCTTCTTTCTCCTTAGGCACTTCACAATCTGCTAAACAATTTCTATAATCTTCATTATCTTCACAAATTCCATTTCCGCAGCATGAATAGACTATATCATACCTGCACTCATAGTTAGTTCCCCTATCACAATAATCATTTGTGCATTCATCACTATCATCACAGCTTGAAGGACATCTCTTTACAGGCTCAACTGGCTCAGGCTCTACTGGTTCAGGCTCAACTGGCTCAGGCTCTACTGGTTCAGGTTCTTTTCCTTTAATAACCCTAAAACTTGAAGTAGCTCTTGCTGTTTTATCACCATAAAAAGCAGTTGCCCTCAGATAATAATTTCCTGGATTAACCCCGCTTAAATCAATAACAACAGAAGACGAAGCTCTTGTCTCTAAAGCAACTGTCTCTTCCTTAAACTTCACTATTTCATCCCTTAAATCATAGATTTCATACCTCAAAGAAACATCGTATCTTTTTGATCTTCCCAAATTAAAGATTTCAGAAGTAAACCGTAACTCATCTTCAACTGAACTGCTAACCAAATCTACCTGCACATCCAACAATTGTGAAGGAGCTCTGAAAATAAAAAACATATAGATTCCGGCAGATACCAAAAATAAAGAACAAATAACTGCAACAATTAAGATAACCATCATCTTAGAAGGGTGCATAATATGCTTTACCTCAGAAGGAGGGTAAGCACTCTGAAAAGCCTCATTTATCCTTGATTTCGGATACCCATACTTCAACAAATATTTTTTTATAGCATCAGCACTATAACCAGCTCTTATTTGCTCCCTTATGTATTTAACTAAGCTATTTTGCGCCATTTTATTTATTTTCTTTAACCTCTTTCTTGATATAGCTCTCAATCTTAGCAGACATATTGATGCAATTATCCTTGCAATACTCTCTAAACTGAGAAAATAATTTCTTATCTACAGTAAAATTATACCTTTCCTTAGTTACTTTCTTAGACATACACACTCGTAAGTATAAGTGTGTATAGTAGTATTTAAGTGTTTTGGTAAAATAAAGAGAATTATAGCAAAGAACAAAAAGAATTACGTCTGTTTTGCAAATTTATTTATCTTTTTCTCGTACTTAAGCAAATGTTCTAGATTCGAGTGTAACTCATTAACACCCGATTGTACAGACTGAAGTTTTTCGTAAAACAATCCCTTATTTTCTGAAACATTTAAGATAACCTCATCTTTAAAAGAAAAGAGATCTAAAATTCCATCCTTGATTACTGCTGTCTTTCCACGAATCCCTTTCACATAATTTACCAGCTCTAGCTCCGTCTTCTTAAGTATCCTAGATTTTTTATCTGCTCCGCTCTCAATGCTATTTTCCAATTGACTTGCAATCTTAATTACCTTCTGCTCTTCCATAAGTATCATCTGCAGATAATCAGAAACTTTCTTAATAAGCTTCCTGAACCTTTTTACTAACTTTTCACCCTCCTCAGCATTACCAGCACCATAGGTCTTTGCCCCATACTTAAAAGTAAGAAGTTTCTGGATTTGATTATACATATCATTAGCAGCATCAATAAGCAGCGCAGCCATTCTGACATGCTTCACAGCCTTAGAAACAACAAACTCTTCTTCTGCAGTTTCTGTTTTTAATTTTTTGCTCCCAGAGCCAACTAATTTCATAATTGGTTCATTAACTGTCAAACATATAAAACTTTCGCAAAAAAGCCTAAACTAAATGTTTAAAAGAAAATTTTCATAAAAAAGCATAAACAAAGACTAAATAAAGCACAAATCAAGTATAAACTATCTAAATTTATGCTAAAAAAAGCATAAATAAAGCATAACAAAAGCCAAAAAAAGCAAAAAGTTTATATATCAGTATACAGAATACCACAATAAACAATGAGTAAGCAGATAAGGATTACAGTAAGCGACGAAATAGATAAGCTTCTTTCTAAGGTAGCTAAGAAATTAGGAAAAAAGAAATCAATGCTAGCCAGGGAACTGATGGAGCAAAAGATGTATGATTTAAACTTAATCCAAAAAAGTTTGGAAGAGCTAAGATGAGAAAGAAAGGACAAGTAACAATATTCATCATCATAGGAATAATCATCTTATTAGGAGTAGGGATATTCTTTAGTATAAGAAGAGAAACGCTCGAGCAGCAATTTGGCACAGAAATAGAACTTGCAATAACAGAAGTTCCAATCGAATTTCGTCCAGTTTCTTCATTGATAGAAAACTGCATAACACAGACAGCAACAGAAGGCGTAACAAAATTAGGAGAAAGAGGCGGCTTCATAAATCTTGTAGAAAATGGCATTAACACGATAGAAGACACTACAAATAGTGATGCAGTCCAGTTCTCCCCCGGCTCAGAATATTCTGTTCCATACTGGTGGTACCTAAGCTCTGACAATCAATGTTCAGAAAACTGTGAGTTTACAATAATACCAGGAAACAAATTATATCTAAAAAAACAACCAGCTAAAACATCTATAGAATCACAGCTTGAAGATTATATAAACAACAACCTGAGAACATGCCTGAACAATTTTGAAGAATTAATATCTCAGGGCTTTGAAATAGGGGAAAAAGGAGACATCCAGGCAACTGTAACAGTAGCTGAAAATGACATCATAGTCTATATAGAATATCCAATCGAGGTAGAACGTGCAGGAAAAGAAAACCTGGAAAAATTCCTTATAAGGCTCCCTCTTAATATTAAAAGGCTCTATGACATAGCAAATCTATTAACAGACATGCAGGCAGAGCATCACATTATTGAAAGAGATGTTCTCAATCTAATAGTTGGATTCTCAGGAGTTGATAAAGATAAATTACCTCCAATGTCCTCTACCAAATTCAGAGTAGGGCACATAGTCACATGGCAGAAAAGTAATGTACAAAAGGACATAAAAAACATGCTTACCTCAAACATACAGCTATTGCAGATGTATGGAACAAGAAACTACGAGCCATATATCTTCCCAGGAAACTCTTTATTAGAATCTCTCTACAACAGAGGTATGCTCATACCTGGCTCTGAAGAATTCTCAGACCTGGATGTTAAATTTAATTATAACCCATTCTGGAACATCTATTTTGACCTAAACTGTGATGGAGAAACATGCAAACCAGAATCATTTGCTTCAGACCTGGTAGATACATTAATAGGCATTCAAAACTATAACTTTGTCTACGACCTAAGCTTCCCAGCAGAAGTAACAATCTATGACCCATCTGCATTCAATAACCAAGGATATACCTTCAAATTCTTCCTTGAAGCAAATATTAGGGCAAATGATGTCTTAAGCTCAGACTACACCAGAATAGAAGGAATGTCATTAGAAACAACTATGCTTTGTGATGAGAACAAAAGAACATCAGGTGATATAAGCATTAACGTAAAGGATTACACAACCCAGCAAGGCATAGATGATGTCCAGATAGCATACTCCAGCTATGAAGAAAACTGCCTGATAGGCTCTACTGAAAATGGAGTATTCAAAGGAAAGTTCCCAGTCATGCTAGGAGGTACAGTAAGCTTCCTAAAAGATAATTACCTTTCTTACTCGCAAAGATTTGATACTAAACTAAACAAAAAAGACAGCTTAGATATAAAATTAAAGCCAAAATCTTCTAAAAAGTTCACAATCAAAAAGAAATTAATGACAAAGCAGGGAAATGTCTGGGTACTAGGAAGTGAAGCTGAGCTAAGAGAAGATGAAGAAGCAGTAATTATACTAACAAAGAAAGCAAACCTGCAGGAAGCAGATTTCACAACATCTGCAGTATTATCAGGACCAACTCAAGGAGAGATTAATATTGCCCCTGGAACATATGAGCTCTCAATCAACCTCATATACAATAAACCAATAAGAATCCCTGAAAGTAGAAGAGAAATTGATGACGAAGATTACACAATCGAAGAATTCAACCTGGATGAAGGTTTTAGAGTAGGGGGCCTAAATATCAATTACACATTCACTAAACAGGATCTTAAAAACAACGAAATCATATTTTATGTTTTAAATCCAGACATTGTATCAGTACCTGAATCTCAAAGAACCATAGAAGACCTTAACACTGTCTCAAACGTCGACGAGCTGTCCCAAAAATACAAAGGAAGTTTAGTTCCAAAATTCAAATGACAAAAGACTATCTAAAAGGAACTGCATCATTTATGATAGCTTTGATACTAACCCTGCCTATTTATTCTTCTTTTGTTTTTGCAGGTTTGAAGAGTAATGGTTATATCTCCGGAGAAGATAATATAAAGGGCTATTACAGAAGAGATGAGAATATTGATCTTCATGTCGATGCATGGATTATTAAAGACAAAGTTTATGATGTAATAACTCCTTCACAGGTTCATCTATATAATTCTAATGAAATGGCATTTAATTCATGCACTGACAAAGGAGATGGGACTTTTCATTGCACATATCATATGACTTCAAGTAATCCGGATTATCCAGAATATCCTGCTCAAAAAGACTTCTCGATCCAGATTGCACTTTATAATGACCCTACACAATATTACCCAAATGGTCTCTATGACAGTCAAACTATTTTAAGGGGCGCTTTTGATGAAGAAGCTCCTGAAATAAAGTCATTTACAATAACCCCTTCAATTACTAATGGTGGAAATATAAATTTCAATTACAATGTTTATGACCATTCTTACTCCCCTACAGATACCAATAGGTGCAGCGGAATTAAAAAATTAGAGTTCTCCTACAATGAAACAATATTCGAAACTGTTGAGCTTAACTCACAATCCAATCAGTGTAGTGCTTCAGACACTATCTCAATACCCATTAATGACATAGGAGAGGTAGAAGAAGGAACAATAGGAGTTATATTAACAGTCTATGACAACTTCAACCAGGAGTCCAGTACAGTATCTCAATTTGATTATGATCCTAACTTTCCGATTATTGATCTTGAGTCATTAGAAATTAAAGATATCTATGGAGATAGTATTGAGTATATTGGAAATGATCCTATTAGTGGAGTAAATATAAGCTTTGTAATCGATTCTGATGATTTAGATGTTAATAATGTATATGGAGATATCTCAGAAATCAACATTGATAATATCCCTAGTTATAATAACAAGCAGGCAACCTGTGTTGTTTTTGAAGAAGGTTATAAATGCAGTTTTGAAAATGTAGAGGTTAAGTTAGGGCAATCTACTGTAGTTGATATCACAATTGAGGCTTATGATTTAACTGGCAATATGGATCCTACTGTCTTAAGCCAAATAGATGGAATCATTTACGATGGTATAGGACCTTCTACAACAAGCATCAAAACAGATAATATAAATGGAGGCATTAGTTATGCAGGAGCCTCAACCACATTTACCGTTGAGCTAAACGAAGATGGAATTGGAATAGACAAAGAGGATATAATCTTAGATTTAAGCAATATCCAAACAGGACTAAGCAAAGCTGCAGATGAATGTACCCTTTCAGGAAGCCAATGGACATGCTACTGGCAGGATATAAACTCTAACCAAAATGATGGTGAACAAACAGTTTCTCTGTCAGGCACTGATAACTTAGGAAATGCAATTACAGGAACTACATCTGCTACTGTTACAGTAGATAAAACAGCCCCACAAGTAACACTTCCAACACAAGTCACAGCAATTGGAGGTGGCGGTGCTGAAGCAATACCTGGCTATATCAAAACAGGGGATACATTAGACGTTACCCTTAATATCGAAGAAAAAAATGATTTAATAGTTTATGCTGATTTTAGCTCATTTAACACAGCCACTGGACAGGATAAATTAGAAGTAGGATGCAATGAAAAAGAAGGGGATAATTGGGAATGTGATTGGAGTTCATCTTCAATAAATGTTCCTGGAGATTTTACTGGCAGCATCATCTTTAATATCACAGATATTGCAGGAAATAACATTTATTACCAAGAACCTGTTGAGGTTCTTGATTATGAAGATGCTTCAGATGTTAGTTACTGGAAATCAAAGGTTACTTGTTCGCCTTCTCTAGTCGATAGACAAATTACAGACTTAGTAAACACAAGAGTTTATTGCAGCATTGAATTAGAAACTACTGGGGGAATTGACCAGGAAACATTATCCCTTAACTTAGGCAGATGCACAGATAAACTCGAAAATTCCTTAGGATATATAGAAAACATCCAGTTATTAAACGCAGAAGCTGGCTCTACAGAGCCTTACCTTTCTGTTGACCTGATTAAAGGAGAGATGACTATAGACCAATTAAGCATAACATGCCCTCTGCAGATAGTATCAAGAGTAGGAACAAAAATAAACCGGGAGCCAGAGATAGAATTGATTGACATCGAAATAGGTTTTTACAACAACCCTTTAGGAGAATATGGGGATGGAATCCAAAGCAAAATTGATGATGCAAAAGATGATGCTTTTGATGGAATATGGGGGATTATCGGAACCTTAAAGACAATAGTAAGTTATGCTAGGTTGATCTGCAATGCCCTGCATGCTTTGCAGAAAATAAGCTTACTACTTGAAGTAATCACAGGAACTATAACAACAGCACATGTTGCAGCAGTTGGAACAGCTGTTGAGCCAATAATGGCAGCAGCAAAAACAGGTGCTTGTACAAGTGATACAACAGTTAGGAGGATATCAGAAAAATCTTATGTCGCACTTGATGGATTTTGCAAATTTATCAACTGCCAGATGAGCCCAAAAACACCGGATACTGGTGAAGGTGGTGGCGGAACAGGCACATTTGAAAATATTGGAGACAGCCTTGGAAGAGGAGAATGGCTAAAAGGGGTTGGCTTAGACATGGACAAAGCACCAACAAGCCAAACATGGAACACATTAGGCACAAATAAATTATCAGGTGGAAAAGGTGCAACAGGAACCATTGAAGAAGTATTTGGAAAGCAATATTACCAATATGCAAATGCAAGAGATAACTTATTGGTTGCCGTAGTTACAGGCTGCCTTCCAGGTGTAATCAACGGTTTAGACAAATACAGGCAGATCCTCTGTATGTATGCAGACTGTTTAGAACAAAATTCCTATAATAATGTTCCTGTAAAAGTCTGTGAAGACCAAAAAAGCTACGCAACATGCAAATATATCTTTGGAGAGATATTTGCTGTATTGCCATGGACTGCCTTATTTGATTATTACATGGGTATGGTCAGAGGCGCCTTATCAGACCCTATAACTGCTATTGTAAGTGTATACAATGTCTGGGGAGAGATATGCACTCCTATCTGTAGCCCTAGTCAGGACGCATCTGCACACTGGCTAAAAAATGAACGTCTATGTAGAGGATTACAATTACTCTCACTATTAGGGGAAATAATAAACGATGTTGAAGGAGTTATAGATAGTTATGACCAAATCAAAAATGATTATTGCAAAAGAATAGATGATGATAAGGATGAAGATTAAGGTAAAATGCTAGAAAGACACAAACAACCATCATGGGAATCAGGATTTTTAATTATCTTAGTAGTCTTCTCAATAATCGGCTTTGCGTTCATAACTGAAAACAAAGGAATGGCATCCATCACAGGGAATGTGGTAGGGATTACAGGCGCTTTTTCTGTAACAGATAAAGAGTTAAGGGAGGTAATTTCCTCTGCATCCAAAATTGAAGGTAAGGAAAATGAATTTACTGCAAAAGTAGATGGCAAAGAGCATACCTTTTTTGTAAACGAAAATGGTAAATTGTCTAAGAAGTCCTGGGTGGGTAGTGAGCCAATTTATTTAAAGGATGGATTGCTTGACTGGTCTAATCGGGTAAACATAAATAAAGATACATACAGCGTAAAATCAGAAGATGTAAGTTTTGAGTTAAACAAGATTAAAACGTTATTAAGTGGTACTGACCCACAAGATACTAGCCCACAAAAAACATTTGTGGTTTACGTTAATGACGTCCCATTTACAGTTTCTAATCCTGATGTTAAAACAACAGGGGATGCTGAAAATTTTGTAACTAAAGAATATAAGGGAATAAGCAAAAATGATATCCAAAAAACAGAAGAATTTACTAAAGAAGATATTGAACCAGGAACCTCCAGATTTCTTGTAATAACCAAAGATGGCAAAGAGCTTCCAATGTATGCCAAAGACTTAAGAACAGCAAAAGCGAATGCCAAAAAGTTACCATTTAAAATCAAAACAGTAACAGGCACAACACATGAATCTGAAATTCATTATATGAACAACATGATAGGTGTTATGGGTCCAGACCCAGATGATACCACTAAACAAAAAATGTTCATGGTAAACGAAAATGGAATGTGTATGAGTTGTCCAGATGAATGGGCATGGAGTAATGAAGAAGCAGCAAAAATACACAAACAGGAGTATGACGAAGAAGTGAAACGCATAGAAGATACAATGCAGGTTACAAAATCACAAGCTGTTATGATAGTTACTCAGAAGCTTAAAACAGGTTCTGAAATGATGGCCAAAGGAGCTACTGCTCCCGGAGCCGAAAGTGAACCTAAACTTTTGTATGATGAAAAAGACAAAACTTATGTCGTTTTTAATAAAAAGGGAGAACCCAAAGTATTCTCTAAAAGACAGGAAGCATTAGATTACTACGGCGAACAGATGGACTATAAGAAAACAAAATATTTTACTGAAAAGGAAGGGGGTAATATCTACCAGGATGATAAAGGATATTTCACAGTTAAACTAGAAGGGGCAACATTTGATAAAACACCAATAGATAAAAATGATAAATTCTATGAACAGAAAAATATTGGTACAGTAGACGACCCACAGTACGCTTACATAGAACATAAAAATAATAAGAACAAACCAGGAAAAATCCTATCTGTCACAATTGATGGTGTTAAATCTGGAACTAAACTATTAGAGATAGACATGGCTACTTTCAATGAAATAAAATCACAAAAGGATAAAGATGAAAATATTAAAGCAACAAACGACGGTAAAATCGAATTTAAAGATAAAGAAGGAAGAGATATCACATATGAATTTGAAAACTGGAAACCAAAAGATAACGGAATATGGGAAGGAACAAGGTCTAAAACAATGTCCTTTGATATCTATCTCGATTCTCAGGGAAACCAAATATCAGAAAAAGAATACGAAAAACTAACAGAAGAAGGTAAAACAACACTTCCTGACGCAATCAATGTAGAAATCAGAGAAGAAGAAACATATGAAGAAGGAGATGTAATTGTAAAAGCAAATTTATTCACAGACGACGAAACAGAAAAAGGACAAGTCCTAAAAACATATTATCACGAAACCCTAAAAGTCAAAGATAAAGACATAGTAATAGAAGGAGTTGAAATGGATGTTCAAACAAATGAAGTCACAGGATATGTTTACAGGGTTCACAAAAGGAGTGAAGATGGTCAATCTTACGAAGAACCAGTAGAAGTAAGATTCAATGAAAAAGGAGAAGTCATAAAATTCACTGATGGTAGTACTGTATACGAAAAAGATGAATTAAAAACCTTATCTGCAGAACTGAAAAAAATATTAAAAGAAGCTGAAACAAGCCAATCCCAATTTAACTCAAGAAGATGGTTCGCCAATTTCGAATTCCGCCTAACCCAATTCCAGGGCCTCTCAGGAATATCCCAATTAATCTTTTCTGACGAAACCCTGGCATCCTGGCGTGAAGGTGTAGATAAAGTATTCTCTACTTTCTACTTAGGAACAGATTACTGGGTAAGTGGAATCTGCTCTAAACATATTCCTAAAGACGCATCAGGAACCCTCACAATGAGAACAAAAGATGGCTTGTTTGATGTGATTGCCCATGTTGAAGGAGAAAAAACTATATTAGAAACCCCAAACGGAACAAAGGAATACATCTACAAGCTTACATTCTCAGTCAGAAACCCAGAAGGCAGCAGGTATGACGAGTTAAAATTCAATGTCTATCTGCAGGGCGATAGGACAGTAAGGCTCTATGAAACAGATATTAAAGTTGATGAAGATGATGAATTCACAAGGGGCTCAGGAAAAAGAGAAGACGGACAAGTTACATATGATGAGCAGCACGGAAAACCAATTGTGCAATACAGTAATTATAATTACAACACAATATGCATCAGATTCAAGGATGACATCATAAACGCAGAAGGTGACTCTGAAGATGAAGTATGCAACTCAATAGTTCAATATGCAGGAGGACCCACTGGCTATCAACAACAAGGAACAGGAACTATTAGTGTAACAGGAACAGAAGGCCAGGAAGCAGACTTTTAAAAATGAACTATCTAAAAAACAGCATTAAAACATATGTAAGCTCATTCAAAAACAAAAACATCTTGTTAGTCTCAGCCCTAAACGCATTATTCCTGGTAATAAGTATAGCCCTAATCAAGCTGGTCCAGTTAATCTCACAGCCATACATAGAAAAAGTAGACCAAATAGACCTAAGCAGCATAGCATTACAAAGCGAAGCCCAGCTGCAGACAATAGTAGGCACATTAAGGGGATTTGCCGTATTCACAATACTAACCCTGGTCCTATTCCTGTTATTGTTGATCATAAACTGGTCTTTCTGCCAGGGAATGATATACCACATATTATCAAAAAGGAAATTCACCTTTAAATATTTTGAGAAATTCCTGTTACTAAATGTAATATGGTTCATCCCATGGCTGGCATTATCTTTCATAATCCTGTTCGGAGCTAAGATGGATTATTTCGTAGCATCCTTTTTCACTATAGTCTTGGTGTTCTTCCATTCATCATTTGTCCTCTATACATTATTTGTAAACAAAAAATTAAAGAAACTGATCCACCTAAAGATACATTTTAAAATCAGCATAATAAGGATATACCACTTCATCGCACCATATACCCTAATCACAATAACATTTTTCATAATATCGCAATTAAATCTCCTAAACCCCCATTACATAATACTAACCATAATTTACATCCTGTTTTTCAGCTGGCTGCAGAGCTACACCAGGGATATTATCATAAATATCAAAGAGTAAGATGTTTAAAAACAAAAAAAGAGGACAGATTACTGTATTTATAATAATTGGATTAATAGTCCTCTTAACATACTTCACATTATCTTATTACAGGAAAGAAAGCATAAAAGAGACAGAAATAATACAGCCAGAACTCATACCTATCCAGCAATATGTCCAGACATGCACCAAAAGCATTGCAGAAGAAGCAATAGATATCATAGGAATAAACGGCGGCTATATTTATTTCCCAAGATGGGTGCAAACCAACCCCAACTCATACCTAAGACTAAGCCCGATTGAAGATTTCAAAAATCCATACTGGTGGTATGATGGAGAGGAAGCCATTCCGCCATTAGACTTCATTGCAAAACAAATAGAGGATTACACAAAAGCAGAGTTACCCAACTGCATCAACAACTTCATTCCTTTCCAGCATCAATACGATATAATCCAGGCAGAAAACTTCAACGTTATAGTAGATATAGGAGAACAGGACATAACTGTAAAAACAATCTACCCAATCGAAATAAAGGATAAATTCAATAAAACATTGGCAAAATTGCAAAAATTCCCGGTTACCATACCAATAAGGCTAAAAAAAGTCTATGAACTGGCAGTTAAGATAATGGAAAGGGAAAACAAGGATTATTTTATTGAGAAGAAAATAATAGATTTAATCAGCCTTGATGATGACGAAATCCCCACAACAGGCATAAGCATACAATGTGGAAAAAAACAATGGGAGGTAGACAAAATAGAAAAGAAACTTAAACAATTATTACAAATAAATCTCCCATATATCAAAATCAAAGGAACAGATTTCAAAAAGGATTCAAGAATAGTCCCTTACCAACTGGAAGACACAAACCCCTTCTCAGACTCAAACACATACAACGAATCATACTACAACTACCATTATATCTGGGATATCTCAGATATATCCTACAAAAATATGCATGTCAGCTTTAACTATGACTCAAAATGGGACCTCAAATTATACATAAGGCCAAACCAAGGAAAATACCTACAGTCAAACGCTCAAAAAGCAGGACAGGTCCTATCAGCACTATGCTTCCATACATGGCACTTCACCTATGATGTCATAGCTCCAATTAAAACTACAATTGTAGACGAGCAAACAGAAAATAACCAAAGATACTCTTTCACATTTGCATTTAAAGCAAACATAAACCATAACCAGCCAGACAGGACAAATTTCGCTACAACAACATTTGAAACAAGAGACACATACATGGAGGAAGAATACTGTGCAGATGTAACAAATGAAATAACAATATACGCAATGGACAAATTCACAAAAAACCAGATCAGAAATGTAAATCTAAGCATGACATGTGGAAGATATACATGCAGCATAGGAACAACAAGAAGTTATTGGGATGAAGACCCCAGTGGAATCCCAAAACTAAAAACAAAAGTACCCTATTGCTCAAATGCTGTACTAAGAGGAACAAGAGAAGATTATGATGACGGTGAAACCTTTATACAAACAGGAAGAAAATTAGGTACCTTACCTGAAGAACAGATAGGAAAAACATTTGACATAGAAATGACACCAACAAAGCTCTTCAACATAAATATTGTAAAGCATAAAATGATAGGCCAGAGCGTAAGTGGAAGGGTACCTCTAAAAGATGAAAAAGCAATGGTAACAGTAAAAAACACAGGAGAAAACTTTGAATCCTACACCACTTATCCTTTAGACCAAACTTCAACTTTAAAATTATTAAAAGAAAATTTCGACTACGACTTAGAAATCTTCATAACAGATGACGAAAGCATCACTGGCGGCTATATCATAAAATGGACAGTAACAAAGAATCAGGTAAAATTAGGAAAGAACATCACCTTTCATGTTGTTGAAAAAGATTTTGAAAGTGACGAAGAGAGATTCCTTTTCTTTGCAGGATTAAAAGAATACTCAAAAAGAGTTCCATTACCTGAAATAAGATGAAAAAACAAATTAAAAGAATAATTTCAATATTTTTAATAGAATTAATCATCTTATTACCATTAGCAATAGCCCAATCAACCTCATTATTTGTTGATGCTTCAGTACCTGATTACTCTAACGAACAACCAATAGACATAGAAGGAGAAAGTGAACAATTAGCAAGAATTAACATGTACGTTAACAATGGACTTCCAAGAACATTAAATGCAGACGACAATGGAAATTTCTTATTCCCCAACACTGCTCTAAACGAAGGAGCCAACACAATAAGATTTACAGCAGAACTTCAGTCAGAAACAGTAGAAAACACCTACACAACCACAGTAGATACCATCCCCCCTAAAGTAACTATCAATGAACCACCAAACATCATAGGCAAGGAAAGGATAATAATCAATGGCACAGTAAATGAAGAAGTAACAATATCATTCTATGTAACAACAGGCGAAGAAGACGTAACACCTCCTCCAAAAGTAACCAATCTCGAAAACACAAGTGTAGATATAAACCTTGTTGAACTAAGCTGGGATGATCTCAACATCTCTGATTTCCAGCAATATATCGTCTATAGAAACAACAAGCCATTGGGCATAGGCGCTGACTCAAGCTATAATGATTATTCTGATATCCTTGCTAACTCTAATCAGACATATACCTATGAAGTCGCTGCTATGGATACAAACGGAAATATAGGCCAGCGCTCAGACCCAATAACAATCACAACACCATCAGAAGGGAGAACAGACCTTCCTGAAGAAGATGTTGCTATTTATGAGGGCGTTGGAGGGGCACAAAAAATAATTACAACAGACAGCACTTTTGCAGAAGATATAGAAATCGGAAGGGAAGATGGATTTTATAAAATAAAAATCGAAGCTGTTGATATAGCAGATAATAAATGGGTCTATGAAAAAGAGATACTATTGGATACAGAGGACCCGGAGATTGAGATAATATCCCCTAAAGGTAATGCACAGATTTTTGAAAACTATGCTGATGCTGTAACAATAAGGGGAAAAACAGAGCCTGGCTCAAGGGTTTACCTATACGTAAAGAGAACACCTTTCACATATTTTGATGATACGGTGGATGTCTATGGATTCCCTGAAGAGATACACGACCTCGATGAAGCAGACCTGAGGGCAGACTGCAGGGTAAACATCCAGGGAAGAAAAGAATGCAGTACACACTCTGACTATGAAACAATTGCAGACGCCCAAGGTTATTTTGAATTTGAGGATATTGATCTGACATCTATGTGGGCTGGAGCATGGAGAATAGAAGAATACCCAACTGGAGAGTCTTATTATGACTTTGTTGAGCAGGAAAAACTAAAAGACTTTATGGAAAGCGATTTATTCTTTGTAGCAGTAGACGCTGCTGGCAGAAAAGGGACGAATCAAATATTATATGATATTGTCACCTGCTGGTCAACCGACCTGACATGGGACGTAACCCCATTAATAGAATACCAATCCCCAACATTTTTAAGTGTTGAAAGAATAAAAGAAGGAACAGAATGGATATATTTCTATTTCAACTTTACATACCATGGAAAAGGCATAGAGACCAAAAACACAAAAATAACAAATCTTTATGTAAGCAATGCCTGCGGTTCTGGCTATCTGGAAAACCAAGAAAGATACGAATACAGCTGCGAAATTCTAGAAAAAGCCTGCACCTCAAAACTAAGCCCAAAAGGAAAAACAGCCTATGTTGCCTGCCAATTAGGAAGGCTTGATGGAATAGAAGAATGGGCAGATGGTGATTGGGAAAGCTTTATAGATGCTGTAAAAGATGAAATGGCCTTTCCATTTAAAATAAGAGTAACCTATGATGAAGAAAACTACAACAAATCAGTAGAAAGCCGAAAAACACATCAGCTTTGCACAGAAGTAAGCTATGTTGTTGATGCTGCTTACATAAACCCAAAAGAAATCCTGCCTGACTGGCTGTTATATGATGCTGTCGATCTCCTGAACACGACAATCAAAAACTTAAATAAGTGGATTGAAGATATCAGGCAGATTCTTGAATGGACATCTATCGGATGCATAGCTACCTTCCTTGTAAAATTCGTTACCCAGATTTACAGAAGGATTACATGTCAATGGTCGGGCATCTTCAAAAAAGGCTCCAGGATAGGAGCAGACTCCAATCAACAAGATGAATGCAGAGAGTGTATAGAAGAGCACGAAGAGCCGGAAGTGCTTGAAAAATTCAAGAAAAACAAAGAAGTCCAGGACATAATAAGTAACACATGTTTAGAGAAATGCTATCCGTCATGCAGCAGTGCATGGAACTCAGAAGAAAGCCTATACAGAACCTACAGATGGACCTGTGACAGGGTTTTTGGCCACTCTACTCCATCAAAATGGACAGAAACAAAATCAGATACAGAACTCTTCCAAAAACTTTCCGAAGGAAAAGGATGTGCTAATGATGAATCTGTAAGGGGGAGACCGTTAAGAGCTGTAAACTGCAAGGATATTGAAGGAAAATATAGGGTGAGTGGGACATTTGGACAAGATGATAAATGTCTTGAAATTACATCTCATTCAGGAGGAAAAAGAACAGAAACACTATATGAGATAGACCAACACCCTTATTCAATAGGAGAAAATGTCTATAAAATAAGCAAATTAGATACATCTGCCCCTAGCTTAACATACGACCTTGTAATAAAGCAAAACGAAGATAATTATTTAGCTCCAATGGAGCAAACCTGTAAGCAGATCTGTGAAGGAGAACTGACAGGAGAAGAAATGCAGATAGGACTGCAAACAGCAAAAGGAAAAGTCAGTCTTGAAAATAAAGGGAATCTAAAATCAGAGAAAATAAAAGGAAAAGAAGGTGAAGGGAATATTATGGCCTCTGGCTGCATAACACCCAATCAATGTATATCATACACAAGCGGAGAAGTAAAACAACTGGAAATAGAAGGTGAAGATGGATATGTAGATGTCAAGAGAGCAACCCCTATGGGCTATACAAGTGACTGTTTCTCTCCACAATATGTAAGCGGCGACCCTGACCGAAGAATAGAATGCTGCTGTATTAATTCTAAAGAAGGGGCAATCCCTGATTATTTTCAACCAGGAGATATTGAAAATAGGGATGGAGAATTTGACAAGCAAGGCTACCCTAACATGAAATGGAGCTACAGATATTACAAAATGGAAAAGGATGGAGGCTATAAAGATAAAAAATATAATGAAAACAGGTATATGGTAGAGAGAGATTATCCAGCCTGCTTCGGCCAGAATAATTGGATGTATGATGGTTTCTCAGCAGCAGGTGATGGAAATCTGCTCATAATAGACCCTATGAAACAACACGTAGCTGCATTCCAGTGCATAGCTATCAGCCAAATCCTCAACAGGCTGGCATTAATAACAAACATTCTAACTGCATTACAAAACTGCCTGTTAACCATAAGGACAACAGGAAAAGCAGACGCTGGAGTCTGCAAAGAGGTATTCACTCAATACATCTGCTCCTTTGTATGGAAAATCATAACATGGATAAGAGATGGATGTTTGCCATTTGGCTCTGGAGTTAACCTTGCTGCAAGTGAAAATACAGTTTTAGAAGCTGTCACTGTAGGAACAAAAGGAATATGGGATAGTGTAGAAGACTCACAAAAAGAATTAGCATCAGAATACAATAATGCACAATTAAACAATCTAATAGGTGTAGGAGAAGAAGATATCTTCAGAAAAGTCTGCTTAGGTGCATTCGGTTATGATTGGGAGATTGATATGGATTCTCTTGTAGATATTGCCTATCACTCACCATACGCTACCTTAGTACAGGCTATACTCCCAAGCAGAGAGTTTTTAACATTCGACCCGACAAACTACCAGTCAAAATACGAATACAGGTCATCATGGCTGGTAAACCCTGGCTGTGATTTAGATAACTATGAAGTATACCTGGCATGTGTCACAAGAGATGATATGTATGATAATGCGGATATAAACTGTGCAAAACAAAGCGACCCCTACGGCAAAAATTGTGACTGCTTAGATCTAACCCCTGAGCAGGCTCCAGCTGAATTATTCTATTACCAAAGCAGAGGAAAGATCAGACAAAACGAACTGCAAAATGTTGATTCAACACAAATTCAGGATAGAATCAAGACTTCCCCTTATAGATATGACCATTTGATGTTTAAGCTACGTGTTGACCGAAACTATGAAAAAAATGAAGGGGATATCTCTAAATGCTTCCCAACCGGCCATGAAGATGGAATATTCTACTTCCCAATAACTGACTTCACTGCAAGAGAAGTAGCTGGCTGTTCTACTGATATAACAACTGGAACGTTCTCATGCAGGCAGGGGGCTTCTTTCTTTTATGAAGAAGGCGATGCATGGTTTAATGAAATTATAGTTGGTGGTTCAACAACAAAAAATATACTAAAGCCAGAAGGAGCAACATTCTATGCAGGAAACAACGAGCCAATAAACGCTCTTGTCAAATATTCAAAAGATGACAGAAAACAATGCTTAGTTACAAGACTACTTGGCAAAGATAAGTACACAGTCATAAGAGCACCAGCACCTATAGAATTACGTAAAGGTGAACTTGAAGGAGAAGAAAAAACAGGAGCTATCTACACACCAGAAGACAAAGACATCTCTGGAGGAGGATACGGTTTTGATATCCAATACTTAAATGAAGAAGGGAGGCAGATACAAGCAGTTGCAAAACTAGGCTATACCTCAATAAAAAAAGCAGGCAAAACAGGCGGCGGCCCGCTTACATTCATTGATGACCCAAATAATGGAGCAGGAATAAGAATCTCAAGAGACAGCACTGACAGTTATAGTTACAATGGCCAAACAAAAAAAATATCTAACTCATACCCTACAGGTAGTTTAGAAATTGAACTGGACGACATAGGTGCAACCATAACTGTAAATAGCGTCTATCAGACAACACCTGGAAAATATGAATTCTTTGTCCAGTACCTTGGAGGGGTAGAAGAACAGGCAACAAAAGAGCCAAGATTCTATCTGCATCTTGATTTAAGATACCCCATAACCCCAAATGGAGACTGTGATGAAGTAAGTGGAGTTGGATATGACGTTATTGTATCAAACGGAATATCTCAGCAAGTAGACATCCCAATATATATACTTCCTGGAGCAAAAAACACAAATCAATGTGATACAAAATATGAAAGAAGAGACGAACTGGGGGAAGAAGACAAATGTGTCTGCGGTGGAAGCAGCAGGGAAAATTGCCCTCAGGAAAATAACCCGGGAAACGCTACAGATGACTTCAGGTATTGCTATGGTGAATGCAGAAAATACCCCAGATGTGAATTTAACCTGGCTTCAAATAACCCTTGCGTCTGTAATCCAAACATAAGAACTACAAAATTTGATTGTGGTGGAAGCTCAACAAACATAGATGCAGAACCAGAAGAAACACGAACTGGTTGGTATTGCTATGAAAAATCAGGAGAAAATAAACCAACCTGCAGTCAACAACCTCCTTCAGGCATGCCAACCGGCCCGCAAGACACCACCCCTCTTCAGGTTACGCTCCACAGCCCACAAAATAATGTCAAGTATAACATAGGGGATGACATAACTATCTACGCTACCATACAGGACGACATGGCAGATGGCAGCGAGAAATATGAGATAGTAATCAACAGCAACATAGAACTCGAAGGAGAAAACCAGGAAAAAGAGAAAGTATGGGTAATACTGGAAAAGATAAAAGCAAGCGACTTTGAGCCAAACGAGGATGTATTCATCTTCATCCAGGCAACAGACAACTCAATAGCATCCGACCCAAAGATAGTTGTAAGCGATATAGTGCAAATAAAGATTGAAGCAGAGACTTAAAATGTTACTAGATTCTCTAAAAAAAACTATAAACATTATTAAAAAGAACAAATCCAGGATATTCTTAATATTCTTCCTACAGATAGTCTTCTTCATAACCCTAAGCCTAATCTTCTATCATACAATGGTGCCTTCTATGGAACATGCAAAAAATGCAGTTGATTATTACGATAGCATAAACCTGACAGAAGATTCCGGGATGTTTGGTTACCTCGGAGAAGATCCATTAGTTATTTACCAAAACTACAGCCAAATGATGTACTACATTAAATTCGCAGCCCTATTCTCAATACTAGCTATAATTATCCTTAACGGACTATTATGGGCCCTTACCAGCAACCTAATAAATAAAAAATCCCTAAAACAAGCTTTAAATTATTTCACAAACTTCGGGCTCATAACTTTAATTTTCATCGCCTTATTCTATCTCCTGGTATTCAACACATTAAAATCATCCTTAGCTGCATTAGAATATAGCTTAATGCCTTTAGTTGGAATATTATTCCTGTTCATAATATTACTTTATCTCTTGTTCGTAAGCCTCAGCCTAATCGACAAGAGAAAACTAAAAGATATATTAAAACTAACATTCCCAATTGGAATTAAAAAATTCCCAAAGATTATCTTAATCTATTTAATTAACATATTTATTATCTTATTATTTTCTTACCTGATTTATCTGACAATAGAAGCAAACATAATATTATTAATTATTACAGTAATACTGTTTATCTTAAGTTTTGTCGTCACAAGATTATTTCTGATAATATCTATAAACAGCTTAAAGAATTAGTTACTCTCCTTCTCAGCCAGAGTCTCCACCATCAGGGCCCCCATCATCGCCATCTTCAGCAGCATCTGCATCAACTTCATCTCCTTCCTCCTTTGCTTCTGCACCATTAGGCTCTTCTTCAGCATCTACTCCATTCTGCACAGCTTCATAATCACCTACCTCTTCTGCTATCTCTCCTAATCTAGACGCAACATACTCTTTAACAGCTGCTCCACTTAATCCTTTCCCGGAAGCTTCTGCCCCTAAGATACCTTCCAACTCACTAATATCTGTACAATACAGCTCAACAAGAGACTGTAAATTATTAGCATATGCCTTAGAGTACCTTTCTTTTACTGTAGAAAGGTCTTTTTCTAAGTTATGTGCAATCTCCATGTATCTAGACCTAACCCTTTTGTCTGATGTTTCTTCAGCCAATCTACTATACAAACCTATAAGGCCTATCCTAATATTAACTTCCTCTTCAACACTGGCTCTTTCACTTCCAATGGCCAAATGCCTAAACTCTTCAAGTATGCCCCTTCGTATTAAATAATCAACATCTGCTCCACTATGCTCTGCCCATTCCCTCATCATTTTGTAAGAATCAACATTACCAAACAGTATAGCGCCATCCTCTGATATTTTAGCTACACCGTAAATTGCATTATCAAGTTTACCTATAACTATATAATCAATATCAGGAGCCTTGCTCAACGAATCAGAATGCTTATCTCTAAACCTAATGCCCTCAGGGCTTGTCATAGAATCAGTTGCACGCTTCCCTAGATTATGCACCTTATGTTCCAATCTTCCAGTATCCCTAAAATTAAAAACCCCCTCAACACCGGCCATCTTCAATCCGCCCTTATTATAAAAAACAGATTTCCCCTCACTAGGCGATATATAAATCAAAGTTGGCAATGATTTAACATACTCAGTAGTTTGATCCATCTCACAAGCCATGCGCCAGTCAACATGCTCTCTCCATGTATTAGTTCTATCATAAGGCCCTTTATCAAACTTAGTTGCATGATATTTAGAAGGAAGGTTATTTTTTGCCCACAATTTCTCAGCATTATCCATAACAGTTATAGGCCTGCCTACCACTTCATGGTTCTGAACCACTGTTGTCGGAAAACTTATTAGTTCACCTAACCCTCTGTATCCCATATACCACTAAGTAGTGGTTAATTAATTTATAAGTCTTTCGGTTTTTAACTAGAAAAGAGATAATCAAATAGAGAAAAGAAAAAGGGTTTAGGCTGCTTGCTTATATGTTTTTTTATTATATGTTTTTTTAGGCTCTGGTTTTGGTTTTCTAACAGCTTCCTGAGCTGTTCTAGTCTGTCTTAATGCTTGATATGCATTTACTGGATTTTCAGCAAGTTTTTGAGCATCGACATCCTCTCCAATCAAGTCTGCCATCTTTTCCCCCCATTTTAATCTATCTTTAGGTTTCATAGCGTATATGCCTTCAGCTAAACCATGAGCACGCGTAGTTAGGTCTTCATTTGCAATAGCATTTTCTAATAAACTTGTGGCTGCCGATATCTTGCCATTTTTAATCTGTTGTAAGAATGTATCATAATTATCTCCCAATGTCCTCCTTGCAAAACCTAACCAGTAAGTTGTGTCACCTTCATAGGTATCAACCATCCCTCTTACCTTTCCATGGTATATCTCCATCATTTTTGCAGCTACTGTTCTCGCTTTCTTATCCCCAACACTTTTTCCATGATACTTTTTCAAATCCTTATGATTTGTAGTATCAGCAGTATGTTTAGAAAGATAACCTGTAACCTTCTGCTCACCTTCTTCAGAAGCCAAATTAGTCATATTCTTTACAGCCTTTTTAACTTTGTCTTCCAATGCATCATCCTTTGCCATTCTAAATCACCTGTATAATTATAATTACTTCTTCTTATTACTCCCTCAAATATAAACCTTTCGATTTTCATACGCTTTTTACTATGCAAAAATAGCTATAGATTAACTACTATTAACAAACAAAAGCTTTATATATCCTTTACTTAACTCTAATAAATAAATCAACAGGGTGGTATTGTAATGGCTAAAAAAACCAAATCATACGAGAAAAAGGACACTTCTAAGAACAAACCAGAAGGAATGGCAGCTAAACTCCCGCAAGGAATGCCTCCGCAAGCTCCAGGAATGCCACCATTACCAAAGCTAACTAAAGAGCAGGAATCAAAATTAAAGGAAATAAAATCAAAGTTAGAGAAATTCCAAAAGAAAGTAACTGAAAAATTCGATAAATACATAATGGGCATTGCTTTGATGCCTCCTCCAAAGCCAAAAGATGGAGAAAAGATAGACAAGGACCGAATTAATGTTATAGTCCTGATTGATGATTCTGACAGTAAAAAGATGTCCAAACAGGAGTTAAAGAAGAAATTATTATCAATAATGGACAAAATCGCCCAGGATATTGATAAAAATATCTATCCTGATGCTTTGCTATTAAGTGAACTATGGCAGAACTGCTATGACGGAAAATATGATTTATTGCAGCTGATAGCATTATCAGCTCCTGTCTATGATACTGGAATGCTACAGGCTATCAAGATAGCAGAAATCCATAAGAACATGGTTCTGAAGAAATTTGAACGTTATATTGTCTCTTACGTTCTAGCAGGCTCCTTAATCCAGGGAAGGGCAACAAAAACATCTGATATTGATGTATGGATTGTAATTGACGATACTGACGTTAAGAGAATGACCCGTGCAGAGCTAAAAGACAAGCTAAGAGCAATAATCATAGGAATGGGTATTGAAGCAGGAGAAATAACAGGAGTAAAAAACAAGATAAACATTCAGGTCTATATCCTGACAGACTTCTGGGATTCATTAAAAGAAGCAAACCCAATAATCTTCACTTTGCTTAGAGATGGAGTTCCATTCTATGACCGTGGTATATTTATGCCATGGAAGCAGCTGTTAAAGATGGGTAAAATAAAGCCATCACCAGAAGCAATTGATATGTTTATGGGCTCTGGAGAACAGATGCTTAAAAGAGTAAAAGGAGAACTAAAAAATATAGGCATGGAAGACATCTATTATGCAATATTAACACCATCTCAGGCTGCATTAATGCTTCATGGCGTCCCGCCACCAGCTCCAAAAGAGACAGCAGACCTGATGAGGGATATCTTTGTCAAAAAAGAAAAATTACTGGAGGATAAGCATGTAGATATACTTGATAAGGTCATAAAGAACAGAAAAGATATTGAGCATGGGCTAAAAAAAGAAACAACAGGAAAAGAAATAGATATAATGCTTGCTGAAGCAGAAAAATACCTAAAAAGAATAAAGAGATTATTCACACAGATAGAAAAAATAAAAGAAGAAAAAGATATGCTTAATGTTTATGATACTGTCGTAACAATAATAAGGGATGTATTAAGGTTAGAGGGTATAGAAAGAGTTGCAGATATAGAAGTTGTTAAGCTATTTGAAGATGAACTAATCTCAGAAGGCAAAATTCCTGCTAAATACCTAAGAATACTGAATGAAATACTAAAAGCCAAAAAAGACTATGATGATAAAAAACTAACTAAAACAGAGGTTGAAAAAGTAAAAAAAGACTCTGGAGCATTCATTAAATTCCTGGTTGAATACATGCAAAGAAAAAGAGGAAGAGAGCTTGAAAGAGCAAAAATCAGGGTTAAGCATGGCAATAGATATGGGGAAGTATTATTATTAGGTGACCAGGCTTTCATAATCCACGATATAGATAAAGAAGAAAAAGAGATAAGCAAGGCAAAGATTAACAAAGAAGGGGGGATAGGAACAGTATCAAGAACTACCCTTGAAGAGATGGAAAAAGTGCTTGCAAAAGTTGAGATTCCTCCAAAGGTATTCATTAAAGAAAAAATCTTTGAAGACCTAAAGGGTATCTTTGGCAAAGATGTTGAAGTTCTTGTTAATTATTAAGTATAAAACAATCAAAATTTTTATACTCAGAAAAATACTATTTTTCTGAGTATAAAGGTCCAAAAAAGCTAAAAGCTTTTTCGATACCTTTATATATTCTACACCCTAAAAGAGAGATTATGGCAGATGAACCTCCACTCCATGAAGTGCCAGAGCCTGCAACTTATGTAAGATACAAAGGAATCTGGGATATGCAGGATTTATACGAATCAATAGCAGATTGGTTCAGAAAAAGAAAGTATAAATTCCAGGAGAGGGTCTATAAACACAAGCATCCTTCCCCATATGGTATTGAAAGGCAATATATATGGGATGCTAAAAGAAAAGAAAATGATTTTGTAGAGTTTCATTATGACGTGTATGTCCATACATATGATGCTCATGATATAGAAGTAGTCAAACCAGATGGCACAAAGAAAATATTCACAAAAGGAAGAATCTGGATAGAGATCAAATCAAAAAGTATAACTGACTGGGAAAAAAGATGGAAAGACAGGTCATTCTATGCGAGCTTAAAGAACTTTTACAATAGGTATGTCATTAAGAGGAATTTCAGCCAGGGATGGAACCCGAAAAAAAGATACGAAATGTATGAATTACAGACAATGTTAAAAAACCGTCTTAAAATGGAAGCTGGTGAATACGAACAGATACATGAAGCCGGATTCGGCAGGAGATTTTAAAGAAAAATGTCAGACCTAAGGATAATTGTAGACCATCTGAAATTGGACTACAGCGGAATAATGGATGTAAAAGGCCTATTCAAACTTATAAACAGATGGTTCAAGGACAGACACTTCCAGAAAAAGGAAGACAAATGCCATGAACAAAACCTGCCAGAAGGAAAATTCATAGAATATGAAATATCCCAATGGAAGAAAATAAGCGAAGAATACATCAGGAATATATACAAAATAAGAATATTATTCCAAAATCTGAAAAAGGTAGAAGTCGCTAAGGGAAAGAAAAAACTAAAGCTAGACCAAGGCAGAGCTTTAATTTATTTTGATGGATTTCTGGAGCATGATGTAGAACATAGATGGGATGAAAAGCCATTATTCGTATTTTTCAGGACCTTATATGATAAATTTATCTACGGAGCTTACACAGAACGCTTTGAGCATAGAATAACACATGACATTCACAATCTCTATAATGAAATAGAAAAGTTTTTGAATACTAGCAGACACTATAAAGTTGTCTCAAAAATGCCTCATTTTAAATAAAATGGTAGAGAAAAAATTCGTCATTGATGGAATGAAGATCAGTTATGAAGGTCCTTTCGATGTTATAGAGTTCTATAAAAAAGTAGAGGATTGGATTTCTGCAAAAGGCAAAGAAAAAGAAATAAAAAAGAAAGTAGAGTACGTTGAACCATCCGGCAAAAAGATAGAATGGTTCATAGAAATATGGGAAGATGTAAATGAATATACAAGACCCCTTGTCAGGATGAGAGCTTTATTTACCGATGTAAAGGAAGTAAAGATAAAAACAGGAAAGTCAAAAAAGAGATTGAACAAAGGCAATGCATTAATCATCATTGATGGTATTCTGGAAACAGACCTACAGGGAAAATGGCAGCAAAAGCCAATATTCTATTTCCTAAGAACCCTTGTTGATCATTTTATCTACAAATTCTACATGAACAAGATTGAGGATAAATTAGCTGCTGATTGTAGTGACCTAAGAGGTGCATTGGAAGATTTCTTTAATTCTTATAAGATATGAGCAAAATTTCAAAACCTTTTAGAAAACAAAGTTTTCTAAACCATTTTGGAACCTTGAGCTTTGCTCAATGGTTTAGAAAACTTGTTTTCTAAAAGCTATGCTTCCAAAAGGTTTAAATATGCTTCACTCACTCTCTAGAGTACCAGGTAATTCGAGAGGGTAATCTTTAAGCAATTGCTTTCTGATCCTTAGAGCGAAGCCTGGTCAAACGCGCAGGACTTAAGAAGAGACACTTAGGGTTGTACCTTAAGGCATCCTGTCACTTAGTGTGTCCGAGGGTTCGAATATCCCAGCGGGAGACTACAAATCCCGCGGATTTGAAAGTCCCTCCCCTCTCATTTTTTTCTTTTTTTCATTTAGACTATTCTAAAATAGTAAATTATAAATAATAGTTAATTTAAAATCAATATAAGATGGTTGTAGACAAATCAAATCTGATAGAAGTTCTTGACAGCTTACCTGAACAGTGCAAAAACGCTTTGACATTGCCAAAAGGAATTATGGCCAAAGGCGAAGTAACATCAGTAGTTGTATGCGGGATGGGCGGTTCAGCTATTGGTGGAGACTTGCTAAAAACATACTGCAGCAATACAAAACTTCCTGTATTTGTCAGCAGAGACTACAAAGTTCCAGAATTCGTTGATAACTACACTTTAGTCTTTGCAGTTTCTTATTCTGGCAATACAGAAGAAACATTATCATCATTTCACGATGCAAAAAAGAAAGGCGCACAAATCATTGCAGTAACATCAGGAGGGAAATTATCAGAAGAAGCTGACAAGGTAATTAAGATTCCATCTGGCTTACAACCAAGGGCAGCTTCTGGCTATCTATTCCTCCCAATGCTAGGTGTACTGTACAACTCCAACCTTATCGACGTGAAAAATGCTGATTTGAATGAGATGCTAAGCCTATTAAACCAAAAAGAAGAAATAAAAAACCAAGCAGAAGAACTAGCAAAAAAAATACAGGGCAAAACACCATTAATATACTCATCTGAACTGTTAAAACCAGTTGCATATAGATGGCAGACACAAATAAACGAAAACGCCAAATACCCTGCCTATCATTCTTCTTTTTCAGAAATGAACCATAACGAAATAAACTCATTCAGGGCAATGGAAAGAAGCAAATTCATAGCAATCCTGTTAAGAGATGCCAAAGACCATCCAAAGATAAAGAGAAGGATGGACATATGCAAAAAGATAATGGAAAAAAACATTGATGTGGAAGAAGTCAATGTAAAAGGAAATTCATTATTAGCAAGAATGTTCTATACTATGTACATAGGCGACTACACTTCATATTACCTTGCACTAAGAGAAAGAGTAGACCCAACACCAGTAGAAGTAATTGAATGGTTAAAGAAGCAGTTGTAACTGATTCTAAGAATGTTACATATATAACGCAACATTTAAATAAGATTATTCCAATTATATAAATTATATAAGGTTATAGAGAAAAAGGCCGTACTTATTCGCCAATAACAGAGGCTGTTCAAAAATAACCACAACTAGTTCCGGATTGGAAACTGAAGTTAAGACTTTTAATATTTCTACACCTCATTCTGTTGGTCGTGAAGTCAGTTTAAAAGGTCTTCCTGTAAAAAGAGAAGGAGTTATACTTGAACCTAATGGAAGTCCATGGGAATCTAAGGCTGTTTTAAATGCTGGCGTAGTGTCAAATGGGTGGAATGATACCCTACTATATAGGGCATTTGGTGATAGCGGTCCTGAATACTCACAAATACCAGAAGGGCAATCTAGTATTGGCCTTGCTACTATAAGCAGTGATGGTACAACCCTTATTGAAAGATTAGAAGAACCAGTTATTAAAAATGCAGAAGACCTAAGAATAGTTGACATGGGTGGTTGGTATGCTGCAACCTACACAAAAGTAACTGGCTTTGAACCACCAGATGTGTTTACAACATATCCGGCTATAGCAATAACAAGGAACCTAAAAAAATTTAGAGAACTAGGGAGAGTAAAAGTTAAAGGACTTAAAGAAGTAAATAAGAATGTTGTGTTGTTTCCAGAAAAGATAAGGAGAAGGTATGCATCATTAGTAAGGGAAAAGCCAGATATTTTTGTAGTTTATTCTGATGATCTCCTAAATTGGGACAGCCCACAATTTGTAATGGGACCTAGAAAAGGGTATTGGGATAGTGAATTCATAGGCCCTTGTGGCCCTCCAATCAAAACACCTTACGGCTGGTTAGAAATCTACCATGGCGTTGATAAAACCAATAGGTATGCTCTAGGCGTAGTATTACTTGATTTAGATTACCCATTCATAGTATTGGGTAGGTCAATACATCCAATACTAGAACCAACAACAAGTTATGAAATAAATGGCCAAAAAGATAAGCCGCTTATCCATGAGAATGTAGTCTATTCATGCGGCCAGACAGTAAGAGAGGGCATTTTAAGGATATATTATGGGGCAGCTGATCAGGTTATAGCATCAGCCACAATAAATATGGACCTTTTACTAAAAAGAATGATGAACTAATCCAAAACCCTAACCTTCCCTTCTCTTTCTATCAACTCTCCTCTGCTTAACAAATCATCAACAGCCTCTTCTCCAAACTTCTTTATCAGCTCTAAGCTATCCACTTCCTTATTCTCTTTAACATGCTCAACTATTTTACTATAAGCTTCAGAATCCCTACTCTCAAATTTATCCTTTACAGCCTCTAAATGCTTGCACATGCCATGAACCCTCTTCATCCTCAATATAAAATGAGGGCAGCTGCATTCCCCTTTACTTAAATCAACAACATAGAACTTTCCTTTTCTCGAAGCACTCTCAATTTTATATGTGCCATCTTTCTGCTCAAGAATTTCCATATAATAAAGGTATATTCTGAAGTTTAAAATAATTTCTATCAAAATTCCCAAAAACTATATATACATCACCAAATTATTTCTTTCAGGGGGAAATAAAATGCTCTTAAAATCAGTAAAGCTGGAAAACATCAGAAGCTATCTTAATCAGGAAATCAATTTCCCTACAGGTTCTGTACTATTAGCAGGCGACATAGGCTCTGGAAAATCCACAATCCTTTTAGCAATAGAGTTCGCCTTATTCGGCGTTAAGAGAAAAGACCTTTCAGGAGCTGCTTTATTAAGGCACGGCAAAAAAGAAGGCACTGTAGAATTAAATTTTACCATAGACGGCAAGGAAATAATAATCAAAAGAAAGCTAAAAAGGGGAAAAGACGATATCAAGCAGGAAGCAGGCTACATCATAATAAACGGGATAAAAGAAGAAGGCACACATATAGAGCTTAAAGCAAAGATTCTCAACCTTTTAGGCTATCCAAAAGATTTAGTAACAAAGAGCAAAGACCTTGTCTATAGATACACGGTTTACACTCCCCAGGATTTAATGAAGCAGATTCTAATGGAAGACAAAGATGTAAGATTAGACACACTAAGAAAAGTCTTCAACATAGACAAATACAAGAGAATAAGGGAAAACTCCCAGATCTTTATCAAGGAATTAAAAGAAAAAAGAAAAAACTACGAAGGAAAAATAGAGGATTTAGAGGAAAAAAAGAAGATAAAAAAACAAAAGGAAGAAGAAACGAAAAAATTCGAAGAAAAATTAAAAGAACTACTACCCAACCTGGAAAAAATAAAAACAGAGCTCAATGAAAACAAAGAACTTATCCTAAAAACAGAAAATAGCATTAAAAACTTAAACGAACTAAAAAAAGAATTCCAGTTGAATGAATTAAATTTAAACAATAAACTGGAAAAAAGAAAATCCAACAATAAAGAGATAGAAACCTTTGAAAAAGAGCTAAATAAAATAAAAAAAGAATTAGAAGGCAAAGAAATAGTAGAGATTGAAACACTAATAAACGAGATAGAACAAAAAGAAAAAGAACTAAGATTGATGAGCAACACAATTCTTGAAATAAACAAAAAGCTCTCAGAGTTTGAAACAAAAAAACAACATTCTAACGAAACAAGAGAAAAAATCTCAAAAATAGACCAATGCCCCGTATGCCTTCAAAAAGTAGGCGAAGAGCACAAAAATGCAATTAATGAAAAAGAGCAAAAACTAATAGACGAACTCGAAGAAAACATAAAGCTTCATAAAGAACAGGAAATAAGTGCAAAAAAGAAAATCGAAGAATTAAACGAAAAACAAAATGAACTGAGAAAAAAGCAGACAGAAATTAAAGTCCTGCTTCTAAAGAAAGAATCAGTAAAAGAAAAAGAGAATAAAAAACAAAACTTAGCCCTGCAACAGGAAAGAATAAAGCAGGAAATAGGAAATATAAACATAAAAAAAGTAGGATTAAACAAACAAATCGAGGAATTAAAAGATATTGAAAAAGAATATACAAGAATAAAGGAAAACCTTGAAAAAATCCAGGTAAATGAAAGAAAGCTGGAAATAGAAAAACATGGATTAGAGGTAAAAAAAGAAGAGATAAATAAATTAATAACCATATTAGATGAAGAAATAAATAAAAAACTAAAAACAAAGCAGGATCTAAATAAGATTTCTCAATACCAAAACTGGCTGGAGGGATACTTCATAAACCTGATGAATATCATGGAAAAGCATGTCATGCTGCAGGTATACAGGGAATTCAGCGACTTATTCCAGCAATGGTTCAATATCCTGATAGAAGATGAAACCCTGAATGTGGGGTTAGATGATGAATTCACCCCATTTATAGAGCAAAACGGCTACGAAACTAATGTAGAAAACCTCTCAGGAGGAGAAAAAACTGCAGTAGCATTATCGTATAGATTAGCCCTAAACAAAGTAATCAACGATATAATCGGGGAAATCAAAACAAAAGACATCCTGATGCTGGATGAGCCAACAGACGGCTTCTCAACAGAACAGCTTGATAAAATAAGGGTTGTTTTAGAGCAATTAAACATCAAGCAGATAATTATTGTTTCACATGAAACAAAGATAGAGAGCTTTGTAGACAGTGTAATACTGATTAACAAAACAGAGCACATTAGCCAGGTGGCATGATATTCATGGGGCCATAGTGTAGCTTGGCCTAGCACATTAGCTCGGGGTTCGTTGAAATGGAGATGCCTTTATATCTCTAATAATGAGACGGATAGCTAGTAACCCGTGTTCAAATTGTCAAAAGGTGTATTCCTTTGACATTGAAAGTCGCGGTGGCCCCATTTTCCCATTTTAAAATAATCGATACTTTTATATATAATAATAGACTAAATTATGGTGTGGGATTAGAATGAATACCATAAAAAAGAGTGTTTTGCTATTTATAGCTGTATTATTGCTTTCTATTAGTGTTTCCGCTGCTAACTTCGAGGTTGAATTTGAAGCAATTGACAACACAATAACAATGGGGCAATTAGCTGAATTCAGGCTAACCGTAAGGAATAACCTTGACACAAAAGAAACATTCAGAGTAAAAACATTAGACTACCCCATATGGGAAATAAAGACAGATCCTATCCTAAATCCAATACAATTCTCTATAAACCCGGACAAAAAGAGAGAAATTGACATTTTAGTCAATCCACTGCATGTATCAAATTACGGTGTCTACGATGTAAATGTAATCACAGAACTGATAAGCAAAAGTGAAAAAATAACAACCCCCTTAAGGGTAAACATAGTATCACCCCGGGCAGGAATATACGTAGAAACAGTTCTTGCAACTATACTAATGGATGATAAAATTGACCCAACAAAAGAGATTCCTATAAAGATTATATTGAACAATCAAAACATAATAGAATACCCAGAGGTATTAGTTAAAATTGAAAGCAACCTCATAAATGAAGAGATTGAAGAAAGCTTAGGAAAAAGAGAGAAGAAGACTATATCACTAACCAAAAAAATTGACCCCCAGACCTCCCCAAGGATAGATACTTTAGTAGTAAAGGTAATAGCCAACAACAAAACACTCGACACAAAAGTAAAGAGAATAGAGATAATAGAGACCAAAGAACTTATAAAAGAGTCAAAAATCAGAAGGGGATTTCTAAAAACTGTAGAGGACATAACACTCAAAAATACAGGGAATGTACAATACACAGAAGGAATTAAAATAGAATCCTCCTTAATGCAGACATTGTTTACATCATCCAGACCAAAAGGAAAATTCATAAAAGAAGACGAAAAAAGATATCTTATTGTTCCTGTTAATATCCCTCCTGGTGAAAGCATCACAATTCAGATTACCAAAAACTACATAACCTTGCTGATAATTATTATACTATCAGCTATCATTATAGGCCTGTATTACATATTCAGGAGCCCATTAACAGTAAGCAAAAAGGCAACCAATGTTACCTATAAAGAAGGAGGAATTTCTGAATTAAAGGTTGTTCTGAACGTAAGCAACAGAAGCAAAAATAAATTGAAAAACATCGAAGTCATTGACAGGATACCAAACATCGCAGACATGGAAAAAAGCCTCACTATCGGAACATTGCACCCTACTAAAATCTTAAAGCATGAAAACAAAGGAACTATAATCAAATGGGTTATTGACGATTTAGACGCAGGAGACGAAAGAGTAATCTCATATAAGATTAAATCCCGCCTCTCTATCCTAGGGGGATTTAGCCTGACACCAACAACTATAAAGTTAAGATTCAAGGGAAAAGACGTAATTACTCATTCTAATAGTTTAGGGATTAATACCTAGCATAAGTTTAAATATTTACTATACTTAGCATATTACTATGCCAGGGGGAGATCGTATTCGTGTATTCCTAATTCTACTAGCCGCACAGTTATTTGGTTGTTCAGCTCCTAAATCTTGGTGTGTACCTAACCCTGCTTTCGTTCCATACAGCTCTCAGTACAATTCAATAGATGAACTAACCAAAGAATCCAAAAGAAAGATGAAAGAAATGGAGCATAAGGGCTATGCTCTGTTTTTGCTCAATGAAGCATTAGATAACATGAAACCAAAAGAAGCTTACCAAACTATTCCTGAAGAATGGAGCAAAATCGATAAGTATCTAGACTCAGCCAAACAAGACTCAGGATATAATCCTGATGCAGACGCAGGAGAATTAATCCGGAGGGTATATTCTGAATATGTCAGGGTGGAAGGACAGAAGAAAGTAGATGAATCGCTGTACCTTACGAAAAAGCTTGCAGAAACTGGAACGCTCAGGATGATGATTGATAAAAGTCTTGAAAAGATAAAAAAGGAGGCAGCAGAGACAGGTGCATATATTGATCCTCAGTTTATTGAATGTATAATGTATGTTTATTCGGTAAACATAAAGAGAGTAGGGACAAGAAAAGCAGAAGAATTAAGAGGGTTAGCTGCTGATTTATTTAGGCAGGGAAGTACTAAAAGAGCAAAACTACAATTTGAATTAGCAGCACAGTATGATGAAGAAGTAAAAGAAGCGAGCCGGAAAACTCAACCTTAGAAAATTTTAAATAAATTTATAAACAAAAATAGAATTCTTATCAGTAATGCCACGGTGGCACAATCTGGTACTGCGCAAGCCTGGAAAATAGTTTTTCACGAAAGCTTGTTTCCTTTTGGATTTCCCGGTTCAAATCCGGGCCGTGGCGTTTTTTAATTAAAATCACTGCCCCCATAGTGTAGTCCGGTCAATCATCCAGCCTTCTCAAGGCTGAAACATGGGTTCAAATCCCGTTGGGGGCATTTTATTTTCAATTAGTTTTTTAAACTTCAAAGAATTCTATAATACTCTGCCGCGGTGCGACAATCTGGCTACTCGGGTCGCCTCGAAAGCGACTTGGCTCACGCCTATCCAGGTTCAAATCCTGGCCGCGGCGTTAAACCAAAAGCTTCATCAAATCAAAAAATACAACTAACAATAATGCCAGTATAGAAAGAACCGCTATGAAGATAAAATTCATTCTATCCTTTTTTGATGTTATACTACACAATATTTCATTTAATGTTGAATAATCCCTGTCTTCAAAATTGCCTTTACTTCTTATCTTTGATATTAAATCTTCCTTCATAACTAAATCTGACCTCTTCTTATAAGAAATAAACTTATATTGGAAAAATATAAAGAATCCAGTTACTCCTATGTACCATGAAATTTTTCCATATATAGGATCAATTATATTTAATGGTTCTATTACCCTCATGGATATAGTTGCAATCAAACCAATAGCAAAAAATACCCATGACACAAAAGAATCTCCACAATAATCTCTCAAAGAACAATTTTTACATTTTTTTTCCTTTAAAATTTTCATTTTAAAAAAAATGGCGGCGGGGTGATTTGAACTCCCGACTTCTAGATAGCCCAATTGAGTTTATATCATCGGCAAAAAGCCTCATCACTCAAATATATGAGTCTAGCACTCTAACCAGGCTGAGTTACGCCGCCATTGACTAATAGAATAAAACCTGCTTATAAAAAACTTTTTATTTTCTCCTTAAACTCATCGATATTCTTATACTTCTTAGGCTTCCAGTTTAATTTAATCCCATCTCCTGTAAACCTAGGAATAATATGAACATGCGCATGAGGCACTAATTGCCCTGCTACTTGTTTATTATTCATCAAAACATTAAATCCTTCATTACCCAAAGCAGCAGACAAAGCCTGTGCTATCTTTTTAGCTTTAAGCATCATATCCTCTAAATAATCATCAGGAATCTCCAGTAACGTTTCGTAATGATTCTTTGTAACAATCAAGGCATGCCCTTTATTAGCAGGAGCAATATCCAGAAAGCTAAGAACTTTATCGTCTTCAAAAATCTTAGCGCAGGGAATATCCCCTTTAACAATCTTGCAAAAGATACAGTTTTCATCCAATTTTAAGTCTTGTTTTTCCATTTGAACCATCTTAAACCATAAATATGGACCCGCCGAGATTTGAACTCGGGATCCCGCCCTAGCCAAGGGCGAATTCTACCGGACTGAACTACAGGCCCATTAATAAATTAGAACTAATCAGCCATATTTAAACATTATGATAAGAACTTACCTGGCAGCTAACTTAATATCCCCTTCCTGAACTGTTTTTCTGCCGCTGTGCTTAGCTATCTGCACTGCCTTAGTAGCTATATCCTCAGCAATCTCTCTAAGAACCTCTGCAAAAGTATCAGTTGCAGGCTGTGAAACCCTCTTAGCGCCTGCTCTAAACAGAATTCTCCCAACAGGAGCCTTAGGCATAATAGATGTATTTCTCACTTTTACCCCCTAATGTTATATTAAAAATATCCCCTTTAGTCTTTGTGATAATGTATTATTAAGAACGGTTATTTATATACTTTGCGGTTTTTTAAAACCGCAACGGATTGGGTACAATACTTTACGATTTTATAAGTGGTGAAAACTATCCAAAGTTTTATATATTCCACAAATCCAGATAATCAATATGGAATCACTAATCAAAAAATATGCATTACAAAACGCAATAAGATTCAACGGAACTGCAACTACAGGTGCTGTAATAGGCCATATCCTTGGTGAAAAGCCGGAATTAAAGAAAAAAATAAAGGAAATTGCAAAAAAAGTAAATGAAATAGTAAAAGAAGTAAACTCATTAACCTTAGAAGAGCAAAAATCATTGCTAAAAAAGGAAGCGCCAGAACTTTTAAAAGAAAAAAAGCACAAAGAAAAAGAAAGAATTCTTCCTGATCTAAAAAACACAAAAAATCTTATTATGCGCTTTGAGCCATCTCCTTCAGGCCCTTTGCATATAGGCCATGCTTATGTTCTATCTCTAAATTCAGAATATTGCAGAAAATACAAGGGAAAGCTAATATTAAGAATCGGAGACACAAACCCAGAAAAGATATACACTCCGGCATACGAACTAATAGAAGAAGATGCAAATTGGATCACAAAAAATAACATAAGCAAAGTAATATTACAATCAGATAGACTGGAAATATATTACAAATATATGGAAAAACTTCTTGATTTAGAGAAAGCATACATCTGCACATGTAACCCGGAAAAATACAAAGAACTAATCACAAAACAAAAAGCCTGCCCTTGCAGAAACCTAAAAAAACAAGAGCAAATTGAAAGATGGAAGAAGATGTTCAAAGAATATAAGCAGGGAGATGCTGTTGTACGCATAAAAACAGACCTTAAAAATAAAAACCCTGCTATGAGGGATTTTCCTGTATTCAGGATTAACGACAATAAACATCCAAAAAAACAAAACAAATACAGGGTTTGGCCGCTAATGAATATGGCAGTGACTGTAGACGACATCGAAACAAAAGTAACGCATGTAATAAGGGCAAAAGACCATTATGATAATGCACTGCGCCAAAAATATATCTATGACTACCTAAAAAAACCATTCCCAGAAGCAATCTTTGTAGGAAGGATCAACTTCAAAGGAATGCCTGTAAGCTGCTCAAAAACTTTGCCTTTAATAGAAAACAAAACATACACAGGATGGGACGACATAAGGCTGCCATTCTTAGAAGCATTAAAGCGAAGAGGTTATAAGCCAGAAGCATTAATACATTATGCAATAGATGTTGGCATAAGCCTGAATGATAAAAGTGTAACAAAAGAAGAATTCTTTAAGACAATAAACGCATTCAACAAAAATGTTATAGATAAAAGCTCTTACAGATATTTTTTCATCTCAAACCCAAAGGAAATTATAGTAAAAAACGCACCTAAACAAAATGTAGAGCTTGACTTGCACCCAAACAACAAGAAAGGGGGAAGAAAGTTCAAAACAAAAGATAAATTCTACATTGCAGAAGATGATTTCAACTCACTTAATGAAAATAAGATATACAGGCTTATGGACTGCCTGAACTTCATCCAGGAAGAGGGCAAATTCATTTTCCATTCCTTAGAATATGAAAAATACAAAGAAAACGGAGAAAAAATCATTCACTGGCTGCCAAAGGAGGAGCTGGTAAAAGTTGAAGTATTAATGCCAGACAATAAATTAGTTAAAGGCCTGGGAGAAAAAGGACTTAAAGACCTAAAAGAAGATGATGTTGTACAATTAGAAAGATTTGGTTTCGTAAGATGCGATAAAAAAGAAAAAAACAAGCTAACCTTTTGGTTTGCACATAAATGAGGTCTTAGGAATTAAAATTCCTAACCCGTCAAAATAAAAAATTTTGAGGTGAACAAAATGCCAAAATATCTTGTAGTAAGATCAAACATAAAAGATTACGCAAAAGTAAATGACAGAGCATTAAATGTCTCTACAGATTTCTATGAAAAGCTAAACACAACAATAGTAGAATTGATTAAAAAAGCCTGTAAAAGAGCAAAAGAAAACAACAGAAACACAGTCATGGGGAAAGATATTTAAGAAAAATTCAATCTCAACCTTAAATCTTCAATCCTGCTCTCTACCCTGCTAACATCAACACCCTTATTTTTCAATTTATTATACATGGCCTCTAAACTCTTTAACTTATTCTTTAATAAAGAAACATTCTTTTTCTTACCAACCTTAGCTCTTATTTTTTTCTCTAACTCATTAATTTTTCGTTCCCTATCTGTCTTCACCTCAATATAATCCTGCAATCTTTCCCTAAGAGCGTTTATAGAATTCTTCATCTGATTTATCTTGCTCTTGTTTTCATTCACACTATTCATCAGCTCTTTTGAAGCAATACCTTCCTCCCTGCCCATGCCTAATAACCGCATTTCCTTCTCCAGTACCAAAGATATCTTTCTGTCAAGCTCTTTTAACTCTTCATCCATTTCCTTTTTCTTAGAAGAAAATCTCTTAATCCTTTTAATCTGATTCTTTAACTCGACCCTTGCTTGTTCCCTATCCTTATGTTTCTTAGCTACAACACAAACATGCTTAACAAAACTCTTTAACTTTTCAGGATGTACTCCTATAGAACTATCGCTCATTTTATTTCTTCTTAAAAAACTTGAAAATACCTTTCTTCTTTGGTTCTTCTTCTAATGGTGGCAAAGGAGGTAATGGCCCTAGCCCAGGTGGTGGCATTGGTCCTCCTGGTGGTGGCATTGGTGCTCCTGGTGGTGGCATTGGACCTGGCATTGGTGCCCCTGGCGGAGGCATAGGTCTCTTAGTGACTATCCTTGGTGAGCCATGCGGTGGAAAATTAGGTCTTGGTGGGCCTGGAGGCTCTAATGATGGTGCTCCAGGTGGTCCTGGTGGAAACTCTCCAAAGGATGGTGGTTCGGGTCCTTTAGGTGGATCTGGTTTATGCATTTCCTTTGGTTTCTCTCCTTTTATGTCCTTCACTATACTAGCTATAGCTACCATCCCTTCAGCAATAGTCTTGTTCTGCTTCTCTAAGTTGTCTACTTTATCCATCAAAGGGCCTATTTTCTCTGCCAGTTCTCCTTCAGTCTTTTCCTCTAACTTCATCTCCTCTGCAGCACTGCTAAACAACTGCAGCATATTATTCATTGATTTTGTCAGAGAAGCCATAGAATTCAATAATTCTTTAGAAGAAGTATCGCCTGTTTTTTGTTGCAATTCAGCTATCTGTTTCTTTAACTGAACTATCTCCTTATAGGGCATTATTTCATAAGAACCTTCTTCAGCCATAACTATCAACCTCTTTTTTTAATATATAGCATATTAACTATGAATAATCCTATATTTGAGATAAGAATATATAAATCTTGTGGTTCTCTAAGAAGTAAAGAAAAAATATAAAAAATAAAATTACATACCCATTCCAGGTGGCATTCCACCAGGTGGCATTTCAGGTCCTTTTCCACCAGAGCCAGCAATAACATCATCTATCCTTAATATCATTACTGCAACCTCAGCTGCTGAACTTACTGCCTGCGTCTTAATCTTTAATGGTTCTATTACTCCATTTTTCCATGCATCTACTGCCTTTCCTTCGAAAACATCAATGCCTGACCATTTTTCTCCTTTATCATGTGCAGCCTTAAGCTCTGTTAATATATCTATAGGATCAATACCAGCATTCTCTGCTAATGTTCTTGGAATTATCTCTACAGAGTTTGCAAAAGCCTGAACAGCTAATTGTTCTCTTCCTGATAAACTATCAGCATATTTCCTTAACTGCCTTGCCAGCTCTACTTCAGGAGCGCCTGCTCCTGCAACAACCTTGCCATTCTTAAGAGCTGCAGCAACATCACCAATAGCATCTTCCATTGCTCTTTTAACTTCGTCAACAACGTGCTCTGTTCCGCCTCTTACTAAGATTGTAACTGATTTAGGGTTGCTGCATTCCTTAACATAGGTCATTTCTTCATCCCCTACTTTAACTTCTTCAACAACTCCTGCAGAACCTAAGTCATCCTTGCTTAAATCATCAAGATTAGTAACTACTTTACCGCCAGTAGCTCTTGCCAAAGCTTTCATATCGCTTTGTTTAGCTCTTCTTACTGCATAGATCCCTTTCTTAGCTAAGAAATGCTGTGCCATATCATCAATTCCTTTCTGGCATACAATAACATTTGCTCCTGCAGCTGCTATCTTCTCTACTTTATCCCTTAGCATCTTCTCTTCCTGATCAATAAAAGCCTGCATCTGAGCAGGATCAGTAATCTGTATCTTAGCGTCTATCTCTGTACTCTTGATTTCAACAGCAGAATCAACCAAAGCGATTTTTGCATCTTTTACAACTCTAGGCATTCCTGAATGAACTCTTTCTTTATCAAGAACTATGCCTGTAATCAGTTCAGTCTCTTCAACTGATTTTCCAACTTTCTTCTCCAATTTGATATTATCCCTGTCAATGACCGTATGTCCATTGTCTTTTTCCATAACAGATTTAACAGCACTTACAGCTATCTCACTTAGCTTCTCTTTTGCATTCTCAGCCCCCTTGCCAGTCATTGCAGTCATAGAAATCTTCTTCAGAATATCATCATCTTTTTCAGAAACATTCTCAGCAATCTCATTAAGAATTTCCTGAGCCTTAGTCTCAGCCAACCTATAGCCTCTTGCGATTATTGTAGGGTGAATCTCCTGGTCAAGTAATATTTCAGCGTTTTTTAATAGTTCACCAGCAAGAACAACAGCAGTAGTAGTACCATCACCAACCTCATCTTCCTGAGTCTTAGCAACTTCAACAATCATCTTTGCAGAAGGGTGCTCAATCTGAATCTCTTCAAGTATTGTAACACCATCATTAGTAACAGTAACATCTCCCATACCATCAACAATCATCTTGTCCATACCCTTAGGCCCAAGAGTTGTCCGAACAGTCTCAGCAACAAGCTTAGCTGCCATAATATTTGTCCTCTGAGCATTCTTCCCAGTAGTCCTCTGTGTGCCTTCCGGCAAAATAAATATAGGTTGCATATCTTTACTCATATTAATCGACCTCCAACGTCAAATGTGTAGAAAACATGAGTGAGTGGTTCTATATAAGGGTATCTGTTTGGTGGGCTTTGCACATAAACTAGAATCTACACATAAATAAAGCTAGTTTGCACATAAATGGAAAAAAACCTAGATACATTTGTATATTTCCAATACTCTTCTAGATTGATAAAAAAATAAAAAATAAAGAAATAGCTAAAATCTTAGCTTAAAACCTTCCTCCGCCTCCAGAGCTTGGTTTTCTATGCTTTGCATAGCAATCCCTGCAATAAACAGGTCTTCCTTCTGTTGGTTTGAAAGGAAGTTCACACTCCTTACCACAATCTGCACATGTTGCTTTGTGCATCTCTCTTTCTCCGCCGAAATTATCTCCATATGCCATTTTATATATTCACCTTTTCGTTTCGTTATTTAATTCATATAGAAGTCTATTTCATCTATAATTATACCTTGAAAAGATAATTTAGTATTTAAAGGTGACGGTTTTTGGGGCTTTGCACATAAATTGAAATCTACACATAAATAAGACTGAGTTGCATATAAATTGGACTTATACCTCAAAACCAATCTAAACCAAACAAATAACCATAGATTTATAAACTTAGATAATGACCTTAACAGATTCAATAAACAAGGTGATAACAAATGGCATCAACCCCAAAAGGACCTCAAAAGATGAAAGTAGATTATGTTGTAGACAGGCAGGTATATGACAATTTTATGAGGGCATGCGGCCATAAAGGCTATGCTCCACAAATTGTGATTGAAAAGCTTATGAAAAAGTACATAGAAACAGGCCAGATATAGTTAATATCTTTATTTTTTAATTATTTACTCAAACCCCCTCAAAAACTTAATCAATTTCTTAATATTATCAAACCCCATGAGTTCACTCTTAAATAATAGAAAATTTTATATATTATTAAAAATAAAAAAGAAATATATGGTACTTTCAGGCATAGTTGGCTATCTTGCTGGTACTGCTACTAAAATGGCAGATTCGGTGGTAAAAAGCGTGTCAAAAACAATTTCAGGCAAAGCAAGCAAAGGTATAACGAGTGGTGGAAAAGCAGGCCCAAAGTTACCACCAGCTGTAGCATCATCCGTCGAACCAGGGAAAATCAATCCAGTCACAAAAGAATCACTATCACCAGGAAAAAGAGGGGGCGGAAATTACGGACCTAAAGGTGGGGGATACGCTGGAAAAACATATGAAGCCAAACCAGCACCAGATTATTCAGCTGCTAAATATGCTGCTGTTTTACTCGCTCCACTCGTTATTGGAAGTGCATGGTTGGCTTCTATTTTCCTGAGAGGAAAATCCAATATCCCTGCTGGTCAACTTTCACCAGCTGGTATGAGCAAAGGGGTTTTGTTGTTGTCTATTTTTATCATTGTTTATTTGATTTTCCTGATATTGGTTTTCATTGGCAAAAGAGAACAAGCTAAAAAGGGAAAAACTAAGAAAAAGAAATAATTTTATTCTATCACTCAAACTCCTTCAAGAACTTAATCAGCTTCTTAGCCTTATCAAACTCCATAAATTCCTTCTTAGTCAGAGCAGGAACATGCCTTGGCCTTTCCTTTTTATAGATTGTCAGACTATCAGCATCAACTAATTTGCTTAAACTTTCAAGACCTGGCTTTGGCTTATCCCCTATCTTGGTTAATATCAGCTCTTTCTCTCTCTTTGCAATAACATCAAATGGAACCTTTTTAGTATCAATCGCCTCAAACCCCAATTTGGAATATTTCTTTCCTATATCTGACTTTATCTCTTCAGCACTCTTAAAAGGAGTTTCAAAAATATTGATCTTATCAAAAACACTATGCCCAAATATATTATAGAGCCTTAAAGCCTTGTTCACACTAACCTCACTTTCTCCACTTTCATACTTCTGTATCATTCTTTTGCTAACTCCTACCTTCCTGGCAATATCATTGAGTGAAATTCCTTCTCTCTCACGAATCTCCCGAAGCTTACCGCCAATAACCTGCGCTTTAATGCCAGAATGATCTCTTTTAACAAAAGGTAACTTATTCTCAACAGAATTCCTAAACGTGTTATAATTCAGGGTATAAATCCCAAAGCGTGAGTAAACAATATTATCCTGCAATTTGTCTCCTGCTTTCTCAGAAACTATTAGAGGACTTCCAGAAACATAAGAGCTGATTCTGCCCATCTCCCCGGCATAAGCTTCACTGACAGCATTAGCATCCTCCAAAACCTTAATCAATAATATAGTAGTATCTTTCCTTGCTATAATATCAAAAGCAGTCCTTGTCAAAGATTTTATTGTAAAGCCCTTTCTAAGCAGATAAATGCTGACCTTCTCAAGTATACCTGGTTTCATAATAGCCTATAATTAAAGGTAATATTTAAATATATCAGATAATAAAACAATTATATGATAATAACCATCAGTGGAATAGCCGGTTCTGGCAAATCTACAGTAGCAAAGCTACTGGCAAAAAAGCTAAACTACAGGCATTATTCTATAGGGGACTTTATGAGAGAGCTGGCAAAAGAAAGAGGAACAACATTATTAGAACTAAGCAAACAAGCAGAAGAAGACCAAAGTATAGACAAAGAATTAGATAAAAAACAAATAGAATTAGGAAAAACCAAAGATAACTTTGTAATTGACGCAAGATTAGGCTTTCATTTCATACCGCAATCAAAAAAAATCTTCCTGGAAGTTAATTTAAACGAAGCAGCAAAGAGAATATTAAAAGAAAAAAGACAGCATGAGCAATACAAAGACATTCAGGAATCAATAGAAAAAATCAAAACAAGAATCAACTCAGAAGATAAAAGATATAAAGGTTACTACAACCTTCATTACCACAACAAAGATAACTATGACATTGTAATAGACACAACTAATCTAACTATTAAACAAGTTCTTAATAAAATATTAAATTTTCTAAACCACGAGTAAAATAGTTACGGATGAGTATATATTTATAAATAAAGGAGTATACTCATTAAAAAAGGGGGTGAAATAATCAAATAATGATACTTAATGAACCAACCCATTCAATCAGGTTATACTTGCTCTGAAGCAGCAAGTAAGGCAGTTAGCAGATTAGAAACAGGACTAATACCAAAAACCCCTGACTATAAAAAAAGACACGATTTCTATCTAAAAAGTTTTTACCATTATGGCAATATGGACCCAGAACCCATAATTAAAAACAAAATATTGCCCAATCGTTTTGTAGAATCCATGATTACTTATTGGAAAAATAAAGCTGATGGCAGGTTTAAGCTGAGCGAGAGCCAACTAGACGAAATTATTAAAGACCCCATAACATTCGCTAAAAAAACAAAAAGTGTTTATGAAGTAAAAGAAGCAAAGGAAATATTAAAAGTAAGCAGGCAGACAGTAATACATTGGATGACTAAAGGTTGGATAAGTTACATCCAGTTTGGCAAGGAAAGAAAACCCTTAAAATCAAACGTTAACGAAATGATAGAATTTTATGATTCAGAAGAAAATGAACATGACTGTACCATATACAGAAGATACTGGATACACATAGGCGTCATATCAGAAGGAAGCAGAGGGAAAAAAGCAGAAGAACCACCCAGTTATGCAGAATTAGCTGCAAAATGCTCAGAATTACAAACAGGTATGGGAGAACTCGAGAAAACAGTAGAAGAAATCGAAGAAAAGCTAAAAAAGACAGAAGAAGAAAAAGAAGGATTAACTGCTCAACCCAAAAAAATAAAAAAACAGTACGAACCATCACAAAAGACGCAAAATAATCAAGCTGATAAAACAAAGATAAGAACTCTGGAAACTCAGGTTACAAAACTAGAACGACAAAATTCAGAATTAAATGGAAAAAACTCAAAATTACAGAAAGAATATGGCATCTTACAAAAAAAATATGATTTATTGCAAGATGAATATAATACATTGCAAGAAACAAATACAGGAAATATAGCAATAATAGCAGCTTATGAAATAGAGGCTAAAGAAGGCAAAGCAGATTCTGAAAAAGCACCAAAAGATAAGCTACCAAACCAAGAAAGAGATAAACTAATTAATCAAATACAAGAATTAGAGCAAAAAAATGCCGATTTAGTATCCAAAAATCTCTCGTTTAAAAGACAAGTAGAAACAACCAAACAAAAAGAAAAATATAGAACCTATGACTCTTCAAAAAGATACAACATAGGCGAAAGAATAAAACATACCCACTTAGGAATTACTGGCACAGTTTCAGCTGTAACATCAACAAGCATAGATGTTATTATTGATGGTACTGGTGGTGATGGGGAAGACGCAACAATAAGAAAATTTGTTCAGGGAAGCAAATTAAAGTAACTTCAACAAAATACTCAAAACAATAGCTTTATAAACAACCCCACCATTCCAAACTCTATTAGTTCTACCAAATCTTACTCGAGGTAGAGTTCAAAGCAAAATACTTATATAAGAAACCAAATTAAAAATATTAAGATGGTAAAGGAAAAAGACTTCATAGAGCTTGAATATACAGGAAAGGTAGACAATGTTGTATTTGACACAACAGACGAAAAGATAGCAAAAGACAATGATCTATTCGACGAAAAGGCAGAATACAAACCAATAACAATATGCATAGGCCAGGGTCAAATAATCAAAGGATTAGATAATGCACTCGTAGGAAAAGAACCTAATAAAGGATACACAGTAGAAGTCAAAGCAGAAGAAGCCTATGGAAAAAAGAACGCTAAACTGATACAATTAATCTCAACCTCAAAATTCCGAAAAGAAAACATACAGCCAATGCCTGGCTTGCAGGTAAATATTGACGGAACAATGGGGCTTATAAAAACAGTATCCGGCGGAAGAACCCTGGTTGACTTCAACCATCCGTTAGCTGGAAAAGATTTAACATACAACATAAAAATCAACAAAATAATAACAGACAGCAAAGAAAAAATAAATTCCATACTTAAAGTCAACTTAGGAATAAAAGATGCAGACGTAAAAACAGAAAATAATAAAGCAACTATAAGCACAAAACAGGAAATACCAAAAGAAATTCATGAAGAATTAAAAAAGATGATAAAAGAATTACTACCAGCTCTAGACGAAATTACTATCAAAAAATCAGAAATTCCTAAAGAAGAAAAGAAAGAAAATAAGAAAATTTAAATAGAAGTAAGAGTACTACTCAAAAAGGTGGACAAAATTGGAAACATTCATTAAAGAAGCAACAGATGTATCTAACAAAGAATTCTCTGAAGATAATAATCAATTCTCTCAGCCTGAACCAGAACCTCAACCATTTCAGCAGGAAAATAATCCTTTATCTCAGCCAAAACCAACTAATAATATAGATGCTGAATTGGAAGCATTTTTAGCACAACAAAAAGCCTCCATTAAGGTTATAGGGGCAGGCGGTGGTGGAAACAATACAATAAACAGGATTTCAGAAGTAGGAATAGCAGGAGCAGAAACAATCGCAGTAAACACAGATGCGCAGGACCTACTGTACACAACTGCTGATAAAAAAATCCTGATTGGAAGAGACATAACAAAGGGAATGGGTGCTGGCTCTAATCCAAAACTAGGCGAAGAAGCAGCTCATGAACAAGAGCAGGAACTTAAAAAAGCCTTAGAACATTCAGACATGGTTTTTATCACTTGCGGTCTAGGAGGAGGGACGGGAACAGGCGCTGCTCCAGTTATAGCCGAGATATCAAGAAAAATAGGCGCATTAACCGTCGGCATAGTAACATTGCCATTCGCAATGGAAGGCCATACAAGATATGAAAACGCAGTTATGGGCCTGGAAAAACTAGAGCAGATTGTTGACACATTAATTGTTATACCTAATGATAAATTATTGGAATTAGCGCCAGACTTGCCATTACACACTGCCTTTAAGGTTGCAGACGAAATACTGACAAACGCTGTTAAAGGAATAGCAGAGTTAGTAACCAAAGCAGGCCTAGTCAATTTAGATTTCGCAGACATAAGGACAGTCATGAAAGGAGGCGGAGTTGCTTTAATTGGAGTAGGAGAATCAGACTCCGAAAACAGGGCTGTTGAAGCAGTCGAAAAAGCAATCTCTAACCCATTATTGGATGTTGATATTACCGGAGCAAACGGAGCTTTAATAAACGTAGCTGGCGGAGAAGATATGACCTTGGATGAAGCAAGGAAAGTAGTTGAAACAATCTCAGAAAGATTAAGCGAAGATGCAAAAATAATATGGGGTGCCCAGATCTACAAGGATCTAAAAAACACAATAAGAACAATGCTAATAGTGACCGGAGTAAAATCGTCCCAGATATTTGGAGGGGATGTAACACTAACGAACAAGAAAAAGAAAGAAATCGAAATGGAACTAGGAATAGATTTCATAGACTAAAATGGATATTCATTCTATCTGGATTAAAATCAAAGGATTTATTAATGAGTGTATGAGGGTACTTAGAGTAACAAAAAAACCAGACAAAACAGAGTTCCTCACAATAGTAAGGGCATCCGGCCTTGGAATTTTAATCATAGGCCTTGCAGGATTCCTTATCCAGATGGTAAAGGTATTACTTTTTAGCTAATAAAATGGCAGAAGAAGAAAAAAACAACAGGGAAGATGAAGTTATATTTCCACTTAGAGTGACTGCTAATCGTGAAGATCAGGTTATGGACTTTGTAACAGCAAACGCTTCAAGAAAAAAATTAGAGGTATACTCAGTTATCAGGCCTCACGGCATGAGAGGATATATATTTGTAGAAGCTGGCTCAAAAACAGACGCAGAACAGGCAGCTTTTAACGTTCCTTACGCTAGAGGTATACTTGCAAAGCCTGTTGCATACAAAGAAATAGAACACATGCTGGAACAGGTCAAAAAAGAAGTTAATATTCAAAAGAATGATATTGTTGAAATCATATCAGGCCCTTTCAAAAGAGAAAGTGCAAAAATAACAAGGATAGACAAGACAAAAGAAGAGGTTGTTGTAGAGCTATTGCAGGCAGCAGTTCCTATCCCAATTACACTAAGATTAGATACTGTTAAAGTAATCAGAAGGGAAAAAGACGAAGATGATGAAGAGGACGAAGACTAGCAAAAACCAAAGTTTTTTAAACCAAATATCAATCCTACTATAATATTGGTCGCTTGCCAAGTAGACCAGACATTTCTTCGGGTCTGGTGAAAAGCAGGTATCCAGCGTTTAATACGTAAGGTATATATCCAAAATGGCAAAAGAGACAGTAGAAGTCATGGTCGAAGGTGGAAAAGCAACAGCTGCGCCTCCATTAGGACCAGCCCTAGGCCCAATGGGAGTAAATATAGGCCAGGTAGTTGCCAAGATAAACGAAAAAACAAAAGCCTTTGCAGGCATGAAAGTGCCAGTTAAAGTTAATATAGATAAAGATACAAAAGAATTCGACATTGAAGTCGGTACTCCCCCTTCTTCACAATTATTAAAAACAGAAGCAGGTATAGAAAAAGGCTCTGGAAATCCTTTAGAAGATAAAGTAGCTGACGTTCTTATAGAGCAGATAATTAAGATTGCAAAGATGAAAGAATCTTCCCTATTAGGCAAAACATTAAAAGAAAAAGTCAAGGAAATTGTCGGAACATGCAATTCAATGGGCATTCTGGTAGAAGGAAAGCCTGCAAAAGACAGTATTAAAGATATTAATGAAGGGAAATTCGACGAAGAGATCAGAACCGAAAAGACAGAGCTTTCAGCAGAAGAAAAAGCAAAACTAGAGGTAGAAAAGAAGAAACTAGCTGCAGAGATGGAAAAGAGAAAGGCAGAGTTCGAAGCAAAAGCAAAAGAGATTATATCCTCAATGGCAGGCCAGGAAAGAGGAACAATCAAAGCTAAGCTAAAAGAAGCAAAAATCCCAGATGCAATGATCAAAGAATTACTTCCAGTCGAAGGAGCTGCAGAAGCAGGAGCAGAAGGAGCAGCACCAGCTGAAGGCGAAGCACCAGCTGAAGGAGCAGCACCAGCAGCAGAAGGATCTGCAGAAGCACCAAAAGAAGAAGCTAAAGAAAAGAAGAAATAGTTTTGTTAGTTCTTTTTATTTATTTTTAATTAAAAGTATAAAGCGTTTAATAGACGTTGCTATTTAGTTGTTGCACAGTTGCGCAACATAGAAACCTTTATATATCTTAAACTTGATTTATTAATTATGCCTGACGAAAAACTTGCTAGGGCAATAAGATCAAGAATAAGGAGAGATATTTTGCATATACTTTATCATAAAGAAAAAGTATCTGTTCACGAAATAGCAAAAAAATTGAATCTCTCTGAATCTTCTGCGTCTAAGCACTTAAAACTGCTGTACGATTTAGGATTTGTAAATTTTAAGGATAAACCACCAGAAAAATTCTATTTTCTTAAAATAAAAGAAATTAAGGAGTTGTTTAAAGTTTATGATAAGATTGTTAAAAAATTGAAACTAGGAGCAGTTTAATTGATTTATTAGAGGACTATTAAAATAGAATGGAAGTATTTTTGGAAATAGGCATGATTATTGTTGTAGCTATTCTGATTACAGGAATAATGAGGTTATTGAAGCAACCTTTAATAATCGGCTATATTCTTTCAGGTATAATCGTTGGTCCTTATTTTTTTGATATTATACGTTCAACAGAAACCATAACTATATTTTCACATATAGGTGTAGCATTGCTTCTTTTTATTGTTGGCTTAAGTTTAAGTCCCAAAGTTATAAAAGAAGTAGGCAAAGTTTCTTTGGTTACAGGTGTTGGCCAGGTTATATTCACCTCACTAATTGGGTTTTTCATATCTAGGCTATTGGGTTTTTCTACGATAGTATCGGTATATATCGCTATTGCTTTGACATTTAGCAGCACTATAATTATTATGAAGCTTCTGTCAGACAAAGGCGACACTGAAACATTATATGGAAAAATTGCTATTGGATTTCTAATTGTTCAGGATTTAATTGCAATACTTATCCTTATGGTTATTTCGTCAATCCCAACTGGATTCAATCTTAGCTCTTTAGTCTTTGGGACAATTTTAAAAGGATTAGGTTTATTAGTGCTATTATTCCTGGTAGGTATTTACATATTACCTCATATAACTAAATTAGTTGCGAAATCTCAGGAATTTTTATTATTGTTTTCAATTGGCTGGTGTTTGGCATTAGCTTCTCTTTTTCATTATTTAAATTTTTCAGTAGAAATAGGAGCGCTATTAGCAGGCATTACCTTATCTTTATCCCCATATCGCTTTGAAATTAGCTCCAGAATGAGGCCACTGCGTGATTTTTTTATTGTTCTGTTTTTTATATTGTTGGGTTCTCAAATGGCTTTTACAGCCATAACCCAGCATATCATCCCCATAATGATATTTTCAGTATTCATACTGATTGGAAATCCCTTAATAGTAATGGTATTAATGGGTTTATTGGGATATACCAAAAGAAATAGTTTCTTAGCAGGGTTAACTGTAGCCCAGATAAGTGAATTTTCTATAATTCTTATTGCCTTAGGAGTTAAAGTAGGACATCTAACAAATGAAATTTTGTCTTTAGTAACTGCTGTTGGTTTGATAACTATTGCTGGTTCTAGTTATATGGTACTTTATGCAAATAAGATATATCCTCATTTATCAAAGTATTTGAGGATATTTGAAAGAAAAGGCAGTAAAGTAGATGAACATAAATATCATGAAGATGGTATCTATGACATTATTCTTTTTGGATATAATCGAATTGGCTATGATTTACTCAAATCTTTTAAAAAGATAAAAAAGAAATTTTTGGTTGTGGACTATAATCCAGAAACTATAATTAATTTAGCAAAAGAAGGGGTTGATTGCAGGTATGGTGATGTTAGTGACTATGAATTATTGAATGAATTGAATTTGTCAAAAGCCAAGATGATGTATTCAACAATACCTGACTTTGATACAAATCTTTTCTTAATTAATAAAATTAGGGAGTCTAATAAAAAAGCAATCATAATTGTTGTTTCTCATCAAATTGATGAAGCCATGGAATTATACGATAACGGTGCGACTTATGTACTTATGCCTCACTTTCTAGGAGGACACCATGTTTCTACATTGATAGAGAAACATGGATTAAGCTTTAATAAATTTCTGAAAGAAAAAGTCACCCATATTGAACATCTAAGGAAAAGAAAAGATATAGGACACGAACACCCTAAACATGAAAGGCATTAATTACTTATCTTTTCTTGAAACTAAACAAACTACTCGCTCCTGCGACAGAACCAAAACACTTATATATAAGTATAAATATGAATACATAAATAAGCATAATAATAAGTACTTTACAAAATGCATTCAGTAGAATTCAAAAGAAAGCTCTACAAGCGTGGCTCTAGTTTTGAAACCACTATTCCTATGCCCCTTCTATTCGCTTTGGACAAAGACAAGAAACATAATGTAGTATTCTTATTCGACCCTAATAATAACAAATGGTATATCAAGTTTGAACAAAGAAAAAAGAAATCAATTGAACAAAAACTATAAAATGGCTGAAAACTATTACGCATCAACCCCGAAAGAAGTCTTAAAACAATTAAATAGCTCTGAAAAAGGCCTAACAGAAAAAGAAGCAAAGAAAAGAATAGAAGAATATGGCTATAATGAGTTAATAAAAGAAAAAAGAGCTAGTGCTTTAAAGATTTTCTTAGACCAATTTAAAAATGCCCTTATTTTATTATTGGTATTTGCAGGCATCCTATCTCTGGCCCTTGGAGAAAGGATAGAGTCCATAGCAATTTTTGTAATAATATTACTCAATGCAATTCTGGGATTTGTCCAGGAATATAGGGCAGAAAGGGCAATCGAAGCTCTGAAAAAAATATCTGCCCCCACAGCAAGGGTCCTAAGAGATGGAAAAGAGCTAAAAATCCCTGCAAAAGAAGTTGTCCCTGGAGACATACTGCTCCTGGAAGCAGGCGATATAGTTTCCGCTGATTCAAGAGTAATTGAATTATCAAGCCTCCAGATTGATGAAGCATCCTTAACAGGAGAATCTGTCCCGTCAAAAAAGCTCACTGAACCATTCAAGTTAGGCACTTCTGTTACAGACCAGGAGAATATGGCATTCATGGGTACCATTGTAACGTATGGAAAAGGAAAAAGCATAGTAACTTCAACAGGGATGAAAACAGAATTTGGGAAAATTGCTACCTCATTACAGACAACAAAAGAAACAAAAACACCCCTTCAAATTAAGTTTGAACAGCTTGCAAAGCAGATAGGCATTGTAACTATTATTCTTATCGCAATAGTTCTTATCTCAGGTACGCTCCAGGGAACCTTGCCATTCACAAAAATGCTTTTAGTAGCTCTAACGCTTACTGTAGCTACTATACCCAATTCATTGCCCCTGGTAGTTACTGTAGGACTATCAATGGGAACAAAAAGGCTGGCAAAAAAGAATATGCTTATCAAAAAGCTTAATGCTGCCGAAAGCCTTGGAGCAGCAACTATTATCTGCTCAGACAAAACAGGAACAATCACGAAAAATCAGATGACCATTACAGAAATTTTTTATGATAACCAGCTTATTAAAGTAAGCGGCACTGGTTACGATCCAAAAGGAAATTTCTCAACTGATGGTAAATTAATCAACCCTAAACAGATAGAGCTGCTGCTAAGAATAGGTTCTTTATGCAATAATGCAAAATTAGAGAAGAAAAAAGGAAAGTATGAGCTGATGGGAGACCCGACAGAAGGTTCCTTGATTGTTCTTGGAAAAAAAGGAAAAATAGAAGACAAATACCTGCAGAATAACTTCAAATTCATAGGAGAGCTCCCCTTTGACGCAGATAGAAAAAGAATGACTGTAATCTTCAAAAACCGAATCAACAAAAAAACAGAAGCATATGTAAAAGGGGCCCCTGACTTTCTTTTGAAGGTATGCGATAGAATAATCGAAAACGGCAAAGTAAGAAAACTTACTAAAAAAGACAGGGAAAATATTATCAAAACCAATAACTCATTTGCTGAAAAAGCATTAAGAGTTCTCGCTTTAGCATACAAGGATGTTCCAAACGTAAAAGAATACACATTGCAAAATACAGAAAAAAATCTTATCTTCGCAGGCCTTGTAGGAATGATTGACCCTCCAAGAGATGAAGTTAAACAAGCAATTCAGCAATGCCGTGAAGCAGGCGTTGAAGTCATGATAATAACAGGAGACCAGGCTATAACAACAAAAGCTGTTGCAGAACAGATTGGGTTATTCAACAAAGGGGACATTATATTGATAGGGGATGAAGTTGAAAAAATGAGCGACGCCGAACTTGCGAAAAAGATAGGCAAAGTCAGGATTATCGCCAGAGCTTTACCTATCCAAAAATCAAGAATAGTCGACATCCTACAGAAAAAAGGCCATATAGTTGCAATGACTGGAGATGGTGTAAACGACGCCCCTGCTTTGAAAAAAGCTGATATTGGCATAGCAATGGGGATTACAGGTACAGATGTAGCAAAAGAGGTTTCAAAAGCAACCTTAGTAGACGATAATTTTGCTACTATAGTAAATGCGATTGCAGAAGGAAGAAATATCTACAACACTCTGATTCGATCTGCTAAATTTTTTCTTGCATGCAACACTGGAGAAATAACCTCAGTGTTTATTGCAATTATGCTGGGATTTCCGCTTCCTTTACTGCCTCTGCAAATTTTGCTTATGAATATGCTGACAGATAATTTTCCTGCTCTTGGTTTAGGCTTTGAATCAGGCGAAGAAGGCGTTATGAAAAGATCGCCAAGAAATCCAAAAGAAAAGCCAATCACAAAGAAAATATTCATCTCAATCGTTATCTTCGGTTTAATTATGGGATTAGGAACACTATACATGTTCATGCAGCACAAAGACATTAACCTGCCAAAAGCACAGACAATAGCCTTCACTACATTAGTTATGTTCCAGATGTTTGCAGTTATGAGCAGCAGGTCATTGCTTCCTTCAATCAAAAAACTGAACCCATTCTCAAATCTTTGGCTATTAGGCGCTGTAACCCTTTCTTTGCTAATACAGGTAGCAGTAATCTATATGCCTTCATTACAAACCATTTTTGGAACTGTCCCATTATTAGCTATTGACTGGCTGAAGATCATAGGAATATCAAGCATTGGATTCATAATGATGGAATTAAGCAAACTAGCACTAAGATTTGAAAATAATGCAAATCATGCCTAAAAAATGATAAATCCCTTAGCTAATCTAAGCCCAGTAATCTTTCATTCAATTATAGCCTTAGCTTCACTAATCATTCTTGCAAAATCCGCAGACATGGTTGTCTATGGCATCTCCAATTACGCAAAGAAGCTAGGCGTTTCAGATTATCTCATTGGCTTTCTTGTAATTTCCATAGGAACAGCCATACCAGAACTAACAGCTGCTATCACAGGAGTAATGATGAACCAGGGCCAGATTGTGTTTGGAACTGTCTTAGGCGCTAATCTTTTTGAACTCCCTCTTTTAGGCTTAATCCTGATAATATCAAGAAAAATAAAAACAAAACAAAACATAGGAATGAACGCTCCAATAATTACCCTATTCATCATAGTCCTGCCCCTTTTATTAATCATTGATGGAGTATTGTCAAAAATAGATGGAGCTATCCTTCTTATTGCATTCCTCATCTACATAGCAAGACTATGGCACAGTGAAGGCCAGCTTGGGAAGATGAAAAAAAGCATCGAATTCAAAGACATATGGAAAGACGCCCTTATATTCACCCTAGCACTAACTGCACTCCTTCTCTCATCCCGCTTCCTGATCTTCTCTTCTATGGAAATATCAGGAATGCTAAACATCTCCCCCTACATTATTGGATTAATAGTAATAGGAATTGGAGCTTCAACCCCAGAACTAACAGTTCAGCTCAGATCCATATTCAAGCACCATGAAGATATAGCCTTTGGAAATGTTTTAGGCTCTTTAGTAGCAAACTCTGTCTTTGTCCTGGGCATAGTAGCCTTAATAAAACCAGTATACATTCAACCATCCATTCTTCTCATAACATCTATATTCCTGATAATGGGGGTTCTTTATATACTAATAATAATGGGAAAAAAAGAAGTCAACTGGAAGCATGGCATAATCCTAATCTCATTCTACATCTTATTTTTATTGGCTGAATGGATATTTTAATTGATTAACTTTATATATGGCTAAAAAAACTCGTATAATATGAAAGAATTCATAGACGAAGTAATCAAGATAATAAAAACAAAGAAACCTTCAAAGATACAACTTTCTAAGATAAAGGTAAAACTTTCCAAAAAACACAAGCTAAAGAAGATTCCAACAGATATTGAAATTCTATTAAACGCACCAATCAAAGATATTCCAAAAATAAAAAAATACATTCTGACAAAACCAACAAGAACTATCTCCGGTGTTGCAGTCTGCGCAATAATGACAAAGCCATTTAAATGCCCGCATGTAAAAAAAGGCATAGGCCCATGCATAATGTGCCCTGGCGGACCAGATTCAGTCTTCGGCAACGTCCCACAGAGCTATACAGGAAAAGAGCCAGCTACAAGAAGGGCAATAAGAAATAAATACGACCCTTATCTGCAGGTTATGAACAGGCTAGAACAATATATTGTTCAGGGCCATACCCCAGACAAGCTAGAACTAATCATAATGGGCGGAACATTCCCAAGCTTCCCTAAATCCTACCAAGAACAATTCATAACCTATGCATTCAAAGCAATGAATGACTTCTCATCTTTGTTCTTCAAAAAAAATAAACTTGATTTTATCAAATTCAAAAAATTCTTCGAACTCCCAGGAGATATTTTCAATGAAAAAAGAACAAAAAGAATTCAAGCTAAATTACTTAAACTAAAAAAGACAACCAATCTAAAGAAAGAACAGCTAAAAAACGAAAGCTCAACAATAAGGTGTGTTTCTTTAGTAATTGAAACAAGACCTGATTACGCAACCCTAAAAGAAGCAAATGAAATGCTAAAACTAGGCTGCACAAAAGTTGAACTAGGGGTTCAAACCATATACAACGACGTATTAAAAAAAATCAAAAGAGGCCATACAATTGAAGATTCAATTAAAGCAACAAAAACTCTAAAAGATTTAGGTTTTAAGATAAATTATCATATGATGCCTGGCTTGCCAGGAGTAAACAAAAAGAAAGACCTCTTTTCTTTATACGCTTTATTCAAATATGAAGAATTTCAACCAGATATGTTAAAAATATATCCCTGCATGGTTTTGAAAGGAACTAAACTATACAATTTATACAAAAAAAAGAAATTCAGGCCATTAACAACAAAGCAGGCAGCAGAACTGATTGCAAGGTTCAAAAGAATAGTCCCCGAATATTGTAGAATAATGCGTGTGCAAAGAGACATCCCTACCTTTATGACAGAACAAGGCGTAGACAAAACAAACCTAAGGCAATATATTGAGAAAGTAATGAAAAAAAATAAGACAAAATGCAGGTGCATTAGATGCAGAGAGCCAAAACTAAAAAAACCATCAAATAAGATTCAATTATTAGAAAGGCAGTATATCGCTTCTGACGGAAATGAATTCTTTATCTCAGTTGAAGACACAAAAAATGATTTAATTCTGGGATTTTGCAGATTAAGATTCCCATCACAAACATTAAGAAGAGAAATCACACGTGAATCTGCATTAATAAGAGAACTGCATGTTTACGGAGCCTCAGCCCAGATTGGAACTAAAGGAAAAATCCAGCACAAAGGAATAGGCAAAGAACTAATCAAAAAAGCAGAGCACACAGCAAAAACCTATTATAAGGATAAAATGGTTGTTATATCAGGGATAGGTGCAAAGCCTTACTTCAAAAAACTAGGTTATAAGAAAGAAGGGCCGTATATGGTTAAAAAATTATAAGTTATTTGTTCTCAAGATTTTTTCTTATTTCCTCCTACTACGGAAAGATAAGTTTTAGCCTTGCTAATACCTTTTGAAATTAGCTCTATGGGGTATTTACTCATTCCAGTCTGAATCTCTGTCAAATATGCAAGATATCCTGCTGCCCACGTATGGTAATTGACTGCAACTCCTAAAAATTCAGTTTTTGCATCAGCTGGAAGACCTGCTTTTTGAACAAGGTAAGACATTATAGGGTATATCAAACCCATCCTTATAAGCAGACTTCCTTGAATTTTTGGGAATTGAGTTATATTCAAAGAAGCCCTTTCTTGAAAGTTACCATACAGCCTTGCATTATCTGGATTTATACAACCAGCAAAGTATCCCTTAAATTTTTCACTTAATGACTTTTTTGAATCCTCTTGATTCATGCTATTTTCAATTTTGTTCTCAAGGTCTTTTTCTTCCATTTTTGTTACCTCCTTTTTGGGTCAGATTTGATTGTCCTTTTATTATTACTTAATAGTGGTGCTTTATATATAAATCTTCTCTCCCCCTAAGGGGGATAAGACAGAAAGTTTTATATATGTCTACTTAAAATAAGGGTATATGGATATAAGACCGCTTGAGGAATTAGGGCTTACGCCTGGTGAAATCAAAGTATATACAGCTTTGGTTAGGATTGGAGAGACAACTTCTGGGCCTTTAGTAGATGAATCAGAGGTGTCTGTTTCTAAGGTATATCAGATACTTGATAGATTGGCAAAAAAAGGTCTTGCAAGCCACATAGTGAAGCGTAAGACTAAATATTTCAGGGCAGCAGACCCTGACAGATTACTTGATTATCTGAAAGAGAAGGAAGAGTCTTTAAAGCAACAGGAAAAGAGCTTAAAAGAACTTATACCTCAATTAGCTGGAATAAAAGGGGCTGCAATCACAGCAGAAACAGCACAAGTCTATGATGGATTAAAAGGTATTCAGACAGCAAGGGAAAGGACCTTAAAGATCATGAAGAAAGGAGATGAGATGTGGATAATAGGTATTGCTAGAAGCCCTTATGAAGGGTCTATGACTCCTTATTTTAAGCATTATCATAAGAGGCGCTATGAAAAGGGGATTAAATGCAGGTATTTATATAATGAATATGCGAAAGAACCAATGGGTGAGACTAGCGCATCCTATCCTTTGAGTGAAGTAAGATATATGAAAGGGGGTCTAATTACCCATGCATGGATGGAAATCTATGCAGATACTGTTACAATTGGAATAAACAAAGGAAAATCTTTTTCTGTTGTTATACAAAACCAAGAGGTTGCGGATTCTTTTAAGATATATGCCAGACTTCTATGGAGTATGGAAAAAAAAGTGAATTTAAGCTAAGTTGGATTAGGCAAGACCCTATATGGTTAAAAAGATATAATTTGCTTCTTTTAAGTAGTGAAAATATAGAAAGGTTTATAAACTGTTTAGAGATTTGGAGGTGTATGAAAAAACATTCTGATGATAATCTAGTAACTGTAGTGAAAAAGTTGGGCATTAGTTTTAAGGATGCCCTAGAATTAATAAAAATAGGGGATTTAAAAAAGGCCACCCTACCTAAAAGGACTGGTAAATTAGGGGAAGTTCTTAGCTATCTTGATGTATATAAGTTTCTAATTAGCAAAAAATCAATGGATGATTTACCTAAAAAGACATATCCTGAGGATGAGATTAAGAATAACTTTTTTCACAGCAATCTTACTGACCTGAAACCTATGTTGCAGGAACTTACCAGATTTGACCCAGATTATAAGGAAAGGTTGAAGAATACCAGATTAGTCTGGATGCATAATAAAGAAAGCATTATTCTTTCTAAAACGCAGGTGAATTATCTTTTAGATGATGTTTCTAAGGAAACACGAATAAAAGCAGGCCAAGGTGCCACTATAATGGCAGCTGATAAGATATCTGGTTTAAAGCCAAAAGGAAAAACTATTGATGATGTTATAACAGGCCTTGGGCTTAGTATCAATACAGCCAACAGGAAAAGGGTACTTGGATATCATATTTATGAATCAGCTATGCAAAGTAAGGCTGATATTCCTCCTGTTTTGAATATGACTGATGAGGGTAAAATAAAGAAGTTTGTTTATGATTCTCCTCTTGATGATGCCGCAAAATTAGCAATTTATTCAGAACTTTTTATACTTTACTTATGTGAATATGCAGGAGATAAAGTATTTTTAAGTAAAAAAGAAAAAAGATGGTCAAAACTTCTTAAGGGTGGGGTAGACTTAAGAACTACTGAAGAAAATATTGAGAATTTAAAAGAAGCAGGACTTACTCCGTTTGAGCTCTCAGAGCTTATCTTTAATTTTGATGATCATCCGGATATGAGGGAGTATATTCTAAAAAAAGGGGAATATTTTGATATTGCAGAATTAATACAGGAAGAGACTTCAATATTCACAGACCAAAAAATTGAGATTGAGTGTTGGGGTAATGGAAAATATCATGAATTGGATTCTGCTTTTTTAAAACATACTTTAAAAGAAGAGAAACTTTTTGATAAAATCTATTCGGGAGTAGAGTTTAAGGTTGGTTTTGAATCCTACAAATCAAAATCAAGGGAAGATGTTGAGGGCCTTACAATTAAACAAGCAGCTGCTGAATTAGGAATAACTTGTAAGAGGGCCAAAGAACTTGGTATTTTTGTTGATGTTGGATTTATTAGTGAATTTGCAAAAAAGACAGGTAAGAGTGATGATGAAGTAGAGAAATTCTATAATGAATATTTCAAAAATAAGGTTGAAGGATTTAGTGATGGAACAGTAAGAAACTGGAGGGTTAATAGAAATTCATTAGACACCTTTATAGGCAGGTTGAAGAGAGCACCCTTTGACTTAGATGAAGCAAATGAGGAATTAGCACGACAGTATGCAATTGACGGCCAAGAAGGACAATTCCTGGATATTCCAAAACATTTCACTGTTAATAATGAAACGCTTTACAATAAGGAAGCAATTGAAAAAATGGCAGTATCGATGAAAAATGGATGATGAACTACGAAAAAGAATAATGTGGGGATTGAAACTTAAGGCATTCTATGATAATTCTGAATCTTTTCCAGATCATGTAAAAGCAGATACCTTAAAAGATATGCTGGGCTTGAATGAAAAAAACTGGCAGAGATTAAAGAATTGGATAAAAATAGAGCACCCAGTTGTAGAACAAATAGAAAAAGACGAAGCAAAAAGAAAAAATAGCAAAGGGTTTATTACTCCTAAAGCATTCGATGAAAAGTATTTCCCAGATAAATTTAGGGAGTATATTACACAAAGATCTGTGGATAATTTCGAAAACAGATTCTATCAACCAAAAACAGTTGCACATGCTCTGACGGGGATAGAGGGTAGTCTTGATACACTCGTAAATGAAGGCAAAATATTAGGTATGAATATTGAAGAGCTTAAACCTTACGAGTTGAATACAGCAGATAAAAGAGGAGAATTCTACTTAAAGGATGAGATAACTGAATTAAAGGGTAAATTACAAAAAGGAATAAGCCTGAAGAAATTAAAGATTGCATTAGGAATAAGTGCAAAGATTGATGAAGCCAGGGATGAAAGGGCAACTGATTATGAAATACTAGAAAATGCTGCTAAAAAATTAGGAATTGAAGTAGAAGAATTGGGAATATACATCAAAAAGGATGGACCCTTAACTGTAGGCAACATAGGCATAGTAAATATATTAACCAACCTGATAAATAAGTCATATAGTACTAACTTTAATGAAACAGATATAGTAGATTTCTGTAAAAATGATGAAAGATACCCTGGCATCAGAAGAACCACAGGCATTCTAAACCTGGATGGTTTTATTGAAAATACATTTACCATTGATGAAGCACGCCAGGAAGTTTCAGGAGAGGGATGGCTGGCTAAGAAAATTTTTGAATACTGCCTCAATGAAATAAAACCTCATTATCTAAAGATTAATAAAAAAAGAAAAATCCATGAGTCTTATGTTGAAAAAATAAAAAGGTATCAAACAACGCAAATGCCTCTTGATGCTGTAAGGCGGGAGATAGCCCTTAAATTAAGAGTTAATAGGGTAGGCAATAGATACCCTCAGCTGAATATGCTAACAAGGGACACTAATAAAGACCACCTGGCTGAGATAACAGTAAATGTTGATAAATTTATAGATGAATGTTATGACAAAGCAAAAATAGAAAGCGTGGTTGATGCTGGTTTTTTAGATAATAATTCACTTCAAAAAATAATGGCTATTGTTTCAATAGGAAGCATGGCTTTCTTAGGAAATAATTACCATACCTCTGATGTTAATAAACTCAAAAAAGCTGTTGATAACTCCAGGGCAAAAATCAGTGTAACCAACCAAAGGTTGGTTGAATTAGCAGAAAGAGGCTATATAAATTTATGCGAAAGCGGTTTATCTGATGTAGAGGCAACAAGACTCAGCAATAACTCTTATTCGTTAGGAACTATATCAGAGATATCAAAAAAACTAAGTGAAAGTCCTGAAATAAAACAGTTGTCTTTTTCATATAATGAAGAGAAATTCTGCCCAATAGGTGACATTAGAAAGTATATAATGCAAAACCCAACTAAAGACATTACAAAAGAAGGGATTGTAATGTTAATTAGTGATGAGAAATGGAAGGATTATGTAGCTCAAGAAAGCAATGGAAACAATAATGCAAGTCAAGAAGACATAAATCACAGTATAGGAACCAAGATAGTGGATTATCTCATTAATGATCTGAATATAACGCCTACTAATAGAAACTACACAGGAGAAGATATAGCAATGTTAAATTCATTTATAGAATTGTTGCAGGATAACAATATACACAGGATAGCCAGTTTTAGAAGTATTGATGAAGGAACAAAGTACACTGTAGATCCTGATGAGAGTTACTACACAAGAACTGAAATCCTAAAAATGATGGACGCAAATGGCAGAGAACTAGGTGTAATCTGTGATGAAAACAACATAGAATGCATAAGTCTTGATAGACCTATTGGCGACAGAGACCACAATGATATTGAACTATACAAGTTAAGGGATACAGCAGAAATCCTAAAGTATAAAGGAGATGAAAGATTAAGATTATTGAATGACCCTCTTGAGGTTGTTATAATGTACAATGTCCTAAAAGCATGCGAAACATTAGATATAGAAGCAGATATGGATAATTTCTTAAATAAGGTTGGACACGATAATTTCAGCAAATTAAGTTATAGGCTAAAAATAGGTGCAAATCCAAATAATATTATAGATAGTGCATGTTATCAGAGAATGGATAGCGCATTTAGAACTATAAATAAGGTACAAGAGGAAATGTTTATATAATCTCTTTGAATCTGATTCTTTATGCAAAAAATAGAATTCAAACCAAAATTCATAGAACGCTACAAAAAACTAACAGACTGGAATACATTCAAAGATATCTCTCTGACATTCTTAAGAAGATCAATAAGAGTAAACACTCTAAAAATAGGTATCGAAGAATGTAAAAAACGTTTAGAAGCACTAGATTGGGAATTAACACAAATACCTTGGTGCAAAGAAGGTTTCTGGGTTAAGCACAAAGGTGGAAGAAGGGATATAGGCAACACAATTGAACATCAATTAGGCTATTATTATGTACAGGAAGCAGCTTCTATGATTCCCCCTTTAGTCCTAGACCCAAAACCAGATGAAACCATATTAGACATGTGTGCAGCACCAGGCTCTAAATGCTCTCAAATTGCACAGTACATGCAGAACAAAGGAATGCTAATTGCAAATGACTACCAATACATAAGATTACAGCCATTAGGCATCAACCTGCAAAGAATGGGAATTACAAATTCCATTATCACATTAATGGAAGGAAGATACTTCAAAAATTCCAACATTAAATTTGACAGAATTCTTGTAGATGCTCCATGCTCTGGCACCGGAACTATAAGAAAATCACTAAAAACCTTAAGAATCTGGAACCCTAACGCTGTAAAAAGATTATGCGGACAGCAAAAACAACTTCTAGAAACAGCATTCGAAATCCTAAAACCCCAAGGTACAATAGTTTACTCTACATGCAGTTTAGAGCCAGAAGAAGATGAAGCAGTAGTTGATTCTTTATTAGAAAAACACAAAAACGCAAAACTTGAAGAAATAGAACTAAACATCAAAAGAAGCAACCCAATAATAGAATTTGAAGGAAACAAATACAATAAAGAGATCAAAAAATGCCTGAGAATCTGGCCCCAGGATAATGATAGTGAGGGATTTTTTATTGCTAAGATTAAGAAAGATTAAGTAATTCTGCGCCCCTGTAAAATATATCCTCTGGAAACCCTAATTTTTTTAATGCGATGCAATAAACGTCTAATGGATTCTTAATATCTTTAGTTGCCTCAAGAATATCTTGCCCTAAAAGTGAAGGAACCGGCATTGCTGGAAGACCAGACTCAAACACCAGTTTATTATGTACTTCTGTATTTTCTGCAAGAGACAATAAAAATTCGGACCTAGATGGTCTTGCCATTGCAGCCATACCACCATAAACATTAGAGTAATGTTTCATCATTTCTATTGTCGTATTGAGATATTCAGGTGTGCCGCAATGTGATAAAATTATAGTAACGCCCTTATCAGCTGCATTTTTCAATAATGAGGGATCACCATATTTATTATCATATGCAATAATAGTATGCTGGCTTCCTGTATGCACTAAAAGAGGCAGACCTAATTCACGCATAGTATCCCAAAAAGAATCATATTTAGGATCAGACAAATTTATATTCTGAGAATTAGGTAATAATTTATTCAGCACAGCACCTTTCTCTTTAGCAACATGTAATGCTTTGATAGCATTTGGTCTAGCAGGACTTACTGATGCTCCGAAAAGCAGAATATCCTGAAATTTCTCAACTCTTTCTAACGTATAATCATTATCCACATAAAAATGAACCTTTTTATCATAAGGCTTGTCCATGGCCAGCAAAACTGATTTATCAACAAATTCAGAGCCTTTTACTGTTTCAACTAATTCATCAAGATGCTTGTCCTGTGCACCTAAATCATTCCTTGAAAAGCAAGGATTACACAAGTATCCGAAATCAGTAGTCTTAAAGTAATCCAACTGTTCAGCACTAATGTGATTAGGGGCTTCATGCCCAATATCATGAATATGCAAGTCTATAAACAAGCTCATTCTATTCTCTCAAGGATAGAGAGATACTTTTAAACTTATCCAAAATAAAAGAAAAAATATATAAATAGAAAGAATAAAGAACGTATATTATGATAAACGTCGCAATCAACGGCTTCGGAAGAATAGGAAGACTAATTCTAAAAGCAGGTATGAACAATAAGAAAATAAGGGTTGTTGCAATAAATGACTTAGCCGATACTGGAACATTAGCTCACCTGTTAAGATGGGATTCTGTGCATGGGAAATTTCCCGGAACAATAAAAGCAGGAAAAGACTCAATCATTGTAAATGGAAAAGAGATTAAGATAACAGCACAAAAAAACCCAAGAAGACTTCCCTGGAGAAAAATGAAAGTTGATGTTGCAGTTGAATGCACAGGAAGATTCAGAGAATATGAGGAGTGCAAATTGCATCTAAAAGCAGGAGCAAAAAAAGTTCTACTAAGCGCACCTCCAAAAGGAGACAAACCAATAAAGCAGATTGTAATGGGTGTAAATGATAAAGAATACAATGGAGAAGACATAGTTTCAAACGCATCTTGCACAACAAATTGCTTTGCGCCAATGGCTAAAGTAATTAATGACAGCCATAAAATTATTGATGGAGTTATGACAACCATCCATTCCTACACAGGAGACCAGAATATACTGGACGGCCCTCATAAAGACCTAAGAAGAGCAAGAGCAGCTGCCTTAAACATAGTACCAACATCAACAGGAGCTGCAAAAGCAATAGGCAACGTCATTCCTGAACTTGCAGGAAAAATCATTGGCTCTGCTATTAGAGTACCAACACCAGATGCCTCATTATGCCATTTTGTTGCAGAACTTGACAACAAGGTTGATGCCTGCTTTGCAGATGACATAAACACATTATTCAAAAAAATGGCCTCAACAAAGTACAAAGGCATTATCGAATATTCAGACGAAGCACTGGTCTCAACAGATGTCATAGGTAACCCTCATTCCTGCTTATTTGATTCCCAGCTGACAACCTGCGTAGGAAATAACCTGATTGTTGTAGGATGGTATGATAATGAGTGGGGTTATAGTAACAGGATGGTCGATATGATTAGATTAATAACAAAATAACCCCTTATAGAAATCTTTTTATATTACCTATCTAAAAAAATCTTGAGGTGAAAACATGATTTTGTACATAATTTTAGCAATAAGCATTCTGGCATTAGTTTTTGCAGCATACAAAGCAGTTAAAGTTATCAAAAAATCACCAGGAAACGAAAAGACAAAAGAATTATCTGATTTAATCCATAAAGGAGCTATGGCTTTCTTAAACAAAGAATACCTGATCCTAATTGTATTTGTGGCCATTGTCACAGCTGCTTTATTCTTATTCATAGGAAAAAACATAGCAATAGCATTTGTAATTGGTGCAATATTCTCTGCTTTAGCAGGAAACATTGGAATGAGAATAGCAACCAAAGCAAACTGCAGAACAGCAGAAGGCGCCAAGAAATCACTTAATGAAGGCCTTAATATTGCTTTTTCTTCAGGAACTGTTATGGGCCTTATAGTTGTTGGTTTAGGTTTATTGGGAGTAACCATACTTTACCAGATATTCAATGACCCAAATATAATCTATGGCTTCGGCTTTGGCGCTTCAAGCATAGCACTATTCGCAAGGGTCGGAGGAGGAATATACACAAAAGCAGCAGACGTAGGTGCAGATTTAGTTGGAAAGGTAGAAGCAGGCATCCCAGAAGATGACCCAAGAAACCCAGCTGTAATTGCAGACAATGTAGGAGATAATGTAGGAGACATAACAGGGATGGGAGCAGATTTATTTGAAAGCTATGTTGATTCGATTATAGCGGCAATGGTCATTGGAACTACAATTTTAATAACAACAAAAATAACAAAAGGTTATGTGCTTCTGCCAATGATTTTAGCAGCATTAGGCATAATCTCATCAATAATTGGAACGTACTTTGTAAAGATAAAAAAAGGTGGAAAAGCACAGCACGCGTTGGATAAAGGAATCTGGGTATCATCCGGAATAATGGCTATTGCCTCATTTTTTGTAATAGGATATGTTATTCCAAACTCCCATGGATTAGGTGTTTTTTATGCAATGCTTTCTGGCTTAGCAGGCGGAATAATTATAGGCTTAGCAACAGAATATTACACATCAGACCGCAAAAAACCAACTCAACAGGTTGCAGAAGCAGCAAAAACAGGAGCAGGAACTAACTTAATACAGGGCCTCTCAGTAGGCATGCTCTCAACATTAATTCCTGTCTTAACAATCTGTGCAGCAATCCTAATCTCATACCATTTTGCAGGATTATACGGAATTGCAATTGCAGCTGTAGGCATGTTATCAATATTGGGAATAACCTTGGCAACAGACTGTTATGGGCCAGTAGCAGATAATGCAGCAGGAATAGCAGAGATGGCAAAACTAGGTCCAAGCATAAGAAAAAGATGTGAAGGCTTAGATGCTGTAGGAAACACAACAGCAGCCATTGGCAAGGGATTTGCAATAGGCTCAGCAGCCCTAACTGCTTTGGCATTATTCGCTTCCTTCACACAAGTAGCGGCCCAGTTAACTGGAAAACCGACAGTAATCGACATAACAACACCAAAAGTAATTGTCGGATTGTTTATTGGTGGCCTACTTCCATTCATCTTCTCTGCTTTATCAATGAGGGCAGTTGGGAGAGCAGCAGAATCTGTAGTTATAGAAGTAAGAAGACAATTCAAGCAAATAAAAGGTTTGATGCAGGGAAAAGCCAAACCAGATTCAAACAAATGCATATCAATTGTAACAGGAGCTGCTTTAAGGCAGATGGTACTCCCAACTCTAATAACTTTAATTACACCAATATTAGTAGGATTATTCCTAGGAATAGAAGCTTTAGGTGGATTGTTAGCAGGAGCAACAGTTGTAGGTTTTTTAATGGCTGTTTTCATGGCAAACTCAGGAGCAACTTGGGACAATGCAAAGAAATATATTGAGTCTGGAAAGTTCGGTGGAAAAGGTTCTGAAGCACATAAAGCAGCAGTTGTTGGTGACACAGTTGGTGACCCAATGAAAGACACCTCTGGCCCAAGCCTGAATATCCTTATTAAACTTATCTCAATAGTGGCTTTGGTATTTTTACCTCTTTTTATTTGATTTTATTTTTAATAAACCTTTTATAATAGTTATTTCTCTCTTTTCCTATGACAAAAGTCTCAGTCCTGAAATGTAATTCATACAACCCACAAGAAATATACAAAGTAATAAAACGCTCACTTAAGAATATCAATTTCCAAATTCCAAAAAACAAAAAGATTCTTCTAAAGCCAAATGTTCTTGGCCAGAGAAAGCCAGAAACAGCTGTTGACACGCACCCAGCTGTTCTTGACGCTCTATGCAAACTACTAAAAGAAAACAATAACGAAATCTGGATAGGTGACTCTGGAGGCGTTAGTGCTTATGGTGGAACCCAAGTAGCATTTAAGATATCCGGAATTGAAGCAGTAGCAAAAAAACACAATGTAAAATTAATTTCTTTTGAAGGTTCAGAAAGAAAAGAAATAATCGATAATAATGCCAAAGTCTTAAAAAAATTCATCCTTGCAAAAGAACCATTCATGGTTGACTTAATAATCAACGTACCAAAACTAAAAACACATATTTTAACGAAATTTACAGGAGCTGTAAAGAATATGTTTGGCTGTGTACCTGGTGGTGGAAAATCAGCTAAACATGCATTAGCCCCTAACGAAGATATGTTTAGTAACCTACTACTGGATATTTACAAAAATGTTACACCTCAACTAAACATAATGGACGCTATTATTGGCTTAGAAGGAGACGGTCCGGGCTCTGCTGGAATCCCAAAAAAAGCTGGATTGATCTTAGCATCAAAAGACGCAATAGCACTAGATATAGAAGCCTCAAGAATCATTGGTTATGCCCCATTAGATATCAAAACAATAAAATATGCAATAGAAAGGGGGTTATTTAGTAATATAAATGACGTAGAAATAATCGGAGAAAAAAACCTAAAAATTAATTTCAAAAAACCAACAATGAATACCGGCTTATTGAGTAATATGCCCAAATTCCTAGTTAGATTTATATTTAACATGACCTCTTTTAGACCGTATGTAGAGAAAAACAAATGTAAAAAATGTAATATCTGCGCAGATGTCTGCCCTGTAAAAGCAATTACCCTTCAACCATATCCAAAATTTGATAGGAAAAAGTGTGTTCTATGTTATTGCTGCCATGAGCATTGCCCACATAATGCGATTAGACTAAACGATTACTTTTTAATAAAGATTTACAGAAAAATCAAGGGTTTATTGAATAAATGATAATAAAATTTATATATGGGGCAATTAAAAGGGATGATATAAGATGGCAAAATTAAAAGATTTAAACTTAAAAGGAAAAAAGGTTCTTATAAGAGCTGACTTAAATGTTTCTTTCAGAAACGCTAAAGATATTGAAAAAGAAGACAAATTAATTGATTCTTTAGATACTATAAAATATGTAATAAAGCAAGGAGGCATACCCATAATTATGTCTCATTTAGGCAGACCGGGGGGAAAAGTTGATTCTGAACATGACATGAAACCTGTTGCTAAAGCTTTAAGCTCAAAACTTGGAACAAAAGTTACACTTACAAAAGACTGCATTGGAAATGAAGCAGAAAATTTATTAGAAAACGCTCAACCTGGAGATGCATTCTTATTGCAAAACCTAAGATTTCATCCGGGAGAAAAAGCAAATGATGCTGAATTTGTAAAAAAACTAGCTAAATTAGGCGATGTCTACATCAATGATGCGTTTGGAACAGTCCACAGGGAACAAGGTTCAGTATATGGTGTTCCATCACTATTCAAAAAACAAAAAAAACCAGTAGCTGTAGGACTATTGATCCAAAAAGAAATTAAAACATGGACAGAAGCTATAGAAGGTAAAGGACCAAAATACCTGTGCTTAGGTGGGAAAAAACTCAAGGAAAAAATTGGCGCTCTTGAAAAACTAAGTGGAGAATTTGAAAAAATATATGTTGGTGGTCCAATTTATAATGTAATAAGAGCAGCACAAGATAGAAGTGTTGGAAGCTCCTTAATAAAAGAAGAAAATGATGATACAGATTATGTTGCAAAAACCAAAAGATTATTACAAACAATAGACAATTTAGTGTTACCCGATAAATTAGTTATAGCAAGGATGAAAGAGAAAAAAGAAGGCAATAAGAAAGTCAAAGTCTACGTGGATGAGAAAACAATAGCAGAAACAGACGAAGTTCCAGATGAATATATGATTGTCGACTGCATTTATGATAAGGAAAAATTAGCATCATTTGATCAAGCAAATTTTGGTATAGCATTTGGTCCAATGGGAATATTTGAAGATTCAAGGTTTGCAAAAGGATCTAGTAATATGGCTAAAGCTCTTGATAGAGCAAAAAAAACAATATTGGGTGGGGGGGAATCAGGTCAAGCTTACAGGCTGGCAAAAAAAGCATATATTTCAACAGGAGGTGGAGCTTCGGTTGAATTCTATATTCAGAAAATACAAGGCAAGCAATTAAAAGTAATAGAAATTTTGAATTAAGAAATAACAACATCCATCTTCAACAGCTCATTTATATTCTTCCCTAAATTACTTTTCATTTCTTTAATATTTATCTTGCTCAGCTCCTGCTCCTTGCCTAAGATTTCCACACTCACATTCTCCAGATTATCTTTAATATTGCTTAACTCGTAATTCAGCTTATTCTCTTTCCTAAGAACTTCATTATTATCAATCTCTTTCTCTAAATTCTCTAATTTATCATTTAATTCGTTATGCTTATTAACAAACTCTCTTAAGAACTCTTCTGTTAACCCTTTGACTGTCTCCAACACCTTCTCTCTTTTCTTATCCTTCAAATCCAGGGTATAGTTATTGATATTCTTCTCTAATTTCTGCAATAACTCCCTTACCTTGAGCCCATCATCACCAATCAAAGCCTTAACAGGACTCTCAATATACTTATTCAATAACTCGGCATGCTCAACAACCATCCTTGTTAATTTTCTCAAAGGCCTTTCCATAACAGAAAAAGCATGAACAACCTTAGCATTATGTTCCCTTATACTAGCTAAAAGTGCTTCTTTGCTTGCCTTCAGTTCATTCAGCTGTTTATATTCCTTGCTTTTAAGTAATGCTTCAAGTTCTTTTTCAACATCATTTTTATTCTTGATTAGACCTTCTTTAACTTTTTCTTTATCCTGTAACAAACTATTAAAATCACTCTCTTTATTTATATTATTATTCAGCTCAGCTATACCGTCCTTTATCTCATCAATCCTGTGTATTTTAGCATTTCCTATAGCAGTCTTTAACTCCTTAATTGAAGCGTCCAGATTCTTAATATTAATCGCTATATTTCGGCTTTCATGAGCAAAAAATTCCTGTAAAATATGATATGGCCTTAATGTAGACTTACCAAATCTCTCTAATTTATCATTAAAATCATTGCACAACCCCAATAATTTAGAATAATCTTCAGAATCCAGCTCAATCCCCCTTAAAAAATTATTAACAGCCAGGATATATGATTTCCTGTTGCCCTCCATAAACTGATTTTCCTTAACGCTTATCTTAGGGTTATGTAAACTGGCAGCACTTAATATCGCTAAGTTATCCTTTGTTTTTGTTATCTCTTCTTTTACCTTACTTTTAATATAGTTAATCTTAACATCTAAATTACCAAAAATCTTATCAGACCTTGCTTTAAACCAATTCCCTAACTCCTCTGCTTTAATCCCTTCTTTTTCAACAACATCTTCCTCAACTGTTTCAAAAAAGAGTTTTTTTAGAAATTTAAACATTTTAAAGAAAGGTAATCAAATATGATTTAAAAAGTTATATATTGTTTAAAGTACATATCAGTTTATACTTCAAACTCACTTTTCACCACAAACAGCTCCTCTATCTTACAATTAAACAACTTAGCTAATCTAAGCGCTAGCCTAAGACTAGGATCATGTTTGCCTAGCTCTATAGCATTTATAGTCTGCCTCGTAACATCAAGACCCTCTGCTAACTCATCCTGCGTAAGCTTAAGCATTCTCCTATACCTTTTAAGGTTATTATCCATAATGTAAAAGATATTATACATCTAATATATAAATATTTCTATTTTTGTAAATAAGATTATACATCAATAAGAAAAGAAACCTTAATATAATCATTAATAAATTAACCAATATATGAGAAGAAGAATAGCCAAGAAACTAAAGGCAAAAGAAGAAGCAAAGGCATTAATCCCTAAACTCCTAAAAAAGTCCAAATTAGCCTATAAGAAAGGCAGCAAGAAGGCTTCTAGCACATACTCTAAGAAAATAAGATACCTATCAATGAAACACAAGCTAAAGCTCCCAAAAACCATTAAAAGGCAGCTCTGCAAGCACTGCTATGGCATACTTATCCCAGGAGTTAACTGCAGAATAAGAACCAAAGATGGGAAACTGATCATCTATTGTCTCGACTGTAAAAAATACACCAGACTCGTATTTAAGTAATTTCACTACTTCAAAATAACAACAAAACCAAAAGGTTTATATATAACCTACTTCTAGCTATTTTATAGAAAATGAGCCTATTAGAGAAGATAGAATCAAAAGAAAGTGAAAAGATAAGCGAAGAAACAAGAAAAGCAGTAGATAAAGAAGTAAGAAAACTAAGAGAATACGAAAAACTAGGCTTTATTGGAGAATAAAATGGAAGAATTTGAAACCCCAAAAATGGACGATGAATTTGAATTTGACGAGATTAGAGGAGCCCATGGCAAGAAACCAAAAATGGCTGTTCTAAACAAGAAAAAGCTTAGTTCTTATGAAATGGATGAATTATTCTTGGATTTTTAAAGAAATGTAAAAATGGATATAAAAAAGGTTGGTAAAGCTGCAGGAATTACAACTTTAGTAGCGATTGTAGCAGGAATCACAGGAAACTGCATTTATAATTCTCAAAAAGATAAAGAACCAATTCAACCAAAAGAACAACCATTAACCGTCTCTGAACAATCAGAACTTGAAAATAAACTTGAACCCATTACTGATATTAAAAAAAGAAAAAAAATTATAGAATGGGGTAAAGAAAATCCAGAAGATATCAGAATTCTGAACCGGGGTACAACTGCAGAAAAAAACGAGAAGGCAGGCAATTACAATGAGGCCATAAGAATCCTTTACAATATATGTGATCATCTTTCAGGTAAGGGATATCATTTTGCAACAATAGGGATAGCAGATAAGGCAATTAACATTATAAAAGACCATAGTATAACTATGGATAAAAAATGGTCTAACTATAGAGATGATTTTCACTTAAAAAGAGCAAGAGCATATGCAAGAACAGACAGATCAATTGAAAGAGGAACAGAGATGTTTGATAGTTACTTTCAGGTAATCTGGCTAAACAAAGATAATAAAGATCCTGGAATTTTAGAAGGGGCTCTTAAAGATATATTGCATGCACCATCTGGCCCACACAAAGATGTAAGAAAAAAATACATTAGTGCTTTAAATAGGTATAGTAATGAAGCACGAAAAATAATCCAAAATGAAGTTAAGAACCATCTTGAAATAATGTCCCAAACTACGGATTATAAAAAAATGGCAGAAAAAGCTTTAAAGACGTATGGTTTTAAATAACCACTACATTTTTATACCAATTCTTATTCTTAAAAACTATGTATAATTTAGAACTAGAAAAAGCAATAAAAGAAATTAAAAAACAGAAAGCAAACTCTGTCTGCATCCAACTACCAGATGGCCTAAAGCCAAAAGCAAAAGAAATAGCAGACAAAATAAAAGAAAAAACAAGCGCAAAAGTAACTATTTGGGCTGGTTCTTGTTTTGGCGCATGTGACACTCCTAATCTAAAAGATATTGACTTATTGATTCAATGGGGACATTCTGAATGGCATTAGATTGGTTTGTTTTTGCACTAATCGCAACTATTTTATGGTCAATTGGTGCAATCATTGTAAAATTTGTAAGAGTAAACTACATAAAAAGCTCAATAGGTTATATTATGATAACTGGTCCTGTAGCTTTTCTAAGCCTGATACTTTTACTGTTCGGAAAAATCCAAATCCCCTCTGCAAAAATGATCCTTTTCATCTTAATATCATCTATAGCCGGGCTTACTGGATACTGGTTTTATCTGATAGCACTTCACAAAGAAGAGGTATCAAAAATAATAACTCTTTTTGGCATACAACCTTTAATTATATTATTATTAGCTACGTTCTTTTTAGGAGAAATATTAACAATAAATGATTATCTTGCATTTCCTTTAATAATCATAGGAAGTATGCTCCTATCAGTCAAAAAGGTAGGGGAAAAATTCAAATTATCTTCAACTCTGATACTAATATTTGCATCAATGTTTTTCTTCAGTTTAATGAACTTTTCTCTTAAACTAGCTGCAGAAGTGGATTTCGTAACTGTTACCATATTAAGGCAGCTTGGCTTCTTAATCATACTAATTCCCATATTTTTACTTTCAAAAAAAATAAGAAAAAAAACAAAAGAAGATTTAAATCAAATAAATAAAAAGAAATTAATCTTGATATATGTTGGTGAATTTATAGCTATGTCAGGTATGGTCTTTTCTTATCTAGCAATACAAAGAGGCCCTTTATCACTAGTTACCCTAGTTGAAGGAACAGAAAGTCTCTTTGTTATAATCCTGGCAGCATTAATCTCAATCTTTATACCAAAAATATTAAAAGAAGAAATCACCAAAAAAACGATTAGTTTAAAAATAATATCTGCTTTATTAATGATAGCAGGATTGTATTTGATTGTGATATAGCAGGTCCTTAGAAAGATTTAAAAAGTCTAGGATTAAAAGATTAAAATATGCATAGAAACAAAAAGGGCTCAATGGAACTTTCTATAAATGCCATTGTTGTTTTAATCATAGCAATAACATTTCTCAGTTTAGGCCTGGTCTTTATGAAAGGAATGCTGGGAAAGATGTTTTCAAAATTCGAAGAACAGATCGCACAGGAACCAGAGCCCCCAAAACCCAGTTTATCTTATCCTATAACCCTATCAAGAAACCCTGTAAAAACAAAGGAAAGTGAGGTAGAAGCAATTAAAATAAGCATTTTAAACCCGTCCCAGGCGGGCTGGCTCAACCGCCAGTTTATCAGGACCAAAGGCCTATGTGGTAAGGTAGATGGTATATGTTTCATAGATATTGATGACACAACCGCAACATGCGATACAGAAAGCAGCGCCAAAAAGAATGACCCTGACTGCACAACAGGAATATTCACTGGTATGAACTGTGGAGAGAACAGTGAAGATTCCCCTTGTTTAATGAGCAACACTGAAGGTCTTTATTGCCCGTGTTATACTGAAGCTAATTGTGACCCTAATTGTAACCCGAAAGAAGGTGTTGATATATATCTAACCTGTGACGAAAAAGTCATGGAAAAACCATTCAAAAGAAATATAGACCCTATACAAACAGGAGACTTTAAAACAAATATATTGCTTTTAAGATTAAGAGGCAAAATCCCAAATGACCAGTATCTCTGCCAGCTTAGAGTATTTGCAGAAGACAAAGAATTTATAGAAGATTTGGTGCTTAAAATAGAAAATGGATAAGATAATAATCGGTTCAGACCATGCAGGTTTTGAGCTAAAGGGAAAAATAAGAAAATACCTAAAAAAACTTAAATACAACACAGAAGACAAAGGCACATATTTCAAAGAGTCAGTAGATTATCCATTAATAGGAAAAAAAGTAGCACAGAAAGTAGCAAAAACTAACTCTATAGGCATACTTATCTGCGGCTCTGGAATAGGAATGTGCATTAGTGCAAATAAAATAAAAGGGATAAGAGCAGCACTATGTTATGACCTGGAAACCGCAAAATTAGCAAGAGAACACAACAATGCCAATATCCTCTGTTTAGGTGCAAGAACAAGCTCAGCAAAGAATTACAAAAAAATAGTAGAAACATTTCTCACAACAAAATTCTCAAAAGAAGAAAGGCATAGAAAAAGAGTTAAAGAAATGGATGCTTTATGAATCTTTTAAATTATTCTTTGACAGCAGTAATCGCATATATGGGATTATTCATAGGCTTTATCTTAGCTATAATAGCAAAAGAAGAGCTCAAAGCAGGAAAGAAATACTTCATTCTGCTGCAAAAAATAATTTTATTATTAATTTTTGTTTTCCTGTTAGTTTTCATTGAGCTAAGTTATATACCGATTCTTCTGATACTTGCTTTTATTTTAATCAGCATCCTAAGAAGCAAAAAAGAATTCAACGAATTGCCCTATATATACATAATATTAGCGATTATATTCTATCTCTCTTCAAAACAACTAAACCTATTCATAATAGAGTCCTCATTAATATTCCTGTACGGCCTGCCAATAGGAACCTTGATAACAAAGAAAAGCAAAAAAGAAACTGTAATGGCCCTTCTAAAGAACATTGGTTTTGTTTTAATAGCAATACTCCTATTCTTAATCTTCTAAAATAATAATTTACCAATTAACTATGTCGTTTTCTAAAACAACTTCTTAACCTTAAGAGGACTAACCATCAATATTGCTAATAACAAATAGATATAAGGATAAACTGCAAAAGGAACTTTAGCAAAATAAATCAAAGGAATTACCATCCCATTAACAGTTATAGGCATGCCTGCAAACTCTCCGCTAAACTCCATTATATTGTACCTTGCTAGCCTTAAAACACCTGCAAACAAAAACAAAGCAAATACAATTATAGCAAAATTCGTTTGAACCAAACTAAATCCAAAAATAGCAGGAGCAACCCCAAAGCTGATAGTATCAGCAAGGCTGTCTAGCTGTTTCCCAAACTCCCTCTCTTTTTTAAGCAATCTTGCTATTTTCCCATCCAGATAATCAAAAACAACAGCAAACAGCAAAGCAATCACAGCAAAAAAATATTCTTCCTTAATCATCAATAATATTGCAAATAGGCCCATAAAGATATTCAAAAAGGTAAACACATCAGGCAGCTGTAATAATTTCCTGAACCTTATCTCCTCAAGCTCTGTCTTATATCTGACAACCCTTACACCAGATTTGAACAAAGTACTAACAAAGGAAAGAACAACAAACCCTACTGAAGCCCATACCAAAACATAATCAATATTGCCAGTCAAAACAACAAACAAAGTAAACATCTGTATAAAAACACTAACCTTATCAATAACATTAGTCGTAAAAATTGTCCTGGTATTTTTTACCAAAACAAATAAGGCCCCAATTACAACCAATAAATCCTTAACTAAATAAACACCCATAACCCAAAAAGGCAGCACACCTTTAAAAAATAAAGCAACTGCTATCAGATTAATAAGGAATTTATCAGCAAAAGGGTCAAATATTCCCCGTAATTGGCTTCTTACTCTATTCTTTTTTGCCAAAAAACCATCTAAAAAAGCAACCAAAGCAGTTAAAACAAAAATATATAAAGCAAGTTCATCACTACCAGAAAAAATTAATGAAAATATAATCAAGGCTAAAAAAATTCTTAATGGTATTAAAGTAAATCCCATTTTAACCCTAGCCTTTTTTTTAGCCATTTTCAGCTATTACTGTCTCCCCACCTTTAACCTTATCACCCTTTTTAACCAATAACTTAACACCAATGGGCAGTATCAAACTTACCTGGCTCCCCAACATAATCCTCCCTATCTTATCACCCTTATTAACCTTCTGTTTTTCCTTAACAAAACATTGTATCCTTCTTGCTACAAAGCCAGCTATCTGTATTACCTTAATCCTTCCAATCTTAGTCTTCATAATAATCTCATTGCTTTCATTCAAAAAACTCTTTTCAGCATCAAAAGCCATAAAAAACCTGCCTTTCTTATGCCCAACATCTATAACCTCTCCACTAATAGGTGCCCTATTAACATGAACATTAAAAACAGACATAAAAATAGAGATTAAGTAACCTTCTTGTATAACATCAGAGCATAAAACATTAACTTTTCCAATAAAACCCTTCTTTATCTTCAATTTGCTTTTGTCAATATTAACAATATTTATTATCTTGCCATCAGCAGGAGCAACAATATTATCTCCAGAAGGAATTTTTCTTTTAGGGTCTCTTAAAAAAATGAATCTGTAGAACAAAAAAAATAAAACAAGAAAAGATACAACCACTACCCCAACAACCAACACTACCATTTTTCATTACGAATTTTCAAATAATAAGCAATATGATTAACCAAGATATGCCCTATAATGCTGATAACAGCTATAAAAAACACCTTTCTCCATGTTATGTTAACAAGTATGCCGACTAAAATTAAAGAGCCAACAACAAAATCAAGCTGGTCCCATGGAATAAACCTTTCCCCTGGACCAATACCCAACCTCCTTTTAACAAAACTTTCAACCATATCTCCCAGTAAAGCTCCAAAACCAAAATAAAATCCAACCAAGAACCAGTTTGAATAATCAATAAAACTTAATTTCCCAAAAAAACCAATATTATACAGCAAAAACTGCAGATAAGCAATAATAATTGCAAAAAGAATGCCAAAAATTAATCCCCTATAAGTCTTATTTTTACCAAAAATATTTTTACCAAGATCAATAGGTATAGCTAATCTCTTAAACCCATCTTTAACAATAACAGGAGCCATATTTGCAAGATAAGCAGGCAGCATAAAATAAAAACATTGTAAAACAAAAAACCACATTTTACCACCACCTCAACAGATGTTTCTTAAAGAAACTAAACGTAGAGCCAGCAATCCCAGTAATATTACTGCCTGCTGCTTTTGTCCTTCTTTTTTTAATGGCATCTCTAAAGTTACCATCAAATAGCGTAAAACTCCTGCCCATCTCAAAAGAGAAATGTGCATCAGAACCACCAGTCTTAGCTAAATTAAACTTTTCTGCAACCTTTACAGCATGCCTATTGCTAAAATAAGATGTCCTCGCATTATAACATTCTATAGCATCAAGATATTTCCTAAGGTCAATCCCACCAACCTTTGACCTCAGATGAGGCAAATACCTAAAAGGATGAGCAAGAATAATAATAGCTCCCTGATTTTTCATCTCATCAACAACTGTAAAAAACTCTCTTGATTTAATCTCCTTATTAACATATAATCCTAAAACATGCCCTCTGTCTGTGCTAACCTCTATACCCCTAATAACCTCAAAATCCTTGTCCTTATTCGTCTTACTAACCTCTACACCACCTTTGATAGTATTATGGTCAGCAACAGCTATACCATCTAGCTTTGCCTTTTTAGCTATCTTCAGAATAGTCTTAGGTTTTAGAATAGAACATGCTGAATAGTAAGTATGTATATGTAAATCGTATTTCATTAAACCACCTACAGAGATTATAAAATTGCTGATTTAAAAAACTTTGCATTAACGCAAATTATTTAAACCATTTAGTAACTATTCTCTTTATAATGAAACTAGACAAAGAACTAATCCAACATACTGCAGGCCTGGCAAGACTAAAACTGACAGATGCTGAAATAAAAAAATTCTTACCTGAATTAAAAGAGATTCTCAATGCGTTTTCTGAACTAAAAAAGGTTAACACAGATAAAACCAAAGCATCATTCCAGCCTGTTGAACTAAAAAACATGCTCAGGGAAGACCAAATAAAACCTTGTCTATCACAAGAAAAAGCGCTAGAAAACTCAAAAGAAAAAAAAGACGGCTATTTTAAAGGGCCGATGGCGGTGTAAAATGAGTAAAAACATGAGTAAGATAGTATGTTTAATGTTAATAACAGCACTATTTATAGTGGGTTGTTCAAATGGAGGAGATAATAAAATGGATAAAAAAACAGCAGTTTTTGAAACAAACAAAGGAACATTTGAAATAGAGCTTTTCACAGAAAAAGCACCAACTACAACAAAGAACTTTATTGATTTAACCAATAAAGGATTCTACAATGGCCTAATATTCCATAGAATCATTAGTGGTTTTATGATTCAAGGCGGAGACCCGGATGGCAGAGGCACAGGCGGACCAGGCTATACTATAGAAGATGAATTTCATCCAGACTTAAAGCACGATTCTGCAGGAGTCCTGTCAATGGCAAACTCAGGCCCAAACACAGGCGGCTCACAATTCTTCATAACATTAGCACCAACAGCATGGCTTGATGGCAAACACGCTGTCTTTGGAAAAGTAACAACGGGAATGGATGTTGTAGAGGCTATTGAAAAAGTACAGACTGGCGCTCAGGATAAACCAGTTGAAGATGTTGTTATAAATAAGTTGACCATAAAGTAAGATGAACATAAAAGGAATAATCCAGCAAACAGAAAAAATAAACAAAGAATTCCATTATTTCAATACTATAAACAACGAACCAAAATCTCAGAAACCGAAGGTTTCTGAGGGGTTAGAGACGAAGTCTCAAAGCGCAGAAGGTAAAGGAAGACTAAACAACATAGCAGTTTCTGTCAAAGATTGTATCTGTGTAAAAGATTTAGAATCAAGAGCTGGCTCTAAAATCTTAGAAAACTACAAGCCAGTATTTGATGCAACTGTTATAGAAAAGATAAAGCAGCAAGGAGCAATTATAATAGGAAAAACAGCACAGGATGCTTTTGGCTTTGGCTCATTCTCAACAAACGTCGGAAAAGACATGTCAGTTCCATTAAATCCTTTTGACAAACAAAGAGCATGCGGTGGCTCATCAGGGGGAGCAGCTGGCTTTACACAAAAAGCCCCTTTCAGGCATATAGCATTAGGCCAAAGCACCGGAGGTTCAATCGTAGCCCCAGCTTCTTTCTGCGGCGTTGTAGGACTATGTCCAACCTATGGAAGAGTTTCAAGATATGGCCTGATGGATTACGCCAACAGCTTAGATAAAATAGGGCCAATAGCAAAAACAGTAGAAGATATTGCCCTAATGCTGGAAATAATAGCTGGCTATGACGAAAAAGAAAGCACAACCCTTAATGCAAAAGTACCAAAATACACAGATTTTCTAAAAAAGGATATTAAAAACCTGAAAATAGGAATAATAAAAGAAGCATTTGGAAAGGGTATAGACAAAGAAGTTAAAGACAAGGTTGAAGACGCTATAAAAGAATTAGAAAAACAAGGCGCAAAAACAGAAAATATTTCATTACCATTAACAGAAAAATACGTAATCCCAACTTATTATCTATTAGCAATGTGTGAAGCTTCAACAAACCTGGCAAAATTCTGCGGAATGCGTTATGGAGCATCAGAAGCAATAAAAGGGAACTTCAATGAATATTTCTCAAAAGTAAGAAGTGATTATTTCAACGACGAAAGCAAAAGAAGAATCATAATAGGGACATTCGCAAGAATGGCAGGCCATAGAGATGCTTATTACATTAAAGCAGCAAAAGTAAGGACAAAAATAATTGAAGAGTACAAAAAAGCATTCAAAAAAGTTGACTTATTAGTAAGCCCAACAATGCCTTTTGTTGCTCCCAAATTCAAGGAAATAGAAAAACTAAGCCCATTACAAAGCTATATGGCAGATATTCTAACAGCAGGCCCTAACTTAGCTGGCCTTCCGCATATCTCAATCCCTGTAGGATTTAACAAAGACAAAATGCCTATTGGATTAATGCTGATAGCAGATCATTTGAAAGAAGAAAAACTGATTCAAGCAGCAAGTAAACTGGAAAAATGAAATTTAACTCAGACATTGTAATAGGATTAGAAATTCATATCGAACTTAAAACAGATTCCAAACTATTCTGCGGATGTAAAAGGGCAGGAGAAGAAGGAGAAGAGCCAAACACAAGAACCTGCCCTGTCTGCTTAGGTCACCCTGGCTCTAAACCAGTTCTAAACAAAAAGGCAGTTGAATATGCAATAAAACTAGCATTAGCAACAAACTCAAGAATAGCAAATGAGCTTATTTTCTCAAGAAAATCATATTTCTACCCAGACATGTCAAAAAATTACCAAATCACACAATATGAAATCCCACTAGCAACAGAAGGAAATATAAAACTAGAGAACCAAAAAGAAATTGGCTTAGTAAGAATCCACATGGAAGAGGACCCTGCAGCTTTAGTCCATCCAGCAGGAATGAGAGACTCAAAATTTGTTTTAGTAGATTACAACAGAAGCGGAGACCCATTAGTAGAAGTAGTCACAAAACCAGAGCTAACAAGCCCAGCAGAAGCAAGAAATTTTATGAAACAATTAATCACAATCCTGGAATATTTAGAAATATTCGACGTAGACAACTGCATAATTAAAGCAGACGCAAACATTTCAATAAAACAAAGCAATTATACAAGAGCAGAAATCAAAAACATAACAGGCTTTAAAGAGATAGAGAGAGCATTAAACTATGAAATTGCAAGGCAAAAAAAAGAAACAGAAGAAGGAAGAAAAATAAAACAAGAGACAAGAGCATGGGATTCAGACAAAGGAATTACTTTTTCTTTAAGAACCAAAGAAACAGAAGCAGACTATGGTTATATTGTTGACCCTGACTTAGTAAAGATTGAAATAACCAAACAGCTAATCAACGAAATAAAAGAACAAATGCCTGAATTAGCCCATGAAAAACTAAAAAAATTCACAAAAAAACACGGCATAAAAGAAGAAATGGCAAAAGTAATATCAAAAGACAAAGCTTTGGCAGAAATGTTCGAGGCTGTCTCTACCGCTGTTAATCCAGAACTGGCAGCAAAATGGATAAGAAGAGAATTACCCAGAGTTCTGAACTACAATAAAAAGAAACTAAATCAAACAGAAATAAAAGAAAGCCATATGATTGATTTACTCAAACTTATAGAAGAAAAAAAGATTACAGAAACAACAGCCCAAAGAATAATAGAAAAATTAATTGAAACATCATTAGACATAAATGAATATGTAAAAAAACAGCATCTGGAAGCTGTTTTTGATACAGAAAAACTAGAAAAGTTCTGCAAACAGGCAATTAAAGAAGGCGCCAAAGCAGTTGAAGAATTCAAAGGTGGAAAAGAAAAAGCACTGCACTATGTTGTTGGCTTAGTAATGAGGGCAACAAAAGGTAAGGCAAGCCCTAAGGAAGTAAACGAGATTCTAAAGAAGTTAATCGAATAAATACCTTACAATAAAAAAATTTATATACTTACTCTACAATAACCTTGATATGGACCTAAGAGATAAAAAGTTCCTGATTGTTATGGCAATTCTTATATTGATTCTTATAATCCTTTTCTCTTTTATGGGGCTTAAGCTATTTACAATAGGCAAAGCCCTTATGGGGATTGAGTAAGCTCTAACACCTTCTCCATCTCGTCCTTAACCCTTTTCTCAAAATCAGCTACTTTCTCACCCTCGCCTCTAGAAACAGATAAAATCCTCATCAATTCTTCTGTAATCTTAACCTCATCAAACTCAACCTTAATCTGCCCTATATGCTCATTAATTATCTTCTTTTCAACATCATCAATATCCTTTGCTTCAATCGCTATCTCTTCAAACTCCTTAGCAACCAAAGCATTAGTGTTCTTCATAACAAAATAAGCTGATTTATCATACAATTTCTCAAAAATATATTTAAAGTCAATATCAGAAGGCTTGCCGCTTTCCAAAACTCCCCTTACCCTTATAGTAATAATCGTATTATTAAACTCCTTACCTTTGATCTGCCCCATAATTTCATCCCTAACCCATTCAGGGGTTTTATGCTCAGCATTAATCTTAATATTAAACACATTATGAATCTGTATTGGCTCAAACTCAACCTTATCATTTTCCACAATATAAAAGCCGCCATTTCCAAGCTCTTCTAACTCACGAAAATTATTCGGAAACAAAGGCCCAGGATAAGCTATTGTACCATAACCTTCAATTTTAGCATCCTTAACAATATGTGGATGGCCGCCAGCATAATAATTAAAATTCTTAGGCAGCAAACTCAATGGCTGTGAATCAACCATTTCTAATTCTTTTGGCTTCAACTCAGAAAGTAAAGAATGAAACAAAAATATCTTATATCCTTCTTCCTTCTCTAACTCCTCTTTCAGTAGATTCTCATAATAACCCTTCTCCAATCCGCCTTTTTTCCCAAACAGACCAGTAATCTTAGCCCCTGTTTTGCTGTCAACAGTAAAATTAAGCCTTAATTTTTCATCTACATCCTTTACTTTTGAAACATTAATAAATAACCCGGCATTCTCTAAAACATCCAGCATTGTTTTTCCGGATGGAGAAAAATCATGACTTCCAGCAATAAGATAAACAGGAATATCCTTATCCTTCAACTCTTTCAACTTCTTCACAGCCAACTTCAAACCATCAACAGAAGGCAGAGAAGTATTAAACAAATCCCCTGCTATCAGAACAAAATCAACCTTTTTCTCAATACAGGAGTCTATAGCCTTCTCAAAAGCCTCTGCTCCAACATTCCTTAGCTTAGGGTCCCTCCAACCACCTATATGGCAGTCTGCTATATGTGCGAATCTCATCCAGAAAAAGAAACCAAGGAATCTATTTAAACTTTATGACTCGAGTAAAACGAGAGTTATAAAGGTTTAGAAATAGTATATTTCTAAAAGATTGCTTTATACAGCAATCTTATAATCCCCTGCAGAGGGATTTCTTGTTAACCATTTTCTATATCTATCTAAAGGAGGAAATACCAGATTCCTCATAGCAACCCTTACAGCCTTTGGTGCCTGTCCATTCTTAGAGTTATGATCCAGATACCACTTAATGGCTTCTCCAAAAAGAGAATCAGGAGGAACGCCATTACCATTCGCAGCCCTATACCTATTAACATAATCCATAACTAATCTTTCAACATAAATTTTTTTGTCTTTCTTTCGTTGTTCTGCATCATCTGAATTACTCAAGTTATTACTATTAACTGCTATCTCAATAGCTCCGATAATCTCCACTAAGTCCCGGTCTTCTCCAGAAAAACTCATGCTATCACCTCAAATACAGTAGGTAAAATAGCCATTTATTACTGAGCCATATACGCTATAGAAACTATATGTAGTATATACCCAAATATTAAGAAGTGGATTGAATTAACTCAAATTTATTGATTTAAGCTACAGCTCCAAACACTTTTACAGAATATCTTTTTCTTAGTTGGGTCTTGTATCTATCTAAAGGTCCAAAAACCAATTTTCTCATAAAGCTGTTTATTATTTCTGAAACAAACCGGTTTTCATCTCTAAAAGCTTCAGTTACATATGAATCAATTGTATGCACAAAAAAGAGGTGATCTGGTAACGGATTGTTGCTATATCTGCACTTATCGACATAACTCATAATTAAACTATCAAGATATGGCCTTTTTTCATTCCTCTCTTCTGGCCTTAGACAAGTATAATTTGAATTCATATCTACTGCAATCTCTTTAACTGCCTCCATAATCTCCCTTAAATCCGTGTCTTCCTTGAATTGCAATCTATCACCTAAGTATAATATGGTAAATTAAGTTCTTATTATTATGCCATATATGCTATAGAAGCTATATGCACTATATACAAAAAATTAAGAATTAGCCTTATCTAACCTCAATCCTGACAATCTCCTTTATCTCCCTCTCAGAAACACTGCATCCATTAAGCTTAACTCCCCACAAAACCGCTTCCAATAGAGTTCTCTTAGGATTAGGAACATTAACCAGATACTTGTTCAACAATCCCAATTCATAAGCAACACTCACCAGCTCAACAGACCTTATCAACTTAACACCTTTAGTAATCTTACTAAACTCATTAAGATTAGTCTTATCAATAGAGATTCCCCTATGTAGTTTCCTGCTTAAAATTTTCCTAAGCCTATAGGGGTCCTCTATCAACAACCTAGTATTTCTTTCATCAACAACAAACGCTTCAGCATTATTCAATACAGCAGCAGCTACCCCACTTATTTCAGCATAATGCGCTATCTGTATAAATTTTCCATCCGCTTTAAAACATTTATTAGCAAGGTCAAGTAAATGAAGCGTCTTTTTCCTTAACTCCTTACTTTCAAAAACCTCAAGAACATTAGATTTAACACACCTTATTACCTGTAAAGCCTCAAACTTAAATTTTTTAGTTTCCAACGGCCTCTCAATCAGCTCCCTGCGTATAGAATTTGTAATATAAAAACTGCCTTTATACTTTTCCTTCAAATTAGTCAATAACCCTAAAAGGTTATTCGTAGTTAAGCTGATAATAGGTCCTGTATCAAACACAATTACCTTCATTTAAACAGACCCCTTGCATAACTAAGTCTCTGCCTGACACTTACCCCTCCTTTTATATCAGGCAATTTTGTTTTGCCAATATAAAACATCAATTCCCACTGAGAAATTCCTAAAATCTCTGCTGCCCTGCCCAAAGAAATACCATGTGCATATAACTTACTGCCTTTCTTGATTTCTGCCTGGTTTATCACCTGTTCAATGTAAAGCTTTAATTTAGTGTCTATTGTAGAAATAAACCTAAACAGTTTTTTAATCACCTTCCTATAGCCATCAATCCTATTCTGCTCTAAATCATTCTTCGCATCCCTGATTAACCCCAACAGCACCTTGTAATTCAGCTTGCCCTCTCTTCTCTCAATAACCTTGCTTAAAGAATAAATCAATATAGCTATACTTACACTATCTTCATCCTGAAAAATAGAAGCATCATGAATAACATGGTTACTAAGTTCCCTTAAATCAGCAACATCTTTTTCTTCCTCAACCTTAAGAATGTTTGTAACATCAGACAGCACTCTTAATATGTCTTTTTTTACTACTTCATCCATAAAACTACTCCAAACTTTAATTTATTTAAACGTTTCTATTCAAAAACAAAAAAGCGCAAAATATATAAACTAAACATTTCACAGTTATTAGCACAGCTTAAAAAAGGGAGTCAAATGGTAGTCAACTTAATTAAAAAATTTATAAACAAAGTTCTTAGAAATATCTTCAAAAAGAAAAAACAGATTAAGCTAGGTTTATATGGCCCTCCAAACGGAGGAAAAACAACTCTAGCCAATAGAATCTGTCAGGATTGGTTAGGAGAAGATATGGGTTCTGTATCAAATATTGCTCATGAAACAAGAGAAATCCAGATAAAAGAGCAAATCAACATTAAAAGCAAAGACGGAAAAGAACTAAGCTTTAACCTCGTAGATACCCCTGGAATAGCCACAAAGATAGATTACGAAGACTTCATGAAGGCAGGCCTGAAAGAAAAAGCAGCTAAAGTAAGAGCAAAAGAAGCAACAAAAGGAGTTATAGATTCTATAAAATGGCTTGATGATATGGATACAGTAGTTATAGTTTTAGACTGCACAAAAGACCCCTATTCTCAGGTTAATATCACAATCATTGGTAATTTACAGGCAAGAGACATCCCTGTTTTGATTGTAGCAAATAAACTTGACCTTAAGAAAGCAAGGATTAAAAAAGTCCAGGCAGCATTTCCCCAGTATGATGTTATTGGTATCTCAGCCAAATATGGCAACAATATAGATAAATTTTATGAAGGGTTATTCGCTTTAGTCGGATAAAAAAGAGGTGTAAAATGGGATTAGTATTGCAATTTGTTCCATATTCAGAGATTGAAGAGTTAGGGCCAGCCAGGAGAGTCAACAAGCTATTGGATATAGCAAAGCAGAATAAAATAGTGTTGCTGGAAGGAAGGTTAAAAAAAGAAGAGGAAAAAGACCTCATAGAAATAACAATGGAAGAAGTCGATAATAAATTTAAAGGAATAGAGATGGCAGTTATTAACCCTCAGGCAAAAGAACAAAGTTTTTTCAAAGGCATGAAAAGCGGGATGATTAACCTGCTGCTTGGAGACAGGATGGGATTCACTATAATCGGCCCGGCAACAATTATAAAACAAATCAAAAAAGACCCTGATAAGATAGAATTATTCACAAAAGATATTAAGAAAAAAAAGAAAAAATGATATAATATGCCACACCAATGCGTTAGATGCAACACATTCTATGATGATGGAGCTACTGAAATAATCAAAGGCTGCAAGTGTGGTGGCAAGCTATTCTTCTACGTAAGAAAGGAAAAATTAGAGCAGGCACAGAAAGTAGCAGAAGAGAGTAAATTAACCCCAAAAGAAAAAGAACAGATAGAACAGGATGTATTTGAGTTAGTTGGTTCTGAAATAGACAAAGATGAGCCTGTTGTCCTTGATTTAGAAGCAATTAGAGTTCTTAAACCAGGAAAATACGAACTGGATTTAGTACACCTGTTCAAAGGAGAGCCTTTAATATTTAAATTAGAGGAAGGAAGGTATATGATTGATTTAGTTGAAAGCTTTAAGAAATTCACCGACAAGGCTAAGGGAAAATAATCTATTTACTAGTCATAATCTCTACAACATCTCCATCTTTCAATCCATGCTCTTTCCCTATTATCTGCTTTGTCTTTAAATCAACAGCCTTAACAAAATTATCTCCAATATCCGTATGTACCTTAAAAGCAAACTCCAAAGCAGTTATTCCATCCGGAACTAAAAAACAATCAGGCAGAACATTACCGTCCTTATCTTTTAAATGAGAATTAGCAACAGGATAAACCGCTATATAATTTAATAATTTAAAAACAGCATCATCCAGAACCTGCTCTACCCCTGTACTTCCAAACTTCTTTAAAACATTCTCTTTGATAAACTCTAAAGCAGATTTCTGCTTCTCGCTCAATTTACCCTCATCTATAACCTTAAAATCATCTTCCCCGGCAATGTAATCTATTAGTTCATGCTTTGCAGCTTCCCTCAAAGCCAATTCACTTTCAGCACTACAGGCAACCAGCATATGCTCTGGAAATTCATTCTCTAGTCTTGTAAAATTCTCAGCAGCTCCTGGCACATCAATTTTATTGCAGGCAATAATCATCGGCTTAGTTTTTTTTCTTAACTCTATTGCTAATTTCTTCAAAACATCTTCATCCCACTGGCTAAGATCGTCTGGCAGCTCTAATCCCTTTACAAGCCCTTCAACCATCTTTTCACTTACCCCTAACCCAATTAAATGTGAAGCTAAGGCCTTATTCATCTCTTGTCTTTCCTGGATAACTTTCTTAAAGAATGGTTCCCATCCTTTCTTTACCAATCTTAAATACCACATATCTAACTCAACCTCTAAAAATTTAATATCATCTGCAGGGTCATAACTTCCTGGTTCTACTGACTCGCCTTTCTCATTAGTGCTTCCAGAAACATCCAAAACATGAATCAAAACATCTGCCTGCCTTAAATCATCCAAAAACTGGTTTCCCATGCCTTTTCCTTCATGAGCTCCAGGCACCAATCCTGCAACATCCAGTAGCTGAACAGGAACAAACCTCTTATTCTCTTTACAGTAACCATGCTTTGGCTGGCATTTTACATTTAATTCCTTATCAGCACAATCAACCTTAACAAAGCCAATACCAGAATTTGCCTTTATAGTTACAAAAGGATAATTAGCTATCTCTACCTCAGCTAAAGTAGCTGCTTTAAAGAATGTACTCTTTCCAACATTTGCTTTTCCAACAACTCCTACTAACATTTCACACCCCAAGAACAACTATTTGCAGCATATATAAAAAACTTTTGTTAAACCACCAATAAACAACATAAACGAAAAGTTTATATAAATACTTCATAATAATTGAGATATGCCAGAATATAAAATCCCTCAGACAAAGGTAAAATACAAAGATGTCTTTAATCTTAAAAATCTCTATGTAATGATGCATGAATATCTTATTGAAGAGAAATGGTTTGGAAAAGGTGGACCAACAGGACCCTACGCATCTGCAATGCACAGCAACATAGAAACCCTTTACCTTGAAAAATTCTGTCAAAAAGGATTACATGGTGGCGGAAAAGAACTCTGGGTTTACTGGCGTTTATTCAAAAGTCCAGAAGGAAAATACTCTGGCTATCTAAGATACAGGCTTAATATAGACTTCCATGGAGTATACCTCCAGGATAGAGAGATAATGCATCAGGGAAAAAAGATTAAGGTACAATGGGGAGAACTGGAAATATTCTTTAACGGAGCAGTCCAGACAGATTACAGAGGGGAATGGAAAAAACACCCTTTCCTAAAACACTGGCAGGACATCTATGAAAATAGAATTATTCAGCAAGAACTAGAAAAACATGAAAAAATGCTCTGGAGAGAAATCTATAGGTTAACAGGAACTGTAAAACGCTACTTCGATATGCGTGTCTTTATACCAACACCGGAGCCATTCACACCTAAATTGTATGGGGCAGAAGCATAAGTCTTTGGAAACAAGTACTAAACATTCGTTTTTAGCTTTGCCCAAAACATAAGTTTTTTAAACAATTGTAAGTTCTATTGTATTCAATAATGCCTCCGTAGCATAGTAGCTATTGCGTCTGAGTTATTAAACGACGAAACTTGTAGCTATTATGCAAGCAATCAGAAGGTCGGGAGTGCAACTCTCCCCGGGGGCTTATTTTCTTTTATTATGCTACTCTTTTCCAATACATTCTCTCTGCTACAATATCTATTGATTTATTCCATACCAAACAGGGAGTGCAATTAGGTTCCCCATTCTTTTTAAAACCTTCAGGAAGAACCCCAAATTCATTTTTAAGCTCCCTATTTCTCATCAAATATTTTTCATCCCCTGTACATATATAAAGCCAGGACAAAAAGGACCACTCCAGCTCACTTCCCCATCCTAAAGTATCTGCTATCCCATCCCATGGATCTCCCTTAAATCTTGCAATACCATAATCCCCCACTAAAGGCATAACATTCGCAATTATTTGTTCTTTTACAGGAGGAGTTATAATCTCAGAATCTAATTTACCTGGATAGATTACAGACAACAATGCAAGGTCTGATTCCCTGCCCGGAGTCTCATTAGGCAAAATTGACTCTAAAACCTGATAACCCCAATCTATCAGCTTTCTTGTTTGTGCTGTCGATTCAAAAACATTTTCATAAGCATGTAACCCTCTCAAACAAGCTGCAATACTGCTCGCTCTTGTTTCTTTAGGTCCTCTCTCCCAAAAACCGCAATCTGAATTATGCCAATATTCAATTACCTCAAGATAGTCTAAAATAAAATTTGCCCTGTATACATCTTTGGCCCAACAAAGCATCTCAAGAAAATTACCTGCAACATCATTTTGATGATGGGGCCATTTAAGGTCTGTTTCTTCAAGATTCCCATTATATAAAGCCTGGATATAAACCCAATCCTGTAACCAATCTGTACAGGAGTAATCGAATTTTCCCTTAAAATTTATTTTATCAAATATTATTTGGTGACATTTTACTATGCCCCTCATCACTTCGCCCCACATCGCAAGAGCCCTGTAATATTCATCTCGTGTCCAAAGACCCCAATTCATAACCCCATTTTTAGAACCAATAGAAGGGGGAACCAATATTGTAGAATGCATACGTTTTTTTAATAAAAACTCCAGATCCACCTTTTCCTCCATAATTAAATAACTGTAAAAGATATATAAATAAATTACTATCATCAATAATCTATATTCCAACCTACAGAAAGATTAATAAACAATCCAAAAACACAAAAGATAAGGTGATAAAATGAATCTAATATTCTTAGGCCCGCCAGGCGTTGGCAAAGGAACAATAGCTAAAAGTATAGTTAAAGAAAAAAATATTCCTCAAATCTCAACAGGAGATTTACTTAGAGCAGCTGTTAAAGAAGGTTCTGAGCTAGGTATCAAAGCAAAAGAGTACATGGATTCTGGTAAATTAGTTCCTGATGAGCTCATCATCAACCTAATGCAGGAAAGAATTGCAAAAGATGACTGTAAAAATGGCTTTATTCTTGACGGATTTCCAAGAACTATCCCACAGGCAGAGGCATTAGGCAGCAGCGATGTACAAATAGGCAAAGTCTTAAACTTCAAAGCAAAAGACGAAACAATCATTCAAAGGCTCTCTGGAAGAAGAACATGCAAAAACTGTAATGCAATCTACCACATAAAAAACATCCCTCCAAAAGTAGAAGGAAAATGTGATAAGTGCGGCGGAGAATTAATACAAAGAAGCGATGACAAACCAGAAGCAATCAAGAAGCGCTTAGAAGTATACCAGCAACAAACAGCACCTTTAATTGATTATTACAAAGAAAAAGGACTATTAGCAGACATCGAAACAGAACAGCCAATACCAAAGATAGTAAAAGACACAATGGCTGCAATAGAATAAACTTATATATTATTTCTTATTTTCATTAAACTATGCGCCCGTAGCTCAGCCTGGATAGAGCACTTCCCTCCTAATACTAAGGAGTTAGGAAGGGGTCGGGGGTTCGAATCCTCCTGGGCGCGTTTTTATTCTTCCACTTTTCGCAACCTTAAAATTGACATCAAGTTGCGACGGGCTATTACGAACGAAGTGAGTAATAGTCCACAGGGGTGTATCGGGCGAAGCCCTTACGTGGGAACCCTCCTCGGCACGTTTTTATTCCTTTATCTCTCCAACCTTATTAACACAATTCTCTATCTTCCCATCCTTCAAAGCAGAAATAATCTGGTTAGCAGCATCCTCTGCAACATTAACCTGCGCTTCAACCGTAGAAGCCCCTAAATGTGGAGTGCAAATTACCTTATCGTGAGCAATCAGGCTTTGACAAATCGGAGGTTCAGCTGAATAAACATCCAAAGCAGCTGCCCCAACCTTTCCGGAAATAATTGCCTTCTCCAGGGCTTCTTCACTGACAACCCCTCCTCTGGCAACATTCAATATCCTTACACCATCCTTCATCATAGCAAACTCTTCAGTAGAAATCATATCTTTAGTTTTCTCAGTCAAAGGCACATGTACTGTAATATAATCAGATGTTTTAATCAATTCATCAAGCTCTACCTTCTTAACCTTAATCTCATCCATATCTTCTGCATCAACAAAAGGGTCAAAACAAATAACTTCCATCTCAAGAACATTAGCAACATTAGCAACCTTCTTGCCAACATTCCCTAAACCAATAATACCGAGGGTTTTTCCTTTCAATTCAGTTGCTTTATATGCCTTCCTGTTCCATACACCGCCTTTCAATTCAATAGTAGAATGCAAAATATGCTTAGATAACATCATCAATAATGTTAAAGTATGCTCTGCAGCTGCATTTGTATTTCCAAAAGGAGTATTCTCAACAATAACGCCTTTTGAAGCAGCATAGGAAGCATCAATATTATCAAACCCTACACCAGCCCTAACAACTAACTTCAAATTAGTAGCAGCATCAATTACCGCAGGAGTTATCTTTATGCCACTCCTGACAATCATTGCATCACAATCACCGCAAATAGCAACTAACTCTTCAACAGAAATCCCTGGCTTATTCTCTACCTCAAATCCAGCTTCTTCTAAAATCCTAGTTGCCTTTTCATTAACCTTATCCGGTATTAATATTTTCATTTTTCTCACCTAAAAATACTTCTCCAATTTAGAAGTAAGCTCTTTAATCTCATCAAGGGTTAAATCACCCATATGTGCAATCCTAAACGTATTTGGTTTTCCTTCAGAATCTAATTTCTCATTCAATTTCCTATAGCCAGAGTCAATACTATAACCTTTAGTTGCCATATCCTTTTTAATTTCTTTAAAATCAAGCTTCCTAAGATTAACCATACATGATACAGTATCAGAACAAGCTCCTTCTTCAGGAAACATCCCAAAACCCTTTTCTTTTGCCCAATTCCTCACATAATCTGCCATCTCTTTATGCCTTGCAAATCTATTCTCCAGTCCCTCTTCTTCAATCCTGGAAAGCTGTTTCTTTAAAGCATACAAATGAGGTATCGAAGGTGTATATGGGGTCTGGTCCTTATCATACATCTTCTTTAATGTCAAAATATCAAAATAATAACCTCTCCCGGAAACAGTTTCTGCTTTCTTATAAGCTTTAGCACTAACAGAAGCAACAGCAATACCTGCAGGCAAAGCAAGTGCCTTCTGTGAAGATGCTAAACAAATATCAATACCTAATTTGTCAACCTCTACCTTAATTCCAGCAAGAGATGAAACAGCATCAACAAAAAACAAAACATCAGGGTATTTCTTCATAACCTCGGATATAGCAGAAAGGTCACTCATAACTCCAGTTGACGTCTCATTATGAACCATGCAAAAAGCCTCATAGTCTCCTGAAGAAAGCTCTTTATCAACATCAGAAGCCTTAACTGCTTGCCCCCATTCATAATCTATTACCTTAACCTCTCTTCCACAATCCGAAGAAAGCTTACTCCATTTCTTTGAAAAAGAGCCATTAACAGCATGCAAAACCCTTTTATTAACACAACTCCTTATAGAAGCTTCCCAAAAACCTGAACCAGATGAAGTAGAAATCAAAACATCATTTTCAGTGAAAAACAATTTCTTCAGACCAGGTTTTAAACTAGAAAATAAGTCCTTAAATTCTTGTGTTCTATGACCTATCTGAGGATTACTCAATTCATCTAATATTTCCTTTCTAACTTCCGTTGGTCCTGGGATAAATAGTTTGTTTGCCATCTTAATTACCTCCTTGTAAGAGTTATGATTCTATTTATTAATCTTATTGATAACCAGACCTGAATATACCTTAGGATAGAAATATGTCGATTTCTGCGGCATTGTTTCATTAGCACGAGCAACCAAAAATATCTCCCTCATAAGTGGGGCATTAATAAAAAATGCAAACTGGTATTTCTCATCCTCTAACTTATCCAAAGCCCTCTCACTGCCCTTTGTATATTCAATATGAACTCCCCTGTATTGGTCCTCCTCACTTATTTTCAATATATCTTCAAAAATTATCTTATGGAGAATATTAATATCCAGTTTCTTGTATACATCTGTATCATCTGGATAATATTCATCTAAAATATCATTATTCTTCAATTTCAAAAAATAAGATTTTTTATTTGAATAACAATACATGCCAAAAACATGATTTTTCAAATTAACAGTTTTGTCAACCAGTACCTGAGTATCATCAACCTTCTTAATTAAGTCATTAACATCCATAACCTCCTCTATCTCAAAATATTTCTTTAACTGACTCAACACACCATCAACATCAACATTCTCAAGACCAAAAACAAACCTATCTATTGGCAAAACAAACAATCCCTCATTAAACGAATTAATACAACAGCACATAGTATATTTTGCATCTTTTAATTCAGGGTTTTCGTCCTTAAACGCCAAAACAGATTTATACCTATGGTGGCCATCTGCTATAATACACTGGTACTGCTTCATCTCTTCCTTCAACTTAGCAATAAACTCCTCATCAGAAACCTTCCATAATCTATGTTTAATTCCAAATTTATCCTCAAAATCCATATCAGCATCATTACCATCCACTTTTTCCTTAATAATACTATCAATAACCTTTTCTTTATCGTCATAAAGCAAAAAGATGCTGCCTAAATTAGCTTTAGTATTCTCAATCAAGTCCAGTCTATCCTTAAAAGGCTTCTCTAGTGTTTTTTCATGAGGCAAAACGCCTTTGCCAAGGTCCTCTAGTTTAATCAAAGAAATAAACCCCAATCTTGAAAAAGTATCTCCATTATACTTAAATGTCTGGCTGTAAATATAGATAGAATTCTCTCCATCAATCTTCAAAACACCCTTCTCCTGCCATTCTTTAAGAAGCTTTGCTACCTTTGCATGCTCTTTTTCCAAAAGCAGCCTCACCATATTATATTCAGAAAAACTAAGAAATTCTTTTTGCTCTTTTTCATCTATAACATCATATGGTGGAGTAATAACAGAACTAAAATTATCTACATTATACCTCATCCCCTTGAAAGGTTTTATTTCTACCATATTAGAAAATAAAGAATATTTATTTCTCTTCCAAAGCAGCCTGTGCAGCCGCTAGTCTAGCTATTGGAACCCTGTAAGGTGAGCAGCTTACATCATTCAGCCCTAGCCTATGGCAGAACTTAACAGACTCTGGCTCTCCACCATGTTCACCACATATACCTATCTCTATCTTAGGATTTGCTTTCTTAGCTTTCTCAATACACAGTTGCATTATCTTTCCTACACCCGTCTGGTCAATGCTCTGGAAAGGGTCTCTATCATAGATTCCCTGTTCAACATACGGCTTTAAAAACGAACCAGCATCATCCCTTGAAAATCCACATGTCATCTGAGTAAGATCATTAGTTCCAAAAGACATAAAGTCGCACTCAGGGGATATCTCATCTGCTGTTAAAGCTGCTCTTGGAACCTCTATCATTGTCCCCACCCAAAAATCCTTTCCCCTGGTAACCTTTAACTCATCAGCAACCTTATCAACAATCTTCTTTATGATCAAATATTCCTTAACATTGCCTATTAAAGGAACCTCTATCCAGGGCATTGCATTTACTCCTTCTTTCTTGCTTTCAATAGCTGCATTCAAAATTGCTCTGGCCTGCATCTCTGAAATCTCTGGATATTTAATCCCTAATCTACAACCTCTAAATCCTAACATTGGATTAAACTCATGCAGACTAGATATAATATCCCTAATCTTTTTCTCATCAACATTCATCTCTTTTGCCATTGCCTTTATATCAGCATCCTCTTTTGGCAGGAACTCATGCAATGGAGGATCAAGTAACCTTATAATAACAGGCAACCCATCCATAACCTTAAACAATCCTTTGAAGTCTTCTTTCTGCATTGGTTCTATCTTTCCCAAAGCTTTTTTCCTATCTTCTAAGTCCTCAGCTAAAATCATCTCTCTAACAGCCTTGATTCTTTCTCCTTCAAAGAACATGTGCTCTGTTCTGCATAGACCAATACCCTCTGCTCCAAAATCCCTGGCTACCTGAGCATCGTGTGGTGTATCAGCATTTGCCTTAACCTTTAGTTTTCTAAACTCGTCAGCCCATTTCATCAATTTTTCAAAAGTATCGCTAAGCTCAGGATCTATTACTGGAACTTCTCCATTAATCACTTCGCCTGTTGCTCCATCTAGGGTAATAGAATCCATCTCTTTAATCTCCAAGTCTCCAATCTTACAAACCTTAGCATCTTCATCAATAACAGCATCAGAACATCCAGCAACACATGGCTTACCCATTCCTCTTGCTACAACTGCAGCATGAGAAGTCATACCCCCTCTTGAAGTCAGAATACCAACAGCAGCGTTCATCCCTTCAATATCCTCTGGAGATGTTTCTGTTCTAACTAATATTACCTTCTCGCCTTCCTGTTCAAGCTCATGCGCTCTGTCTGCTGTAAATACAATCTTTCCAACTGCAGCACCAGGTGAAGCAGGCAATCCTTTAGCCAGAACTTCAGCTTTCTCTTTTGCAATAGGATCTAATCTTTTATGTAATAGATGGTCGAGCTGGTTAGGATCTATTTTCAATACAGCCTCTTTCTTAGTTAGCAATCCTTCTTCTTCCATCTCAACAGCTATCCTCAAAGCAGCAACAGCTGTCCTCTTACCATTTCTTGTCTGTAAAATAAACAGCTTGCCTTCCTGTATTGTAAATTCCATATCCTGCATATCCTTGTAATGCTTCTCTATCTTTGTGTATATAGAAACAAGCTCATCATAAATCTTTGGCATTACTTTCTTTAACTCATCAATATGCTTTGGTGTTCTTATTCCTGCAACAATGTCTTCACCCTGAGCATTCATAAGATACTCCCCATAAAGATGATTCTCTCCTGTTGAAGGATTTCTTGTAAAAAGTACACCAGTACCAGAAGTTTCCCCCATATTACCAAATACCATCATCTGTACATTAACCGCTGTTCCAAGTAGACCTGTAATATTGTTTATCCTCCTATAAGCAATAGCCCTTTTAGCATTCCAGCTTCCAAAAACAGCATCAAGGCCCATTTTAAGCTGCTCTTTAGGATCCTCTGGAAATAACTTCCCTGCATGTTTCTTAATAACCTCTTTATATCCTTCACAAACTTTTTTCCAGTCTTCTGTTCCTAAATCAATATCAAGCTCAACACCTTTAGTTTTTTTTGCATTATCCAATACTTCCTCAAAATATTTATGATCAACACCCATAACAACATCTCCAAACATGTTGATAAATCTTCTATAGGCATCATAAGCAAACTTTTCATCCCCTGTTTTCTTAACTAATCCCTGAACAGAATTATCATTCAACCCCAAATTAAGCACAGTGTCCATCATACCAGGCATAGAAACAGCTGCACCGCTTCTAACAGAAACTAATAATGGGTTTTCAGGATCTCCTAGCTTCATACCCATCTTTTTCTCAAGCTCTGCTAATTTTGTATCTATCTGGTTCTGCATGCCTTCTGGATATTTCTTACCAAGCTCATAATACTCAGCGCATGCTTCAGCTGTAACAGTAAATCCAGGCGGAACAGGTATGCCTATATTGGTCATTTCAGCTAGATTAGCTCCTTTTCCCCCTAACACCTCTTTCATCTCTTTCTTTCCTTCATCAAAGCTATAAACCCATTTTTTTGCCATATTAATTCCCTCCACATAATTGTTTGAGTATAATAACCACTCCAAGAAGTTGGATTTTTAGGCCATTTATAAATTTTATGTAAGTAGGCTAACATATCAACTACAAACTGCTCATCCGGGTTTTGGCAGTAAGTGTACTTTCCTTCCTAACTTAACCGGAAGCAAAAGCAGCAGATTTCTTCCTTTCTCACTTGCCTCATAACACGAAGGGTCAATTTTCTTAACCTCTGCCCAAAGATAATGTGATTTGAGATGATGCCCAAGCTCAGCATAAGCATCAGCAAGCTGCATTAAAGTTGTTAACTTTGACTCAGGTGATGGTACTTTTACTATCCTTTCCCCATGCAAATAATCTTCCTGCCCTTCCCATACCATGTGGTTTTCAAGCTTAGTAAGGCTTCTCCCATATAACCCTATTGCCTTCTTTAACCAAGGTTTCCATTGCTTACCTAATTTTCTATTATTCGCAGCAAATGCCTCAAGGCATACCCCATACCGATACATAAATACTGAATTATTATCAACTAATTTATTAACCCAAAACATTATTTTAACAGCCTTTTCAAAATCGTGATTCATAAAACAGTCAAAAGCCTGTGCATTACCCTTAATCCAGCTTAAATCATCTAACCCACCCTGTTTACGATTTAAAAAAGCATCCTCAAGACTGGGACTATCAGATAGTGTGCCTCCATAGTACATTTCCATCTGGTCCGCAACCAAAGATTCAAGAATGGAATTCCTCACACCATACACAGAATAATCTCTCTCCACATAACTCTTAACCTCCCCAGTAAGCATTCTACGAGTATCAGTTATAGCCGGGGAGCCACTAGGTATGTATATTCGCATACCATAAAGCGTCCCTAAACAAAAAACCCTGTCCCCCACTAAAAAGGGCTGCATCATTGCTTTATAGAAATTATCCTCTGCTTTCTCTCTTTCCGAAGAACTAGTCAATACATTATAAGCTTGATTATACATTTGTGTCTTAGTTTTGGCTTCTTTCTCCGTAGGCTTACCAAAGTGTTTGTCCTGATGCCACACCATAAGAAGTTCCCTATGTCTATCCTTTATTTGCTTGTAATCAGCATCTCTACCTACACCAAGAACACTCCTTGCCATAGTCAGCTGAGGAGCTTCCTTATTAATAGCGCCAAATATACCATAGTTACTACTCATAAGAGGGGAGAATAAACACCCAAATAAAAACCTATGGTATATACCTTTTAAGATTGAATATACCTTTTAAGAATCTCCATAACCTTCTTCCCGTCAACCTTCCCTTTAAACTTAGCCATAATCATGCCCATATAGGCCCCAGTATTCTTCCCGGGATTTGCTTTCACTATGGCTTTAATCTCTTTCTCAATATCCTTGCCAGAAGCAGCAGCATATTTGTCTAAATCAAACTCTCCCTTAGCATAATCAATCAAAACATCCATAACAACATCCTTGCTGATTTTCCCATCATTCAGATAAGAGAATATCTCTTCAAATTCTTTCTCAGTAAGCTTATCAACATCAATATTAAACTTCCTTTTGATCTCTTTAACAGTAGAAACCAAAGTAGAAGCAATAAAAGCAGGCTTGACATTCTTAAATTTTGAAACAAAACTTTCAAAAACCTCTAGTTTGCCAATCTTTGCTAATCCCTTAGCTAAATCCTGCGTAACCTCATGTTTCTCAGTCAATTTCTCTGTCTTATCTGAAATTAATTCAACAGTACCTATTTTATCCAACCTTTCTTTTGTTATTTGGATAGGCATGCAATCAGTCTCAGGATACATCCTTGCAGCACCAGGCATAGGCCTCAAAAATGTAGTTGTAAAATCAGAATTAGCTTTCCTTACATGTGGTTCTCCTTTTTTCTCTTTCAGTTGCCTTTCAACTTCTTTATCTATTGTCTTAACAATTGATTTAATATCCTGAAAGCCCTTTATCTCAACTCTTGGATGTCCCTTAATAGAAATATTAACATCCTGGCGAATAGTTCCAATTCCTCTTTTACAGCCGCCTGTTGATCTTAAAACCATACCTAAATAAGCAGCAACCTCTTTAGCATGCTCTGCACTCTTAATATCAGCAGCTGTCCCAATCTCAATCAAAGGAATCCCTAATCTGTCTAATCTATAAGTAACTGAAGAAGAATCTTCTTTAATCTTCTGAGCAGCCTCCTCTTCTAAGCATATGTTTGTAATCCCAACCTTACCAAGTGAAGTTTCAATATAACCATTTGCAGCAACCAAAGCAGTTCTCTGAAAACCAGAGGTATTAGAGCCATCAACAACTGTCTTTCTCATCACTTGTATCTCGTCAACAATCTTGGCCTTTAATAACATAGCAACCTGCAAAGTAACATCTAATGCTTTTTGATTTATTGCATGCGGAGGCTCATCATCATACTCAACCATGCATGTATCCTTAGAATCAGAAATATAGGTAAACTGCTTTCCCTTCTTCATCTCATGCTTAGCAGCAACATCAACCTCTCCTGTTTCACCAGCGACTGCACGAAGCCTACGAACAACCTTAATATCAGGCTCCTCAGAAGAATTCAAAGTAGGACAATCACAGAATAACTTCTTACCAGAAAGCTGCTGGTGTATCTCAATACCAGATTTAAAACCTAACTTTGAATAATCCATAGCCATCATCACTCCAAGAACTCATCAGGCTCTATCCTGGGATTAATCTCCCCCCTTAAATTAGTCTTAACTAATCTTTTAATTTCTTCCTTATCTTTATAATTCCCAAGTAACCATGCTAATTTAACTAAAGCAGTCTCAGCCAGCATGTCCTCTCCAGAAACAATCCCTAAACTAACTAAATCTGTCCCTTTGCTGTAAACATGCATCTGCACCCTGCCAAACAAGCATTGAGTTGTCATAACAACAACACAGCCAGAATCAATAACCCTCCTTATAGCAGGATAAATCTTCTTATGTATACTACTGATTTCATTAGGCGTTTGTCCGGGCATATGCCCTAATCCAGTCCCTTCTATTATTAATCCGTTATAGCCTTTAAAAAATTCAAACTGCTCAGGAAACATATTAATTGTAATCTTTAACAACCCTATCTTCTCTTCCATTTTTGGCTTAACAACTAAAGGCCTCTTTTTATCCTTTTTAGTATATTTCTTCTTAACAAAACTAACCTTCCTGGTTTCATAATCAACCCTTGCAATTATAGAATCATTAACAACCTTAAAAGCATCTCTTCTGGAACTATGCAGCTTCCTAGTCTTGCAGGCAGGCATTATCACACTAACCTTATCATCCATCTTCTCATGCATACAGATAGCTACTCCTGAAAAATCACTTTTAGCAATAAACTCCGCTGCACAAACTAAATTCATAGCTGCATCTGAACTTCCTCTGTCAGAACTTCTTTGAGCACCAACTAAGATTATTGGAACAGGACTTTGCTCAACAATAAAGGCAAGAGCAGCCGAAGCAACAGCTAAATTATCAGTACCCATACCAATAATAATGCCGTCAATACCTTTCTTAATTTCTTTTTCAACTGCATCACTTATAACACCAAAATGCTTAAACCTTAAATCATCAGACCACATATTTGAAATCAATTTAGAATCAAAATTAGCTATCTTTGCTAACTCAGGAAACATTCCAATTAAATCCTCTGGCTTAAATGAACTATAAACAGCACCTGTTTTATAATCAACCTTAGAAGCGATTGTCCCGCCTGTATGTAATATTGTTATATTTGGTAATTTAGGATTTTTCTTCACCTTCTTAACAGAACCAATACCTAATTTCTTGCCTGCACCAATCTTCTCAATCTTCTTAACCTTTTTCTTATCAATCCCAACATTATACCCACTACCTAGCTTAACAACAACAGAATCAGTCTCTTCATTAGGCATTAATATTCCTTCAACTGTTTCATCCTTTGCAATTATCTTTACCTTATCTCCAGGACTTACCATTTTGAATATAAGAAAAGAAGAACTATTTTTTCTTCTTCTTTTTCTTTCCTCCTCCACAACATCCGCATGTCATATAATTCACCTCATTAAAGACTTAGAATTAACTATATTATAAACTTTATGTTTTAGAGCCAAAAACCCAACTAACCAAAATAACTAGGCATCTCATCCTTCATCTGCTTCCCTTTAGCAGATGTAAACCGCTTACCAAGCTCTTCATAAGCTTTTTCAACATCTTTTGTTGCAGATGCTCCAACCTTCTCAAGTGCCTCATCAAAGAATTTAGAACTAATTTTTTTAGAGTCAATTTTTTCTCTTAAAGTCAAGATAGCAGCTTCTCTGCATACAGCCTCAATATCAGCTCCAGCATAACCTTCTGTATTTTTGGCTAATTTCTTTATATCAACAATATCTTCATTAGTAAATCCGTTTTTACCCTTACTTTCTTTCACATCCTTTTCTTCAACAAGAGGCATCCCTTTTGTATGAACCTTAAATATCTCTAATCTTGTTTTCTCATCAGGAACAGGAGCTAATATAATCCTGTCAAACCTTCCAGGCCTTAGCAATGAAGTATCAATTATATCAGGCCTGTTTGAAGCAGCAATAACAACAACATCCTGCATCTCTTCTAAACCATCCATCTCAGTCAATAGCTGATTAACAACAGTTTCAGTAACATGCGAACCTGAATTAGCCCCTCTTTTTGGAGCCAGAGAGTCTATTTCATCAAAGAATATTATAGTTGGAGCTGTCTGCCTTGCTTTCTTAAACACCTCTCTAACAGCCTTCTCTGACTCACCTACCCACTTAGATAATAACTCAGGACCTTTAATAGATATAAAATTAGCATCGCTTTCATTTGCAACTGCTCTGGCTAATAAAGTCTTACCAGTTCCAGGAGCACCATAAAGCAAGATTCCTTTTGGAGGCCTTACACCCATTCTCTTAAAGCTTTCAGGATGCTGTAAAGGCCATTCAACAGCCTCTATCAACTCCTGCTTAACCCCCTCTAATCCTCCAATATCAGTCCATTTAGTAGTTGGCTTTTCAATAAACACTTCTCTTAAAGCAGAAGGCCTAACAACCTTTAAAGATTCCTTAAAATCCTGATGTGTAATAACTAACCTCCCCAGCACTTCCTTGGGAATAGCCTCTTCCTCATCTAATCTTAAGTCAGGTAATATCCTTCTTAAAACAATCATTGCAGCTTCCTTAGCCAAAGCAGCCAGGTCTGCACCTACAAAACCATATGTTATTTCTGCAATTCCACCTAAATCAATTAGATTGCGATTGATTAGAACCTTTTGCATATATTCGTATAATTTCTCAGAGTCTATGCCTTTAAAGAGCTCATTCTTATCAGGGTGCTCTTTCAGAAATTTTTGGATCTTTGTTTCAAGGCTTTTTTTTGTCAACTTATTCCTACTTACCAGATTTATTAATTCAAAAAGAACCCTTCTGTAGTTATCTTCAACATCTTTTAAATCCCTAACAGCCCTATCTCTTCTGTACAAAGGCATATTTCTTGTATGAATCTTCAAAATATTCAATCTTCCTTCTTTTGCAGGTACGCCTATTTCAATTTCTCTGTCAAATCTTCCTGGCCTTCTTAAAGCAGGATCTAATAGATTAGGAACATTAGTAGCAGCAATAACAACAACCTTTCCTCTGCTTTGCAAACCATCCATATTAGCAAGTAATTGGGCAACAACCCTTCTTTCAACTTCTCCTTTTGTTTCTTCCCTTTTGGCAGCAATAGCATCAATCTCATCAATAAAAATAATTGAAGGAGCATTCTTTTGTGCATCCTCGAATTTCTTTCTTAAGTTCTCCTCAGACTGACCATAATATTTGCTCATGATTTCAGGACCATTAATCAAAATAAAATGAGAGTTAGTTTCATTAGCAACAGCCTTAGCTAACAAAGTTTTACCGCAACCAGGGGGACCATGCAACAGCACACCTTTTGGAGGTTCTATCCCTAATCTTTCGAAAATCTCAGGATGTTTCAAAGGCAGCTCAACCATTTCCCTGATTTTCTTTATTTCTTCGTGCAGTCCTCCAATATCCTCATAAGTAACCTCTAAAGTCTTTTCTTCTGTTATATCAACAGCCTCTGGATTAAACTCAACAACAGTTTGGTCAGAAATAATAACAGCCTGCTTTGGATTAGTATCTGCAACAACAAATTTTATGTCGCCAAAACCCAAGCCAGGTATAATTTCATTTCCTAAAATACTAAAAACATCATCAAAAAAAGGATTATCCATCATAGTGGTCCTTCTTCTTCTTGTACCTCCTAGAGAAACAAGGTCTCCCTTAACAACCGCTCTTCCCAATAACCCCTGTTTAAAGATATCAGGAGGAGCCCTAATCATAACGCCTTTTTTTGCTGGTGCAATTATAACCTTCTTAGCCTCTTTTACATCAGCTTTTCTTACCTTAACCAACTCACCTATACCAGTTCTAGCATTCCTTCTGACAATACCATCAACCCTTATAATATTAAGCCCTATGTCGCCAGGATAGGCCCTATCTGCTATAGCAGCTGTTTTTCTCTCACCTACTATCTCAACAATATCCCCTACCCTTATGCCTATCTGCTGCATAAAGCTGTTATCTATCCTAACAATACCCTTGTTTACATCATCCTGTATAGCCTCAGCTACCTTCAGCTTTATCTCAGTAGAGGGTTTTTCCTTTGCCATCCCAGCGTATAGAGAACGAATTATGTTTTATAAATGTTATGTTTAAATAAATAATAAAGAAATAATAAGAAAATAAATACTTTTGAATCCAAAGGATTCTAAAGGGTTAGGAAATTCAAAGAATTTCCAAATCATCACTTCTTCTCAGCCTTTTCCTCAGCCTGCTTCACACTAGGCAATGGAATTGGCGGAGGTAGATTAACCTTCTGGCTCAGGACCAAAGCCTCAATATTGCATTTTGTCAATACTGTGTTTAGTATGCCTGCCATAACGTCTTTAGGCACATTCTTTGATTTCTTCCAGTCATCCATAATCTGTTTTGTCTTACCAGAAGATTCCATAAACAATAAATCCCCTACCAGGATGATTTCCCCCAAACCAGGATCGTATTTTGAAGAGAATTCAAATATAAACTTTAATGCACTTTGGCTTTTGTCCCCTAAATTAAGATCTTGCTCCTTAATCTCTTTAATAACAACATTATTCTTTATGTTTATCTTACCCTTAACACCTTCTTTTTTACTAACCTTTATTTCCTTAAAATTAAATCCGATTATTGTCATTGTAACAACCTCCGTTAATTGTATAGTTTTAGAGTTCCTAAACAGTATTTAAAGGTTTCGCAGAAATAGTAAGAGACACAAATAATACTATGTAAAAGTCTCTTACTAGTTTAGAAAAGGGCATGATTACTAATAATTAGTCCTTTTCCAAAAATTTATTAAACTATTCTAAACCTACCAATATAAAATGCCAGAATACAAACTCGTCTGCTTTGATGTTGATGGAACCTTAGTAGACAATGTCATATACTCCTGGGAATTATTCCACAATTTCTTCGAAGTTGATATGAAAAAAAGAGAAGAAACAAAGAAAAAATACTACAGTGGAGAAATCAATTATCTTGAATGGGCAAATCATGACATAGGTATGTGGATAAAAAAAGGAGTAACCAAAGAAGATTTCTTCAAAGCAATGAAAAACCTAAAACCAATGGAAGGTGCAATGGAAACTATAAAAGAGCTAAAGAAACATAATATCAAACTAGCCATCATCTCAGGAAGCTTAGATATAATCCTGGATAAAGTCATACCAAACTATAAAGAATTATTCAACGACATATTTCTAAGTTACTTAATTTTTGATAAACAAGGCAAATTAATAGACGCTAAAGTCACTGAATACGACATGCTCAAAAAAGCAGACGCATTAAAAAAGATAGCAGAAAGGGAAAACATCCCATTATCACAAACCGTCCATATTGGAGATCACCATAATGATGTAGAAATAGCTAAAATAGCAGGACTGTCCATAGCTTTTGACTGCAAAGATGACACATTAAGAAAAACAGCAGACATAGTTATAGATAAAAAGGATATGAAAGAAGTCCTAAAACATATTATCTCTTAAATTCTTTAATCAACAAAGGCAAAGCCCTAATAACATTATCAACAATAGTAATATTAGCAGCTTTGGCAGTTCTTGACTTAGCATTTAAATCAATTGTAATAACCTTTTTACCCATTTTACGCAAAGCTTCACACCTATCACCATCTTCCAGAGGAACAAAAACAACATCAGCAATCAAAATACCATCTTCATTACAATATCTCCTGTTATGCTCAATATAATTCACAATACTCTTACCAGGCAACAAGACCTCTTTAGCACCATTCTTAATCAGGAATTTCTTTATCTTCAACTCTCTTTTTTTGCTTTTATGAAATATATTAACCTCTAATTTAGCAGGAATTGCCTTACTCAGTTTAACAATCTCCCTAGCACAAAGTGCAGCAACATTCCCATTAACAGAAATAACCGGATTTTTAGCATTAAGTAATAATTTAGCAGCTTTTTTTATCTGCCTTTTAGCATCTGCTGTTGTCTTCTCACCAATCATATAATCAAAAGCCTCTCCTCTTCCATGAGCAAGAAGGCCATGTACAGAAGTTATACCTCTCTTAACACCATCAACTATTACGTCTCTTGTTTTCAAACTCTTATACCTGGGATGTGATTTTGGAATCATTTAAACTCCACATCTCCATCAATATCCATGTTCTGAATATCATATTCTGCAATATCAGTAACAGCAAAACCAATTATCCCTATTTTACTGGAATCAAAATTACCAAGAGCAATCTCTTTTCCATCAAAAAATATCCTTTGCTCAGCACCTTCCTTGAATGTATAAATTATCTCATGAGTATTACCGTCTAAATATGTAACCTCTTCAGACCTAATTAAAGGAAGTCCTCCCTCAAATACAGAATCGTGTGCATTATATCTAAAAATCAGACCTGGTATTGTCTTTGACTCGAAAAAAATAATATATTTTGGAACCTTTTTGAACTGCAGAATTACCCTATCCATGAATATTTTATTATTGAATATAGCTGTGCCTTCTTTTGGATTAGGAAAATCACCATCCAGATTCAGATCAACAGCCATTTCTAATTCTTCCTCTTTCACTTCACTTTTATTTCCTAAAATACTTGCAAAGCCTGCAAAAACCAGAAGAACTACAACAACAATAATCCAACTAATTAATTTTTCTTTTCTGTTCATATTAAGCAAGCACCCTTATTAGATATCTTAATTTTCTTACAGCCCTTAAAAGGAATATCCGAAAAAACAGCATTCCCTAACATTATCATAGAGGCATCCCCCCCTTTATTCTCAATCTGCTTTATCAAACGTTTAACCTTTTTATTTCTCAAAAGTCCACTCTCCAAAGCAAAATCCTTTGAAATCCTAATAATATCATTTAAGTTCTTTTTCTTTAACAATTTTACCCTTTTCAGAGCCCTGTCCCCAGCCCTATTTATATTTCTTTTCTTAAGCCTGCTGTTAATAACCTTTTTCGTTTGTATCCTACTAAAAAAAGCATAATACACATTTCCCTTTACCTTCAAACTTACAACTGATAAAGGCTTTCCCTTTTTAATCTTCATATTAAAGCCGCCATTAAACTGCCCTCCAACATCTCCTAATCCAGTACTATTAACAACCTCTGCCTTATGTGCAATCAAAGCCAATTCTCTTTTAGACTTCCCCAATTTAAACAATTTATTAACAGCATAAGCCGTTGCCAATGCAGAAGCACCACTTAAACCAAAGCCAGCCCCAGATGGCAGTCCATCCTTAATTTCAACCCTAACCCCCTTATCAGTTAACCTTTTAACAACATCTTTAACAGTAGGAAATCTTATCTTCTTTCCATTAGCATATACCTTAGTCTTATCACTCCTGCTAACCTTAACAACAACCCCTTTATCAACAGTAAAGCCAACTCCTAAGCTATGTTTACTACCACTATTAACAATCCTAAAGATACAACTTACATTTCCAGGTGCAAAGGCCTTTGCTAATTTCATAGACAGTTAATGTTAAGAGTGAGTTTAAAAAGTTTTGGTACTACACATCAAATTATTAATCACCTTTTGGTAGTACTAAACCAAAAGATTTATAAAGTTAAATAAGATTTCATCGATTATGATATTGTTTAGAAAAAATGAAGAACAACCCCAAAAAACAATAATTGTCCTTTGGGATGTGTACAGGCAAGCACTTGATAGAATAGACTATGAAGCACTTGCAGGCAGACTAAACAATAAGAAGAATGGCTCGCAGTACACTGCCTATATGTGCAGGCAGTTAGCTGAATATGAATTATGCCTAGAGGCACTTAAACAGTTTAAGGACGTAGGAATTATTAATGATATTACTAAAGAAATCCCTAAAAAATTAGAAGCCAGAATCAGTAATAATGGAACCACCCGGGAAGGATTATTAGAAGAAGCAGCTAAATACGAACTTAGGTTTTCATAATGACTTTTTCTCGTATCATTTACTCATACAAGAAGGACAAGGAGAATAACCAGGCGTATTCAGTATATCTGCTATTCTACCAACTAGAAAACCTTTTGCAGGAGTATACTCAACATGTTCGCAAAACGGACTATGGAAAAGAATCTTTTCTTCTCCATTTCTTTGCTGTGTAAATGCAATGGACGGAAGCATTCCTATAAATTTTTCAACTATCTCCGGGTCAAACTGAGTACCAGCACATCTTTTAAGTTCATTAATGACACTTTCTCTATCTGATTTTCCACTATAACACCTGCCTCCAGCCATAGCATGGAAAGTATCTGCAACACTGACTATTCTTGCAGCCTTAGGAATCTTCTCTCCCGCTAAACCTTCAAGATATCCTTTTCCATCCCATCTTTCATGATGATATAATAAAATTGCTTCTCCAATCTTAGATGATAAGACATTAGACCCAAGTAATTTCCTTCCCATCTCCACATGATTTTTTATAATAGCATATTCATCATCAGTAAGCTTTGATTTCTTAGTTAAAATCTCATGCTCTACACCTAACTTGCCAACATCATGCATATCACCATAAATACCTATTATCTGCTGGTCAGATATACTAAACCCACATTCAGCAGCCAGATACATGGACAATTGCCCAACTACACTATTATGGATAGCAGTATATTGGTCATGCATTCCAACACAATCATTATAGACCTGCTCGATTTTTCTTTTATCAGATAAGCGCCCCAGGGGATTTCCCATAAACCTCATACAGGTTTCTAACACCGATGCCTCTTGCACTGAATACCCCCCATATTTACTTGAAAGGCAGACTGCGCCTTGCCGAACATTATCCCATCCAAAAGGTACAACAATAGATGGGTCTTTATAAGAGTCAGTAACCTTATCTACAAACACCGCTTCTCCGGTCACTAATGCTTCTTGAATATAAGGTGCATTTTCAAAACTGATTAGTTTATTTCCTATATCTTCTTCCTGTATGCCTTCATGGGTCACAATATAGAATTTGTCCTGAGTAAAGGGGTTCTGGCTTTTCAAAGCTATTGACCCCCTTGAAGAATCCATTAAAAACAACATATAAGGAAAAATCTTTTTTAGAAACTCATTAACTGTATAAGAAGAATCTGCAACTTCATTTGTATGACTAATAAACAAGTTTGGCACTACAAGTACTTCAGGTTGGTCCTCCATCAAAATAGAGTCCAAATGTTCATCTTTCTGAAGAGTTTCCTGAATTCCACCCATTTTACTAATAAGTATAGACCTAGCTTTTTAAACCTTTTCCTTTTTTAACTACTTTAGAATACTAACTAAATCAAGAATTCTACCTGCAATCTTCCTCTTACTTCCTTTAACATGCTCTACCTTCTTACCAACAATAAACACATCATTTACCTCACTTCCAAAAACCCCTTTACTAATATCATTTGCAACAATAAACTCAGCACCTACATTCTTCAGTAAATCATTAGCCCTACTAATCAACTCTTTCTTACTAACCTTACACTCTGCCTTAAACCCAATTAATTTTATTTTTTTATTTATTTTTTTTATCTCATTGATTATTTTTTTATTTTTTTTGAATTTTAAAATTAATGGTTTATTTTTTATTGGTTTTATTTTTTTATTAGTTTTTTTCTCTATTGAAAAATCACTAACAGCAGCAGCATGAATCATAACATCATTCTTCTTAACATTCTTCTTAATAGCATTAAACATCTCCTTAACAGATTCAACCTTAATATCCTTAATCTTGCCCATTGGTTCAATATCAGTCCTCCCTCTGACTAAAGTAACTGAAGCACCCATCTTAGCAGCTTCTTCTGCAATATAAATTCCCATCTTACCAGAGCTTTTATTTGTAATAACCCTAACAGGATCTATCTCCTCAACAGTCCCTCCTGCTGTAACAATTATTCTCTTACCTTTCAAAATCTCTTTTCTATCAACCAGTTCTCTAACTGCTTTTTCTATTCTTTCAATCTTAGCTAATCTTCCAATACCAGAATAACCACAGGCTAATTTTCCTTTCTCAGGCCCAACAAAATAATAACCCCTCTCCCTCAACAAAGAAACATTTGACTGAACTATTCTATTCTCCCACATCTTACAATTCATAGCAGGACAAACTAAAACATTAGCATTAGTTGCCATAACAGAAGTCGTAAGTAAATCATCCCCAATACCTTTAGCTATCTTCCCAATAGTATTAGCAGTAGCAGGACATATCAAAAAAAGCTCAGCCTTATCTGCAAGTGAAATATGCTTTGTCTTTTCCCTCTTAATATAATCCTTATAATTAAAACCTTTAACAAACATAGAAATATGAACCTTCTTACCCAAAACCTTTTCAAACTCTCTCTTATCCATCAATTTCTCAGCATTAGAACTCATTATCACCTCAATATTAAAATCCTTCTTCAGTTTCTTAACTAACTCAACAACCTTATAACATGCAATACTCGACGTAACTCCAATAACAATAGTCTTCATTATTAGTAGAAAAAGCAATCTTTATTTATAAAACTAATCATTTGAAAGAATACTTCTCACCAGGAAACTCCCCAGTCTTAACATCTTTCTTATAAGCCTTAACGGCCCTTCTTATATCATCATTAATATGAGCATACCTTTTAACAAACTTAGGCTTAAAATTATCATACATGCCTAAAATATCATTAATCACAAGCACCTGTCCGTCACAATAAGGCCCAGCTCCAATACCAATTGTAGGAATCGTAAGAAAATCAGTTATCTTCTTAGCAATATCACTTTGCACCATTTCAAGAACAATAGCAAAACAACCAGCATTCTGCAAAGCCTCTGCTTGTTTGAATAACTCATTAAAATCCTTATGCACAACAGGCTTTTCAGCAGTCTGCGGTAAATGACCTATATGCCCCATAACAGCTATCCCTGCAGAAACTAAAGCCTTACAAATATCCGGCTTTCCTTCAACCTTAACAGCATCAGCACCATTATCCATAAGCAGATTAGCATTCTTTACAGCCATCTCAACACTTTCATCTGACTTATAGGGCATATCAGAAACAATAAAACCGCTTACAGCCCCTCTCCTGACAGCACCAGTATGCCTGACCATATCATTAACAGTAACTTCTTTTGTAGTATCATAACCCAGAACAACATTACCTAAAGAATCACCAACTAGAATAATGTCTATTCCCATCTCCTCCAGAACCCTGGCCATAGGATAGCCATAACATGTCAAAACAGTTATTGCTTCCTTTCCCTTCATTGATTTTATTTTTTGTATATCCATCTTAATCAGCAAACAAAAGCCCATTTATAATACTTATTATTCTATTATCTCAGTCTCCAGTTTCTCCAAATCACAAAAATCAGAGCTAAAATTATAAGCACCAGCATTAAGAAACACAAGCTTATCCCCAACCTTAGGTTCATTAAGATAAACCCTATACCTAAACAAATCCATCGAGCAAGGAGTCATTCCTTTAATAACATAAGGCTTCCCTTCTCCTTTAACCAATTCTCCCGAAACAAGCAATTTAACAGGAACAATCAAAGCATCCATATCAGTATTATAAACAGAAGCATTAACAATTATATTATTATCATGAACAGCCATTATAGACGTAACTAACCTAACAGCAGGAGCAGCAACATATCTTCCTGGCTCAATAATCATCTCTATCTTTTTACCATTAAGCCATTCCCTAAACTCGTTAATCTTATCAAATACAGTTCTAATCACATCTTCATTAGTATTAGCATAAACAGAAGGAATTCCCCCTCCAATATTAACAACATCAATCATCTCAAAAACATCATCAGAGATAATATTAGATATTTCATACTTAAGGTTCCATTCAGACATATTCTGTGTCTTTCTATGGAAATGAATACCTAACTTCATTATCTTATCATTCTCTCTTAACTCCTTTATCCTCTTATTAACAATATCAGAACCCATACCAAAAACAAAATATCTCTCAGTTCTTATTGTATGCTCCTTTAATTTCAACCTCAACAAAAGGTTTACCTTAACATCACTTTCATCCAAAAACCCCATTAACATATCCAAATCTTTTTCATTATCGACGACAAAATACCTTATACCATTATCAACTAACCCCCTAATAGACTCCTTATCCCATCCCTGCGCCAAAAAAATAACCCTTGACATATCCTTAATATGTTTAAGCTCATTAACCAAATGCACACTAAACATACTATCAGTTTCTTTCTCTAAAATCTTAGTAACATCCTGATTAGTCTTAGAGCTATAAGAAACAATATCTGCACATGACTTAACTTTATTGTACTGCCCAATTACCTTACTCTTAGACAAAATAAATTTAGCTCCTTGCATCTTTCTTATACTCCTTTAGCTCTCTTTTCTCTTCTTTATCTCCTTTAACATCTCTAGGCTTAAGCAACCCCTCATCATCCAGCTGCTCCATTGCATTAATCATAGCAAGTGGAAAGTTAATAGTAACATCACCAATAACAGTTGCAACATCACTTTCATCCTTAACCTTACCCCATGATTTTGCTTCTTCAGTAGTAGCCCCCGACATAGAACCAGAGGTCTTATGCGCAGTTGTCATATAAACAGCATAATTCGCACCGCCATTAAGTAAAGTCGATAAAATAGCATGATGCTTTGAAATACTCCCTCCTAAAGCAACTACTCCTTTCTTCTCATCATACGAAGTTACAAACAATATATTTCCAAAATCCTTAACAACATCAACTATAAAGTCAGGATGTTTCTGCTGAAATAAATAAAGATGAAATCCAAATGCACCATCAGTTATTGCTGGACAAAATATAGGAACATTATTCTTAGCAGCCTGGAACAAAATAGAATCTTCATCATCAAGCATCAATCCTATCTCTCTAAGAAGCGAAGATACAGCCCATCTTTTCTGCTCCTCATACAGTTTATCCAAAACCCCCATCATCATATCCTCAAAGTGCATATAACTTTCATTATTAACAAGAATATTTCCTACTCTGTTAACGCCTTTTTCATGCAATTCAACATCATCACTTGCAAAACTTCCAATAGAAAACTTCTCACCAGTTGCTTTCATAATATCCTCTTCAATCCCGCCAACTGTTGTAACAATAACATCAGCCATTCCCAATTTAACAATCTGAGCAAAAAAACCACGAAGACCAGAAGTAACCATATTTGAAGTAAATGTCAAAAATATCTTAGCATTATCCTTCTTCATCTTAACAATAACGTCAGATGCCTTCTTTAACTCTACACTCTGATAGCCCAAATTAGAATAAGAACTAACCAGTTCTTTAACATTCATTCCTTTCTTCCATTTAAAATCCTGTACATATGCCATATTATCAACCTCAACAAATTATTATCAATCAAAAATAAATCAAACTAACTAAAAGAAATAACCTAACTTAAGACCCGCTCTTTCTAACAGTATCCATACCTATTGCAAATAAAAGAATATTTATAAACTTTACCTTTCTCTCACTATAACATGAGCTTATTCATAGACGTACACTGCCACCTGGACTTTAAAGGATTAATAGAAAACCTAGACAAAGTCATAAACAACGCAAAAAAAGCAGGAGTAAAAAGAATAGTAACTTCAGGTATTACACCAGAAACAAACAAAAAAGTTTTGGAAATAGCAGAAAAATACGATATTGTAAAGCCTTCTTTAGGTATGTACCCAATAGATGCCCTGACAAGAGAAGAAGGTAAAGTAAATCCTCAAGATGTAGATAAAGAACTAGAGTCATGGATAAAAAACAAAGACAAATTCATCTCCATAGGAGAAGTAGGCTTAGATTATAAAAACGGAAAAGATAAATCAATGCAAAAACAAGTATTTGAAAAAGTATTAGAAACAGCTAAAAAACTAAAGAAACCAGTAATTATACATTCAAGAAAAGCAGAAGAGGACGCTTTAGACATCTTAGAATCCTCAGGCTACAAAAAAGTAATAATGCACTGCTTCTCAGGAAAAAAACACTTAGTAAAAAGAGCATATGATCTGGGATATTATTTCTCAATCCCAACAAATGTTGTAAGGCTTCAGCAATTCCAGGAAATGACAAAAGAAATAGACATAAACCACATATTCTGCGAAACAGATTCCCCCTTCCTAAGCCCATTCAAAGACAAGAGAAACGAACCAGCCTTTGTAGTAGAAAGCTACAAAAAGATAGCAGAAATAAAAGGAATGGAACTTGAAGAAGTTGAAAAGAACATCTGGATGAATTTTGAGAAGTTGTTTTAACCTTGCTTAGCCTTGGGTACCCATCCCTTCCCTGGTACCAATATCATTTCACCTTTTTCCTTTCCTTGTCCTAGATTATTCCCCCCTTTAGTCTGCCTTTTACCCTTAAGGTACTTTGCCTTTTTTTTACCACTCATTGGACGACCATGGTCTGTATTTCTCTTATTATGCTTAAAAAACTCTATCGGAATTCTCATATCATCTCGAGGTTCATAAACAGCAACACCCTTATTATAAGCCACCTCAGGAACCAACAAAGAGTCTAAACCCATTATTGTAAATATCCTTTAGAACAGCACCTAAACTAATCCTTTCCCTCTCAGCCCTATGTAAGGAAGAAGTATAAAGAAGCTTCAGAACATTTCCTACATCCTTCAAATCACTAACCACATTATTTACATAATTTCTTGCAATATTACCATCATAACTCATATTCACCAACTCCCAATCAAATCTTATACAATGTAATTAGTAACTTATTTAAAAGAATTTCTATTATAAAATAGCTATTATGAAAACCAAATACCACTCATACAAACTAGGGCAATTGCCAAAAGGCTGCCAATTATGCGTCCAAGGAAAAAAATTAGTCCTATTCATAACAGGACTCTGCCCAAGAAGCTGCTATTTCTGCCCCATCTCAGATAAAAAATACAAAAAAGATGTAATTTACGCAGACGAATGGCCAACAAGAAACATCAAAGACATAATCAAAGAAGCAAAATTGATTAGTGCAGAGGGGGCTGGAATTACTGGTGGAGACCCACTATGTAAATTAGAAAGAACTTTGGCTTATATAAGAATACTTAAGAAAACATTTGGAAAAAAGTTTCATATTCACCTATATACTTCTCTTGATTTAATAACTGAAAACAACCTTAAAAAACTTTACACGGCAGGTCTTGATGAAATACGGTTTCATCTAGATTTTGACAGTAAAAAACTATGGCCAAAACTTACCTTGCCCTTAGCCCACAAATGGGACATTGGAATAGAAATTCCTGTTATTCCAAAATCTCAGAAACAAAAGGTTTCTGAGGGGTTAGAGACGAAGTCTCAAAGCAAAGAAAAAGAGATCAAAAATATCATCCTATTAATAAACAACATCAACAAAAACTCAGATAACAAAATCAAATTCTTAAACCTAAACGAGTTAGAAGTTGCAGACAATAAAGTAAGCCAACTATCTAAGCTAGGCTATCAAACAAAAAACAGTTTATCCTATGGAGTTATAGGTTCAGAAGAACTAGCCTTAAAACTATTAAAATACTGCAAAGGAAAAATAAAAAATGTCCACTACTGTACTGCTAAGCTAAAAGATAAAGTGCAGCTGACAAACAGGATCAAAAGAAGAGCAAAAAATATAAAGAAAGATTATGACATATTAACAAAAGAGGGAACATTAATCAGGGGTGCAATTTACCTAAAAAGCCTAAAACCAGGGTTTAACTATAGGAAAAAGTTAGAAAAAATAAATAAAAATAATTATAAAAAAAAAATTATAAAAAAAAATTAGAAATTATTAAGAATAACATAAAAAAAGATTTCAATATAAAATCTAATTTAATTTATATAGATGATAATAAATTGAGAATTCTCACTTCCACAAAAGAAATAAATAAAATAAAATGCATTATAAATAAAAACCTGTTAAAAAACATAAATAACGATAAAAAATTATTAAGGAGTAAGGAATTATTCCTGGCCATAGTTGAGGAATATCCTTCTTATGACCAATTAGAGCTGGATGTTGAATTCTTATAAAATTGTACTCCCCCTCATGCAGAGCCTTAGGTGTATAAACACTTCGTTTTTATAATACTCAACCATAGGTTGAGAAAACCAAAAAGTTTATATCCTTCTAATTTTATAATCAGATTATGAAGATAGAGATAGACACAAAACACGATTCACCTGATGAGATAAAGAAAGTCATAAAAATGCTCCAGCATTTAGTTGGAGAACACGCCTACACAAACGCCCCAAATATATTTGAAGACCCAACCTCATTTGGTACTAGTTCTTCAGAAAGCTCCCCAGAGGGATCATCTTCTGACAGCAGTCAAACAAACGCCTTTGTTAACATGTTTGGAAACGCCTCATCAGCAGGAGAACCAAAAGAAGAGCCAATGGATGAGCCTAAAGAAGAAACAGAGACTGAAGAAGCAAAAGAAGAAGTTCCTGAAGTAATACCCTACTGATTATTAACAAATACATTTAAATACGACTTATTCTTCTTAAACAATATGAAATACAAATTCCTGGATGAAATAAGATCAGATGTAATGTTCGAAGCATACGGAAAAGACTTAAAAGAACTCTTCGAAAATGCAGCAGAAGCCCTATTCTCTGTAATTTGCAAGATAAAACAAATAAAAACAAAAGAAACAGAAGAATTTGTTATAAAAGCAAACAATCTGGAAGACTTAATGCTAAACTGGTTACAAGCTCTAATAGCTATTGTTGACACAGAACAGAAATTCTTCTCAAAATTCGAAATAGAAGAAATAAACCAAACTCATTTAAAAGCAAAACTCTATGGAGAACCAATAAAGCCACAATTAGGAGAAACAGTAGTAAAAGCAGTTACAATGTATAAATACAAATTAGAAAAGACAGATAAAGGCTATAAAATCACTGTTAGTTTAGATATCTAAGAAAGTGAAAGTGTTTTTATTTTAGTAGCCAACACCGTTGTATTATGATTAGCATCATAAAGTTCTATCTTAACCTTTACTTTTTCATCATCTGGGTCTAAGTTTAGATATCTACCTGTAAGAGGCCAGCCCCCCTTTCTATCTAGTTCATCATCAAGCTTCTTATTTGTATTCCCTGTAGATATTAATGAATTAAACCTATACTCATATTTGGCGTTCTCCTTCACAACATCTGGTGTAGTATCGCCATACCAATAGATTCTAACCATGGGTGTAAATAAGCCTTTGTCATTATTAATATAAACCCATATATATTCAATTCTTTTTGAATCATTATTTAAGCCAATATTACCAATTGTCAAACCTACTTCCCCAGATAGCTGTGTTTCGGGCTCTGGCTCGGGCTCAAGCTCCTCTTCAATCACTGGCTCTATAGTTTCATTATCTTCTTCTTGAGTAACTACTGGTGCAGATGTTATCTCAGAAAGACCCTTTTCACATCTATAAGTTGTAAAAGGGTTATAAACAACCAGAACTAATAATATAAAGATTATACCAATCCATATTGCTCTCTCAAACCAGATCTTACTAAATCTTATCTTGATTTCAATAGCATCTTTATCCATTTTCCCCTTTTCCTCATCCTCTGACATATAATTATACTCAAATGATGGAGGATATTTAAATTTATCGAAAAATACCAATAACTTTTATAAAGAAGCCTTAATTAGTTATTTCCATGAAACAGAAGCTACAGCCAATAAATGAGTACGAATGGCTATTGCCAAAGGCAGCAAGAAAAGAGATGAAAGTTGCTGGTAAGCTAATTGCAAACAAAGCCATCTATGATGCAATGGAAGATGGAGCAATAGAACAATTGTCAAATGTTTGTTGCCTTCCAGGTGTTATAGAGCCAGTTATAGCATTACCAGATGCACATTTCGGATATGGCCTGCCAATGGGTGCAGTAGCTGCTTTTGATGCAGAAGACGGAATTATTTCCTCAGGATTATGCGGCTTTGACATAAACTGCGGAGTAAACTCAATAAGAACTAACTTAACATATAAAGAAGTAAAAGACAAACTTAAAGAGTTAGTTCCAGCTTTATTCAATGCAATCCCCTGTGGTGTAGGTTCTAAAGGAACATTAAGATTACAGGACAACGAATTAGACCAGGTCCTAAAAAATGGATGTGAATGGGCAGTTGAAAACAATTATGGTGTAAAAGAAGATCTAAAGCATATCGAAGAAAACGGAAAGATGCCGGGTGCAGACCCAAAAAAAGTCTCTGACCTTGCAAAAAAACGTGGAAAACCACAACTGGGAACATTAGGGGCAGGCAACCATTTCTTAGAGATTCAAAAAGTAAGTGATATTTACGACGATAAAGCAAAAGAATGGGGAATTACAGATAAAGACCAGGTTTTAATCATGCTCCATTGCGGCTCAAGAGGCTTTGGCCATCAGGTTGCATCTGATTATCTAAAAATACAGGAACAGGCAGTAAAAAAGTACAAAATATGGATTCCTGATAGGCAATTAGTTTGCGCTCCTGCAAACTCAAAAGAAGGTCAGGATTATTTTGCAGCAATGAAATGTGCAGTAAACTACTCATTCACAAATAGGCTTGTTATGACACAATGGATTAGAGAAACCTTTGAAAAAGTTTTCAAAAAAGACTGGGAATCAATGGAAATGCATACTGTTTATGGAATCTGTCATAATGTTGTTAAATTAGAAGAACACACAGTAAACAAAGAAAAAAGAAAACTATTCGTACATAGAAAAGGCGCTACAAGATCATTTCCAGACCAGCCAGTTCTATTAGCAGGCTCAATGGGAACTGCATCTTATATCCTAAAAGGAACAGAAACAGCAATGCAAAAGAGTTTCGGCTCATCAGCTCACGGCGCAGGACGTGCAATGTCACGTCATGGAGCATTAAGAAAATTCAGGGGAGATAAGGTCCAGCAGGAACTTGCAGACAAAGGAATAGTGGCAAAAGCAACCTCACCAAAAAGCTTAGCAGAAGAAGCACCAGGAGCATACAAAGATGTAGAAAGCGTTATAGAATCTGTTCACAATTCAGGAATTTCTTTAAAGGTTGTTAGAATGGAGCCTATTGGCGTTTTGAAGGGTTAAATCTCAATAATCTTCCCCATCTTACCAACATTAATCACTTTAGTCTTCCCAATAGTCTCTTCAATGCCTTCTGCCTCATGAACATGGGAACATAGCAATAAAGCAGGCTTAAACTTCTCAATAGCCCTCTTCACACCTTTAGAACCAGGAAAAATGTCAGTAAACTTCTCCATCTTGCTCCCACTTGGATGAACATGTGTTACCATTATCTGCTTCTTCAAATATTTAATCTTATCATGTCCTTTCTTAAGCAAATCATAAAGCTCTTTCTCTGAAGATTGGAATACACCAATATTAGCTCCGCCTGCCCCAAATATTCCAACATCTCCATACTTAACAGAATAACCATGAATATTCTTCATCCCATACAATTCAGCCAAAAAATCAGCAGTTGCAACTGTCTCATGATTTCCCGGAATCAATAAAACCTTTTCATGTCTTTTCTTAAAAGGACCAATAATATTTTCAGTAGAGGTTTCAGCCATTGTTAAATCCCCGCAAAGAATAACTAGGTCAACCTTCTCTTTCTTAGCCCTTTCAGCTAGTTTCTCAGCTAACCCAATATCTCCATGAATATCGCCAGCTGCCAATATCTTTAATTTATCGTGCTTTTTCTTTTCCATACAACACCAGAAGTAACATTTATTTAAAAATCTATTGAAAATTAAAAATTTTCAATCGGTTTAGAAAATCCCAGAGAGATTCTCAAAATCTCTGATTTTGATAACCTTTGTTTTCTAAAACTATCTCTCTTTGACTACGGCCTCTTCTCCGCTCAGATCAACAATCTTAGAAGGCCTCCCATGTTTTTCATCTTCATAGATAACAAACTCTATCTTTGGCTTGATCTCATCATCTAAACTCTCTAAAGAAGTCATAAAATCCCCGCCTGCTTTATTTGCAGAGGTTGTTACTACAGGTAATCCTAACTCACCAACAAGTTTACTAAACCAATGGTCAGGAATCCTAACACCCAAAGTATCTATGCCTGGAGCTACATTATTAGCAACTCCGTTTTTAGCCTTCAAAATCAATGTATAAGGGCCAGGCAGTTTTTTTAACCACTTTTCTACTTCTTCATTCACAACACAATTCTTCTTTATCCAATCCTTTGAAGGAGCAATAACAGAAAATGGAGATTCTGGCCTGCCTTTTATTTCTCTAACCTCATCAACAAACTCCTCTTCTTTAGCATTACACCCAATACCATAGATAGTATCAGTAGGATGAATAAATAGAGCTCCGTTTTTCATAACCTCTAAAATAACTTCCTTATTTACATTAACTTCGTCTTTAGTGAGAATCTTCATAAGAAAGAGTAAGTAAAATATATTTATAAGTGTTACGCTAATATATTATATATTTCTTAGATTCTGTTTTCTGCAACTCTGCTGCCAGTAAAACATATCTATGAAATCAATTCTTGCCTTATAGTTTTCCCAGTTCATAAATTTCCGTTTAAAGAACATTTTTATCACGCATCCAAATAACCCAGCATAAATCCTTCTTCTCTTGCATCTATTTCATCATTCTCGCAACAACAATTTACACCCTCTTCAGTGTAAATGTCCATTTCCTTTTCGAATTCTTCCATTTTAATCACCTCTCTGAATTTAGTTGTATGCCAAACACCCGCACGTGGGGGTGGGCATATCCCACTAGTTGTGCGTCTAGTGGGGAGGACGAAAGTGTTTAACTTTGTTAAACACTTATCCAAGCATCTGAAAATTGCAAATCAAAACTCTGCATCTTACTTAACGTTAAACTCTTAACCTGTTTGTAAAATAATTCCTGAATTGTTTCTTTGCTTAAATCAACCATTCAAATCACCTCAAAAAACTTGTTTTTTGATGCCATTAGAAAAACTATAAGTTTTTCTTTGGCCCAAAAAATGTTTTACATTTTTTAGGGGGTTAGGAATTTTTAATTCCTAAGACCTCGTAAATATAAAAAAATAAGGCAGGAGGACACAAGGGGGCGTGTTAGGTTTACCTGCCTTAATTCAAAAAAACATAATTATCTATAAGAAGCACTTATTTAAATAGCTCACGCAGGTGGTTGGCAAGTGGCAAGTGAACCTCTAAAACGCTTAATTCTCTAAAATTTTGCCATTACAGCCCTTCTCGCACTTGCCAAAAGAAATGGTAAGTGAAACCCTCAGCAACTAAAAAAACCCACACTATAAAGGTTGACAACAAGATTTAAATAAAATAAAAAATAACATACTGCTAATGAAAAGAATCCATCTAATAATCTCTGGAAGAGTTCAAGGCATTTTCTTCCGCCATAACACAAACAAAGTAGCCAATAAACTAGGCCTAACAGGTTTTGTAAGAAACTTACCAGATGGAAATGTAGAAGTAATAGCAGAAGGCGATGAAGAAAAACTAAAAGAATTAATAGCATTCTGCAAAAAAGGACCTGAAGGCGCTTATGTTGAAGATATAAAGATAGAATATGGTAAGCCAAAGAAAGAATTTAGCGCTTTCTCAATAAAATATTAAATTCATTTAACCTTAAGATAGCTAACAATAGTGCAAGTACCCTCTGCACCACCTTCTTTTTTTTCTAAACTAACAAACTTATCATCTGCTAACTTCTTTACCTTTCTAAAAAAGCTCCTATAAGCCCCTTCTCCACCTTTCTCCTGATACACCTTAAACATCTCACTCATCTTAAGGCCATCATTTTTCTTAATAATATTCAATATAGATCTAAGCTCTTCTCCTAAAATATCAGAACTTTGCAGATTGTATTCATCTAATTTCTCCAAAGCAGACTTAGCATCCTCCACAGTTATCTTTTTACTGGACCTATTCTCTGCATGGAGGCCAGCTTCTTTAAGCATCTTCAATCCTGCCCTAATATCCTCTACCTCAACAGTTTTCTTTAATATTAATTGAAATGCATCCTCCTCTAAAACACCAGGAACAAATGCATATTTTATTCTCTGCCGGAGTATGCCTTCTGTCTCTTTAAAATTATATGGCTTAAACTCCAGCTGCTCCATCATCAACCTGGACCTTATCCTTTCCTCTACATTATCTAACCAATCCTTATAATTAGTTATCAAAAAAACAGATTTCCTGTAAATTCCTTCTAATATAGAATAAAGAAAATCAAAATCCTCAATTTTATCTATCTCATCAAAAATAAAGACTGCTGTTTTCTCATTTAATCTCTCCTTAATTAATTTCAATAACTCCTCGCTATTTTTATTTTGTGTTAATTTACACCCTAAACTATCACACAACTCCAAATAGACCTTAAAAGAAGTATTCTTATTCCAGCAGTTAATATAAAGCGGAATAACATCAGTTTTCTCTTCTAACTCCTTAACTACCTCGCTAGATGCCAGAGTCTTCCCAATTCCGGGAATACCATAAACAAACAGATTCTTTCCATCCATATTCTGAAACAAAGGCTTAACACACTCAGCCATATGCCTTTGTTGCTCTTCCCTGTATTTCATCAACTTTGGCTGATGATTAAAGTCTAAAACCTCATCATCCTTAAACAAAGATTCTCCAGAATGAAGCATATCATCAAATAGTGGCATTTTCTCTTAGAAATGTAGTTATTGATTACTTTTAAATTTTGTGTTAGCTTAGTCTTACACCGTAAAAAATAACAACATAGGGTTCAAACACGGCTATTTTCTTACGGAAAATATCCTATACCAAAAGGATTTTTCCATACTGCGTATGGGAAAATCCTCTTCAGGTAGTTTTCACCCATATGGTTTTTGAATGAATATCATCACCCTCATGCCCCTTTATTGTGGTTCTGGTGAGCTCTGGGAGTTTGATGGAACAAGGAAAGGTTTAAAAGCTGAAATTCGTTCTTCTCTATTATGAGTATAGATAAACCAGGGGAAAATCAATGTTAACAATCCCGGAAGTAAAATGAATATACTTATTCAAGAAAAAATATTACTTGGTATATTGGCCATATTATTCACACAAGTAGTGATATTTTCCATTCGATGGAGGAAGGAATATATCATAAGATATAATTACCTCTTAAGCATTGTCATTGAATTTTATGATTTAATTAAAAGAGTTGAATTAATAATTAGTACTAGATCATTTTCCAAATTATATGACCATACTTCTGAACAAATTTGGACACATTTTCTCGAAATAAATAAAAATTCCAATATAGTATTCCCAATTTTTAGAATTAAACAAATATTATTTCTAATCAATTATAACATAGGGCTAGCAGACGATGGAAAAGAGATTGAGGTAAATGGTAGCAAAACTGACCGCTATGGTACTGCCGTTAAATTTGGGGAGCAATATTTAAATGAACTTAAGCATCATTATAATTTTTTAGTAAGGGAATTAATTTCTATGAATAAACTAATATTTAGAAAAATGCCTGCTAAAATAAAATATATCTAAACCAGTAGTTGGGGGGAGTTCACTTAGAAAATCATCATTCTAACCAATCACTAATTATCTCTCCAACAGTAGAAATATTAAAGTCATTTTCACTAGATTTATCCCACCAACCACATTCCAAATCTTCACAGAATTTTTCAGTTAGAACCCAAGACTGTATATAAGGGTAATCCATTTTTCTATAAACCCATCCGAAACGAGTATAATCTGAATTATCAACTGCATTTAATTTTTTTAACCTATCTTTTATTTCAATTGTATTAAAAAATAAGGCATCACATTCTTCTTGATTATCCTGATATTCGTCTGTTACATCCTTAAAATGTTTTAATGAAATTTCATATAATGCAATAGATAAGATGTTAGCTAATTGAATTAATGCAGGTAAATATTGTATAAATTCTTCAAATATTTCTTGTATTTCAGGGATATCTTCGTATTGATTACCGTTTAAAGATCCCAGTGGAGTTCTGTATGAATAAACTTCTCTTAATGTAATTACATCATTATAAAAATTCTGGAATTTATCAGGCATTATGCCATTATCACTTAATTCTGTTTTGGCATAAGTTAAACATTTCTGATGGCTTATTCGAAGCAAATTCGAATAAGATATATGTGGAAGGAGAACTAAAATTGATGATACTGCATGATGTAAAGAATAATACATTGAATAACTAGTAAGATTCATCATACTCCCCTTACCTAAATGTTCACTTTGAGCAAAAAAAGTTGTAGAGGCTATTATATGTTTAGAACATTTGTAACTACGAACCATCCATTTATAATAATCTAAATAAGTTTTTTTTGTTAGGGTGTTAAAATTTTTTTCGAATCTAGCTAAATATTTGTTGATATCTGCTTCAGAAATAAATGAACATAAATATTCACTTCTTACCTTATTGTTTAATTCAGTTAATTTCATATAAATTAAATTATGTTTGGAATATATATAATTATCTTATTTTGTGCGGATGATATCTGGGTTCAGTTCTTTCTAGAGAGCGTAAGCGATACATCAAGAACAAGAAGCCAGTTATAAATCAATCAAATTTATTTAATTCTAATCCATTTTAAGGTAGACAAAGCTTATTATGAATTGTCATATTTGATATGGCATTCAGCACATAAAAATAGAAAATATTTATCTATAGGCCTATGCGCTTTTACAATAGTTTCTTCAACCTCTTTTATGTCCACCTCAATTAATCTCCCCTTTTTGCCTATTAAGTAATCGGCCAGAATATTTTCAATAATTTTTTTCCTGGCTTTTCCTTTGATATGCGCGGCTTCTAACTCTTTTTCTTTTTTACAGTGTTGGCAGATATGATTCAATTCTCTTTTCTTTCCTTTTGTCATAGCCTGAATAACATTTCTAATTCTTGGTCCAATAAATTTATGATATTCTTCAATTGAACAAATAAGTTTAGCCATCTTTATACCCTTATCTTATAAATATCGGAAAAGTTGACCCTTTTTCATCAAATCTTTTTTTGAAATGTCTTTTATTGCGCTTATATCAGATTTAAACTTAATATCTCGTAATTCATGAGGTTTGTGTTTTTTACAAATATTTGGAATTTTTTTATAATCATAATATTTAATTGTTTCTGCAGCTAGTTTTGGATCAAACTTGATATTTTTTGATTCTTCAAATGAATTTCCTAATGTTGAAATAGTTATTGTGAATAATTTTTCGTTTAGTTTTTTATCTTTGATAATTTTTTTGCTTATTTCATTTGTTATCTCAACGACATTCTTTCCAGAACTATTTCTTTCCACAAAAACAGATGCTATTGCAAGATTTACTTCTCTTGGTGGGTCTAATTGTTCAAACGAAAAATAATGAATCCTCTCCCTTTTCGAACTGCTTTTCACCTCTAGTCTGCTATTTTTGTAACTGAAATCATATTTTTCTTCAGGAATGCTGTGCCATGCTTCAACCAATATTTTTGGGTTCTTTGATTGATAAATGATAAACAGTTCAGACCAAAGGCCTTGCACTGTTTTCCTTGGTGGCGCTAATATTGATTCAAATAAATTGATAAATTTTTCAACAGTCTGGCTTATCTCCTTAATGTTTGGTTCCTTGCTTAAGGAACTCATAATCAATAATGCGATTCTTAAAAAAGGGTCATATAGTTCGCTATTGCTTCCTGTAAATTCTATAATAGTGTATTTGCCTTTAATTATCCTCTGTTTATAAGACAATTTGCATAATACATTAAAAAATACAGATAGATTCCTTAATTTAATATCGGCAACCGTTTTTTTTTCTGTTTTAAGAATTGGAATTAGCACAACCGGGGCCCCATTTTTTTTCTTTCCCAATTTATGTTTAGAAGCAGGTATATTAATTATATTATAAATATCTAGTTTCTCGGGTTTTTTAAGATCATAAAATTTTTTAAAAAAAATATCATTTATCATCATTTTTTGGCCTTACAAAATCTGTGGTAAACTTTTCAGGTACCCATATTCCTAATGCATAAGTATTATCAACTTCAAGTGTTTTTTCATCAGGTTTTGTAATTCTTAGATTATGTATTTGTACTGTTAGCATATCTTCTTCTTTTATCTCCTTATCCCCGGGATATCCTGTGGGTAAATTACGACCTTGAAAAATATTTTGAACTTCGCCCTCACCCACTAATTTTCTCTTTCTTTCTTTTCCTTTTCTCATTTGATAAATCAAGCATTTTTCTTTTTTATCTTTATAGACATCAAATATTGTAGAAATATTAAGTATATGTTCAGAGTCACTAAGCCTCGTATACTTTAATTTCTCAAGTAATTCTATAACTTCTTTTAGGTCAATCTTACAAAACAAATGTCTTTGGTCTTCGGTTCTTCTCGGATCTCCTTTATCATCAAAAAACTTATGTTTTTTAATGAAATCTTTTATTACCTTTCTGTTATTCACAATTATTTCTTTAGAATCATGAGGAACTTTAGTCCACACCCATTGATTCCCATATTTATATCTTTCCAGTTCGTCTGAAAGAACATTCCTTCTGGTTAATCTTAAAATTCTATGGAGAATTGTTTTTCTATCAAAAGAATCCAAATCATTAAGAATCTCTTTGTTTTGCTTTAATCTTTTTCTAATATCCTCCTCATGTTCAATAATTTTTTTAATTCTATCAATAATCTCACCTGGAATAAAAACACGGCAATATCCTAAATAGTCTTTTTTATATCCAAAAAATCTAGATCTCTGTAAAAGCGTGTCCACATTAGAGCCTCCTTTACTCCTGGGCATATATGTAACAGTTAATCCCTTCACGGTGTACCCTCTATCCATTGCCTGTCCACCAACCAAAATAAAAGAATAGTGGTCTCTCCAAGGTATTTGAGGTGTAGATTTGCCTGCCGCATTTACTTCTTCTATGTAAGTGTCATTAATTGCTATCAGCAGATTCTTTTTAATGATCTTAAAGTCACTCAATTTTTTTTCAGTCTTTTTAAGTTCTTTGTAACTGCTATGAAATTCCTTCAACAATAGTTTTTTATCTTGGGCTGAATCGCTCAAATTTAGAGTTTGCTTATACCGTTTAATTATCTGCTTAGTCCAATAAAAATAATTTCGGTGTTTGGGTGTTAGCCTAGATGGGTGTATAAGCATAGATCGGTTCCCTTTATCAAATTCGCTTTCTCCTTGGGCTGCACCTATAAGAAATATCCTTAAAGCCTCCAATAAAGATTCTGGAGGAGCATCTTTAACATCTTCAGTTTTCTTTTCACCTAAGATGGGCACTACTAAATAGTTATGATCTAAAAAAAAGCACTTTGCTCCCGTATATTTACTGCCCGGTTCCAAAAGGCGAACAAATTTAGGAGATAAAATATCTGTTATGTTAATAAAAATCAAAGCTTGTGGGGTAGCAGTATACTGTAGATATGTGTGGTGAGGAAAAGTTCCTTTTAATTGTTTCAATAAACTGTATATTGTGCTATGTTCACTTTCCTTTTTTAAATACGCTCTTGTATTAAGGCTTGCTTGATCAGCTTCATCATCAATAATTAAAGTGGGAACACTATTTAAATCAATTTTTGAGAATAAATAGTTAAGGTCTTGGAGCATAGAAGGGTGTTTTTTAACAGTAATTAACAAAACCCTTCTTTTATGCAAGGGATATTTTTTATCTTTCCAAGCATCAATTGCATTTTTAATCCGGTGGAGTTCATTCTTCTTAGGTTCCTTAAACAATAGCCATTCTCTATCCTCTCTTGTTATATATCTCAAATCAGATTCTAACCGATCCGTAGTTTGATTCAATAAAAGAACCGAGATGCCTGCCATTATGATAATTATTTGGTACCCATTATCCTTTGCAAGGGAAGCGACCGTAGTAAAAGACATAGTTTTTCCACTTTGGATATATCCGATGATTATGCCGTTTTCAGAATTTCTATCTTTTTTTGGATTCCCGCATCTTGATAAGATATCCAATGATTCTTTTTGTAATTTTTGGGTTGATTTTTTATCTAAACCATAATTTTTTTGTATATTTTTCAATAATTCCCTAGTTTCTTCTCCAACAATAGGGGACCAAAAACCTTTACTTTTTTCTTTATTTTTCTTTATCTTCTCGACATAATCCATTTTCATTTTAATCTGGGTTTGAAAGGCCCTCTTTTAATATTTGGTTAATATTGGTTCTAATGGAACCAGCCCCCGAAACACCAGAATCTCTGGCCATGGTTTCTGCAAGTCCTATAGCAGCAACTATCCTGAGCAAAGGCTCAATTTTCGTTGGGTCTGTGTTCGTAAACTGCTGCATAAAAGGGTGAATTAGATTTAATCTAATACCTACCTCCCTATTTTTGTTCTTGCTAGATTTCTTAATAAAACTATCACTCACTTCAATCCAATCAGTAATAGATTCATCATATGAAAGTTCCACATATATGTTCCATTTTTCTATATCAATTTCAACTTCAAAAATCCTATGAACAGATTTTCCAGTTCTTTTGAGTTTTTCTAGTACTTGATCATCTATCTTTTTTTCTCCTGATTTTAAAGATTCTATAATCTCTGGAAACTGCTTTCGGAAAACCTCTTCAGTTTTATTAAATGTTTTATTTGCTGCATCTTCATAATCCTTTTTCGAAGCCCTTTTTCTGTAACCTTCAGACTGGGTTATTATTTGTATGGGTTTTTTTTGCATTAATTTTTTTAATTCTAAAAGAAATTCTTCTTCATGTCGCTCCCATTGAATACCGTCTTTCGTGTGGCTCACTCCGAACCCAACCAAATGCAATTCACCAAATATCCTCTGATAAGCAAAACTATTTGAAGAGCCAAATATCTGTTTAGGCCTATAACCTTCATCACCACTACCCATAATGACTCTTCCACGTCTAAACAGAGCAAATCCTGCTTCGGCTGTTGCTGCAGTTTCTCTAATGGCAACAAAACCTTTTACTTTACGGCACTTACCTATTTTATAAGTTATATCTTTTCTCCATAATTTAGCCCTGCCTTTCTCTTCTTTGTAGAAAGGCGCCTTTAGTATTTTAGGATAGTCAAATTTTAAAGTCTCATTATCGAAAATCAGTTCTAGTTTACCTTTTCTTATGAATTCCCTATAAATGCTACTTAAATGACTTTTTATTTTATCGAAAGTTTTGGTTTGAGGAAATTTTTCCCCTAATTCTAATAATTCAATAACAGTATAATGGGTTTTTTTATTTGCTTTTTTTGTTTTTACATCCAGTTCTTCTAATTTATCATGAACAATCTTATTAATATCAAACACAATAGTGCTTTCATTGTCTTCTCCTAAGGCTGTGGTTATAACTTTCCAATTATTTGTAAACCAGCACGAAGCAGATTTCATTCCCATTCCAAATTCAGCCAATCCGCTTTTTTTAGGAGGAAGTTCTGCAGCTCTGAAAGCTCTAGCAAAGTCTTTTTTGTGTATTCCAGCAGCATTATCTCTTATAATTATTTTCTTATCAGTTTTATTCAGTTCGATTGTAACTTTTAGTTTGTATTTTCTACCACCTGTTTTGATTAATTCTTTCTTAAACTCTTCATAACTTTCTATGGCATTATCAACATACTCGGCTAAAGCATACCAAGGCCTATAATTTAAGTGTTTTAATACAGATAATATGCTTATCCCAGGGCGTATACTTATTTTTTTTCTCATTTAAAATATCTCTATGTTATTTCTTAAAATACAACTAAATTTTTAGTGATATTTTATTGTTTATTAATCTTTTCGCTATTAGTTCAACTAATTTAACATTCACAGCATTACCTAAAAACCTAAAACACATATTTTCACTTTCGGGCAATAATAAGCCCTGCATTACTTGTAGTTTAATCGCCTCCCGTTTTGTAATATATCTTTTTTCCCAACCAATTATTGGGCGTTGTGTTATGTTCGCTACAAGCGCCGGAGCATAATTTGAACGTTTAACTCTAATGCCCGATGGCCTAAATTGGAAGATGAAATTGAAAATGTTTCGTTTTTCTCCATTACAATTCCATTCTAATTTTTGCCAACTTGGAGGGTGTTTTCTTAACTCTTTTAAGTATGGCAGCAGTATTTTTTTATGTTTTTTGAAGAATTCCCTATTCTCCCTAATATATAGTTTTTTCCATTCTGGAAATTTGGTTTCTCTGATTTTAGCATAACTTGGAAGACATTCTAATTGTTTTTTTTTAGTCATTCCCGCCAACGATTTCATAAATGCGCCTTTAGTTTTTCCTAATTGTTTTGAACTGGTTGCATACGGAGTCTTCTTCCTATAAGGGTATGTTGCGCCAAATTCCATTGACCAGATAGGAAAAGATGGCAATGGGTCCTTTTTAGGAATTTTGCTAATGATTTTTTGCCAAATCTTTAGGCATGTCATTTGTTCTTTAGACAATTTCTTGATATTTTTTGGTTTATTATCAAGAATTCGTCTAATATCAGTTAATTTACTTCGGGGCTTTGGAAATTCAAAATAGTTTAGATTAAATTTACAACCTACGATGAAAATTCTTCGCCTTATTTGAGGAATTCCAAACTCGTGAGGTGATAATATCTTTTCCTTTATCTCGTAGCCTAGATTCGTTAAAACTCTTGATGTTTCTTGCCATGTTCTTTCTCTATCATGCATTTTTATATTAGGTACATTTTCTAAAATAAAATATTTGGGTTTATGATAGTCTAATACCCTAATTATATCATAAAGTAAATTGCCCCTAGGATCATTAAACCCTTTTTGTTTTCCTGCCTTAGAAAATGGCTGACAAGGAAAACCAGCACATAATATGTCGTGTTTTGGTATATCTTTCACATCTATTTTTTCTATATCTCCGCTAACTTTAATTTTAAAGTTTTTTTCATACAAGTTTGTTAAATGGGGGTTTATTTCTGATGCGAAAACACATTCATGGCCTAATTTCCTTAGAGCTAAATGAAAACCTCCCAGTCCTGCAAATAAATCAATAAATTTCATTTTAATTGTTCAATTCTCTTTTTCTAACTTTAAGGCCCCATCACTTTGCTAAATCAAATTATACTTAATATTTTTTTCAACTTTAAAAAACTTTCTTAAATATCACTCAAAAACAAGCCCCCCCTCCTCATCAATTCTAGCAACCTGCCAGTCATATTTCTTCTTAGAGATTGCAGTCTTAACTTGACTCCTTATCTTATTTAAATCAGGATTATTTACTTGTTTAGAAAGCATTACTATATCACTAACTTCATCTTTTTTATTCATTCCTTTAAAGACAACGAAATCAATTGGATTAAGAATTGCCTTCACATCAAAAGGATCAAGTTTTAAAGCTTTAAAAGTAGGAGAAATAGCTTTGTTGAATACTTTCTCAGCAGCTTTTCTACCCTTTTCTCTAGCAAGTTCTCTTAGCTTTCCTTCTTCGTCATCAAATCTTTCTTCTTTCTTCCCAAGGTCTAAATCCCTTTTAGCATAATCATCAAGCCATGTTCTTGCAACTGCACCTTTGGCCCTTAATTTTAAGTCAGATACTCTTACAAGATCACCACAGCAGGGACATATACAAAGAATCTTTCTGAATTCCTGAAATTCTTCAAACAAATTCATTTGAACACCTTATAAGAAACTTTTTTGTCTTCAATAGCCTCTTTTATTGCTTTCTGATGATCATTCAGCCTGGCACCGCCACTTTTTACCTCAATAAAGCCGATAGAATCAATTTTACTTACAGAAAAACCATTAAAGGTTATCAAATCTATTGGGTCTCCAAGAAATCTGCAATCTGCAAGTTTCCACTTGAAGTCTTTCATAGTAGGAAGAACTTTTTCAAGATTTTTCCCTACATTAACTGACTTTGTAGTTATCTCTGCTTTTTTAGTAGCAAGATTCTTTCTTTTTTTAAGTTCTTCTTCTCTTTCTTTTAACCCTTCTTTCAGTTCTTTCTGTTTTTCTATTGCTTCTACAGGGAAGGGTTTTGTTCCATCAAAAAGGATAGTTTCAGATAACTTAAATTCTCCACCGCAAGGGCATTCTGCATAAAGATTTGATTCTTTAAGTTGTTTTATAAGTTGCTCGGTGTTCATTTATACCTCCCCCAATATTAGGTCGTGAAGAACAGAACTATATAAACATTCCCAAAAAAACCCCAACAACCCGGGTGAAAACTGTCTGAAGAGGAAAAATGAGTTACGAAGTTCTCATTTTTCCTTTTGACATAGGGCATTTCGAAGAAATGACCGTGTTTGAACCCTTCGTTGTTGTTGGGGTTTTAATATAATTAATTATCCCATCAAAACCGCCACATTTATAAACAAATACATAATTCCTACATACATCAGTAATCCCAATATAACTACTGAAATATGTAGGAGGGTAGAATGGATAAATCACAAGTAACACAAACATTAAAGCAGGTAAAAGAAAATTCTCAGAAGAGAAACTTTTCTCAATCTTTTGATCTAATTATAAATTTAAGGGATATTGACCTTAAAAAACCAGAACAAAATGTCAATTTCTTTCACACATTACACTACACAACAGGCAAAAAAGTAAAGATATGCGCATTAGTAGGCCCAGAATTATTATCACAAGCTAAAGAAGTATGTGACTTGGCTATTTCTGTTGACGATTTTCCAAAATATCAGGAAAAAAAACTAGCAAAAAAACTTGCTACAGAATATGATTTCTTTATTGCTCAGGCAACAATCATGCCAAAGTTAGCAACAGCATTTGGTAGAGTCTTTGGTCCAAAAGGAAAAATGCCAAATCCAAAAGCAGGCTGTGTTGTTCCTCCTAACGCTAACATTAAGCCATTATACGAAAGGCTGCAGAAAACTGTTAAGATTCAAACCAAAAATGATGCTATTATACAAACCATTGTTGGCAAAGAAGGCATGAAAGATGAAGAAATTATAGATAATATAATGAGCACTTATGAAGATCTAATACATCACTTACCTAGTGGAAAAAACAATATTAAAAATTCTTTACTGAAATTAACAATGGGAAAAACATTCCAGATAGGCAAGGAAGAAATAGTGAAAAAAACTGACAAAAAAGAAAAAACTAAACCAGAAGAGAAGGGAGCGTCAGAAAAAGAATCTCAGAAACAGAAGGTTTCTAAGGAGAAGAAGTCTCAAAGCGAAAAACCTGCTGAAGAAAAGAAAACTAAAAAATGAGCGAAAAAACCCATCATGTAGCAAAGAAGAAGAAAGATATAGCTAAGAATATCCAGAAATTAATACTTGAATATCCTATAATAGCTGCTGTCAATATGGAAAATCTTCCTGCACCTCAATTACAGCAGATGAGATCCCAATTAAGGGGCAAGATAGAATTAACAATGACAAAGAGGAGAATAATTAAGCATGCTATAGATGGTATCAAAGACAAAAAGAAAAATATCGAAAAATTAGAGCCTCACTTAAAAGGTATGCCTGCTTTAATATTCACAAAAGAAAACCCTTTTTCATTATTCAAGACATTAAAGAAAAGCAAGACAAATGCTCCTGCAAAGGCTAACCAAACAGCTCCTTTTGACCTTATAGTTCCAAAAGGCCCAACAAGCTTCGCACCAGGCCCTGTTATTGGGGAACTGGCAGTGCTGGGCATAAAATCAGGTGTCGAAGATGGAAAAGTAGCTATCAAAGAAGATTCTGTAGTTGTCAAAGAAGGAGAAAAGATTTCTGCAAAAGCAGCTGAGATATTGACAAGATTAGGCGTAGAGCCAATGGAAGTAGGCCTAAATGTAACAGCTGTCTATGAAAACGGAGAGATATTCACAGCAGATATCCTTGATATTGATGAAGAGAAATTCATGTCAGACTTACAATCAGCAGCTAGAGGTGCATTCAACCTGGCAATCAATAGTGCATACTCAACCAAAGATACAATCAACACATTAATCGGCAAGGCATTTAACGATGCTAAAGCAATTGGCCTATCACAAAACATCATAGATGAAGGAATTATTGACCAATTACTTGGAAAAGCAGAAAATGCTGCTCTAAGTTTAAAGTCAACTGCAAAGATTGAGACTGTTGAGAAGCCTAAGGAAGAAAAAGAAGAAAAGCCTAAGGAGGAAGCAAAGGTTGAAGAGAAGAAAGACGAGCCTAAACCTGAAGTGAAAGAAACTCCTGCTCCTAAAGAAGAAAAACCTAAGGACGAACCAACCCCATCAGAGAAAAAAGAAGAAAAAGTCCTTGAAGAAGAAAAAGAAATAATCAAAGAAGAGAAAAAGCTTGAACAAGACGCCAGAAAACCAAAAATTGAAGCTCCTGTTGAAAAAGAAGTTAGAGAAGAAGTAAAAGAAGAAGAGGAAAAACAGCTTGAAAAACAAAGAATAGAAAAGGAAAAAGAGCTTGAAAAAATACAAGAGCAAAAAAAAGCTGAAGACGAAAAAAGAAAACAGGAAGAAGTAAAAAGAAAGGAAGCACAGCAGAAAAAGGCAGAAGACGAAAAAAGAAAATCCCAAGAGGAAGCAAGGAAAAGAGCAGAAGAACAAAAAAAGGCTGAAGAGGAGAAGAGAAAAGCCCAAGAGGAAGCTCAAAGAAAAACAGAGGAAGAAAAAAAGATATTAGAAGAAGAAAAACGGCTCGAACAAGAAGCAAAAAAACCAAAAATTGAAGCTCCTGTTGAAAAAGAAGTCAGAGAAGCAGTAGTAGAAGAAGAGGAAAAACAATTAGAAAAGGAAAAACCTCAGGATGATACTGATAAAAAAATCGCTGAAATGGTCGCTAAGACAAAGAAATTCGTTAAAGGCGATATACCTAATGCTGATAAATTAATAGAAGACGCCAATAAATCAATAGCACAAGAAGTCAAGGGGGAGCCAAAAAAACAAGAAGCTCCAAAGGCGGAAGAGAAAACACCAACAATTCAGGATTTAAAAGAATTACAAACAAAAAGGGAATATACTGAAAAAACCGAGAAGAAAAAAAAAGAACAGGAAGAAGTTGAAAAACTTGCTCAGGAACTGATTAAAAAAGGAACTTTAAGAAAATAATCATATTCACTAAAAAAAGAGTAAACTTTAATAATAAATGAATTGGGAGGTACATAAGATGGAATACATATATGCGGCAATGCTTATCCACAAAGCAGGAGGCAAAGTGGAGGAAGCTACAGTAAAGAAGGTTTTAGAAGCAGCTGGCGTTAAAGTAGACGATGCAAGAATTAAGGCTTTGATTGCTTCATTAGAGGGTGTTAATATTGACGAAGCTATTGAAAAATCAGCAATTGCACAAGTAGCAGCAGCTCCAGTAGCAGCAGCAGGCGGTGAAGCACCAGCAGCAGCTAAGAAAGAAGATACTGCTAAAAAAGCTGAAGATGATAAACAATCTCAGGAAAAAGCAGCTGCAGGACTTGGAAGCCTATTCGGCTAAAAACTTTTTTATTTTTTATAGGTTTTAACCTATATTCAAAAAATGACTCTAAAAGTGAACGTGACACAATATGCAAAAAGAAGAGCAAAAAGAGCTATTTAAAAAACTAGGTGGAATAAGAAGGGACGTCACTGCCCTAAAATCAGAGCTTAACCAGGTAGACGAAAAAAAGGAAGCGTGGTTCAAGAAAAAAGAAGAGCACAGCAACAAGATAAGAAACCTGATAAAAGATATAAAAGAAGACAAAGCAAAGAGAAATTCTCTTACCAAGAAAGTTAGAGAAGACAAAGAAAAAAGAAATAAGCTCAACAAAGAAGCTCAGGAAGATATTTCTAAATTAAAAGAACTATCAGAAGAAAAGAAGAAGATTTCTAGAAAGTTTGACATTCAAGGAGACCCTTCAGGGATTAAAGCGCAAATCGAGAAGCTTGACTTCCAAATAGAGACAGAAGGTATGTCATTTGAAAAAGAAAAAAAAATGATGAAAGTAATAAAAGAGCTAAAGAAGAAATACAAAGAAGCAGAAAAAATAAGCAATGTCTGGAGTAAAATCCACGAGCAATCAAAAGAAATTGACCAAAAGAAAAAAGAAGCAGAGGAAGCCCATAGAAAGGTTCAAAAAACAGCCGAAGAGTCACAACAAAGGCATGAAGAGATGATTTCCTTATCAAAAGAAGTAGATGAATTAAAAACCAAAGAAGAAGAGGCTTTTAAAAAATTTATAGAATTTAAGTCAAAATTCAATGAAATAAATGAAAAATTAAAAGATAAATTAATTGAACTGAATAAGATTAATGGGGAAGTTAATAAACAGGTAAAATCAAAGAGATTAAAAAAAGAGCACTACGAGCACGAAATAATAAAGATGAAAGAACAGGATGTAGAAGCGAAAATAAAAAGAGGAGAAAAATTAACAACAGAGGATTTATTAGTGTTTCAACAATCTAATTAAGAATTATTTCTTTTCTTCCGTAACTTTATCAGATTTCTTTTTCTCAGCAGGCTTCTCTTCTTTAGCAGACTCTGTCTTTGTAGACTCCATATAACCACATTTACCGCATGTAAGCCTGTCTTTATGCTGAGCCAAAAATGTACCTTGTCCGCACTTAGGGCATGATTTATTCTTTCTCTTTAAGCCGCTAGAAGCATCATATAATTCCCATCTTCCCTTATGCTTTTTAGGATTCTTTTGTTTCTTTGCCATCTTAATTACTCTTTAGCCTCTTCTTTAGGAGCAGCTTCTTTTGGCTTTTCTTTAACTTCAGCCTTTGGAACTTCTTCTTTAGCAGCTTCTCCTGGTTTAGCCTTCTTCTCTTTCTTTTTAGGCTCTATCTTCTTTAGTTCATCTTCTGATTTATAGATATACGCTAAAACACTTGCTTTTCCAGAACCAAAATTACCATAAATATTTTTTATAACAACTAATTTTTCATCTGCCTTTTCCATAGAAACTATCTTTTTCTTGACATCCTCTTTCTTAGGTGTAGGCGCATTAAAAAATTCAGCTTCTGCCTCTACCTCTATTCTGGATAATAAAGGATTATCTTGTTTTTTTATTATTTTTAAATCCATAGAATTCACCTAACTTTAATAGCATACTCTCCTTTTACAGTTATCTCAACCTTCTTTGCAATTATTGACTTATTAGCATCAAGAATATTTAATCTACCCTGCCAGTTAGTGCTGAACTGGTTGCCCTTACAAGAAGGACATTCAGTTCCCTCAACAAACATTTTGCATTTCTTGCAGACTTTACGTTTCATTTAAAATCATCTCAATGGTTTTAAATGAGCCAGAAATTTTTAATTTCTAAGCTCATTTTTTGTCCTTCTTAGCCTTTTTATCTTCTTTTTTATCTTTCTTTTTCTCTTCTTTCTTTTCTCCTTTCTTCTCTTTTGTTTCTGGATTTAATTTCTCAACTTCATCATCTATCCAGTCTAATCTGCCTAAGAAAGGCTGCCTCATTGTCAACCCCAACTTAGGGTTTGTAACATCCTTAAACGAAACCGCTATTAATCTTGCCCTGCACTTATCCCCTACTTTTAATGTCTTCTTTGTTTCCTTACCAGCTAATACCTTTTCTTTACTAAAACTTACAAAGTCATCCATTGTTTGTGAAACATGAATCATGCCTTCTATTGGCCCAATATTAATAAAAGCGCCGAAATCAGCTATATCCTTTATTCTTCCTAGAATAACTTCCTGCATTTCAGGTTTAAAAGACAATAACTCAAATGTTGTATCATAATAAGAAGCACCATCTCCAGGTATGATTACGCCCTCACCGATGGTTTTAACATCCTTAACATCTATAACAACCCCTAAATCTTTTGAGATAAAGCCTTCATACTTCTTTTTTAGTCTTTTGACTACTGCTTCCTTGACCTCTAGATTGAATAAATCAGGAGGTACTCTTATATGATCCTTAATTTCCATACTATAGAACATTTTTATCCTCTACTATTGGAAATCCACACTGTTTTTAAATGTTACTATTTCAGCACGAGATATTTCTTAGCCCTCAATACTATAACTTTAATACCCTTTTTAACCGCCCTTTTCCTAAATATAGCGTCCTGTGTAGCCAATATGCTGTCTTTATCCAAAACATCCAAAATAAGGTCGTCTACGTGGCCTTCCTTAGTCTTTATTTTGCTAATATTCTTCTTTTTTACAAGCTGCAAGGCAATTTTTGCAGCAAATTTATGCTTTCCTTTCTGCTTTTCAACTATCTTCTTAAGCTCATCAATTGTCTTATCAACAATATACAACTTATAAGGAAATAAGCAGATTCTGTCTATTTCTGTAAATATATCTACTTTAAACTGGATAGGTATAAGTAAAAAGTTTGTGTCTAATATTATTCGTTTCATTTTTTGTATTTATATTAGTTGTGTGCCAAACATCTGCACTGTAGGGGTGGGCACATCACACTAGTTGAGCGTCTAGTGGGGAGGATTGAAGTATTTAGCGTAGCTAAATACTTTCTAATATCTTCTTCATCTTACAAGCATCCCCAATAACGTCAGGGCTCTCATTGATTATAGTGATATCCAACTTTCTTTTTAAAACCTCCTTCAATAAATCCTTGATTTCCTTCTCTGGCGTTAATAAATGCCTCCTCTCGCCTTTAGGAGTCCATTCAATACCAGAAAAATGAGAGTGAATATGCTTAAAATGTTTTACCTTATCCAGCATCTCCCCATAACCCATTTTACCCTCACTACGGGCCTTCAAATGAGCAAAATCAATAGTCAAAGAACATTTAGTATCCTTAACCAAACTTAACAATTCATCCAAACTGCCAAAAGCAGAATGCTTTCCAGTTGTTTCTAAAGCCAAAACACAATTCCATTTCTTCTTCTTAACAGTCTTCATCAAACTTTTAATCTGTTCTTTAATCAAACTATAAGTCTTCTCTGCAGTCTTCTTCTGGTAAAACCCAGGATGAAAAACAACATGCGTAGCTCCTAAATGAAAAGCCCTTTCACAGCTCTGCAATATCCTTATCTTAGAAGCATTTACCTTTGCTTTCTCATCCGAAGCCAAATTAACAAAATAAGGAGCATGAACAGACAGCCTTATATTTAATTTCTTAGCCAACTCTCCTGCTTTCTTAGCAGCAGCATTAGACATATTAACACCATGAGTCAACTCAACCTCCAAAGCAGTCAGCCCTAAAGAACTAATCTTCTGCAAGCCATTATCATATCCTAACCCAGCAGTACCTCCTGGTCCAATAGAAACCCTAATCATTTTTTACCGTTACCTTAACAAAATAGTTAGAAAACCTGACAATAATCGTAGATAGCACTATCGAATAAAGCATGAAAAGCAAGGTAAGGTGCAGTATGGTTTGCATACCAGTTATATTTAATGTTGTTAAAGTAAACGCAACTACAGCAACCGCTATGCCCTTCTGAACATTAAATGTCATGAAAAGCTTCTCTTTAAATTTATAATCCAGTTTCATAAAAGAGATCTCTATAGCTGCATATCTTATAACCAAATAGACCGCAAAAAGAAGAAGGGATTTAAGTATAAACCCCCAATCAAGAGGTATTTTAATAATCAGGCCAATTAAAACAAAAACCAATATCTCCAGAGAGTTTGCAAAAAATGCGGATACCTCCCTTAATTGTATCTTATGGGCAACATACACATTACCAAAAAACAACCCCATTGTCGTAACTGCCAGAACCCCGCTGCCCCCTAAGTTTTCCGCAAGTATATATGTCAATAAAGCAGCAGTTATAATTGTGAGTGGGCCTAAGGTTTCAGAATATTTCTTCTTCATAACCCTAAACACTATCAGTCCTACAACTATGCCTGCCCCTATTCCTGTAACAAATTGCTGGATAAAAGGTCCAATCTGCTCAATAAACTTGGAGAATATATACTCCACCTTAACACTTCTTATGAAATCAAGCATTATAAAAGGCAACAACACTATTAGCGGGGTATTAATCAGAGCCTCAACCTCAAGCAACTCAAATATCTCATTCTTACTCTTCTTAAGCATAGTTATAACAGCATCTGCCGCCGTACCACTCATCAAAGCAGAGAACAAAAGCGCAAGAAATATAGAATTTGTACCAAACATTTTGAATGTAAACATAGTAAGAACCAAAAGATTCAGCAATAAAAAAACACCTGTCAATTTCAAAGCCCGCATCGACAGGTTTGTAAATTCCCTTAAATTAAACCTTGAACTGGAGTCAAAGATAATCATAACCAAAGCCAGCACACTAATAGAAGTCAAAAAAGCATCTGGAAAAGATAATATTACCTCCCCCCTATACTGAACATTACCAATAAGAATGCCTGCAATTATTAACAACAAAATATTGGGGATCTTTATTTTCTGTGAAAGTATAGTGCAGATTATCCCTACCAATAGAACAAGAGACAGATAAGTCAAAAAAGTTATGGGTTCCATAATTTACCTCTTTTTTATTATATTATCTATTATTAATCCTCTTTAAATACTTTTCTACAAAACAAAAAACAAAACTTTTTATACAACTCCCTTCTTAACCTATACTATGAAAAAGGTAATAGTTGATGTATTGAAGGAAATTAAGCCAAGCGAAAAAGAAGAGAAAGGCATCAAAGATAAAGTAGATTTAATCCTAAAAACAGTAAACCTAAACCTCAAGGGAGCAAAAGCAATTCTAGGGGGCTCTGGTGTAAAAGGAACCTGGTTAAGGGAAGCTAATGATACTGATATATTTGTAAAATTCAATTATAATAAATATAAGGATAAAAGTGAACAGCTATCAAATATTCTTGAAAAACACCTAAAAAAGAAATTTAAGAAATTGACAAAATTGCATGGAAGCAGAGATTACTTCCAGATTAAAGAGAACAACACAACCAACGAAATTATTCCAATCCTGGACATAAAAAAATCAGAGCAGGCAAAAAACATCACAGACGTCTCACCATTACATGCTAACTGGGTCAATAAAAAAGGAAAAAAATTCAAAGATGATATAAGGTTATTAAAGCAATTCTGCAAATCATCTAATGTCTATGGGGCAGAAAGCTATATACATGGATTTTCTGGTTATATATGTGAAGTACTGACCATCCACTATAAAGGATTCACTAACACAATTAGAAACATCGCTAAATGGAAAGACAAAGTTATCATAGACATAGAAAACCATTGGAAAGGAAAAAACATACTAATGGAGTTAAACAAATCCAAAACATACTCCCCTTTAATTGTAATTGACCCTGTTCAGGCTAATAGGAATGCAGCAGCTGCCATAAACAAAGAAAAATTTGAGCTACTAAGAAAAAAGGCAAAAGAATTTCTGAAAGCTCCATCTAAAAAGTTTTTTGAAATCAAAGAAATAGACGAACAGCTATTAAAGAAAAAAGCCAGAAACAACCACCTATTTTTGATGGATATCGAACCTAAAAAAGGAAAAAATGATGTTGTAGGCTGTAAATTAGTTAAGGCTTTAGAATTTATAAAAAAGAAACTAAAAGGAAATGATTTCAATATCATAGATTCTGGATGGCACTGGAACCAAAAGGCTTTATTCTATTTCATAATCAAAAAAGAAAAGCTTTCTGCCCAAGTAGAAAGAGAAGGCCCTCCATTAAAAGCAAAAGAACATGTCAAAAACTTTAAGAAAAAGTACAAAAAAACATATACTAAGGCAAACAGAATTTACGCAAAAATAAAAAGAGAATTCAAAACACCAGAAGAATTAATTAGCTCATTAAAAAAAGAGCAATACATAAAAGAAAAGGTCAATAGCTTTAAAATAAGATGAAGAAAGGCATGATTTTATTTCTAAAAGGAATATTGATGGGAATCTGTGATGTAATCCCAGGTGTATCTGGAGGTACAATCGCATTTATTACCGGAATATATGATAGGCTTATCAATGCTGTAAAAAGTTTTTCACCAAAAATTATAAGCGATTTTATTAAATATATATTAAAAAAGGATGAAGAAACCAAGGTAGAACTTAAAGAAGATATCAGAAAACTGGATCTTATTTTTTTAATAACGCTTGGCTTAGGTATAGGAACTGCAATTTTCGTAGGTTCAAAGATAATAACTTTCCTTTTAGATAACTATTTTGTATATACAATTGCTTTCTTTATAGGATTAATCGTAGCCTCTTCTTATGTCATCTACGACCATATTGAAAAACACCACTCCAAAAACATATTATTAGGTATCTTAGGGTTACTAATTGGCCTTTCACTGACAGTGCTCATCCCAGTACAGATAACTCCTAACCTATTATACGTTTTCTTAGGTGGTTTTTTGGCTATCAGCGCTATGTTCCTGCCGGGAATCTCCGGTGCTTTCATATTATTGATACTAGGGATATATGAATTTATGCTCCAGGTTATTCACAATATCAGCCAAAATATAAGTTTTTTTATAGTCTTTATTATTGGGGCAGCCCTTGGAGCATTTGTAATCTCCAGGCTCATTTCATTCTTATTCAAAAAAGACAGGTGTAAAACATTATATATTTTACTTGGATTAGTTATTGGCTCATTAAGCATACCAATAAAAAGAGTATTCCAAAGCAGCCAGGTTTGGGGTATGTCCAGTACAATAACAGTAATCGCTTTATTCCTACTGGGTTTTTTCACTGTCAAAACCATAAACCATTTCGGAAAGAAAAAGTAAAAAATGGAACGCATAAGATTAGAAATCAAAAGGCAGCCATTCCATATCTTACTGGGATTACTGTTTATTGCCTTAATCTACTATGATTTGCTAAACCCCTTACTTCTACTGATAGTTATAGTCCTAACTCTGGCTGGTTCTTTTTTTGTAAAGAAAACAAAGCCTAAAACAATCTACAAGCTATTGCAATTAATAGAGAGGGAAAAAGCCCTGAAAGAACTGCCTGGAAAAGGGTTTATAGCCTACCTTATTGGGGCATTATTAGTCATAACCTTATTTGAAAAAGATATTGCCATGGCTTCTATCATAATACTTGCATTAGGAGATTCATTCTCCAGATTGATAGGCCCTTTCGGAAGAATAAAGCACCCCTTTAACAACACAAAATTCCTGGAAGGAGTAATTGCAGGCATAATAGCAGCTTCCCTGGGAGCTATGTTGCTCGTAAGACCCTCTGAAGCCATCATCGCTTCCTTTTTTGCAATGGCATTAGAAGGATTTAACCTAAAACTATTCAAATTCAAGATTGATGATAACATAACAATACCTCTGATAGCAGGGATTGTTATTTGGGTTATGAGAATTCTATGAAAAACCTTTTAGTTATTCCGGAATTTCTTGCAAACTAAAATAATCTCCATTAGGTACTAACAAAACTTTTTCAAGATTTTTATATAGTGAAGGTAAGGGGTATCTTCTTTCAGTTATTTTATTTTTCTCTGCAATATACATTAAAAGCCTCTCAAAACCAGCATTTTCTCTTACAAGAGTAGAAAGTAAGCCTGCATAGGTAAAAACACGCACCTCATTCCTATCCAATGCATATGTTGAAATCAAGATATCTTTATCTTTAGGAAAAGTATTCTTTTGTCTAAGATTAATTGTATCCAAAATATGAAGGGGTAATTCTATCCTACCACTTACTACATCTATAGTTTCTGAATTTCCACTAAATAATCTCGTTTCATCCATTTTAATTCTCAGTTTAATATCTAAATTGACAAACCCTCCTATTTATAAACCTTTCCATTTTAACCATTACACAGTGATTACAGTTAATTTTATATAGTAATAGCAAACCTTACCCTATTATGAAAATACTAGCCTTCGTAGACACACACGGAAGCCTTAAAGCCCTTGAAAAAATAAAAAAACAGGCAAAGCAGGCAGACATAATAGTCTGTGCTGGAGATATCTCTGTATTTGAGAATAACCTTGACTATCTGTTATTCCAATTAAATAAACTAAACAAACCAGTTTTAATTATCCCTGGAAATCATGAAGAGGATACAGATTTAAGTACACTAACAAAGCAACTAAATAACGTTACAGACATACACAAAAAAACATTCATCAAAGATAATTACCTATTCTTAGGCTATGGCGGCTCTGGTTTCTCTATGGTTGACAAAGAATTCATCAAAACAGGAAAAAAACTTGAAAATGAACTAAAAAAACATGAAAACAAAAAGATAATTCTCCTTACCCACGCTCCACCATACAAAACAAAACTAGACAAAATAGGAAGCGAAGCCTGCGGTAATAAATCAATAAAGAACTTCATTCTAAAAACAAAACCAGATTTAGTCATTTGCGGACATTTACATGAAAACGCTGGAAAAGAAGATAAAATAAAGAAGACAAAGTTAATAAATCCAGGACCTTTTGGGAAGATAATAAATATATGATTAAGGTTTTCTTTCCATTCTCTCTAAGATTATTGCAAATAGTATAACTAACCACGCAATTGAAAATGATTTCATAAAGAATGGCTCATCCTCAGGAGCAGATAATTCTCTACTCTCAATTACTTTATTTTCATTAACAGGCAGCTTATTATAACTATCACCAACAACCAGGCCGGTAATCTTGATGCGCTTCATACTTTCGACTGGATTGATAGTTGTTGGTTTGAATACCAATAAAATATCTATAAACAGTAAAATTAATATTGCCAGCATCAGCAATACAGGCTTTATTTTTTGTTGCTTTTTGATTTTCTTTTTATTGCTACTAACTGATTGAACTTTCTTTTCTTCAACTTCTCCTGTAATCAAGTCAGTTATACTCTTAAGCTCTTTTGTAAGCAGAATAAGCTCCTTTTTGTTTGGCTTATGGCCACCATATTCAATATTGATTACTTCTTCTATGTATTTTATAAGTATTGATTTAATACCGTGTTTTAGTCTGCTTTTTTTAACTACAGCAATAATCCCTTTATATGTAAACACTTGTTTACTCTTGAATTTCTCCATTAAAATCATTCTTAGCGTCGTTAAGAATTTCTTCAATGCCTCGTTCGCTGGTTTAGATCTAATCTCTTTTTCCAGCTTATTTATCCTGGGTAAAAATATATTCTTAGTTTTTATAGGTTCTTTTTTGGGTTTCTTAAATGCAGGCAGCAATAAGCTAATGTCGTCTCTTTTAATATAGATTATTACACTGATAAATATTAATGCGCCCAATACCCATACAATCAGATTTGATTTCTTTTTCGGAGCAGGTAGTTCTACTACATCTACTTCAGGAGTTACTTCCTCTGCTTCAGGAGTTACTTCCTTTTCAACTGGTTGTATGTATGCCCCTGGAAGTCTTTTATAGTTGATATTTGCTCTTCCCCCATCTATACTTTTAAACTCTACAGAGATATCCCTAAACCCATCATTATTAACATCAAATTCCTTTCCATCTCCTATTGTAAAGACAGAAGAAGCACCTGCAACATCAATTGTAACAGAATCTTCTCTTAATGTTGTTAACTTTATTGTATATTTTTCTCCTATTACTGTAAATGTTGCTTCATCACCCTGTGTTTGTTTTGCTGTATAACCTTGATCTGTACTAAATTCAGGTTTAATGTCAAGATTAGTTCTTGATGGTATTGCTCCTCCGCCACCGCCTCCACCTCCACCGCCTCCTCCTCCACTAGAACTACCACCATCCCCTGTATCACACGCTCCACAATCTCCTGAACAGCTGCTGCAAGATTCTCCAAGATCACATACACTATTACCACATAGAACCCTTTCTTTGCTGCTATTTAGCGTTAAGTTCAATTCTGTACCAGCTTCATTTGTAAATGATGAATAATTTATAGCTGAATATCCATTTACATAGAATTCTATTATATCACCATTATTTGCATCCTCTACAAAGAATAAAGGACTATAACCATATTGGCCATTTGTCGCTGTTGCACTTGTATAAAGTACATTGTTTATATAAGTAACCACATAAGTAGTACCAGTAACTATAGTTCCATTAGGATCATTTACACTGCCATAGAATTGATGGAATGTAGGTATAGCTGTAACTATTGGAATTAGTAAAATCAATGCTATTATTGGTATTAGTTTTTTCATGGGATCTCACACTCCCCATTAACACATACTTCTCCCGCATTACAATCAGTATCTATTACACAACCTGCTGGACCTATCTCACACTCCCCATTTACACAAACCTCTCCTGCATTACAATCAGTATCTGTTACACATACTCCCGGACCTAATTCACATTCCCCATTCACACATACCTCACCTGCATTACAATCAGTATTAACCACACATCCTCCAGCTCCTACTTCACATTCCCCATTTACACAAACCTCCCCCACACCACAGTTAGCATCTATTACACATGCTCCCCCTGGAACAGGGAATAAGAATGCTTCCCCAAGTACAGGGAACATTTTGGATTCTGTTTCTACATATATCCAATAGCTATGGGTTCCATTAAGCCACATATTAGGCAGTACTTCTTCATATGCAGTTCCATTATAACGATATAGTTGATTATATTGTACTCCCTTTAATGTTTCATTAACAGGCCTGCTCATTGAGAATGTTCCGATTAAATTCCATCCTACCTTTAGGTTAAACACAGGAGATTCTAAATTAGCTAGCATTACTGTGCCATTAATTTTTAAATCGTCTGCTTGATTCATGAATATCATATACCCTCTCCCAGCTTCAAGCTCAAACAGGTTGCTTGGTCTTCCATCAAAGTAATATATCTTCCATTCTCCATCATAAGTATATATCTTGTCTGCATTGTTTCCTATCTCTTCAAAGATATGCGTTATAGACATATTATCCAGCATTAAAGGTATACTGAATGGATTCTTTCCTGCTTCAAGACGGACATCCATTATTTCATATAATCTTTTGCTCGGATTCACTATGAGCACACTATCATTATCACGCAGATCATAAGTGGTGTCTTCTATTTTAATTGTAAAGTAATACTCTGGAGAGCCACGTTCATCTTTTATGTAACGGGCTGTCCAGTTTATTTCATTTGTAAATGGAATATTGTTTGTTATGTTTACTGTATCATCTAGCGTTATTATATCATCTTCTATTATTGTAAGATTCATTAGTTTTCCTTCGCAATTTGTTGCTTGTATTAGGAGCGTTACTTTTTCTTTGTCAGCTGCTATTAAGGTTGACCATTGTAAAGATGTTATAGTGCATGGACAATCTATTGTGTCTAGATTATCAATGAAGGTATCACAATCATTGTCAAGTGTATCGTCACAGGTTGTTTCAGGAGCTTCATAACCAGCAACAGACGCATAATTATCCTGCCAAACTCCAGATATACACGACCTATTACTCCCAGAACAAACACCATCCTGTATTGAATTTAAAGGATTACTCATATCATCTTCCTCATCAATTGTTCCATCACAATCATTATCAAATGAATCACAGTTTGTTTCTGTAATTTCATAGCTGGAATTATATGCTAAATAATCTGAATCTGAGCAACCAGGCCATTGTCCAGTTGAGTTGCATATCTCTTTTAATCCTGAACACACTCCATCCTGTTTTGTACAGTTTCTTGTTGTTAAAGGTATACAAGCACATCCTTCATCAACACTTCCATCACAGTTATTATCAAATGTATCACAACTTGTCTCAGGAACCTCATAATTAGAAACAGATGTATAATTATCAACCCACGCTCCCCCAGCACATGACCTATTGCTTCCAGAACAAACACCATCCTGTATTAAATTTAAAGGATTGCTCATATCACCTTCTTCATCCACTGTACCATCACAATCATTATCAGATGTATCACAACTTAATTCCAATGCTTCATAACCAGTAACAGGGGTATAATCATCCTGCCAGATTCCCCCAGTACATGATTTGGTGCTTCCAGAGCAAACACCAACCTGCATACTATTATCAGGAGCAACTTCTCCTGAGCCATCTATTGTTAAAATATTGCAATCATCATCAATACCATTGCAGACTTCAGTTTCTCCTGGATTAATATTTACATCATTATCATCACAATCAGTATTGTCATCCACATAACCCACAGGAGCATCACACGCTCTAGCAGAATCAGAATTATTCCCATAAGTATCTAAATCTACATCATTATATTTCAATGAAGTGCAATTAATGTTGCATGAAAGTACATTATCGTCACAATCAGAACTATCAAAGGAATAACCAGCAGGCATTGTATTGTTGTAGCACACATTTTGTAATATTCCAGTTCCATTGCCATCTAAATCACTATCAACATAAAGATTCCAGGTCTGCCATACTCCTGCATTTGTGTCATCACAATCTACTACACCACATACCCCTCCTGTTATATTATAGCCGTCTCCGTCTGTATCTATGCAGATTGGAGCACCACCAACAAACTCATAAGCACCAATATCAGGAGCATTTCCTTCATAAACCAAACTAACCCCTTGTCCATCAATCCAAGTTAAGGGTGCATCTAATGTTAAAGTATTTGTGCTATAATCAATATTAATAATTCTAGCAGTATCTGTCTGATTGTCTAATTGAATTAAATCTCCAGCCTCTCCTTCAATTCCATAACCTGAGTAAAAATAACCTGCATCAACTACTTGAATTACTGTACCGCTTCCAGCTCCAGTTGTGTTAGTTAAAAATGCTCCAGCATCAATCATAGTGCTTGATGCCTGCAGACTAAAATCATAATTATTTTCATCTGTAAATAAAGGATTTGCCTCAATATTGTTCAAATATAATGAAGGATAATTAGTTTGAGCTTGTGCTAAACTTATCCTATTATTATCTGAATCCCATATAACATCAGGGTCACCAGAACTATCATTGATTATATTATTATTAATAAATTTAAATCCATTCATTTCCATATGGGTAATCTGACTCCCACTAGAATAATTATCTGCCCATCTTACCTGAATTGGATAATTTTTATAGATTATGTTATTTACAAAAATATTATCTTCAAATAGATAACTTCCTTTATTTTTAGAAGTTACAATTCCACCCATATTATCATAAAATACATTATTATAAATCCGATTATATTGATTGTATGAAGCTTCTGCACCATAGATTGTCATACCAATAGATATCCCATTAGAATCGTAAAATAGGTTATTTCTTATGATTCCGTTTTGACCCGCATATTGGATATGATTAAATGGTCCATCACCATCATCCGGAGGAGTATAAGCAAATGTATTATCCTCAATCAAATTATATTTAGTTGAATTGGTAATTTCAGAGCCTTGGTAATAAGGATAATTATAGTGATCATACATTGTTGTATTTTCACAATCAAGAACTTCCATATTTTTTTGTATATCATTATAAAAATAATTACCACGAACAATATTAGAGCTACTACATTTAAGAGTCAATAATACATGCCTCCCCTCATAAAATCTATTATTTTTAATAATATTTCTATCTGAATGAATAATTCTAAAATTATCACTTGTACCCATTATTAAATTATTTTCAAATTTATTATCGTGACTTTCAAATAAATTAATTCCAATTATCCAGGCTGCTGATGGAGGACTATAGAAATTATTATTTCTAAATGTATTATTATTAGATCTTGTTATCCTTCCAAAACCCTCAACATTTGTAAAATTTAATCCCTCAACACTAATATAATTAACATCCTCTAAAAGGACCGGACCATAATTAATATCAGGGCCTTGGTCAGGGTCACTAGGATGAGCACTCACCCGAGAATCATAAAATATTCCATTAATAACAACCCCCTCATTATTATAACTCTGATAAGTTATTGGATTAGTTTTGGTTCCAGAATTAATTGGACGGAATATTTCATTATACGTTCCTTGTCTTATTAAAACAGCCTCTCCTGGAGTAGCAATAGCTGTAGCTTCTGATAAAGTATTGTAAGCATCACCCCATGTTCCAGTACAATCTCTTGAGGCAACATTATAATCTCCAACACAATCTACTACTAAAGAATTATCAACATAAATTACATCTGCAATAATTGGTTCTGCTCCAACATAAAGTACAAATTTATATTCTTCTCCATATGTATAAACACTATATCCTTTATGCTCTACAGGTTTTGCTGTAATTTCATATGTTCCATTTTGAACAGGACTATCAAAAACAACATCTCTCCCATTTGGAAGAATCTTGCTTAGTTCTAAATGATAATCAGTAAATACTTCTCCATTTAAAGTGACATTAATAATAGTTTCATTAGTAATTGTGCTATATCCATTTGTACCAACACTAATTTTATCAATGTTATTTACAGTAGTTCCATTAAATGGATAAATTCCATCTACCCATGGAGTCGCATTATCTGGAAATGAGCTATCTGGAACATAATAAAAAGTGAAATTGTATGGTTCAGATTTATGGCCAGCTAAATCTTTACAATAATAACTTATATCATATTTTCCTGGGAGAAGATCCAAGGTATTACTCCCTTTTTCCCTATTAAATTCAAGACGTTCAGTAATCATATTCTCAGAAACTTGATAATAAGCATGACTGTGCCATGCACTTTCATTAAGTATAGTTCCACTCATACCTATGGGAACATCATTATATTCAACAGTAACTCTTTCATAACCTCTCCCTCCAATAATTTCTACATTATCTTCACATAAAAGATAAATGTTATTTACTTTATCCAATGTAGACCCGTTTGGAATAACTGTTCCTAAAGCTACAGGATTTTCTGCAGGAATAACAGAAATATCCATATTTATCTGATCTAGGAATTCCCTATCATTAACAATAACATCAAAATTATAATCTCCAATATCACTAATAGTTAAAGGATCTTTAATAGATAATGAAATCCTTCTGAATTCTTTTGTCCAGTTATTAAAACTAAAAAATGATGGAAGATTATTAAAATTGAATGTTAAATTATCTTCTTTATTGCTGTCTTTTGCTTCAAAATATAATGAATTTAATCCAGTCATTGTCCTGTCTACTTCTAAATTATATTGTCGTCTTGAATGAAGATAAAATCCTTGGTCAACCCCTGCATAATGATGGTATAATTTAGGCGGATAGTTTATTCCTGTTTTTCCTACTTGAATTGGCCCAAATAAGCTATAATACTCATAATTTGAACCATTTAAATTGTAATTATAAAGATTGAGTTCTGCCGCTTCATCAGTAATTTTAATAATAGCATTATTTGCAGGATTGCCTGGTTCAACTTCATATACAGAACCATAAACATCATAATAATCATTAGCAAGAGTGATCGTTGAATGATGACCGTGCCCCATAAAAGTAGTTGACACATTATATTTTGCAAGCATTTGCCAAAACCTATCCCTCATAGGCCTTGAATCATTCTCCCAAGACCTATCAACATAATTTCCAGGACAATTCAAATATCCAAGTGAATCTCCGGTGTGCCTTCCGCCAGGAACACCTTGAGCCGGTTCATGATAAAATAAGAATTTATGTTGTGCTTTTGTTGCATTTAGACTTTCTTCTACAAAATTAAATAAATCATCACTCATGCAGCCCAGGGGTACATAGCTGCTATTAAACCTATTTTCAGAACCAGAACGTCCCATAGCAGTATAATTTAACAATAGGTCATGAACATAGGGATTTACCATGATAAAATGAGCATTCTTATAATCAAATGAATATGTTAAATTTCTATCTTCATAACCGTTTGGATATATGTCATAGGGTCCTTCTTTAAAATTTCTCATTGTGGGTAAGAATTTTGTTAAATTTGGACCTAAAACTTCAACAGTATAATTGACTGAAGCAATATCTTCAACATCATGATTTCCAAGACCCATAAATAATGGGATATTACTTCCACGATTTGGATTTAATTGCCATTGATCTCTATATGATTGATAAGATGAGCTTCTTGAACCTAAATCAGGTATTGCAAAGATAATCTCTAAATCCGTATAATTAGTATATCCAAATTCAATTGCTTTTTCTCCTTCCCTTATATTATCATCTCCGATAAATATGAATGAGAAATTGCATGAATCACATAATCCACCACAATCAATACCTGTTTCATCTTGATTTTGTATTCCATCTGAACAGTTTTCTGCAGGAGTACCAACATACTCATATGCACCGATATCCCAACCATTTCCCTGAGGCCTAGCATTCCCATAATAATCAATAGAAATATCAATTCCATATAAATCATAAAATATCTGATAAACATCACTTAAAGTTCCATTATCAATTGCAGGACTGCCTGTCTGCAATCTAAAATCATTATTAGCAGGATTAACAAACATTGGATCTGCTTCAATACAATCAGTACAAACAGTGTTGCTTTTAATAGCCTCTTCAAATAAATTATTAGTAAAAACAGTAGAAGCCCTGTAAGAACTATAATCAACAGTAATATGATTTCCATTTGCATAATCATAAAGCTTTCCAAAAATATTATTTTCTATGACTAAATTTGCAGTTGTTCCAGACCCAGTATAATCTATAGCATTATCAGAATTATAAATCGTATTTCCAACAATATAATGATTATTATTACCATTACCCCAAGATGTGATGGCCCTTGCATTATTATTTGGGTTATGAATATCATAAATTAAATTTCCAACTATATAAATATCATCAACCCCATTAGTTGCAACAATCCCTCTTAAAGTATTATTATAAATCTTATTAAATATAATAGAAACATTTTTTGCATTATTCTCTGGAATAGAAGATCCTGCATAATGAATAACTACAGCATCCCCGCTTGAACTAGGTAAACAACCTAAATGATTATACATTTCATTTTCAGAAACCACTATATATTCAGATTTTTTAAAATCTAATGCGTTTTCTCCATTATCATGCAGGTCATTTCTTCCAATATAAATATGCCCTGCACCACTAACTGCTTGTAACGCATCTCCACCCATATTATAAATGTGATTATCTAAAACCCATGTCCTTTCTGAATTTGCACCAGGGGTAACCCCATGATAATCATTTTCACTAACCTCTCCACAATCAGAATGACCATTATCTCCAAAATCATGAATCGTGTTATTATAAATAACAATGTCATTAACAGGGTGATCTACAGAACTTCCCACAGAAATAACACTACCCCATCCAGAAATTCCTGTTCCTTTAAATTCTGAAAATCTAACTACAGCATGGTCTGCATCATAATAAATACTATTTTGCCGATAAGGGAACAATATTCCAGTATTATTAAACAATAAATTTTCAAAAATTACATACCTTCCCCGCACCATAAAACGACTCTTGATTACAGGTTTTATAATCGACCCTCTATAAAAAATTGGTTTATCTGGTGTTCCTGGAACATCAAGAATGAATTGTTTGTTGCCATTCATTGTTTTCGAATAACTATTTCCATGAATTTCAACTATGCTTCCTTCAACAACAGTTGTTGGAATAGTACATCTTGGACTTACAATAGTTCCATCAGTTGAATCATTGCAAGTCCCACTATTATCAACATAATGCGTATAATATCCCCCTTCACTATTTGCAGTATATGTTAAATCAGAATTTTGATTTGCTGGATTATTATACATCAAATAACTTTCTTCTATTCCAAATTCAGGCCTTGGAATTCCTATTGGAGGAACCCATGTTCCAGCAACGCAATTTTTATCAAGAGCATCAGGCAAACAATCCTTATCATTATCTATTCCATCTGAACAGAGTGTTTCAGGTGGTTGACCTTGGCTACAAACACCACCGCAATCAATTCCTGTTTCATCTTGGTTTTGTAAACCATCTGAGCATGTTGGTACATATTCGTATGCTCCAATATCCCATTCAACACCTTGTGGACGAGAAATTCCATCAAAATCATAATCAAAAAGCCCTAACACATCAATTCCAGCATCTATTGCAGGACTATTTGCCTGCAGCTTAAAGTCAGCAAGCACTTTTGGATTAACCTCAACAAACATTGGATCAGCAGCTATTGAATTAGGGTCAAAAACAGAACTTCCTTTATTAGTAATATTAGTAAGGTTTTGCCATTCTGTGAAATTACCCTTAAAATCTTCGTTTTTTGCCTGCGAATTATTAGACCTGAAAAAGAACTTTTCTCCTGAAACTGGCCAGAACAAATTATAATCAGAATCAATATAATAATCAGTAATGCTTCCATTATTCACTCCAAAGTATATATGATAGCCTGTTGGATTTAAAGAAATAAGATTTCTCAGTTTCATTTTTAAAGCAACTTCATTATTAGCAAAATAGAATGAAGTACTACAATTGTAAGCTATATTATTATAAAACTCAACTTCTTCTTCATATTTAGCCCTATAACAGACACCATCCACACCAGGACCTACAATATTATTATATACTTTATTCCCACTTACATTAGCTGCAATAGCACTAAGATGAAGCTCAAATCCTCTATCACGTGAACAATCCTTACCCTCGAAATTACATAATGCATGTGAATCATGCACCCAATTATTTCTTATAATATTATTCATAGCACTTTGACTAGTATAAGGATAAAAAGTAACAGCACTCCCAACATTATAAAATTCATTATTTTCTATCAACAACCCATTTGCACCATTAGTTGCAACCCCTTCTGCATCACTTCTTTGATTATGAGGATAAGTCGCTAAATCATGAATATAATTTCCACTTATTGTAATATTATAAGGGGCATCAACAACTTTAGGTACTTCATTATCTTGAAAACTAAAGCCTCCGCCACCATAACCAATATCATTATTTATAAATTCAAGATGATGAGTGCCATCTTCAAAGTGAAATCCGCCATACCATACTGTAGAATTTTCCCATCTAATATAACTATTATTGGAAGTTTCAAACTTAGGCACATAAAATTCCATATCTGTAAAAGTAATATATTGATTATCACCTATGTATATATTCCATCCATTATTACCCCCAACAATTCTGCCAGTAGGATCTAAACCATCAGTAGTATGGACATATACAGGATAACCAGAACTAGAAACAGGTAAGAAATATGAACCTGGATTTACTTCAACATCTAACAAACTTTGAGAAACATCTTCCCTTATAGTTTCATTAAAATCACTTGTATTAGTTAATCCTTGAAAAGCTGGATTAATAATAATATTATTGTTATCAGTTCTAGAAATAACATTATACCATTCTCCATCAAAAGAATATATATAATCACCATCCTCAAGTTCACTTAACGCATTACCATTTCCAGTTGAACTTACAACATTATTTCCATTAGTAAAAGTCCAATTACCTGTAAGGCGTGCCAGGTTGCTTTTTTGATCTAAAATTGTCCAATCTGTTTCATTTACATCTTCAAAAAAGTATCCACCATAATTTTCTGAAGTGGTATTGTAAACATTATTTCCTATATCAGTCCAAACATGATTAGACCCAGTTAATGTTGGAATCCCCCAAATTATACCTTGATTACCTGGACAATCACCACTTATTGTTATTCTTGAAAATTCTTTACCAGAAGCACTTATATACCAATTTCTAGCAACTTGGCTAGGGGCAGGCTCAGACCACAGATGCATTCCACAGATATACAAAGTATCACCTGCATTAACACCTTCTAATCCCCATTTAACATTTTGTAATCCATCCCATGCATTGCTATAGTTGCCTCCATTCTCACTTCCATAAATACCGTCAGCAGGACGTACATACCAAGTACTTTTGTTAACAGCACAATTACCATCCCACTCACAACCAAAATCAAAACCACAAGTATTAATATTACAACTATTAGAATCAGGATATTCAGAACACATTGTAATTCCTGTACAAAAATCTTTTTGTGTATTGTAAATATCTAAGATTTCTGTATCATTTAAAACTCTGTCAAAAATCATTACGTCGTCGATTGAGCCATTAAAAGGGGAATACCAATTGCCATTATGCAAAGTCTGATCACCTACAGAAAATAGCTGATCATTACCTGCTGATAAATCTTCAGTAATAACATTTGAAGTAGCTCTAAGAACAGAATTTACATGGCCCTTAACAACCTTGCTGCTGTTCATAGTCACAACAAGATGATACCAAACACCAGGAGTTGTCCCATAGGTTGTTGAGGGACTTTCAGTACCTGCATAAAATTCTAAATAATCTCCATCAGAGTTACCTAATACAACTATCCCTGTTTGATTTGTATGAGCTATCCTATCAGCTTTATCAAGAATACCTTGCCAACCCCCAGTATTCCATGCAGCAACCTTATACCAAAGTGAAATAGTATATTCATCTCCGTCATTAAATGTAAGCTCTGGAACATAAGTATACATACGATTATCATCCTTTCCTAAATCCAAAACATAACCATTTGTCTCATTACTATAGTTTCTTGCAGGATCATAAACAAGATTTGCATTATCTAAAGTTCCATTATTAAGCCCTGTCTCATCTGGAGTCATATTATATGTTATCATATCAATTTTTTCATCAAATTTCCAGTATGAAACAAGTCCTGTAATGGAAACATTTCCTATACTATAATTACTAAAATGATCAACAGTAAAAGAAACTTCACTGCCAGTATTTTCTATTATATTGCAATGACTTCCTCCTGAATAACAAACAACCCCATCTTCAAGAACCATCGGATTACTAAACGAACCAACAATCGTTAACACAGCCGAAACATTCAGTTCAGGTAAATTATCTGAATCAATTCCAATTAAATTATCTTCAATAGTAACATATGTATCTAAGTCTGCACCTGAAAAGTTTAAGGTCTGACCTGAGAAGTTGATTGCTCCAACATTCTCCTTCTCCAAAACAACATCTGGTACATTTTCTATATCAAGAGCTTCAGTAAAGTTTGTTGTTGAGCCGTTGAAGTTTGAGTAGGTTGGTAGTGCAGGAGCCCCACAAGGCAAAGTACTCCTATTCTCAAAATAAGTAACATTCAACACTTCACCACAATAATTAGCATCATACTGTGTTCTGTTGCTTGACTGATTCATAGTATCATCAGCCAAACAGCTAATATTCAACCATGAAGTCCATGAGGTATTTATCAAACTTGGTGTACAGTAA
>SDBV01000011.1_pt1 | contig 165216 bp, 148 predicted proteins | sample 2277081 | NCBI WGS metagenome assembly SDBV01 (sample SAMN10402039, study PRJNA504765) | marine sediment metagenome | isolation source: marine sediment core GS10_PC15, 223 cmbsf | place: Arctic Ocean: Southern Knipovich Ridge | collected 2010 | reverse complement strand
GCCGTCGACGGCTGAGGTCTCGACCAGGTGGCGGACGAGGTAATCCAGGTCGTTGATGTCTATGGCGCCGTTGGTCCCGCCGGTCACGCCATCGTCGCTGAGGTCGTAGTTGCCCGTGGTGGGGGCTATGCCCGTGAGGATGTAATCGCCCATCAGGTCGATGTCGTCGGCGTCTATGACGCCGTCCTCATTGACGTCACCGGGAGCGAAGACCGGGGGCGGCAGGAAATCGAAGTAGTACTCCGTCAGTCGCACGCCGCTATGATTGCCGGAGAAGTCCAGCCTCATCCAGCCCTTGATGCCGTCCATCTCAAAGCCGAAGATCGAGTCCGCCACTCCGCCTCTGTCACCGGCGTAATAGCCCCAGCCCCAGTTCCACAGCCCGACATACCCCCAGGTCTTGTCATGGTCGAAGTCCAGGTCGCCTCCTGGGTCCTGATACATTCCAGTAGGCCTATCGCCGTCGGCGGCGGCATAGGTCTTGATCTCGGCCCCGTCAGGGAGCAGGGCGGGCCTGCGGGTGTTGTAGGCCGTCTCCAGGCCGCCCATCGCGTTGGCCGCGAGGATGCCTCCATCGGCCGAGGTATTGACGAACGCGCCGAAGGGCTCGTTCACACTGTTATTGGGGCGCGGAATGAACGCGCCGGTGATGTAGACGGTGTCCGCGGTATAGCCGCGGCCCAGGTCCGTCTGGACGACGTCCGAAGAGATCGGGTTGCCGTCGCCGTCGACGCCGGCCCGGCTGACCGAGGGAGTATGGCCCGAGTAGGTGCCGGCGGGGTTCAGCGCCTGATGCGTCGCCGGTATGTCGTTCCATACCTCGCCCGTGTAGGGGTCGAACGCCAGCAGCACGTAGCCGAACCCGATGCCGTCCGGCGGCCTCTGGCTGCCGGACCACGTGGGGAAGTTGTCGCCCCAGCCTGTGAAGCCCCACAGTGCGTCGCTATAGAAGTCGTACGACTCCGACGCGATGCCCATGTAGTCCCCGCCGGCGTCTTGCGGGCCGTATTGCATGTGTATGCCGCTGCCGACAATGCCGGCCTCCACGACTGCGCCGGCGGGCGAGGCAATGGCCACGATGGCCAGGCAGGCCAGGATGCAGCCAATAACGGCTCTCTTTGATCTCACCATTTGACTCTCCTCATTCTTCAATTTGGGCAGATTGCCAGTGATACGGGCGCGGCCTCCGACGAGAAACATGACGCACACAGAGCCAATCGCTCGTCAACTCCGCCCGCCGGCCAAGAAATGCACGGCGGCGAGGTACTTCGCCCTTCTCTCTCACATGACCCGCAGACCTGCCATTGCTGCGGGCGTACCATATGAGGCTATCATAAATGCGGGCGAAGTCAACGAAGTTCTGACGATAATTCGGCACTACTATCCGCGCGGCGGCCGCGATCGCGGCGTCATTTGTGGCCGGCCGGTGGACAAATGTGCCCCCAGGGGGTAACATGGCACGTTGAGCTTCACGAAAGTCGCCGGAGCCGGCATAGTCACAGCCGACATCGACTGCAAGAACGGCGTGATTCACATTATCGACACCGTGCTAGTGCCGTAGCACGCCGGCCGGTCCGGAGAACGCATTGGGCTGTGTCGCTCCTCTTCGGGGGCGGGATGTTGGGAGATGGGCATGATCCATAGACAGGCGTTGGGCTTAGTCGTCGCTGCTCTAATATTGGGTTGTGGTCTGTGCGGCTGTTCGCGGCAGGCTGAAGAGGAATCCTCCGCGGGCAAATCCCCGGAGGGAACTCCCTGGCCCGTGCGGTGGACAGACGAATTGACGCTGAACGACCTGGCAGAGATCAACGCGGCGCTCGATCAGCCGGTCGACATGGGCGGAAATTCGCCCAAAAACCGACTGGTCCTGAGCAACTATGCCGCGAATCCCGACCTGTTAATCGAGGCTGAAGTGACCACGGGGCGGCAGTATCTCCAACTCCTGGCCGACGGCTGTAGCGCCCAATCCACCTTCGCTATCACCATGCGGAGCTTCTTCATAAACAAGGTGGAGTCGCTGGTGCACCTGAGTTATGCCAAGCCGGCGGCCAAGAGCTACGTGGCGGATTTTCGGCTCGATGAGATCGACGCCGGCTCACTGCCTGCAGCGATGTTCGTATGGGGGGCATGGCCTGATGAGAACTACCGAACTCTTGCGGAGATCGAGCCGGACTTCCAGGTTGGGTCCGCGTCGGCCCAGGAAATCAACATCATGGTGCCGTACGCGCGCCATTCCTTCTTTGTCGTTGGCTGGGGCGATTTCAACTGGGATGGCGTAGAAGACGTCATGCTCTACAAGATATTCCATGCCACCGAGGGAACGATGCGGTGGTACGAGCTAGTCTTTCTGACCAGACTATCCGCGGACGGCCCCCTTGTCGGTGATACGTTCGCCCAGAACGCCCGAGGCAGTTGGGAGACCGTGCCCTTCGGCGGCGAAGAAATGCAGTTGCGATGGGACGAGGCGGCCCGGCGCCTGCGGGCTGCCCGTGACTAAGCGCGCAGGGCGCAAAGGAGACGTCGATGAACGTGACGAAGATTGGAGCACTGCTGATCTTGCTGTTGCTGCCGGGCTTGGTGTGTGGGTGCGGCAAACTGGCCAAGCGGCGGGCCGGCAACAGATTGGAAGGATGAGTTGAAATGATGCGAAACGATATGACAGGTCAGAACGATCCGTTTTCGGCTACGAGCATGCAGGTGTTCATGGCGGCGCTGGCTGGGCTCGCGCCGATGGAAGTTGCCAAGGCCAAGGCGCTGTACGTCAAGAACGCGATCTCCGACTATCGGATGATGCGGGAGGGCGCGGCTGCGATGAAGAGCATTCAATTCTTCTTCTGGGCGATCCCGCTGTTCTGGCCCTTCCTGATATCGCAGCGGAAGATCCTCCGCGCGGCTGAGCAGCGAATGCGAGAACGAGTAGAAAACGCCATGGAAGTATGGGGCGACGACATCCGCACAACAGGCATAGAGGTGGGGGAGTTGTGAGAGGCCGGCAGGCAATTTAGCACGCTTTGTTGTTCCGCATGCACCGAGCCGCATGATCCAGGGGCTGGGGGGGCAATAAAGAAAACGGGCGACCCACGTGGGCCGCCCGTTTGTTTGCAGAAGTATTCTGCTTGGTGCGTCTGTGTCGTGTGGTCCTACTTGCGACGACGACGAATCAGAGCAGCGATGCCGCCGATGGCCAGCAGGCTCATCGTGGCAGGCTCGGGAATGTCGAAGTAATACTCCGTCAGACGCACGCCGCCCGCCGTCGTGGTGGTGAAGTCCAGCTGCATCCAGCCGCGGATGCCATCCATCTCAAAGCCGAACAGGCCGGCCTGGCCATTGAGGCCGGCCCAGCCGACGGTTGTGCCGTCGTCATACCACCATTGGGCATAGGCAGAGGCTGTGGTCCGGGTGAAGTCCATGTCAACGCCAGCAACGTAGGTGGGGTCGAAGACCGCGGGCATGGCCGGATCGCCAGCCGGGTAGACCCTGACCTCGTCACCAGGGGCCAAGAGCCCGCGCTCACCGGTGACGGCGCCGGCGCTGGCCAGGAGGCCGCCATCGGCGGACGTGTGAACCATCAGGCCGTACAGATAGTACGGAGCATAACTATTGAAAACGCCGGTGATGTAGACGGTGTCTTCGGAATAACCGCGACCCATGTCCGCTACTACCACGTCGGAAGAGATGGGGTCGCCGCCGCCATCCACGTCATTCAGGGCGATCTCCGGTGCATGGCCGGTGTAGCCGGCATAGTCCAGCGCCTGGTGCTCGGTGGGAATGTTGTTCCATACTTGGCCCGTGTAGGGGTCGAAGGCCAGCAGCACAAAGCCGTTGCTGAAGGCGCCGTCCGGGGTGGGACCGGTCGCGAGGGTCCAGAAGCCGGTGCTATAGTCCGTTATCATCTCGTAGGACTCCGACGCGATACCCAGGTAGTCGCCTCCTGCGTTCTGCGGGCCGTACTGCATGTGAATGCCGCCGCCAACAGTGCCGGCGAACACCGCCGCGCTGGCCGACGACGCCAAACCAACGATGGCCAAGCACGCCAGAATGCAACCGATTACAGTGCTCCTTGATCTGATCATGTCAAACTCCTTCGTCCTTCCGCAATGTGTGCAGGCTCCCAATAATGTAGGCCGCGCCGACGATAGCTGGCCATACCAGGCCAAGTACTCGCCAGCCCCACCCGCCGGCCAAGAAACGAATACCGCCAGGAAACTGCCCGTATTTTTACTCTTGTCTCCAAAGTGTTCCGCAGATCTACCCATATTGCGGATAAGCCAATCAGGTTTACCTTACCACACTCTCGGCATCCGTCAATAGAATTCATCAGGGAAATTACCCTTTTTTTTCCTTGCCATCTCGCGACCCCCTTGGCCGCCGGTCAGGACCCACATAACGTCCTTTGCAGACGTAGTTTGCCGGAGAAATGCATGGCACCGATCGCGTAGGTACGGGGTTAACCTTACGTCCTACGGGTTAACCTTACAGCGTACGGGATTGACCTTATACCCTACGGGAATAACCTGGCATCCTAGTACGGGGTTGCCCTTGCTTCCTAGTGCGTCGTCAATATTATACATGCTTCGCGGGCCCTCCTCTGCGGGGGGCTATTGGGAGTCATTGGCGGAGCGGGACAGCTCTACGGTCAATTGGCCGGGCCCGCCGACGGGCAGGCCTGACCGCACGAACGGCAGTTGGACGGTAGCGGCCTGGTAGCCTTCGGAGCTGACGATTGCCCGCACGGGCCAAGCTGCGATGGCTCGTAAGTGAACGCCAGGCCCGTCGTGCCCGCCCGGGTCGCGGGCGAAGCGAACACGCTTGTAAGCGGGGCCCCCAAGCAGAGCGGCGGCATTGCCATAGCCGTCAGGCGCCGGTTCGAGGCGGCAGTGAATGTCCAGTGGCTCGCCCGTGTCGCCGTCCACGCCGGTGATCCAGACGTCCACAATTCGCATGTCCGTCAGGATCTTCTCGTAAGCAAGGGATTGGTAGCTGAACATGGCCCATGCAACTACCAGGCCCAGGCAACCGTAGACGGCGACGAATCGCCACATGACGCCCGGTTTATGGCGCTTCTCTCGCCCGTTGAAAAAGTAGACAAGGCCAAGGACAGAGAAGCATGCGACGATGGCTGAGACGACGGCTCGGGAATAAGGCAAGCTGACGTAGGGCTCGGTCCATATCTTCCCGGCAACCGTGCTGCTGAACAGGCCGACGGCCATCAAGATGAGGACCAAGGGCCCGCCAAAGGCGCATATCCACAGGTACATCCCCACGACCGCCCACACCACAGCCGTGGCCGGGTCGACTCTCTTCGTGTGCTCGCGCGACATGTTGCGTGTTCCCTTTCTGGCAATGCAGCCCCACGGGTCACGGCGTCACCCGCCCGCCTGTCTAATACGTAGTCTGTATCCCGCAGGCTTCGCGGGCGCGTTGCATTGTTTTTTCGGCTACTTCTCGCGCTCGCCGGCCGCCGTCGCGGAGGATGTCGGGGCGGCTTTCCGCTGGAACGTAAAGGCAGGGGGTTCTGCGCGCGTGCAGTGAGTTGCACGCCTACGGGGCTATTTCTTTCGCCGTCGCAACGCAGCCAGGCTCCCCACAGCCAGCATGCTCATGGTGGCCGGTTCGGGGACGAGGATTGTCAGAGCGCTGCTCTGTCCGTTGGCCGGGCCCAGGTTCTCTACATCGGTGCCGTCCAAGTTGGCCCGCAGGATGCTGCTGGCCGGTGTGCCATACCCCGCCCAGTACATCTTGCCAGTTGTGGTGTCCAGGGCGATGTCGGACGTCATGGTGGCCAGGAGCAACTCGACGTTGTTGCCATCCATGTCGGCCCGGTATATATCGCCGGGCAACAGCGTGAAGTACATCTTGTTGTTGGCGACATCCAAGTCCAGGCCTGAATAGGGCCGGGAGCTGATGGGGTTAAGGAGCAACTCCCGGTTCTGCCCATCCAGGTCGGATCGGTAGATCTCGCGCGAGTTGGCCCAGTAGAGCTTATTGGCGGTCGGGTCGATTGCCATGTGGTAAGAGTATTCATTAGTATCTGTGACGAAGATTGTCTCCACGCCCGAGCCGTCAAGATTGGCTCGGCGAATTCCGCCGCTGTCGTCCCACGTACTCCAGTATACCTTTTGGGCATCAGAATCCACGATCACTCCGTAATAGGAGTGAGCTCCGTAGCCGGCGAGGACCGTCTCCAGGCCCGTGCCATCCATGTTCGAGCGAAGGAGGTCATAGCCTGTTGAAATGTAAAGCTTGTTTCGCGGGGCGTCAGCGGCGACACCTGCCAATGACTCTACGGGTGTGGAGATAATGTGCTCTTGCGCCGATCCGTCCAGGTTGGAACGCCACACGCCGGCGGATCCGGTCCAAGTGGTCCAATAGAGCTTCTCACCCGAAGCATCGGCGGAACTTGCTGATAGACACACCGCCGCGATCGTCAGACAGATTGATAGTGTTTTCATGGCTTAGTCCCCGGCAATTGACGGCCTGGTCGATCTCCTCATACCCATCCTGAACATAGCAATCTGGGTGGTATGGGATGTTGTGATGCAATGTCAAGCGAAATCGTGATCGGTTAACAAGGGGGAGTGTTCCGTCGCGGAGAAATGCGCGCCGTACACCAGTAAGTGGGCCCCGTCAGATACTAGTACGTCGTCTGTATCCCGCAGGCGTCGCGGGCGCGTTGCATTGTTTGTTCTGCCACTTCTCGGGCGCGTCGGCCGCCGTCGCGGAGGATGTCGCGGACGTCGTCGGGGCGGCTCTCGATATCGGGGTAACGCTCGCGAGCTTCGGCGAAGCGTTCGTTTATCAGCTCAGCGAGTCTGCCTTTGGCGTGGCCGTAGCCGTAGCCGCCGGCGCGGTAGTTGGCGGCGATCTCCGCCAGCTCATCGGGCTGATCTTCCAGGAACAGTTTCAGCAGCGAGAACACGTTACAGCCGTCCGGCTCTTTGGGGTCTTCCAGCGGGGTGGAGTCCGTGACGATGGACGCGCAACGTTTCTTCGTCTGCTTGGCGGTCTGAAAAATCTCGATCGTGTTATCGTAGCTCTTGGACATCTTCTGCCCGTCGATGCCCGCCACGACGGCTACTTCCGGCACGATGAACGGCTCGGGCAGCACGAACACGTCTTGCTCGTAGGCGTTGTTGAACTTACCCGCCAGGTCGCGCGTCATTTCGATGTGCTGCTTCTGGTCGGCCCCCACGGGTACGCACTCGGCGTCGTAGATGATGATATCGGCCGCCTGCAGCACGGGGTAGTCGAACAGGCCCATGTTGGCTGCCATGCCGCGGGCTACCTTGTCCTTATAACTCGTCGCCTTCTCCATCAGGCTCACCGGGCAGAAGCAGTTGAGCATCCAGCACAGTTCCGTCACCTGCGGCACGTCGGATTGCAGGAAGAACACGCTCTTTTTCGGGTCCAGGCCGAGTGCGAGGTACGAAATCGCCACGTGCATGCAGGCGTCTTCAAGCTGGCCCTTGTCCTGCGTGCTGGTCAGCGCGTGGTAGTTGGCGATGAAGTAAAAGCACGTGTGCCCTTCATCCTGCATCCGCAGATGCTGGCGAGTCGCGCCGAAATAGTTGCCGATATGCAGTCGGCCCGAAGGTTGTACGCCGGAAAGAATCCTCATAACGGCCGATGATATGCAGCGGGGGCGAGGGTGTCAAGATAGGCGGATGAATGCTGAGTGCTAATGGCCAAATGATAGATGTCTAACGCCGAAGCTCTAATGTCTAGCGGCCTGGCTGTTGCGGGCGGTAGCAACATTTCAGTCTTCTTGCTAGCGGCGGGGCGGATAGGTATAGTGTTGGGCTCGATTGTGTTATGATCGAGACACGTTCTCTTTCAAGTCCTTGGGATACGCCAATGCCAATCAGCGTTACATGCGTGTGCGGAAAGCGATACCAGGTGAAGGAGGCCTTCGCTGGGCGGACAGCGAGGTGCCCAAACTGTAAGGCGAAATTGGTGGTGCCAGCGGCGGAATCGTCTGAGCTCTACGAGATGGCGCCGATGCCGCCGCCGGCGCCCCCGGTGGCCGAATCGCCACCTTCCCCGCCGGTGAGGCCCGTCGAGCGCCGCAGACGGTCGGCAGGCCTGACTTGGGGATCGGCCTTGAAGGGAAAGCTTATAGCGACTGGTGCGTGCATCGTCTTGCTCGTGGCCGTGGTGTGGGGGCTGGTCTATGCTGTTGGTCTGATCTGGCACCCACAGCCCTTCGAGATAACAGGCGTAGTTTTTCGAGAGGGATGGAGGGAGGCGGTCGGGAGAGAGAAGGGCGGCCTTGTGTTCTACTTTGACATTGAGACGCACGGGGGCGAAGTGCTTGGCAAGTACGAGTGCCTTTTGCTCTGTGCACTCAGTTCACCAGAGAGCGAAGAAGAAGTATTCACGCAACTGATTCGTATGCATGAAGATAGGCCTGATGAGGAGTGGAAGGAGTCGTTGTTCCTTTTGAGCTACTTACCGGAGACGGAGGACGATGTTTACTTGGGGATCTCGGGGACGGGCGGGCTGGTCTATCAGTCCACACTTCCTGGAGTATTCGGCGGGTCCCGGCCCTGGGTCAAGCGGGACGTTGTCGCCTACATTGTGCGCAAACTCACCCCAGCTGACATCAACGGTAGAGCAGTGATACTTCCCGGCGTTGCTCTGACCAGCTTTCGGCCCGGCATAATGATGGCGCAGATATGGATGTGTGATGATGAAGGGAACTGGGCCCCAGCGTCAGATGTCTTTGTCGAGAAGATGCGTGAAGTGATCTTGGAGTAGTCGCCGCGGGGAGGGACGTTGTTCTTGGCCGGGAAGTGCGCGTTGTCGGCAGCCCTGCGTGGGGGGCTGATGTTGGCTCAGCCGGTCCATTGCCGGTAACATTTCACTTTTCTTGCTAGCATGTGGGCCGATAGGTATAGTAAGAAGGCCGATTGTGTTATGATCGGCGCACGTTCTCATGTTCGCTGGCGGCCTGGCCTTGCCTGCCCGCTGCGGACACACCCATGCGGGAGTTAGACGGCTATGACAGCGCAAGGATCCGATTCGCCTGTCAAGAATGTTCGTTGGCAGGACAAAATTGCGGTCATCGAAGTGGCCGGCGACGTTGACATGGGCCATAGCATCGCTTTCCAGCAATGCCTCGCCGACGTGATTGCCAAATCGCCCGAGCACGTCATCCTCGACCTGACGGCGGTGGATTACATGGATTCGTCGGGCATAGCGTCGCTGGTGAAGCTGCACTCGCAGACCAAGAGCGTCGACTGTAAGCTTTCGCTTGTCGGCGTCCACGCGAATGTACGGAGCATCTTCCAAATCACGCGTCTGGACGGACTGTTCACAGTGTTCGCCGACGAACAAGAGGCTATCGCATCGGCATGAGCGACGACGGACCAGCGCGTAGGATCACCGTAGCGGCCGGCGCGAGCGTATTGGGCTGTTTCAGCTATGTTGGCGGGCTGACGCTGCTGTTTGGGCGAATCATGTGGGCATCATGGGAGGCGGCATTCGTCCATCGCAGCCGGTTCGCCCGCAAATCTCTGGCCGGGCAAATGGTCCGCGTGGGCGTTCGTAGCATTCCCATCGTCATGCTCGTGCAGGGGTTCATCGGTGTTATCCTCGCCCTGCAAATATCCCCATCGCTGGAGGTCTACAAGCAGGTTGGCACGATAGCGAACATCATCGGCGTGGGTGGCTTTCGCATGCTTGGGCCCATCATCACGGCCATAGTGCTCAGCGGCTTTGCCGGGGCGTCCATAGCCGCCGAGCTGGGCACGATGGTCGTCACCGAGGAGATCGAGGCCATGGAAGCGATGGCGCTCAATCCCACACGTTACCTGCTCGTGCCGCGAGTTGTTGCGACCGTGACGATGATGGTATTGCTGACGGTCATCGCCGACCTCATGATCGCCCTCGGCGGCTGGGTGGCGTGCTATCTTGCGGTGGGATCTGAGGCCTACGTAGGCTACTGGCGCCGCATGCAACTGCAACTGAGGTACAGAGACTTCTTCACGGGCCTGGTGCAGGCGGGCGTGTTCGGCGTGCTTGTCAGCACTATCGCGTGCTACGAGGGCATGCGAGTGAAGGGCGGGGCCTCCGGCGTGGGCCGGGCTACTACTATGACCGTCGTCAATTCCATCGTGGCGATAATTCTTGCCGCCGCGGTCTTTACCGTAATCTTCTACACGCTGAAGTGGTAGGGAGAGTTTGCTTGGATGATCGGCAATAAGAGGCAATCTTCTGCGACGGTTAAGGTGGTCGACCTTGTCAAGAGGTACGACGGCCGGGCTGTGCTGCAGGGGGTCAATCTGACAGTTAACGCCGGCGAGACGATGGTCATCATGGGCGGGTCGGGTTGCGGCAAGAGCACGCTGCTGCGGCATATGATCGGCTCGATCTTACCCGACGAAGGCCACGTCGAACTGTTCGGGCGGAATATCAACGAGCTAAGCCGCGACGAGCTGGACGCTTTCAGGCGGCGGTTCGGCATACTTTTCCAGTCCGGGGCGCTGTTCAACTCGATGACCATCGGCGAGAACATCGCCCTGGCAATGCGCGAACACACCGACCTCGACGAAGCGACGATCGAGATAATCACACTGATAAAGCTGGAACTCGTGGGCCTGCGGGAGGCGGAAAACCTCATGCCGTCGGAAATATCGGGCGGCATGAAGAAACGCGCCGGCCTGGCTCGCGCACTGGCGCTGGACCCGGAAATACTGTTCTACGACGAACCGTCGGCAGGCCTGGACCCCGTGACCTCGGCGGAGATCGACCAATTGATGATGGACCTGTCAGAGAAGCTCGGCGTCACCAGCGTCGTCGTCACCCACGAGATGGACTCCGCGTTCCGCATCGCCGACCGCATGGCCGTGCTGGACCACGGACAAATGATACGCATCGGCCCGCGCAGCGAGTTCGAAGCTCTGCGTGACGGGCCGGTCACCGGCGACGAAAACAACGACCTGATACGCCAGTTCCTGCGGGGCGACTCCGAGGGCCCGCTGACGGCAAGGCGGCAGCAGGACGACTACGAACAGCATATTCTGGAAGTGGCGGAGACCGACCATCCGACTTCCTTCCATCGGGAGTGACTCAAAATGCCCAAAGCTAAACGTGACGAACTGACAGCCGGCGTGTTCGTGCTGTCGGCCCTGGCCATAACCGTGGGCGTGATACTGTGGCTCGGATCCGGCGAGCTGTTCGGCGGCGGGGGGCAAAGAGCGGTCTTCTACGTGCCGGCCGATGCGCCCGGTGCGGGGATAGCCAAGGGCAGCCCAGTCAAGAGAGGCGGCGCTGAGGTCGGGCGGATCATCGAGGTCAACTTCAGGCCAGACCTCTGCCGAACCCTCTATGTGGCGCAAATGGATGAGGGCGTGGTCGTCCGCGCAGACGGCGAAGTTGTGGCCGTCAGCGGGCTGATAGGTGGGGGGATACTGGCGATACTCTCTGAGGGCACTGAGGGTGCGCCGCTGGCCAGTGCCGAAAACCCCGTGCTCATCACGGGCGGCATGGAACAGGCCATGATGGACTTCGCCGCCAGCATGGCGACGGTGCGCAATACGTTGGAGACTCAACTGGATGTCGAGAACCCCGATGCGCTGTTGGCGAAGATCCACGTGGTCGCCGACGGGCTGGTGGCCACCTCCGCTAACGCCGCCGCGCTGTCCGGCAGCCTGGCCGATGAACTCAACGTCGAACTGCCCGACTCGCTGATCAGCAAGATTCACGCGCGGGTGGACGAACTGGGCGATTTCATACCGCAGCTCACCATCGTCGCCGAGCGACTCTCGGGGATGCTGGCCAGCGGGCAGGAACTGATCGGCAAGCTCAACTCAGGCGAGGGCACGCTGGGCGCCTTGGTCAACGACCCGCGATTGTTCAAGAGCCTGCTGGACTCCGTGGACGAACTGGGCCTGATGATACAAGACGCACGCAGCATGCTGGAATCGTGGAAGGCGACGGGCATTCCGCTGAAACTGAAATAGCCGCCAGCCCGTCCATTCGGCGCCGCCGGACGCAACCAGGCGTGGGGGCCGGTGCAAGAATTCCTCCTTCAATCGGTTGACTAGCCACGCCGATAAGTTATACTGCGTGGCTCGCAGCATCTTGCCCCGATGAATTGGTAGAGCGAGTCCCGATGTGCATCGGGATTAACCGCTGAGCTACGGCCATGACAACCGAATAATCCCCGATAGCTCAATTGGTAGAGCGAGCGGCTGTTAACCGCTAGGTTGTAGGTTCAAGTCCTACTCGGGGAGCTTGAAGCCCGCATCGAACACGATGCGGGCTTTCTTTTTGCGCCGAGGTCCCCGAAAATGCGACGTGCATATGGGCCTTTGCCTAGGGGGTTGGCGACTGTGTGGTGGCTTAGCCGCTAGCCAGGATTCTCGGCCTGTTAACCGCGATTCACGCCATCCACTCGTTTTTAGCCCCAACTCTCAGACTCTCACCCTCTCAGCATGGTCCCAGTTAACAACGTCGATTGGCCAGGGGCGGCGCAACAGAAACGCTCTGGCTGCAGATGTAGATGGTGTCCGGGAGTATCTCGGGCCGAAGGAGCGTCGCCTTGCCGCCATCTAGACAGAAGTCCAAGCCACAACTCACTGCCAAGCATCGCCGCAGGGAATTGATTGCCATCCTGTCGATGGCCGCTGCCCGCATGCCCGTGGCCATCGCTATCCCACCCGAATCGGCCATGAAAGAACTCTCGAAATCCGACGAAACCGGCCTTGATGTGTCCGTTGAGATGCCGCTCAGTGTGACCACGGGTTAACGCCGTGAGAACTATCCGACATGAGAAAGGACGCATGATGGGCACGCGAAAGATCAACGTGGCGACCGAATTGGCGGGGCTGGCGAAGATGACGTCGGGCGAGCTTCGGGATCGGTATGCCGACCTCTACGGCGAGCCGTCCCGCAGCGGCAACAAGCAATGGCTGCTTCGCCGCTGTGCGTGGCGGGTGCAAGCGCTGGCCGAGGGCGGGCTATCCGAACGGGCGAAGAGCCGGGCAAGGCAACTCGCTCGCGATCAGGACATTCGCGTCATCCCGCCACGCGGAATGAAGATGGACCCGCTCGACCACGAGCCTGACATCGTGGCCCCGGCTCAGCAGCACATCCGTCGGGGTTGCGATGACCGATTGCCGATGCCCGGCGTGCGCCTGACACGTATCTATAAGGGCCACGAGTATCAGGTCGAGGTGCTGCCGAACGGCTTCGCTTACGACGGCCAGCGTTACCAGAGCCTATCAGCCGTTGCCCACGCCATTACCGGTGGCCATTGGAATGGCTATCTCTTCTTCAATCTGAACGACCCGAAGGAGGGCGAATGATCGCCAAGACTGAAAAGCTGATCCGGTGCGCCATTTACACTCGCAAGAGCACCGAGGAGAACCTCGACCTCGACTTCAATAGCCTGGATGCCCAGCGAGAGGCGGGCGAGGCCTACATCAAGAGCCAGCAGCATGAGGGCTGGGTGTGCCTCGATGAGAAATACGACGACGGCGGATTCTCCGGTGGCAACATCGACAGGCCCGCCTTCCAGCGGCTGATGCAGGACGTCGACGACGGCAAGGTCGACTGCATCCTCGTCTACAAGATTGACCGTCTAAGCCGCAGCCTGATGGACTTCGCCAAGATCATGGAGACGCTGGAGGCGAACGATGTCTCGGTGGTCAGTGTTACCCAGCAATTCAACACGACATCGTCGATGGGCCGGCTGACGCTGAACATCCTGCTGAGTTTTGCCCAGTTTGAGCGGGAGATAATCTCCGAGCGGACACGCGACAAGATTGCCGCCGCCAGGCGCAAGGGCAAGTGGACCGGTGGCCCGCCGATCCTTGGCTACGATCGGGAGAAGGATCATCGCGGCACCAGGCTGGTCGTCAACAAGGACGAAGCCGCCCGCGTCCGGGCCATCTACCGGATGTACCTGGACGAAGGTTCGCTGCTTCAGGCCGTCAAGGCGCTTCGCGCCCTGGGCTGGAAGGCCAAGAAGTATCAAACGCAGAAGGGCGTATGGCGAGGCGGGGCCGAGTTTGACAAGTCGACGCTTCAGAGGATGCTCATCAGCGTCATCTATCGCGGCAAGATCACTTATAAGGACGAGGTCCACGAAGGCGAACACGAGGCGATAATCGACGAGGACCTGTTCGCTCGCGTGCAGGGCCTGCTACGCCGCAACCGCAACTCCGGCGGCAAGCACACCCGAAACAAGCACGGGGCGTTGCTCAAGGGGCTGGTCCGCTGCAAAGCCTGTGGCTGCGCGATGAGCCACCACTTTACCCAGCGAGGCAACAAGCGATATCGCTATTACGTGTGCATTCACGCTCAGAAGAATGGCTGGTCCGAGTGCCCATCCCCATCGCTGCCGGCGGGCCAGTTGGAGGACTTCGTCGTCGAGCAGATCAAGGCTGTCGGTCGCGACCCCGCTGTGCTGGCCGACAGTCTCAACGCCACGCAAGAGCACCTTCAGGCAGACGTCGACGCCATGGTGAGCGAACGGAAACAGCTCGAAGAGCAGGTCCGCAAGCTAGGCCGGAGTGTCGGCGAACTCGCACCACGGGCTGGGTACGATGATGACGCCGCCCGGCAGCTTGACGATCTACAGGACCAGATACACCAGCGCCAGCAGGAGATCGTGGGTCTCAACGAGAAAGTCGCAGGAATCGAGAGTCGCATGCTCAAGCCCGACGAACTGGCCGGAGCTATCGAGTCCTTCGACCCGTTGTGGGAAACGCTGTCGCCGACACATCGGGCCAAGCTGGTCCACCTGCTGGTGGAGCGCGTCGAGTATGACGGCCAGAGCGAATCGATCTCGCTGACTTTCCACCCGACCGGCATCCGCACCCTAACCGAGCAGCATCAGGAGGCCAACGCATGAACGACCTGACCGTGACGAAGAGAATTCACTTCTCGATGGCGAACAAGGGCAGACGCCAGATCAAGCCAGGCCCCGCGCCTATCAGGGACACGCCCGCCGGCCGGGCACCTCGCATCTCCCGGCTGATGGCGCTGGCCATCAAGTTCGACCAGATGATCGCCGACGGCCTCGTCCACGACCAAGCTGAGATCGCCGAACTCGGCCACGTGACCCGCGCCCGTGTGACCCAGATCATGAACTTGCTCCACCTAGCCCCCGACATCCAGGAATCCATCCTCCATCTGCCACCCATCACCTCCGGCAAGGACCCAATCACCGAGACCCATCTACGCCCAATCGTGGCCGAGCGGGGTTGGCTGGGTCAGAGACGGTTGTGGCAGGCCCTCATACTGAAACAAGCCCGTGTCTGGCCACTGCGTACTCCAAGTGACGCCATTTGACCTTGCGGTATATGCGGAGAAGCTGTCGGCCTGCCTTCGGATCAAGCCACATGACATATCCGACTCGCCCCCGAAACTGATTGCGGCCATCGAAGTGGCGGTCTACTCGTTCGTGTTGGCTGGCGTCTTTTGCCAGGAGAAGCTCCCGCTTCAGAATCTCGATGTAGTTCAAGGGGGCGAATATCTTCCCGTCCTGGACTCGGACCCCGGTGATGATTCTCTCTTTGCCGTCGTCTGGTCTGTAGAACTCGAGCTTGCTTCTCTTGACGGCAAAGCCGGCCTGCTTGATGATTCTGATGATCTGGTCGGCGAACTGTGCCAAATCAAATCGTCCGGAGATTGTCAGGTCGTCAACATATCTCGTGTAGCGCAGTTTATTGGCGCTGGCGAGGCCGCCGATTCGCTTGTCGATCGGCGAGACGATCTGGTCTGCTAGAAATGGGCTGGTTGAGGTACCAAGGGGGAGAGAGTAATTGCGTGTTGAGAGCTTGGTGAGCAATCGGGACACATCCGGTGAACATCCCCGCGACATGAAGAAGTCGTAGACCTTCTGGTGTCTGATGCTGGGGTAGAAATCTCGGATGTCGAGTTTCACAACGAAGGGCGCTGCTGCGTGCGCGCTGGCGTTGCCGCGTATGCTTCGCCCCTTGATCGCTCCGAATGCGTGATCTGAGACAGGCAGACGACAGAGAATGCGGTCGAGAATACGTCGCTGCAAGGCCGCCAACTGCGGCTTTGCCATCGTCAGGTGACGCAACTTGCCCTTCACGTTGCGGTCGAAATCTCGGTACAGATCATTGGCGTTCTCGGCGCAACGAATTATGTGTTGGCGTGGCAACCCTAACTGAATTGCGAGATGTTCGATCGGCTGAATCCGTAGCCCATCAGCCTTCGGTAGTACCGGCCCCATTCGTTGACACCTGACCTTCCTTGATCCGTGCATCCTGAAGTTGATGAATGAGCGTCTGCAGTTGTCTTAGAAGTGGGTCCGCCTCTGGATTGCTGGACTCGAAGTCGACAGAGCTCTCGAGCAACAGAAAACTGACGGGGACATGGAACTCCGTCGAGATCTTCTTGAGGAGCGACAGGCTTGGTTCTGCCTTGTTGTTCTCGAGAAGGGACAGGTAGTTTTGCGAGATATCAAGGCGCGCTGCCATTTCACCTTGTCTGATCCCGGCGGCTACTCTTACGAATTTGATACTACGGCCTATATTCACGGTGGTCCTCACCGATATCTGCGGAGTTTTGGAAGTTTTGTGACCTTCTGCCGCCTCTTTGTCGCTGTCTTCTTCGGAAAGGCTCTGACATTCCATCAGAATTCCGTAAGCTATGTCTTCAGCTTGACGGAACTGACCTTTCCGCAGCGAGGCCTGCAAATGAGCCACCGGTTGCTGCAGCACTTCCGTGTTTGCAGTTCCTTGGGTCACTTTGGCAAACTTGATCACGTGATCACAGATTGCCTTGACCCGCCGGCGCTCGACCTGTTTCATAGGCATCTCCTTTCTGCGTAAAAAGGAACTAGCTATCGGCAGCCGAACGTCGGCTGCACTCCGTCCCCGAGGTTAACTCGGGAAGAACGTCCAGGCGACGAAACGACAAGAGAAAGGGCTCGCAGCAGAGCCACAGTCCCAGTCGCCGCCGGGAATTACGTTTGACGGCTACTGCCGCCATTTCAGGCCCGTGGCTGGCACGGGCAACGCCTTACGGCGTGACGCAGAAAGTACATGTACCCTAGGTCGGGACACGACTATTTCATTATTGGCCCCGGACACATGAATGTCAAGACGATTTCCCTGCTGCAGTGATATTTTATTGACTCTGAGTTAGAATATCCACTATGATAGGCGAATGCTCACTGATCCACCTTTTCTGTTACGGCGCGAACATACCCTTAACATCATAGAGCAGCGGGAGTTGGAATGAACATACAGAGGCAGTTTCAGAGCTTACGAGATACGGCTTTCAGGCTGTCCTTGGCAGGGGGTGAAGTGAGGCACGTGGAATCTGGATTTCGTGGGCAAATTATTGTAAGCGGCGATGAGCCATCTTCACCTCAGGACCAGCAGGAGGAGCTCACATTCCTGCCACCACTCACTGACGACGCATGCCGGGAGTTCACTAGGCGGCTCCTGGGCTTGAACTCGCCGAGCCTTCATGTGGGCGAGGAGCCTTGGCGGACCTTTGGCTTCGCTTTCAGTGCTGCCGATTCTGGGTGTAGCCTTCCTACCGTCGAACAAGAGGAGAGCCTGGAGGGCATCGGGCATTCGCTTGTCTATGGCGACGAGCTATCCATGCAACAGCTTGCGGAGCTTGTGGCGGTACCTGCTCTCAAGTATCTAGCGAATGCATCGCCCCACGGCTGCCCTCGCCAAGACTCATGGGCCGTTCCTGGTGCAGCTCTTGGCGACTGGGTCTATGTTATCTACGAGGTCGGCCTCAAGACCGGCGACCCCAATTTGCGAAGGTACTACCGGTTTATCACACCTTTCGAGGCACCGACGGTCGGCGAGGACAGCGATATTCTGTTCGGCTTTGATGGGTGTACCATTCAAGAGAGCGATCTTCCTCAATGCGAGTTGTGGCAGCCGCTTTGGGGGGCCGCTAAGAGAAAGGAACTGGCGTTCGCAAGGCTGGGCACGGAGCTGACACTCGCATCACGGATTGCACTCGACCACCTGCTCGATATGGACGCAGAGGAGGCGGGCCAGGAGATATTCGAGAAGTTCCGAAGACGAGTGGTGTCCAGGTTGAATGACACGGAAAGGTTCACGCTTCTGGCAGCAGCAGAGCACACGTCCCCGGAGTCACGCCTTTCAACAGGCGACATTGCCACGGTATCAGGAAATCCTGAAAACTCCAACTTCAAACAAACTCTTTCCCGGCTGGTGAAGATGGGCCTGCTGGAGAACGAGGGACGCGGATACTTTATGCCGTCAGAATCAAGATGGATTCTTGACCACATCAAGCACTAGTCAGGACCAGGGTCAGGACTGACCACAGCCGTTAACTCGGCCATACTCCTGTCAGGATCACAACCGATCCTGACAGGAGTTTTTTTATGCCACAGCGCATTCGGTCGCCGCCCATGACGGTGGACGACACCGACCTGACATCTGAGTAACTGACTCAATCCAAATGAACTCTGCGCGGAGGTTCGTCTGGGTGCCGACCGACACCGGCGGCTCCGACGACATCCGCGCAATCCGCGCAGGTCCATTCGGATATCCGGGGAAGGTCTGCACTCGGACGGCCTCCGTGCCCAGCACGGAAAGCCTAACCGATGGCAAATACGAATTTTCCCAACGTCCCCAATCAGAATCAGTCCTCTAGCCCAATCGACGACTACGCCCTGGCCCGAATTGACTTTCGGGTGCGGCAGTTGCGGTACCAGTTCGACCTGTCCGACGAAGACCAGGCGGACCTACGCAACGACATGGTCGCCGAACTGCTCTCGGCGTTCGAGCGGTTCAACCCCAGCAAGTCGAAGCGAGAGACATTCACCAATCGCGTACTCGACCGTTTCGTTCTCTATGTGACGCGCCGGCGATGCACGTGGCAGCGTCGGTCGTCTGACAGTCCAATCGGCCTGGACGATGTCCATGTGGGCTTCCAGCCCAGGGCCAATGATCCTGGCATCGGGGAGCTTGATGAGCAGGATCTTCGTGAACTGCGGCTGGACCTAATCGACGTGATCGCACAGATGCCTGAGCGCCTACAGCGGGCCACGAAGTTGCTCATGGTCTATCCGCGTAAGGAGGTCGCCGTCCGCATCGGCGTCCATCGATGCTCGATGACGCCGATCATCGCCCGCATCCGCGAGCACTTCGAAGAGGCGGGCCTCGATGATTGGCTGGGCGGGCGCAACAATTCCGGTCCAGCTGCAGATGTAGAGGGTGCCCCCAAGGAAGACAAGGTGCCCGAATGAATGACGAAACACTCTACATCGACCTGACCATCCTCGACGCCGAACCGGCTGAGGAATACCACGCCCGAGCGGCGGATTTCCTTAGCAGTCATCAACTGCTGGACTTCATGCGGTGCCCGTGGCTGCATTTCAAGAAGCGGGCCGGCATGATCGCCGATCGGGATTCGGCAACGTTTCTGATCGGACGGGCGGCGCACTGCCGCATTCTGGAGGGGCGTGATGTTTACGAGTCGACCTTCGCCCTGGGCGGGCCGGTCAATCCCAAGACCGGCCGCCCCTTCGGTTCGACCACCAAGGCGTTTCGTGAGTGGGCCGACGCGCAGGGCAAGTCTGTCCTGTCACACGACCAGGTCGAACTCATCGAGCAGTTGGCCAGTGGCATAAGCATGAACGCCGAAGCGGTCGACCTGTTGCTCTACGGTCGGGCCGAAGGCGTTGTCCGCGATGAGTACTGCGGCGTGCCATGCCAGATTCGCATCGACTGGACGCATCCGCATCGCGGAATCGTCGACCTTAAGACCTGCGATGACCTGACCTGGTTCGAGGCCGACGCGAAGCGATACCGCTACGTCAATCAGCTGGCTTTCTACCAGGCGGCGCTCGCCGGCACCGTCGGCGAACACGTGCCCGTCCACATAGTGGCCATCGAGAAAAAGGAGCCGTTCCGCTGCGGAGTGTGGCGGATCAGTGACGACTCGTTGGCCATAGCGCGCAATGAGAACGAAGCAGCGATCCGACGGTTCACGTCCTGTCAGGAGAGCGGCGATTGGCCGACCGGCTACGAGGAGATTCGCCTCCTCGACGTTCCTGACGCACCCAACGGGACAGGGCGGAATGAGTGTAACCAACGAAATCCGCGAGAGCGGAAACCTGACACTCGATTCCAACCTGTCCCATTTGGCGAGCAGCGGCAATGCCCGATCTTATGAGCCGGGGAACGTGGGTCCGACTCCCGCGCTCGCCAGTGGCTGAACTGTCCATTGAGACGAAATTCATGAACACGAGAACAAGGAACCATTGAATGTCACTACTGAAAGAAGTCCACAGCGGCCGGCGTCACACCCCGCCTCGATTGCTAATCTACGGCACGGAGGGCATTGGCAAGAGCACCACCGCCAGTCAGGCTCCGGCGCCCATCTTCATTCCCACCGAGGATGGCCTAGATCAGATCGAATGTGACAGCTTCCCGTTGGCCCGGACCTTCGCCGACGTGTCCAACGCCCTGGCGGCGCTCATCCATGAGAAGCACGACTACCAAACGGTGGTGGTCGACTCGATGGACTGGCTCGAACGGCTGATATGGGACGCCCTTTGCGAGCAGTATGGCGTGAGCAGCATCGAGAAGGTCGACGGCGGCTATGCACGCGGCTACACGCACGCCCTGACCCAATGGCGACAGATCCTCAACGACCTTGATGTCCTTCGCAGTCGTCGCGGCATGTGCGTGATCGTGCTGGCTCACGCCAAGGTCGAGACGTTCGCCGATCCCGAGCACACTGCCTACGACCGCTACTCGCCGCGGCTGCACAAGCACGCCAACGCCCTCGTCACCGAATGGGCTGACGGTGTGCTGTTTGCCACGCGGAAGATCATCACCAAGACCGAGGACGCCGGGTTCGACCGCGAGCGGACCACGGCGTCTGGCCTGGGCAAGGACGGGGGAGAGCGCGTGCTTCGATGCGTCGGCAGTCCAGCGTGCGTGGCCAAGAATCGCTACTCGCTACCCGCCGAACTGCCGCTGTCGTGGCAGGCGCTCATGGACGCTATGACCACCAACACCCCCAATGAAGAGGAGCAATCCAATGGCTGATCTCAAAGGATTCAATGCAAACGAAGTCGAGCCGACCGCCGCGTTCGAGCCGCTGCCGGCCAGCAAGTACCTCGCAGCCATAACCGCCAGCGAGATGAAGCCCACCAAAAAAGGCGATGGCAGCTATCTCCAGCTGGAGTACACCGTGCTGGAAGGCGACTGCCAGGGCCGAAAGGTCTGGGACCGGCTGTGCATCAGCCACCCCAACGACATGACGCAGAACATCGCGCGCGGCAATCTTTCGGCGATCTGCCGGGCCGTGGACGTGATGCAGCCGAAGGACAGCGTGGAGCTACACAACCTGCCGCTGGTGATCACCGTCAGGTGCAAGAAGCGCGAGGACAACGGCGAGATCGCCAACGAGATCAAGGGCTACGCAGCCAAGGGGGCCGGAGATGGCCAGCCGCAGCAAGCTCCAGCAACCGACAGCACGCCGCCGTGGAAGCGATAGAGGCGTGCTGATGAGACTGACTCTTCCCTATCCCCCGTCGGTGAATCACTACTGGCGAAAATGGCGTAACCGCATGGTCATCAGCCCGGAGGGCCGGGAGTACCGCAGAGCGATCTGCGGGCTCCTGGCCCCTGGCGGCGGCAATGGTGTTCGCAAGCCACCGTCGGGCGGGCGCATTGCCCTGGCGATGGATGCCTTCCCGCCTGACCGGCGTCGACGCGACATGGACAACATTCAAAAGCCCGTGCTCGACGCGCTGGAACACGCGGGAGTTTACGTCAACGACAGTCAGATTGATCTTCTTATCACTCGACGGCGCGAGACGGTCACGGGTGGCAGGTTGGATGTTCGGATCGATGAGTTGCCGCTGTACTGCTGTTCGCTGTGCGGCGCGCCAATGAACGCGGAGGACAACTAATCAATGAGCAAGCCCGGACGAATCTACATTTCCGGCCCGATGACCGGCATCGATGAGCATAACTTCCCCGCGTTCCGCGCCGCCGGTGAGCGATTCCGGGAGGCGGGGTGGGACGACGCCAACCCGGCCGAGAACTTCGGCGGTCGTACGGATCTGCCCCGCGAAGTATATCTCCGCTCCGATGTGGCCATGCTGGCCGAATGTGACGCCATCGCGCTGCTGCCCGGATGGGAGAACTCACAGGGCGCACAGCTTGAGGCCGTCCTTGCCGCCGAACTCGGGTTGCGTTTCTTCGATGCCTCCTCCGGTATGCAGATGGAAGAGCCGCCGAGGATACATTTCTCTGCCGAACACGGCATGGCATCAATTCTGGACACAGCCAAGTCCATCACCGGTGGCACACGCCAGGATGACTACGGTCACCCAGCCGGCGACTTTGCACGAACCGCGCAGATGTGGACAGCGATCCTCGGCGACAAACTGATCGGCAATCAGCGAGTTGTGGCGGACGATGTTCCACTTTGCATGATCGCGGTCAAGTTGGCACGGCAAGTCCATCGGCACAAGCGGGACAACCTGGTCGATATCGCCGGGTACGCCCGCACGGCCGCCATGATCGCGGGGGATGAATGATGGCTAAGGCCAAAAGTAGAACCATGCTGGCCTTCGGTGACGTTCATATTCCGCATGACAACCCGGGCGCGGTGGAGGTCTTCTGCCGCGCGGCTGAACGGTTGCGGCCGGATCTGATCGTGTGCTTGGGCGATCTGCTGGACTGCGGCCAGTTTTCCACGCATCCGCCAACGCATGGGGTCCCGGAGACGGACTATGTAGAAGACCTGCGGAAGGCTAACGCGCTGCTGGACCGTTTGCAGAAAGCATGCGACCGCCTGGTGATGCTGGAAGGGAATCACGAATATCGCATTGACCGCTGGGCCGCCACGACGGCCGAGGGGCGCGGGGCCTACTCAATGCTCGCACCGCGCGTCCAACTGATCAAGGGGCGGATGAAGTGCACGTATGTGCCTTACGGTTCGTCCGGCGGGACGTATCCGCACTACGCGATCAATTCTCGGACTATCGCGGTGCACGGATGGTCGTACGCGCGACACGCGACGAAGAACCACCTGCAGATGAGCCAGGGCAAGAGCGTCGTCCACAGCCACACCCACCGGGCCGACGCCTCCATCATCCAGAATATCTGGTCGCCGGGCAAGATCATCCAGGCCAGGAGTGCCGGGTGCCTGTGCAAGCCGATCCCGCTCTATGGCACGGGCAGGCCCGTCGAATGGGTTAACGCCTTCATCATTGGCTACCTGGGCCGTCGTAGCGACACGCTCTACACCATTCCGATCATGGACGGCAGTTGCATCCTGCCCGATGGTACGGAGGTGACGGCATGAGCCGGACGTTGCTCGCACCCGGGCAAACGGACTCGCCGGCAATCACACTGCGCCCGTACCAGACTGAAGCGATCATCGCAGTCTATGCGCACCTTCGCAGCCGCGAGGACAATCCGTGCGTGGTCATCCCGACTGCTGGCGGCAAGACGCCGGTGATGGCCAGCATCTGCCGTGATGTGGTTCAGCAATGGGGCGGTCGTGTGCTGATCCTGGCCCACGTGAAGGAACTGCTCGAGCAGGCGGTGGATAAGCTGCACACGATGGCGCCCGACTTGTGGTACCGAATCGGCGTCTACTCGGCGGGCCTTAAGAGCCGCGACACCGACCATTCCATCATCGTGGCCGGAATTCAGAGCGTCTACAAGCGCGCCGCTGAGCTGGACGCGTTCGACATCATCCTTCTCGATGAATGTCACCTGCTCCCGCCGGACGGCGAGGGTATGTACCGCACGTTCATGGCCGACGCCAAGGCAGTCAATCCCAACGTCCGATTGATTGGCCTGACGGCGACGCCATACCGCATGACCACCGGCATGATCTGTGGGCCGGACAATCTGCTTAACCATGTGTGTAACGAGGTGGGCGTCCGTGAGCTGATCGTCCAGGGCTACATCTGCCCGCTGAAGACTAAGGCAGGCCGGCGCAAAGTCGACACGTCAGGACTGCATATTCGGGGCGGTGAGTTTGTCGCCGGCGAGGTCGAGGCCCTGATGGACGACGATTCGCTCGTCCGCTCAGCTTGCCGCGAGATCGTCGACCACACACACGACCGCAATGCCGTGCTGATCTTCTCCGCCGGCGTGCAGCACGCTCTGCATGTGCAACGCGTGCTGGCCGAGATGGGCCATGAATGCGGCTTCGTCTGCGGTGAGACGCTGCCTTTCGAGCGGGCCGAGACGCTGGACCGATTCAAGGCGGGCCGGCTGAAGTACCTGGTCAACGTCAACGTGCTGACCACGGGCTTCGACGCGCCCAACATCGACTGCGTGGCGCTGCTGCGGCCGACGAACTCGCCGGGCCTTTACTACCAGATGGTAGGGAGGGGATTCCGCCTGCACCCGTCGAAGGAGGATTGCCTGGTGCTGGACTTCGGCGGGAACATTCTCCGGCATGGCCCTGTCGATGCTCTGCAAGTCGATGAGCCTGGCAAGGGCAATGGCGACGCGCCGGCCAAGGAATGCCCCGAGTGTCAGTCGGTGGTCCACGCCGCCTACGCCACCTGCCCCGAATGCGGTCATGAGTTTCCGCCACCGGAGCGACAGAAGCACGACGATCAGGCAGCCACAGCGGGCATTCTCTCCGGTGAGGTCACCGAAGCGGAGTACCGGGTGGATGCCGTTCACTACATGGTCCACACCAAGCGTGGGGCGGACGAGTCGACGCCCAAGACAATGCGGGTGCAGTACCGCTGCGGGTTGGCCGACTACCACAGCGAATGGGTATGCCCCGAGCACACCGGCTATGCGCGCAGCAAGTTCGAGACTTGGTGGCGGGTCAGAACCAATGAGCCATTTCCTGAATCGGCCGCTCAGGCAGTCAATATGGCCGAGGCCGGCGCGTTGGCCGAGCCCAAGTCCATCACGGTGCGATCAGTCGCCGGTGAGAAGTTCGACCGCATCACTGACTGTCAGCTCGGGTCCATCTCGCCGCGAATGGACGGCAGTGATGAGCGTGAGGGCGAGGACATACCCGCCTATGCGTTCCTGGAAGGGGAGGTGCCGTTTTGAGCAGCATCCAACAGCTCATTAAACCGCCTGTCGATGTTCACCATCACGTAATCAGCCAACCAGCCGCAAATGTCGCGCGTTGCCTGGGGCGTTGTGCCTTTGGCATTCGCAGGGAGGAAGCCATGTGCAAATATGTTGCGCACTCCGCCAGCGAGACTGAGAGGGTCAGTGGATTCACCATTCATGAATCCGCGAAGGATGAGCTCTGCTCTCTTATCAGCCCTTTGTGCAAGAAACTCGATAAAGGCATGGCTCTTATAGCGTTTGCGGATTTGCTTCCGAATCTGGCTCTGCATATCTTCGCCAACACAACTCCCATACTTACCATCATCCTCTTTCATGCTGAGCACTTCCCATGCAGAGAAGGCCAGGAATGTGCGCATCATCGCGCCGTAGGCATCGACGTTCTCAGCTTTCATCGAGAAGTCGTCTTGGAAGGTGATGCTGGAAAATGCGCGAGCAATTCGATAACGGTTCGCGAATCGAGTGACATCGCCGTCATTGAGGACGTGTGCGCTCTGCTTAGGGCTGGCCTTGCACAGGTCGCAGAATTCATTCCAGCGTGGGGGGTATTCATTTCGTTGCGGCATGCCTGGAGCCTTTCTCTAGATGGATAGCACACTAATACGGCATGTTGAACAGTACGTCACGGTCAATCTATGCGTTCTGCCAGCCATCCGAGCCCAGAAGCGCCCGGCGGTGGGCCAGTGGAAACCGTATCGCGAGCGACTGCCGACCGAGGCCGAGGTGTCGGCCTGGATGGCGAACGATCCTGACGCGATCTGCATCGTCTGCGGGGCCATTTCCGGCAACCTTGAGATCATCGACTTCGATGCCGGTGGAGAGTGTTTCGATACGTGGGAATCGCTCATCTCTGCCGAGCTGTTCAATCGTGTCGTGATCGAGCAGACCCCCAGCGGCGGATTCCATGTGATCTATCGCTGCGATCAGGAAGTCTGCGGCAACATGAAGCTGGCCCAACGCAAGCGTGGCGATCAGGTCGAAACACTGATCGAAACACGTGGTGAAGGCGGGCTGTTCTTGTGTGCCCCGACGGCAGGATACGAGCTACTTCAGGGCGACCTGGCCGCGCCGCCGGTGCTGTCTGCCGATGAGCGTGACGTTCTCCTGCAGGCGGCGTGGGCGATGAACGAATATCGGCCGACTGTGGTCAATGGTCCCGCGATGTCGGCCAATGTCGGCCAGGTGGGCCCGATGCCCGCGGACAATTCGAACAATGGCCCAATGTCGGCGGACATTTCGCAGATCGGCGGATGTTCGCCAGATAACGCCGACAGGCCGGGCGATGACTTCAACCGTCGCGGAGATGTGCGTGTTGTGCTCGAACAATTCGGATGGTCGCGTACCAAAGGCGGCGAGAACGAATACTGGCGACGGCCCGGCAAGGATTCGGGCACGTCAGCGACGCTGAAGGAGCGTGTCTTCTACGTTTTTAGCTCGAACGCAGAGCCTTTCGAGCCCAATCAGGCCTATTCCCCGCTGGCCGTCTACGCGCTGCTCACCTGCGGCGGAGATTTCCAACAAGCTGCCAGCTGTCTGCGACAGCACGGCTACGGTGGCGATGGTCCGTCGAACAATGCCGATGACGTGGACATTTCGGCCATTGTGCGAATGTCCGCCACACCCGGGGCTTGTCCGTCGGACAATGGCGGACATCGGCCAGAGATGGCCGGCCCTGGGCCCATGCCGACCGAGATGCTCCAAATCCCCGGTTTCGTCAGCGAGGTCATGGACCACTGCCTGGCCACCGCGCCTTATCCCAACCCGGTGATGGCCTTCTGCGGAGCACTATCGCTACAGGCCTTCCTGGCGGGCCGAAAGGTCCGGGACAGCGGCGACAATCGCACGAATCTCTATCTGCTGGGCCTGGCCCACTCGGCGGCTGGCAAGGACTGGCCCCGTAAGATCAACACCCGAATTGCCCACGATGTGGGTCTGTCCGATCGCCTGGGCGAGCGCTTCGCATCCGGCGAGGGCATCCAAGACGCTCTGTTTCAGACGCCGAGCATGCTTTTTCAGACCGACGAGATCGACGGCATGCTCCAGTCGATCAACAAGGCCAAGGACGCTCGGCACGAAGCGATCATGAGCACGCTGCTGACGATGTATTCCTCCGCCAACAGCGTCTTCCCCATGCGTCGTAAGGCGGGCAAGGAATCGCCGGGAGTGATCGACCAGCCTGGTCTGGTGATCTTTGGCACGGCTATCCCCAACCACTACTACGAGGCCCTCAGCGAACGGATGCTGACCAATGGCTTCTTCGCCCGCATGATCATCCTCGAGGCCGGGCCTCGTGGGACAGGCCAAGAGCCTAGCATCGCCGACTTGCCGCCACGCGTGCTGGCGACCGCCAAGTGGTGGGCCGACTACCAGCCGGGCGCGGGCAACCTGGTGGACCATCACCCCGCCCCCACCATGATCGAACACAGCGACGCCGCTAAACGCCTGCTGATCGAGACTCGGGAGGAAGCCGAGGCCGAATACAGCAAGGCAGAAGATGGCGGCGATTCGGTCGGCACGACTGTCTGGGGACGTGTCAGTGAGCAGGTCCGCAAGCTGGCGCTGCTATACGCCGTCAGTGAGGATCACCTATCCCCACGGATCGGTCTACCGGCCGTGCAGTGGGCGTCTGCCTTCGTGATGCACCAGACGCGGCGGATGCTCTTCATGGCCGCCTCGCATGTAGCGGACAATCCGTTCCATGCCGAGTGCCTCAAGTTGACCGAGAAGCTTCGCCATGCCGCAGGCTCCGAGTTGCCCCACAGCGTGCTGCTCAAACGCATGAAGATGAAGTCTAAGGAGTTTCAGGACATCATCGAGACGCTCATCCAGCAAGGTGACATCGAAGTGGTCAACGTCCCCAGGTCCGGGAGCCCTCTGCGGTCTTACAGGCTGATCAGAGGGGTGAATCGTGGGGGTGAAATGTCGGTTGGGGGTGAAAGGTGAACGGTGTCAAAGTGACAAAAGTGTCAGTTTTGGTGGCTCACGTTTCTCTCGTTTCACCCTCGTTTCACCCCCTTGGGGTGAAAGGTGAGATCGCAGGAAAAGCCTTATATATAAGGAGAAAGAATAACTCTCTATATATGTTTCACCCTTTCACCCCCATCCCCTCGCGCAACGAATATCTGCGCGTATACGCGTGTGTGTGCGCGAGGGGGGGTGAAAGGTGAAACGTGAGATTAGGTACTTCCAGGCCCGGGCCTCTCCTGATGCCAGGCGAACGTATCGACCGTGGACAGACAGTTTGTTGGCAACGCGCCGAATTGGCCGGCGCATGAATCCAAGGCACCGGGAGGTGCAATATGAATGCTACTGCTGAGAAGTTTACCGTAGAGCTGCGTAAGATCGACGACATCCGTCCTTACGAGCGGAATCCTCGCATCAACGACCAGGCCGTGGATGCCGTGGCCGCCTCGCTGGCTGAGTTCGGCTTCCGCCAGCCGATCGTCGTGGACGCTGACGGCGTGATCATTGTCGGCCACACGCGATGGAAGGCGGCGCAGAAGCTAGGCCTGGACAATGTGCCGGTCCATGTGGCTACCGACCTGACACCCGAGCAGATTCGAGGCTACAGGATCGCGGATAACAAGACGGGCGAGCTGGCTGAGTGGGACCTGGAGATACTGCCCATCGAACTGAATGAGCTGAGCGAGGGCGGCTTCGAAATGGACGTGCTGGCTTTCGACGACGACGAGCTGGCCAAGCTGTTCAACGGCGCTGCGGGCGTCACTGAGGGCCTGACCGATCCGGATGCGATCCCCGATCCGCCGGACGAGGCCACGACGAAGCCCGGCGACATCTGGCTGCTGGGGGACCACCGGCTGATGTGCGGTGATTCGTCCAGCGAGGCAGACGTCGATCGGCTGCTGGATGGCACGACCATCGACCTGGTCAACATGGACCCGCCGTACAATGTCAAGGTCGAGCCGCGCAGTAGCACGGCCATCGCCGCCGGCAACAGCTCGCACCCCGATCTGTCCAAGAAGATGCACCATCAGAGTTTCGACGTCGCCCGCGGCGTGACCGACCCGAAGAAGGCTCGCAAGAAGATGCGGGCCAAAGATCGCCCGCTGGAGAACGACTTCGTCACCGACGAGGCGTTCGACGAGATGCTGCTGGCGTGGTTCGGCAATGCGGCCCGCGTGCTCAAACCGGGCGGGTCGTTCTACATCTGGGGCGGGTATGCCAACCTCGGCAATTACCCCGCTCCGTTGAAGGCTGCCGGGCTGTATTTCAGTCAAGGACTTGTCTGGGACAAGCAGCATCCGGTGCTCACGCGCAAGGACCTCATGGGCTGTTTCGAATTGGTATTCTATGGCTGGCGGGAAGGCGCAGGGCACAAGTTCTATGGGCCTAACAACGCCACCGACCTATGGCATATCAAGAAGGTCAACCCTCAGGCCATGGTCCATCTGACTGAGAAGCCGGTCGAATTGGCCGTCCGCTCCATCCAGTACTCGTCGAAGGACGGCGCGAACGTGCTGGACCTGTTCGGCGGCTCAGGCTCAACGCTCATCGGCTGCGAGCAGACGGGACGGAAGGCCTTCCTGATGGAACTCGACACGCTCTACTGCGACGTGATCGTTCAGCGATGGGAGGAGTTCACCGGCGGCAAGGCTGAGCGGATACCTGCGACTGAGACAACCCCGACGGAAGCCGGGGTTGTCGAGGAGGTGAAGGCGTGATCTGGCGGTCAGACTTTGATGGCGAGGGCGAACTTGCCGCGCTCGGCCTTGACGAACCGGCTGGCGTCGCCCTTGGCCTTGATCTCCCGGCCGATCGCTGCGTAGAGCGTGTTGGCAGGCGTCTTGCCTGCCTTGGCCGTCCACAGCCCGCGAGCGATGGCCAGGTCGACGATATCCTTGCACCGCATCGGGTCGCCAGTGCCAAGGCTGAGCAGGTGGGCGGCCGCATCCAGCAGGCTCATGGGCTTGGCTTGGCCCGCCTCAGGTTGGCGGCCCTTCGCGTCACGTTTGCCCGTGTCGCGTTTTGTCCCGGTCTTGGCCTTAGTGGTCGCCTTGGAGGATCCTTTCGCCTTGGTGGCAGCTTTCTTCTTGGTCATGGTCGTGTCCTTTCGTGGCTAGCAGGTTGCGTTCATCAACTCGATGAACTCGTGGATAAGCGTGTCAATGTCGTCGATGCCCTGGGCCTTGAGCATGGCCTCGTAGCGCTCGCGGGAGTCGTGGGGCACGTGGGAGTCGGCTGCCTGGAACGCCCGGAGCAGCAGGAGCATCGTCGTCTTCCGGCGGCTGCCCGGTCCGTTGGCGTGCGTCTGCGGCCCTTGGCCGCGATCGGCGTCGCGGCCCCAAATGGCGGCGATCTCGTCGTCGCTGTAGCCCTTCTCGCGGAGGTAGGCCAGGTCGACGGCGTTGTAGTTGGGATGGTCTTTCATGCTCGTGTGTCTCGTTCGTTTGGTCATGGCGTATCTCCTTGTGTTCGCCTGCGTTACACACATGAAGCCATGGAATCGCGCCCGCAGCAAGCTCATTAACCACCTTTTCAGAAAGAACTTACAGATTGACATAAGTGCCAATGAGTGAAAGACATGACACCCCAGCATCTTTGAAGATCACGGCGATTTCCGTCGCGGATGCGGCCAAGATCCTCTCAGCCGCGGCCAGCCGGCGTATCACGGAAGAGCAGGTTAGCGAGGTCGTCGAGGCTGGCGGGCTGCTGCGCGCGGACGGGACCTTCAGCCTAATCGAATACGTGGCCTACCTGGCCGGGGAGGCGACCGGTGGCGGCCCGCATTAACCCGCGAAAACTCAGGCCCGCCGGCCTGCTGCGCCTGGTGAACTCCGCCGGGCAAGGCTCCACGCTGACCGAGGCCCAATTACGCCGCCACCGCAACGAGGCGGGCTATCGCCTGGGCGACGCCAGGACGGTGGACCTGTTCCGCTACGCCGCGTGGCTGACGCTGGAGTACTTCAAGCCGCAGGCCGAGCCGCTGACCTACGAGGAGCAGAAGGCCCGCCAGTCCGAGCGCAACGCCGAGGCCGTCCGCGCCGCCCAGGATATCGGCGAGATTCCCGCTGTCGTCGATCCGAAGCGGAAGGCGAAGGCCGAGGGATCGTTCCGCTTCTTCTGCGAGACGTACTTCCCACTGGTCTTCTACCTGCCATGGTCGGACGACCACCTCCGCGTGATCGCCAAGATTGAGAAGGCCGTCCGTACCGGCGGGTTGTTCGCGATGGCGATGCCGCGTGGCAGTGGCAAGACGGTGCTCTGTCAGACGGCCGTCCTCTGGTCGGCGCTCATCGGGGCGTCTCCCTTCGTCTGCCTGATTGCCGCCAGCGCCGAGCGGGCGAAGGATCTGCTGGAGAACATCAAAATCTGGCTGGAGACCAACCCGTTGCTGGGTGCGGATTTTCCCGAGGTGACCTACCCGATCCAATGCCTTGAGCGGATCACCAACCGCCAGAAGGGCCAGAAACACAATGGCCAGCCGACGCGGATCGATTGGGCGTCCGATCGCGTCGTCCTGCCGACCATCGCCGGCTCGAAGGCGTCGGGCGTTGTCATCTCCAGTTCGGGGATGAAGGGCAGCGACATTCGCGGGCAGAACTACGCGCGGGCCGATGGCAAGGTCGTCCGTCCGCAACTGGTCATGGTCGACGACCCGCAGACGACCGAGTCGGCCTGGTCGCCCTCGCAGAGCCAGCGTCGCGAGGCCATCCTCGCCGGCGACGTGCTCGGCATGTCCGGACCAGGGAAGAAGATCGCCGGCCTCATGGCCTGCACCGTCATTCGGCCAGCCGACATGGCCGACAACGTCCTCGACCGCGAGAAACACCCCGAGTGGCAAGGCGAACGGACGAAGATGGTTTACGCCTTCCCGTCCAATGAGAGCCTGTGGGCGAAGTACGCCGAGCTGCGCGCCGATTCGTTCCGCAACGATGGTGACGGTTCGGAGGGCACGGACTTCTACCGTGCCAACCAGGGCGAGATGGACGCCGGCGCGATCATCGCCTGGCCGCAGCGATTCAATGAGGATGAACTCTCGGCCCTTCAGCACGCGATGAACCTGAAGCTCCGCGATGAGGCAGCCTTCTTCGCCGAGTACCAGAACGAGCCGATCGTCGAGACCATCGGCGAGGAAATGCTCGCCGCCGAGCAGATTGCCGGCAAGCTCAACGGCTACCGCGCCGGCGTGATCCCCATCGGCTGCAATCACCTGACGATGTTCATCGACGTGCAGCAGAAGGTGCTCTTCTGGATGCTCGTCGCGTGGGAGGACAACTTCACCGGCCACATCGTGGATTATGGCGCATGGCCGGATCAGAAGCGGCCCTACTTCACGCTGCGGGATGTGCGAGCCACGCTCGGCCGGGCGACGCCCGGCGGCGGGCTCGAAGGACAGATCTACGCCGGCCTGGAGAAGCTCACCGCCGAGAAGCTCTCCCGTGCCTATCGCCGCGAGGACGGGGCCGAGATGCACATCGACCGCTGTCTGATCGACGCCAACTGGGGCCAGTCCACCGACGTGGTCTACCAGTTCTGCCGCCAGAGCAGCTTCGCCGGCATCCTGCTGCCCAGCCACGGCAAGTACGTCGGGGCGTCGAGCATCCCGTTCAGCGAGTACAAACGCAAACGCGGCGACCGCGTCGGCCTGCACTGGCGAATCCCCGCTCGCATCGGCACGCGTCAGGTCCGCCACGTGCTGATCGATACGAACTACTGGAAGACGTTCGTCCACGCCCGCCTGGCCGTGGCCATGGGCGATCCCGGCTGCATGTCACTATTCGGCCGCGATGACAAAACCCACCGCCTCCTGGCCGACCACCTCACGGCCGAGTACCGCATCAAGACCGTCGCCCGCGACCGCACCGTAGATGAGTGGAAGCTCCGCGCCACACGCCCGGACAACCACTGGCTCGACTGCCTCGTAGGCTGCGCCGTCGCGGCAGCGATCCAAGGCGCCGCCTTGCCAGGCGTATCTGACGGCCCCTCGCGGCCACGCCAACGCATCAAGCTATCGCAATTGCAGAGGGGCAGGTGACCATGGACCAGCCGACGACCCCCAAGTCACCCTCAACGACCCACGTCGGCCTAGTCTGCCGCCACTGCGGCTGCCGACACTTCCACACCGTCTACACCCGCCGCCGCAACGACGGCATCGTCCGCCGCAAACGCTGCCGAAACTGCGGCCAGGCGATTACCACGCGTGAGAAGATTGTCTGAGGGAGCTTCATAGCCAAGGATTGGCGATCTTCTACTGGTCGTCAGGACCGGCGCTATCAGTGTCTTCGCCGAGAGCCAGAGCTTCATTCATTGCCTGCCGGAGTTCGGCCACATGTTCGGAATGAGACTCCAAGACGGACTTCACGCCCACGAGGTATCCGAGAAGGACTATGCATCGCAAGCTGTTCGCCTCGGCGGCGTAATCAAGCTGCTTGCCGTGCATCACCTCACTTCTGTTCGCCAGTGTCACTCCGCCCTCTGTGGCATGCTTCGGCGAGCAGGTGTAGAAGCGGCTGTGTGACCGCAATGGGTCCAGCAAGATGTCGGACAGGTCTGACAACGGGAAACCATCGAATTGAGCTAATGTCTTGTCAAGAGCCTTCGGCGGATTCCCCTGAAAGAGACAGTTCCCGATGATGTCATTGGCCATGCCATCGCTCTGCGCGAAGAACACTGGGACGCTCAACGAGTACTTGCCATCCCGATGAGCATCTGCAGCATCTTTCAGGATGTGAGCCCGGAATGGAAACGAACTGGCTACACTCTCGATGATCCCGTCTAGCTGCCCGCGCGCCCAATCGCACATTGCATCCTCGATGTCTGCATGGTTGCCCGCATCCACCATCTTGGCAAGTGTTCTGTAGTTCGGGATCGGCATGTCGCTACCCAAGTACCAGCCTTCGTTGAAAAGGTAGTCTTGAGCCTGACGGTAATGCTCCTTCAGCGCTTGCTGCTGCTCGATGAAGCGGTGGACCATGTCCCGCATTGGCTCGATGCTTGCCTGCATATTGGCCACGTACCGCCTGATCGGTTCGGACATCCTTGCAACGGCCTCCATCTGCTTACGCACCTGTTCCGCCATGCGTCGGTAAGGCTCCATCTGAGCGTTCATTCTCTGAATCATCTTGGCGTAGGGCTGGACAAGCTTGTTCCAGGCTTCTTGTTCCCTCGTGATAGTCTCAATGAGACGCTTGATTCCGTCGTCGTGCATGGGGCACCTCGCGGCAATAGTAGTGGGACTGACCTAAATACTAACTGCGCTGTGGCTTGTTCGCCATACCAACCAGTCTAGAACGCAGGAAACGAGACCATCTCTTGAACAGGCCACAGGGAGGGGCGTCAGCCCCAACGGCGCACAATGCTCAGCCCCAAAGGGCAACTTGTACCACATCTGGTACGTCCTTCATTTCTTGCTCGATTCGGTGTGAAGTTTTGGGGCTCTGCGGCAATAAGCATTACGGGCACCCAAGGCGGGCCCGGAGCAGAGCCCATGACCGACGACATCGACAAGACGATCCAGACCAACGCCGAGGGCCCGGCCAAGGCGAGCGGCGACGCCGGCAGCGTGGAGCAGCATGATCTGGTTGACAGCCGGGCAGGCAAGACCGTCGAGAAGGGATCATCTCTGCCTGCAAAGACGGCCGCAGTAGAAGATTCGCATCACCGCGCAACAAAAGGGGGGCGACTGCAGATGTAGAGGGTGCCGGAGATGGACACCCCTATGCCAGACAACGCACTCGACAAAACGATTGAGACCAACGCCGCCGGGCCGAAGAAGGCCAGCGGGGATTCGGGGTCTGTTGAGCAGCATGGCCTGGCTGACCAGATCGCCGCTGACAAGTACCTGGAGTCGAAGAAGGCCAGTCGCGTCAAGGGGCTGGGGGTCAAGCTGGCCAAGATATCACCCGGGGGGACCGTCTAATGTGGCCGTTCCGCAAGAGCAGGAAGGCTCCTTCCGGCGAGCGGTCACTGCCGACCGTCGTCCGGGCGCGCTTCGATGCGGCTCAGACGACCGCTGACAACGCCCGGCATTGGGCGATGGCAGATAGCATGTCGGCCGATTCCGCCGGCTCCGCCGACGTTCGCCGCAAGCTGCGGCAACGTGCCCGCTACGAGGTGGCCAACAACTCCTACGCCAAGGGCATTGTGCTGACACTGGCCAATGACTGCATCGGCACAGGGCCGAGGCTGCAGTTGCTGGCCGACGACGGGGAGATTAACCGCCAGGTCGAGATGGCCTTCGCCGACTGGGCCGAGGCGGTCAACCTGGCTGAGAAGCTCCGCACGATGCGGATGGCCAAGAGCGCCGACGGCGAGGCGTTCGCCGTGCTGACGGCTAATCCGATGATCGATTCGCCGGTCAAACTCGACGTGCAACTCATCGAGGCTGACCGCGTCGCCTCGCCCGTTATGCCGATCCTCCCGATCACCAGCGGGGTCGATGGCATCTTCCTCGATGCCTACGGCAACCCGCAGACTTACACGGTCCTGCGTCAGCATCCTGGCGACCTGGTGGCATGGAATACTCAGTGCGACCTGATCCCGGCAGGTGCCGTGGTCCACTGGTTCCGCAGCGATCGGCCTGGTCAGCATCGGGGCATCCCCGAGATCACACCGGCGCTGCCGCTATTCGCCCAACTTCGTCGCTACACACTGGCCGTCATCGCAGCGGCTGAGACGGCGGCCGACTTCGCAGCTGTTCTGTACACAGACGCTCCTGCCAATGGTGAAGCGCAGGCGCTCGAGCCGATGGACGTGATCGATCTCGAAAAGCGAATGGCTACCGTACTGCCGGACGGCTGGCGACTTGGGCAGGTTGAAGCCCAGCAACCGACCACCAGCTACGGGGAGTTCAAGGGCGAGATTCTCAACGAGATCGCCCGCTGCCTGAACCTGCCCTACAACATCGCCGCCGGCAATTCGTCAGGCTACAACTACGCATCGGGGCGGCTGGACCATCAGACCTACTACAAGAGCATCCGCGTCGAGCAGACGCATCTGGCCGAGGTCGTGCTGGACCGAATCCTCGCTGCATGGCTGGGCGAGGCCCAACTGCTGACGGAGTTCGCATATCTGCGGACGGCCCAGACTATCCGCCATCAATGGTTCTTCGATGGGACCGAGCACGTCGACCCAGCCAAGGAAGCCAAGGCCCAGGCGACTCGTCTGGCCAGCAGCACCACCACGCTCGCCGCCGAGTATGCCCGCCAGGGCAAGGACTGGGAGACGGAACTGCGCCAGCGGGCCAAGGAGAAGCAGCTGATGGCCGAGCTGGGGCTAACTGATGCGCCCGCCGAGGACACCGAGCAAGAGGAGATCGACAGTGACGTCGAAGAGCATCAAGCAGCCTGATTACCTGACGTTCGTGTGCCCGCTGACCGTTGAAGCGGCGGACGACGCTGAGCGGAAGATGCCCAGCTTCCGCATGGTCGCCTACACAGGCGGGCTGATGCGGATCAGCGGCTTCCCGCATCCGGTCGTGGTCGATCTGGAAGGCCTGGCTATCGAGCGGCAGGACATCCCCGTCCGGCTGGACCACAGCCCGCGTCAGGGCGTCGGCCACACCCAGCGGGTGCTGATCGAAGACGGCCAGATCATCGCAGAGGGGCTGGTCAGTCGCGACACGTCATGGGCGCGCGACGTGGCGAAGAGCGGCGTCAACGGATTCCCCTGGCAGGCCAGTATCGGCGCTGCCGTCGTGGACGCCGAGTTCATCTCCACCGGCCAGAGCATCACGGTTAACGGAAGGACCTTCGACGGGCCGCTGCACGTGGTCCGCAAGGCCATCCTCAAGGAAATATCGTTCGTCGACAGCGGCGCGGACACGGCCACCTCGGCCCAGATCGCCGCCAAGAGCAAGGAGCATACCCCCATGGAAGATACCGACACTACTACCCAGGACGCCAGCCAGGATGAGGCCCAGACGGACGCAGCCAATGCTGACACGCCGCAGGCCGACGCCGAGTCGAAGCAGACTCCGGCGGAGGATTCGGCTGCCGCAGAGACGCAGACGGCGACTCCCGACACCCCGGAGACCATCAACGCATCTGCTTCGACAGACGCCAGCGACGACATGATGGTGCAGATGCGTCAACGCATGGCCGCTGAGACGCGTCGCGTCGAGACCATCCACAAGCTCTGTGACGGCAAGCACCCCGACATTGAGGCTCAGGCCATCGAGGATGGCTGGGATGAGACGCGCACCGAACTGCACGTCCTGCGTGCAAGCCGGCCAAAGGCGCCGGCCGTTCATACCTCGCAGCGACCCACCGGCCCGCAAGTGTTCGAGGCAGTGGCGCTGATGGCGTCGGGCCTACCCAACACGCAGATCGAGACGATCTACGCAGAGCCCGTCCTCGAAGCGGCCGACAAGCTGCGCGGCGTGGGCATTCAGGAGTTCTGCGAGCTGGCATCGGGTCAGCAGCTGCCGCGCTTCCGGCGCGATGCGGCCGGATGGTTGCAGGCAGCCTTCAGTACGACCTCGCTGCCCGGCATCCTGAGCAACATCGCCAACAAGATGCTGCTGGAGGGTTACAACTACGTCGAGGACGCGTGGCGGCGCATCGCCAAGGTCGCCTCCGTCAATGATTTCAAGGAGCACAGCCGCTACCGCATGACTGGCTCGTTCAAGTTCGAGCAGGTTGGCGCGGACGGCGAGCTGAAGCACGGCAAGCTGGACGAGCAGAAGTTCGGCCAGAAGGCTGACACCCATGGGATTATGTTCGCCCTCACGCGTCAGATGATCATCAACGACGACATGGGCGCGTTCACCGACATCCCTCGCCAGATCGGCATGGGTGCCGGCGAGAGCATCGCTGATGCGGTCTGGAGCCTGTTGCTGAGCAATCCGACGCAGGCTGACGGCAAGGCGTTCTTCCACGCGGACCACAAGAACTACTCGACCGGCGCAGAGACGGCGCTGACGGTCGATGGCTTGACGGCCGCCGAGGTGCTGTTCGGCGAGCAGACCAAGCCCAGTGGCCGGCCCCTTGGCCTGCCGGCGAGCATCCTGCTGGTACCGACTGCGCTAAAGGTGCCGGCCCAGTTGCTGATGGCCTCGCTGCAACTCAACGAGACCACCACATCCAACAAGGGCAAGCCCTCGGCCAACCCGCACGTGGGCAAGTTCGACGTGGTCAGCTCTGTCTACCTGTCCAACACCAGCTTCACCGGCGCATCGGCCAAGGCGTGGTACCTGCTGACCGACCCCAACCGCCTGCCGGCTGTGGAGGTGGCGTTCCTAAACGGCATCGACCGCCCGACGGTGGAAAAGACCGACGCAGATTTCAACACGCTGGGCATTCAGTTCCGCGGCTATATCGACTTCGGTGTGCGTGAACAAGACCACCGCGGCGCTCTGAAGATGAAGGGCGAGGCCTAATCCGATTGCGGAATGAGGATTTTGGACTGCGGATTGAACAGCAACAACATCAGGAGATTCACTTATGGCAACTGCAACGTTTGTACATGACGGCAAGGCAATCGATTACACCCCCGGCAGCGACGTGAGTGCCGGCGACGTGGTCCTTCAGGGCGATCTGATCGGCATCGCCAAGCGAGACATCACCAGCGGCGTCCTTGGCGCTCTGGCCGTAACGGGCGTGTTCGACGTGCCCAAGACGGCCGGCGTAGGTGAGGCCATCGCCGTTGGGGCGACGGTCTACTGGGACGTAGCTGATGTCGTGGCCAAGACGGACGACGAAACGGGCGCGAACAAGCTGCTGGGCAAGACCGTCCTGGCTGCCGGCGATGACGATGCGACCGTGCGGGTGCGACTGGTCCAGTGAACGACGTTCTCCGTGACGGGCTGACCTGGCTGGACACCCAGCGCGCAAGCCACATGGCCAGCCCAGTGGAGTATCGACGGCCACCCGACACGCTGGCGGTCAACGCGACGTTCGGCAAGACAGATTACGAAGTCTCCGACGAATCGGGCCTGACGGTTGGCTCGCACGTGTGGGATTTTCTGATCACGGCCGTGGAGTTTTCGCCAGAAGGCTTTGAACCCGAGCCCGGCGACGTCATCGCAGCCAACGGCCGGAAGTATGAAGTGATGAATCTGGGCGGCGAAGGCTGCTGGCGATGGAGCGACCCGTACCGCACGACGATGCGGATTCACACGAAGGACATCGGCAATGACGAGTGATTGCGAGAGCCAATACGAAAATACCTGCCAGGGCGAGTTCCTGGAAATCCATCGCAAGCTCGACCGGCTCGATGAGTCGATCCGGGGTAACGGCCGGGCCGGCATACAGACGCGACTAGACAGGCTGGAACAGGTCCGATTGAGCTGCAGCAGGCTCTTGTGGCTGGCCCTTGGCGCTGTCGGTGCGGGAGCAACTACGGCCATCGTAATGATGATCGCCGGGTAACGCTCTGGAAGAAGAGTGGAGAAAAGATGTCACTGGCAATGGATATAGCTGACGCGGTTGCAGCGGAATTGAACGCCGCCGAAGCCGGTACGTTCAGCCAGGCCTTCACGGCCGAGCGGCGTGTCCTGCCGACGTTCGATCTGTCCGAGCTGGCCGAACTGAAGGTCACCGTCGTACCCAAGGCGGTCGAAATCACCGGATCGACCCGGTCGGCCGGCCAGTACGACATCGCAGTCGATATCGCCGTCCAGCGGAAGGTCAGTAAGGACCTCGACGGCGACGTAGCCGAGCTGGCCACACTCGTAGATGAGATCGCCGACTACCTGCGGCAACGGCCGCTCACCGACGCGTCGCATGCCTCGTGGGTGAAGATCGTCAACGAGCCGATTTACGCGCCAGAACACCTGTCCGAGCAGCGGCTGTTCACCAGCCTGCTGACCGTCACCTACCGGGCAATGACCTAAGGAGCGAACCCATGCAGAGACGCTGGTTGAAGAGCGTGGACGTGGCAATCGATGAGCAGACGGGCGAGTTGATGGTCCGCATCGATAGCGACATCGCGGTCAAGCGGGCCAAGATCGACTGCAGCAGTGACGCGGCGGCCGGCAACGAACTGGTGGCAGCTGTTGCCGGCAAGAGGATCTGCGTCCTGGCTGCCTGCTTCATGGCCGCAACGGCCGTCAATGCAACGTTCTATTCCGACCCGGCCGATACGGGCGCGGCCCTGACTGGCCCGATGCCGCTGGGCGATACGGGCGGCTTTGTCTGCAATCCGCCAGCCAGTTCCACAATGGCGTGGCTGGTGACAGAGGCCGGCGAATCCTTAACGCTCAAACTTGACGCCGCCAATCAGGCCAGTGGCTTCCTGGTCTACTACGAGGGTGATTGAGTGAACTACCGTCCCGTCAACACGCATACCGAGCGACGTGGCAGCCGCGTGCGGCTGTACGCTTCCCCGAAGTTTGTGCGACCAGACGGTGTTACCTGGCGGCCTATCGAGGAAGTTGTCTCGGTCCAGCGCGACAAGGCCACCGGTGCGTATCGCGTGACCTGCGGATCGGAATGGATCACATTCACGCCTCGCGCCCGACGCGGCCAATTGGCCCGGTCGGTCGTATCGAACACACACTTTGGCGACATCCTCACACCCGACAGCGGCTATGACAGCGTTGTCGAATACGACGTGGCCTACTCATCGAGGGTCAGCCATACAGCTAGCGGCTGGCAGTTCGCCGACATCACCGATGTTCCGCTCGGCTTGTTCTTGAATGATTGGCGCGGCCGCTTCGGTGATCGCGTGAGCATCCGTAGCGACCGAGCGTCAGTAGACCTTACCGGCATCGCCGGCGACGCTTTCGGCCAGATCAACCTCGACCCAGAGACCGTGGGGATCTCAGATCACGCATCCTCCGGCAACGGGCAAGACACGACCTGGCCCGCCACTCTCGCGGGCACGCCGGACCTGCACATCAGGGACGATATGATCCTAGGCGTGGGGGCTCCGGCCGCCAGCGTATTCTTCTGCCTACGGGGCGCGAGCCGATTCGACACGTCCGCATACACCCGTGTCCTTCAGGCTCAGTTGCGGTTCACTCCGGCGTTGTTCTTCCCCGGCCCGATCATGGTCCCGGCCAACATGGTCCACGTCTGTCGCCCGACGATAAGCTCCTACGAGGGCGGGCTTGGTACGGACACCGTCTATGTCGAAGTGCGGACCGGCTACCAGAGCAATCCCTGGGGCACGATGAGCGATGAGGGCGGCGAGTACGTCTACGACCTTACGGACAAGTACGAGCAGACCGCTACCTTCGATATTGGCGTGGCTCATAACGAGTACGACGTCAACGGCACCGTCCCGGCGCTCCAGGACGACTTTGTCACGCAGGCGATCAACACACGCCTCGAACTGACGCTGCCGGGCGACGGTCTGGCATTGACGGGGGCAGGCAAGTGATCGGCATGAACATCAAGAAGATGTTCTTCGACCGCAAGGCTGTCACCGGCAAGGTTGACCGAACGACGCGGAAGGTGCTCAGCCGGTTCGGCGCGTTTGTGAGGCGAGCGGCCAAGTCGTCCATCCGCAAGCGCAAGCGAGTCAGCTCACCGGGCCAGCCGCCCAGCAGCCGTTCGGGCCTGCTCAAGAAGTTCATCTTCTTCGGCTACGAGCCTACCAAACGCAACGTGGTGATCGGCCCGGCGAAACTCAACCAGAAGATCGGCGACGCTCCCCACGCTCTGGAACACGGTGGCACATCCACCGTCCTTCAGGGCCTTCGGGGCCGGCGCAAGAAGCGACGTGTAAAGATCAAGGCCAGGCCGTTCATGGGCCCAGCCTTCCAGAAAGAAAAACCCAAACTCCCCGCCATGTGGGCCAGCAGCATCAAGTAACTCACCGCCCGGCGGCAGATAGGAGACTTAACAAGATGGCAAAGTTCAGACTGGGCATGAATGCCAAGGCGTATTTTGAGAACGCAGCTACCGGCCTGCAGCAGCTTGACGAGCTGGGCGAGGTCCGGGACGTAAACATCAACCTGGAAGCAGGCGAAGCGGACATAACGACGCGAGCCAATGGCGGCTGGCGAGGAACGGCAGCGACGTTGCGCGAATGCTCGGCCGAGTTCGAGGTGGTCTACAAGGAAGACGACGTTGGCTATCAGAAGCTCCGCACGGCCTACCTGACCGGCGGTGAGGTCGAGATGGCATTCCTAACCGGCCCGCGAAGCGCAGACGGCATCGCCGCCGAGGTCGGCAGCGAGGGGCCAATGGGCGTGTGGTGCGTCACCAACTTCTCCCGCAGCGAACCGCTGGAAGAGGGCGTGGTCATCTCCGCGACGTGCAAGCTGGCGACGTTCAGCGAGTGGATCATCGACGGCCTTGAGACCCCATAGGAGCAACTCATGAAGACATTCAACGACGCAGCCAACCGCACCTGGACGATCTCGCTCAACCTGGGCACGGCCATCGCCGTCAAGGAAGCCCTCGGCGTGGACCTGCTGCAGCCTGAGGCCGGCGACCCGCCGCTACTCACGCGACTGGGCACCGACGAGGTGCTACTGGGTGAGGTGATCTGCGCGCTACTCGGCGGGCAGTTCGACGCGCACAACGTGGACGAAGCGGACGTGCGGGCCAGCTTCGACGGGGCGACGCTCATGGCCGCTCAGAAGGCGTTCTATGAGGAGCTTGTGGATTTTTTCCAGAGCCGCGGCCGGTCGGACCGCGCCAAGGCCGTTCAGACGCAGATGAGGATGATCGACGTGGGCGTGGCGACGATGGCGCAGCGGATCGACGAGATCGACGTGGACGAAGTGATCCATGGTGCGATGTCTGGCTCATCGCCGGACAGCTCCGAATCGACCCCAGACGACTGACGCTGCGGCAGCTGCTGCTGATGGCCGAAGGCCACAGTTTGGCGGCGTGGGGCCACACGGCGGCCGTGCTGGCGATGCTGGCCAACTGCCACCGTGACCCAAAGAAGACGCGAGCGTTTCGGCCGAGCGACTTCGACCCGCGCAAGGGCCGGCAAAGCGAAGAAGTGATCGAGATAGACGAGAACAATATCGGCCTGCTGAGGCAGGCATTTACTGGCCCAAAGGAGTCATGAGATGAACTGGACCGCAATGCTTGAAGTCGTATGGAGCGTCTTGAACAGCCCGGCCGTGATCGCCGCCATGGCCGCTGGTGTAGTCTGGCTGCTGAGCCGACTCTACGCCGCTCACCCCGCCTGGCAAGAGTTCGAGGGCACCATCATCGCCGCCGTCAAGTGGGCGGAAAAGGCCATCCCCGATGATGCAGCCAACACGGGCGCCGCTCGCCTTGATGCAGCCTTGAAGTACGTCCTTAAGGTCTACCAGGAAACCGAAGGCAAGCCGGCCGACGCGAAGACTGCGGCGTCCATGCAGGAGGGCATTCAGATCGTCCACGCCCAACTCGAAAGCGATGGCAACCTCAGCGCCGCCAACGTGACGCCGTGACGGGGCTGCTGGCAAGACTAGCGGCGTTTCTCGGCCGAGTGCTCGCGGCATTGATCCCGGCGATCGGCCGCGAGGTCCGACGCAATAACACCGTCAAACAGACAGGAGCTGATGATGAAACACTGGAAACGCTGGATCGTGACGTTTGGGACGCTGCTAATGCTGACCGGGTGCAGCGGCATCTTCACGCCCAAGATCGAACCGCACCCGGACGCACCGATCCTAGTGACTGATACCTTCGGCGGCTTCGTCAAGGGCGCGGTCTACGACAAGGATCGCAACGCGATGATCCCCGCCGGATGGTTCTGGCTCGGTCGCTACGACGGCTGGACGCTGCATAAGTTCAACTGGCAGGAACGCATCGACGCCGAACAGGCCGATCGCGAGGCCGAGTGACGCCCCTTGCGGTACTGCGCCCGATCGCTAACCGACGTCGGGCCGTCATCCCTGTGAATCCAACAGGAGCCACGGCTATGTCACCTACCGTTCTTCAGCGCCGAAATGACCTGATCGGCCATATCTTTCGACATCCGGAAGACCTTACATCCTTGCGTATGATCGTACCGATCTTCGTAGGGCTTCTCCGTGATGCCGTAACGATTCTTTATGCGCCGACCAAATGCTCCCATTGTGCCAGCGACGGTGTTCCAGGTCGCATCATCCTTGCCGGTGATCGCTTCGGCCAACTGGTGGACCGTAACCCACTGGTCGGGTCGTTCAGCCATTGCCCTCAGGATGTCCCGCATTGCCGGGGGGGACTCGCTGACCATCCGCTGCACTCGGGAGCTTGTCCAGTCATCCGACGCGCCAGTCGGGGAGTCCGATGGCGGCGATTGCTGCGGCGTGCCTTCCACGCCTTCCAGCTCGGCGATGAGGCCGTAGACCTTCGGCAGATGACGCTTGGGGACCAGAACAGATACAAGTTCGTTCTCTGACATCGTGAGTCTCCTTATATACAGTAAGATAGCTGTAGATATGATAGATCATATAACCCCGTATGTCCCGCAAAAAACAAAAGACTTCTCACGATGTTATGGATAGCTGTTCGGGGATGGCGTGAAGTACTGATTAGACAGTGGCTTAGATATTGCGATTGTGTCGTGAAGAACTGGTCCTGAAATGGCGTCAACAAAAGGCATCCGAGCTGGCCGCGCGTTCGTCGAGCTATTCGCCGACGACAAGAAGCTCGTGCGCGGCCTGCGTGCGGCGGAGCGCAAGCTCAAGGCTTTCGGCAACGGTGTCCGCAACATTGGCCAGAGAATGATGGCCCTCGGCGCTGCGGTGGCCGCTCCGTTGATCGCTGCGGCCAAGGCATTTGCGTCCATGGGCGATTCGCTGGCCAAGATGTCGGCGCGGACGGGCGTCTCGGTCGAGGCCCTGTCTGAGCTGAGCTTCGCCGCCGAGCAATCCGGCACGGACGTTGGCTCACTGGAGAAGTCGCTCGGCCGGATGCAGCGCAGCATCTACGACGCCGGGCGCGGGCTGTCGACGGCCACCGATGCACTGGCGGACCTTGGCCTCACGATGGCCGACCTTGCAGGCCTCAGCCCAGAAGATCAGTTCAAACTCCTGGGCGCTCGGATCGGCGGCATCGAAGACCCCACCCGCAAGGCGGCCATCGCGATGTCGCTGTTCGGCCGATCTGGTACGGCGCTGCTGCCCATGTTCAATCAAGGCGCAGCTGGCATCGAAGCGCTGCAGCAAGAGGCCCGCGCACTTGGGCTGACCATGTCCGGCGAAGATGCCCGTGCGGCAGAGGAACTCACCGACACGCTCAACCGCCTGTGGCGTGTGGTCAAGATGGGCGTGTTTAACATCGGTTCGGCGCTGGGGCCGATGCTGGGCGAAATGGTGGCCTGGATGACGCAGGTGGCCGTCACTGCCGGCGAATGGATCAAGGCCAACAAGGACCTGATCGTCACCGTCATGAAGGTAGCCGCTGCCGTTATCGCAGGTGGTGCGGCGCTGGTGCTCTTGGGAGTGGCCATAAGCGGTTTGGGCACGATGTTCGGCGTGCTGTCCACCGTGGTTACGACGACCGGGACGCTCTTGGGGATGCTAGGGGCCGTCATCGGCGCGCTGGTCTCACCAATCGGCATTGTGGTGGCCGCACTGGCCGGTCTGGGTGGGTACTTGCTGTATACCTCGGGCGCGGGCGGCAAGGCTCTGGGCTGGCTGGGTAGCAAGTTCAACGTCCTCAAGAACGATGCCCTGGCCGCGTTCGACGGCATATCCGCTGCATTGGCGGCCGGCGACATCGGCCTGGCGATGAAGGTGCTGTGGCTGACGCTCAAGATGGAGTTCACGCGCGGCGTCAACTTCCTGGAAAAGGCCTGGCTGAACTTCCGCAACTTCTTCATCCGGATCGGCTACGACGCGTGGGCTGGCTTGCTCGCCATCGCGGAGTTCGTCTGGCACGGCCTGGAGGTCGGCTGGATCGAGACGACGGCATTCTTCTCCAAGCTGTGGACGGGCTTCACGGGCTTCTTCGCCAAGACGTGGCAGCGGATCAAGTCAGGGGCGAAGAAGGCGTGGAACTGGATCAAGAGCCTGTTCGACGACTCAATCGACCTGGGGGCAGAGAATCGCATGGTGGAGGAGCAGAAGCAGGCTGCCATCTCCCAGATCGACGATGAGCAGCAACGCAAGATCGCCGAGCGGGAGTCGAAGCGACAGGCCGACCGCCAGCGCGCAGCCGTCGTCCACGATGCAACGCTCGCCCAGATCGGTCAGGACAATCTGGACCGCAATGCGGCCCTTGACGCCGAGTACGCCGATCGCATGTCGGACAACGAAAGCGATCTGGCTAGCGCCCGCCAGGAGTGGCAGGACGCCATCGACACCGCCCGCGCCAAGCGGGACGCCAAGCAGGCCACCGACGCTGACGACGGCCCAGGCCAGCTGGACGGCCCAGAGGAGATTGTCGCCCGCGCCACCGAGGCCTTGTCCGGCATGGGCGATCAGATAGCCGAGCAGGCGGCCAAGATCGGCGCGACAGGGACATTCAACGCCGCCAACGTCCAAGGCCTGCAGGCCGGCGGCGCTGCCGATCGCACCGCCCAGGCCACCGAAGAGACTGCCAAGAACACCAAGAGACTCCTCCAGGAAGCCCAGAGCGGCGGGCTTACGTTCGCGTAGCGGGAGGCAAGATGCCTACTGATTCTTTGTCATCACCGACTCCCAGACGATCATCTTCCCCTCTTCTAGCCTTGACAGGTACAGAGCCTTCGCCCTCTTTTGCCCGTCGTAGACGTGACCTTGCATCGACCCCAGGAAACCGACCCTACGGTCTCTGGCACGAAAAGTGACTCTAAAGAGATTTCCATGCAAACGTCCTCGGAACTTGTTCCCAGGTCCAATTGCCTCACTGGCGCCGCTTACACCGAATTCGGTCCATCCCCATATGAAAACACCGATTTGCCGAACGATAATAGTTTCGGTGGTAGCGTGGGCCCCTCCAGCATGCCCAAATACCACGTTGGATGACGTCCATCGGCCACGAATCGTGGGTACTCCGGGGGTCAGTAGCCCTACGGCAAGCGGAATTATGAAATCCCTGACAAGAAATACGGAAGCCGCGCCGACAATAGCGGCCAAGGCCCACTGAACAGGATTGGTCATGTATGCGTCTCCATAGCGACATGTCCTAGATCATAAGAATAGTAATTGTTAAGTCTCTTGATGTCAAGAAAGTACGAATGCCAGTTACCTGCACCGAAAACCCGGACTCCAGGCGGCTGACAGACGGCCAGTCGGCGGAACTCATCTACACCGTGCGAGGCACGGACGATGAGGCTGCCGCGCTGTCGTCGCTGAACAGCGCCGCACCTGCGATATTCAACGGCCTGGTCCGCCAGCCCGTCACAGTTGAGCCGGTCCATGTGGACTCGACCAACGCCGACAAATGCATCTGGACCGGCACGGCCAACTACTCGCCCTGGCAACCGGCCGACCCGCCGCAGACGGGCGATTCATCCTTCAACTTCGACACCGGCGGCGGCAGTCAGCACGTAACCCAGAGCCTGTCGACAATCAGTAAGCACGCCGCCAGCGGGACACCACCGGACTTCAAAGGCGCGGTCGGCGTAACCCACGACAACGTCGAGGGCGTCGATATCACCGTGCCGGTCTACAACTTCTCCGAGACGCACTACCTGGCCGACGCGGTCGTCACCGGCGCGTACAAGGGAACGCTGTTCAGTCTGACCGGCAAGGTCAACGACGGCTCGTTCAAGGGCTTTGCCGCCGGGGAGGTGCTGTTCCTGGGCGCATCGGGCTCGAAACGCGGCGAAGATGACTGGGAGATCACCTTCCGCTTCGCCGCCAGCCCCAACCGCACCGGCATCACCATCGGCGACATGACCGGCATCGCCAAGAAGGGCTGGGAGTACCTCTGGGTCCGCTACGAGGACGCCGAGGACACCGCCGCCAAGGCTCTGGTTAAGAAACCCACCGCCGCCTACGTCGAAAAGGTCTACGATGAAGGCAATCTTTCGGCGCTGGGGATATAGCGATGGGCGACCACCTCAAGAAGGTCCAGTCCGGTTCGCCGCTGGTCATCCCGGCCCCAGCCTACAACGCCTTCATCGACACGGCCGTGGCCCACCAAGCCAGGCAGAACGGCCTCACCCAGACGGCTACACCCACGTCCCAGCAGAGCGGCATCATCCTCGTCCGCAACGACAGCGGGGATGTTGACCGCTTCGGCGTGCTGGGCATGGGCGATCCTATCATCCTGCCAGCCGACAACGAGCAGGTCTTCAAGAATCGCGCCGCCTTCGCTGGTGTGACACCCGACGCCGATGACCACTGGAATCGCTACGTAATCACGCAGGAGCCCATCGCAGCCGGCAAGATCGGCCGAGCCATGGCGGCTGGGATCACGGCCGTCAAGCTCGACGTTCTGACGGCCAACATCACAACCGCAACGCTCGTCAACGGTGAGAAGACCAAGCTCGCAACCGGGCCAGGGGGATCACAAATCCTCTGGCGCGATGAGCCGCCAGGTGGCTACGGCAACGAGGCATGGGCCAAGGTGCTGATCGGGTGCCCGCCGGGGACATTCTTCGGCCGCGTGGCCAAGCCCGAAAACCGCACGATGGACGACTGCTCGTGGATTCGCCCAGCCACAGCCGACAATCCACCGTACGTCTACGTCAAGCACATCGCGCCGGGCGACACGACCACGACCGGCCTGGTCGTCACTGCGGCCACGGTGGCGAACTTCCTGAAGGTCTACCTGCCGGCCGGGACGTTCCGCAACCCATCCGGCTACACGCTCTGCCCGCCGCCGGAAGAGCCCAACGTCCGTCAGGACGACGTTATATCATTCGTGCGGGACGGGACGGACTACTACGGCGTGGACTACCCGATGGACCGGCCGCTGGGCGATGAGAAGCTCATCTTCAACTCCACGCTCTCGCCCGGCCTGCCGCGCGGCTGGTACTACATGGAAAACGACACGTCCGTCCGCATGCCCAACACCGCCCTGGCTACGCTCGGCGCGGAGATAACCAACGACGACATCCGCCAGACGCTCATGGTCGTCAACGACGAGAATCCCGACGATTGGGAGCTGCCGTTCAATAACCCCCAAGGTGCCGTCGAGGTGGCATTGCCGTACCGTATCGAGGGGATGCCGAGCAGCGCAGAAGGCGCGATGGGCAGCTACCACCGCCTCGCGCAGAGGGTCAACTGATGGGAATCGGAATAGCCGCAATCGTGGTGCGAGGCCAGTCCGACAGCGTGTGGACATACACGCGGGACGGAACGACCTCGCACGAGTCGATCATCAACAAGCACAGCCTGCGCGACACGGACACATCCCAGATCGCCCGCGTCTATCTGGCCAGCCCAGCCCCGCGCGACTACTTCCGGCCAGAGAAGTACCAGCTACTAATGCGAAGCGCCGCCTACCTCCGGCGATACGGCATCAGCCGCGTCCAAGCCGGCTACGAGAACGAATGGCCCACATGGTTCGACGATGAGAAGCGAGAACGCGTGCGGGCGGAACTTTTCCGCAAGCTGGAAACCGCACTGGCCGCCAGACCAATAGTCGTCAACTCATTCCTCGACCTGCGTGGCAGCGACATGACCACACTGCCGCAACTCTACGTCCGCGACTCAATGAACATCGAACACTCCCAGATCGCCGAGCTCGCACCAGGCACACGCATCGTTGGATCGCTCTATGCCGCCGGCTCCAAGCTAACGCGTCTGCCGGAAGACCTAACAGTAGGCTGCAACCCCGACGACCCGACCAACGGCTCACTCATGATCGAAGGACTGCCCATCACAAAGCTCCCCGCATCCATAACCGTAGGCGGCCACATCCGCGCCGCCAGCTCGCACCTCACCTGGGACGGTATCCCCGAAGAGCTTTGGCCGAAGGTCCGCGGGCTGGGCGCGCTGCCGGAGTGATCGAAGATCATGCGACGGACCGCCTCTGACTCATCTCTCCTGCGTGGCAACATGTAAAAGCGATAGCGTCCGCGGCCTATTCGTGCTACTTTTTCTGAATGAGCAAACTGCTGAAGACTCCACCCAGATCGCCAGAAGATCTGACCTCTGGCAAAGAAATCGCGCGACGGTTGACCAGTCTGATTGGCACCCGATTCCGGCTAGCTCCGGGCAACAACAAGGCCCGCACCGATGGGTCGGACCTCCGCAAGCGCGTCGAATGCGTGTTGGAAGGATCAGACCTGCCGCCTGCCGCCGACGAAGGCAGCTATACGATCCTGCCACCGAAGGCAAAGGGCGTCACGCGAATTCGGCGAGAATGGATTGACACCTTCATCGTCACCAGCGGCACGTCCTACAACCTGCAGGTATGGAACCGCAACCCCGCCGAGCCCATGCCCCAAATCGAGTACTCGGATGGCACAACATTGCGTGCCAACGACATACGCATCACTCTGATCAGGATCGATCCGGACAAGGAGATTATCAGGTGTATCGTGGTTGCCACGCCAAAATACATCGTCGACCACTTCGGCAAGTTCGGAAAGCAGACCGTCAAGGAGCAGTTGATTATCCCGAACTCGCGTCGCGTGGAGATACTGGCCAAGAATCCACCACTGCTGTTCTATCCCGACGAGGCCAGCGCTCCCATCGCCCGGTCCCGACGTGTGGACCTCAGCGGCTGCAGCATCAGAGATGAACCTGACCCAGCGAAAGTGTTGCCATTGGATTCAATAAGGCAATTCGTTGCCGATCACCTCATCGGTCGCGAGATCGAGGCTGCTGCCACGAAGAATCGTGGCCAAGAACTTGAGGCCATCGTGGCGGAAAGTCTCGGCTACACGGCCAGCACGGACGAGTTGCTTGTTGGTGGCTACCCGGACCTGCGTCATCAGGCTTTGGAGGTAAAGATTCAAGATGCCCCGACTGTCGATTTGGGGAGATACTCGCCGCAGTTCGAAGAGGACGTCCCCGGATGTCCGGGATTCTCGACACGGCAAATCCGTTATCTCATCGCCCTGACCGATGCGTCGAACAACCGATGTGTGGGAGCGATCCTGTGTCCAGGGAGCAGCTTAGGCAAGCATTTCGTCTATGTCGGCGACAGGAGCTTTAAATGTCAACGTTCTATACCGATGGCGTTTTTTGACAAGTTTGACGGCCAATCGGTGTTCAATCCTGCCTACACGTAAGTTGAGGCACCAGGACGCCGAACGCAGAGGCGACGACTTCATCGAGTTCTGATTGGAGATACTCAGTCTGACCTTCGGCCGAGGCGACAAGTTTGGCAACAAGCCGAACTATCTCACAGGCTTCAGCACAGTTCCGATCTGGAAGTGGGTATTTCTGGACATACTGCGTGAGATACCTTCGGCGATGAGCGTATAGCTTGTTCTGAAAGCTCAACTCATGGTAGCGCGCCATCGTCGATGAATTCGCCACCCCTGTAATCAACATCAATAACTCTTCATCGTGGGGATCATTGGCCGTGATCCAATAGCAATTCCCATCTACAACACTGCCATCTTGATTCAGGAAAAACCTGGCTTCAGGGCTGATGTCCGGGAATACGATCTTGGGCAGCGCCCACGCTGATGGGTCTTGAGGGACCCAAATCTCATACCACTGCCGACCCGCTTCAATGACGTACTTGCGTGACTCCAGTCTTTCGCGATGGCTCAATAGGTAACGCCATGCCTTTGAATCCTTAGGGAAAGCGAGGACCTTTCGCTTTCCAGCAACTACCTCGTGGGTATAGAGCACCCTAAGGCTGTTGCCATTTGCATCCTTCGCCACCCATCGTGCGGCATTCCGTTGGGACAGCAACGGCCTCAGATACTTGGATTCTGGACGCAGATCATCCGGTATCGAATCCCAATCGGCCCGAATGAACACTTTATCCGCAGTGGTCTTTATGCCCACTCGCACCTTCGTGACATCTTGAACGCGGCACGCGGCATGATCATCGACGAGGCGGACCCAGTCACCTTCCTCGGGAGTGTGCATGGCCCAAGGGCGTGACGAGTCGCTAGAGGCAGTCAGAAGTCCAGTGGCAACCTCGAAGGTTGTGCCATTGACGCGATAACGACCGTCACGAGCGTCGCGCAACGCGGACGGGATTGATTCTACAGTTGCGGCAGCTGCATCCGTCTCCTGAAGGGAGTACACCCTCACAAAGTCGAAGACCACCGATTCGGATGCATCGCGAGGCTTCTCACGTCGCGTGCCAAAGATCAGCGCCGGTAGCACTGCAGCCGCGAACAACTTAGTATCGCCAAGATCAACAATCTCAAGAAGATCTAGCTGGCTACGCAGAAAGCGGCGTGTTGCGGCTCCGCTCTTCGTAGTCAGAAAACGGTTCGAAGTAATGACCCCCAAAACCCCACCAGGACGTAGCGCGTCTACCATTGCTACCAAGAATGCCTGATATAAATCGACGCGACCTTCCAAGCCGAACTTGGCGGCGAGCAATTGGGCTCGCCGCGCCCCAAGTACTTGCGTTCGGACATAGGGCGGGTTGGCGATAACTACATCGGCTGGCTCAAGCTGCTTCGCGGCCGAGAACATGGTGCCATCATCGACGTAGTTGAGGAAGTCACCCAGGATCAAGTCAGTGGCGCATGGGCCAGCTTGCCTCAATCGCGTCATGAGTGTGTCGTGGGCATCACGGTCGCTTTCAATCCCCACCATCGTGCAGCGGGCAAGCATGTCGGAGGGAAGGGCCTCTACCATAGCCGCTAGAAGGTTCCCGTCGCCACAAGCCGGGTCCAGAATTCGGAGCTCCCCTGGTAAGCGCGCCGCGTGCCTGGCCAAGCGCTCTGCCACAAGGTCGGCAAGTGCCTTAGGCGTGAAATGGGCACCAGTTTGTTTTATTCTGTCAGCTGCCATCGCGAATTATGGTTATCCTAACATCTTACGAACGCACCGTCGAGGGCATTTTTTAGCATGTGACCTGCTTGCCGGCCGGGGGTCAAGTGGAAACGCTCGCCACATATCGAGATATTGCTGAATTGGCGTTCAAGAAGGTCCGTGTCAGCGGCTGGCGAGCGCGTCGGCCTCCGTCATGAATTGGCAGCTTTGCCATCTATTCTGTGTCCTTTTTGGCCTCGCCGGAATCACGCAAGAGATGTGGAAAGAGCATTTCATTGAGTTCCTGAACTGCCGTCTGCTGTCGCTGCCAGTACTTCGCCGTTGTCTGCATAGCTCTGTCGCCTACCGCCGGGTCGGGGTGTGTAATCAAAGAATTGCCGCCTGCCAACACTTCTCTGTCCGCCGGGTCAATGTCGACAAAGGTCGCGATTTGATGGGCACATCCAAACGTCAACTCTAGCTCTTCCTTCGCGTCCCCGGCTGGATCACGTTTGGTGAGATGTTCGAGCTCGTCCATGTAGTAGCGGAATGCCGCATACAGCACTGCTTTGGGCCAAGTTAGCACACTTTCGTCGCGGAAAATGCCATACCGGCCCTTGTCTTCCGCCACGGTGTCAGCAAAGTCATAGACGATGCCTTTGGCCATTACATCCATGGGCAATTTCATGGTGTCTCCAACACATGCATCAAAGTACGTGTCCTCAGAGCTCTCCTCGCCGGCGGCCACGGGCATTGGTAAAGTCGCTCTCGTCGACCGAATCCATAGGGCCCACCAACAAGTCGCGTGCCTTACGAGCTAACCACGATGATCATTCCGCAACGAACAAGTTGAACAGGAAGACGTGCATCGTGATCTCCCGGCCATCGTCGTCAGTGGACCTAAAACGCACGCGCCACTCGTACGGGTGTTTGGCATCGAGCTTCGCTACATACTTCTCGTGCGCCGCAAGGGCTTCGGGCACCTTAGCCTGGATGGCAGAGAACCCCGCCACTGTCTTATTGAACAACACAAGGGCGGTCTTGCAGTCACGCCAAGTTAGGTATCTCAGAAGTTGATCAATGGCCTCGGCCAGTTCAGCGGGCCCGCGCCAGACCTTGCACTCTCCGACAAAGGCAGCTCTATTGTCCTGTTCAATCCGAATGTCAGTCTTGCCCACTCGGCGGAACGTTTCACCTGTCGCGTCTCCTTCGTAGTGGCCGTTCAAATGGGCAATGATAATATCTCGCAGCCCTTCTTCATCATGCACCGCGAACGTGGAAGGTGTCGTCTCGAAGGACCGGCCCTCGTGGCGGATCACACCCAGGATATGCTCGTAGTCACCCGTACTAATCCCCGGTTCGGGTGGGCTGCTTGGGGTCGCGGGAAGTGGTTTAACCAGTTTTCGTTTGACAGGAATGTGCGAAACGTCTGGCGTTCCGGGCCGCTTCTTCAAAGGGATGCCGAGAAAGTCTGCTACGGCTGTATGGTTCTTCAATCGTAATCGTCTCCTGCTGATGGCCTCCTGGACGCGCGGGGGGAATGCCTCATTCGCGGCGTCAATCTGCTCTCTCTGTGTCTCCAGATAAGAACGCACCCCCTGTAATGTGCGCGCCAAGTCAGCCTTATAGCTCTCTGGTTCCGCACTGCTGGGCTGCTGCATCACAATGTCCAGGTGGCCAATCCCGTTCTGATCTGCCGGGATGATATGTCCGCGCAGGCCAATCACTTGGTAGCTGCTTGGCCTTAGCTTCCACAGCATTGGATCGCCAGTAAAGGGTATCGAAACCGTAACCTTTAGGCCTGGGACCAGCTGTCGCTCACGCTGTTCGTACGATAAGCCACCCGTGAAGTCGATCTTGGTCTCTTGCTGGTCCATCACCATCGAATCTTCATGTAATTCGATGGGTTGGATTTCGGCCTCCGAGACGATGTGTGCTACGATCTCCTCATCGCTTGCGCCCCGGAATTGGGCTTCGGGGATAGAGTCTACCTGCAGAATGCTTTTCGCGAAGTGATCATCGAGCGTGCCTGACAGCTCGTATTTCTGGAAGAGCACGTCTTCTGATCCATTCATGGCTGCCTTCCTTTTTGCCGGGCCGGCCGATCGGGCATACGATGCTCGGCCAGTCTCACCTCGCGCGGTCCGCTGCGGCGGACACAACTCATCTATAGCCATACCGCACGACGTCCTTAATCTCTCCCATGCTCGTATCCCATTGATCAGGCAGAGAAAGGCCAGCCTTCTGTACCGGCCACTCTTCGCCCAACTCATCATGCTCCGCGATGAACTCCTTCAAGTTCTCGGGATTCGGATATTCCACCATGAAGCGGCCTGGGAATCTCCTACCGCGTTGCATCTCCCATAGACACATCAATATCTCACACCGAGCAAAAAGGCGTTCATATTCCTGTTCGGACGGCACGAACTCACGCACGACGCCGTGCAAGATACTGAAGAGCCGTTCACAGCGGGGAAATTCGAACTGCGTCTTGTGGCATACGAGGAATACGGTTCGCCGCGGCTCGAATGCCAGCATCTCAAGCAGGCCCGCAGATGCCCCACGGTCCGTCCGCACTGCGGGCATGCTAAATAGCGCCGCGACCGTCTCTAACTCACCTGCCGCCAGGGCCGCAATAGTACCCGCATAGAGGCACAGCGCTGCGGGATATAGCGTCAGCGTCTCCAAGGGACCGGAGTTTCGCCAGGGCTGCAAGAGCCCTATGAGGCGTTCAAAGGCCTTGGTCCATGTGGGCCAGTGGCCTGCACTCCCCCAGTAGCATCCCGTGGCAATGATGGAACCGGCCCCTTCCGTGAGCGACTCTAACTGTTCGATTCGCAAGCGAATGCCCGTATGGTCATCCGCCTTAAGGACTGGGTACTTGTCAGAAGAAAGCGCCGTGACGATCTTCGCCACCTCTGCCATGACCAGGTCATCAAGGTCTATGAGGTGCTTCTCTTCCATTAGAAACTTCTTCGTTTGCGCTGTCAGCAACTTAACCGACATGGGATGCGCGCGATCCACCTTCGATAGAGTGTCGAGCTTGCCTGCCAATTGCGTGAAGAACTCATCGGCCCCGTCGATAGGAATGGCCTGGGCCGCGCGATGTTGAATCAGAGGGGTCGCCTCATCCGCGACGTCGCCGATGGTAGTCCAGTAGGTGCTGAACCGCCTATTGGGGCAACGTAGAATGGCGTCCCCAAGCGCCGTGTCCCATTCTCCCGACCAGCCACAAACGATCAGGCCGCACTCATCGAGAATGCGATCCAGCAGCTTGTCTATCTCTGGAGCGTAAGACCCGAGTTCGTCAGTGGTGTTCTTGATCTGCGGATCGAGATAATCACCGTTTACCTTGATAATCATACAAGGCGAGTGAAGCAGCGGCGTGGCCCCTGCCGCCGCTTCGGGACTGGCAATAACCACGGGCTCAAGATCTATTTCCCCGAGGGCCCGCTCCATGAGACGATCGAAGTTCGTGGTAAGAATGAACCGGATATGCTTGGCCTTCACCAAGTTAGCAATAGCCCGGTGCGCCTTCGTGGGGACCTTTAAGTCCTTATCCTCGTCCGCCTCAGATGGCTCAAAGTAGTCGGATACGACACCCCGCCGCACGGCCGGCGTCGTCGCCACCTCCGCCAGCACTCCGCCGTAGGTCGGGGGCTGCCCGTACTTGTCCGTGTACCATTGCTCAGGTCCGGATAGGCAATCCTCGCCCTCAATAGCCGCCAGCTTCTCGATTAGGTCAATCGTGATTTCCCAGCCAGTGGGAATCCCAGACATGCGAGAGACCCCGGAGCCCAGCAGCAAGGCGAAGATGCCCGGATTAGAGTGCATTGACATCGTAAGTGACAGAAGCGGGTCAATCATGATAGGACCTATGCCTTCTTTCGCTGCCGCAGCATCGCCAAGCCGCCTAATGAAAGCAATGCCAAACTGCACGGCTCGGGGACTTCGGAGGCGACACGGAGCCCGACATTGTCGTGCTCGACGTAGGGGGCGTTGCCGAAGTACCGGTGGGAGGACGCAAGGCCGGAGTTGCCGCCGAACGACCCGCCACGCAGACCGCGAACGGAATCAGTTCCGTAGCTCGTATCGCTCTCGGGGCTCTCCATCCACTCAAAGATGTTGCCCATCATATCGAATGTGCCGTTGAGTTCCTCAGTGCCGCTGCCGACGTCCCAGGGCTGCCCTACTGCCATGTTATAGTTAGAATCACCCGCCGTCGGCACAATATCGCCAATGGTCGCGTAAGTCTGCAGACTGGCCCCGTTCCAGTAGGCGGCCTTGACCCACTCGTCCTCGGTCGGAAGGAAGTAAAACGCATCCTTGTGGCGATACAGATTCCTGCCACCATCGGCTTCACCCGCATCCCACCTATTAAATGTCAACGTGTCGGGATCGCCGGGCGTGGTCTCAGTGAACTTGTAGGCGGCGTGATGGCCAGTGCTCGTGTTCAGCCAGTTAACAAACTGAGCAGCTTCATACCAGCTTACCTGGTTGGGCGGCACGTTCGTGCCGGTGTAGTCGGGGTCCTGGTCATATGCATTCGTGGGATTGCCCGTCACACGGACGCCCAGAGAAGCTGCGAACTTGTCCCACTGATCGTTAGTGATCTCATAAGTGCCCATGCGGTAGTTGTAGCCGGGATCGGTGTAATCATTGAGCCCCGAATCCGCAGTGAAAGTCGTGATGGGATCACCGGAAGTGTTCGCGTTGCGCGTAACGCCCGGATTCGCCGAGATCGTCACGAAGTCGATCTCGAACTCATTCAATCCCATGCCGAACACGTCCGCCGAGGCGATAGAGGCCAAACAGAGAACGGCGATTCCAATGATAATGTGAGCCTTCATCTTGCTTCTCCTCTCGAAGAATGGTGTTCTATTTCTTTCGCCGTAGCATCGCCAAGCCGCCCAGGGCCAGCAGGGAAAGCGTGGCTGGTTCGGGGATGGCAGCGCCGTAGATGTCTGGCCCAGCCCATTGCTCCCAGACAACTATCCCCCCGCTGATGGCGGGCTCGCCATCGGTGAACGGGCCAGCGGAAACAAGCATTTCTGTGCCCGTGGCAATATCATAGGCGTAGATGTCCCAACTTCCTGATCGCTTGTCCATCCATGCAACCAGGTTGCCGCTAATGACTGGCATTCGCTGCGCGCCATCTGCGCCGCAGATCAAGAACTCCGTCCCGCTGGCCAAGTCGTACCCATAAATGTCTGCTTCGAGGACGCCATTGCGCTGATCTTCCCAGACAATGACATCGCCATCTATATCGAGAGGCTGGACATCAATAGCAGGAGGAGTGTGCACGAAGGATTCCACGCCGGTAGTTAGGTCATAGCTGTATATTGACCAGCCCGCCGCTTCACGACTATCCCACCAGACAACGGTGTCGCCACTAATAACCGGGTTGCGCTGGTCAGTGGCTTCGGTACAAATCTCGAACTCCGTTTCGGTCAGCATGTCAAAGCCGAATACATCCCTGTTGTGGCTGGGAAACGAATTGCGGCTATCCTGCCATACAACGATGCTGCCGCTCACGGCGGGGGCGCTTGCATCAGTGTCAAGATCAGCGACTACTGTTTCCGCGCCGGTAGCGAGATTATGAGCGTAGATGTCACTACCACCGGCGTCACGCCGGTCCTCCCAGACGACATAGTCCCCGTCGATTGCCAGTTCCGACCACTGATCGCCAGAGGCCGTGGAAACAGGGAACTCCAGGCCTGTTGTCAAATCCTTGCCGTAGATGTCCCAGTTGCCGTTGCGGTCATCGAACCATACAACGGTGTCGCCGCTCACGGCGGGATGGGCCGCCATCGCGCCCCCCGTAGCAATTGGGAACGGGCTGACAACACCCATAGCGGCCCGAGTAAAGACGAGCAATAACACCAGACAGATGGGGCTCTTGAGACGCATGGTTTCACTCCTGCAGAAAGTTGTGTTACTGCGGCCTTCGCTTTCTCAACGCAGCTAAGACACCGAGTGCCAGCAGGCTCATCGTGGCGGGCTCAGGGACGGTGTAAATGTCCACGACACTACTGTAGGCGGGCCAATCGTATCCGCCAGCGAAGATCGCTTGGTTGCCAACTGTCGTCGCAGCCAACCACCAGCGAGGCATCGAAAGCGTCATCGCGGACCAAGAGTCTGCAGCCGCATCATAGACGTCAACAACGCCGCTCGGCACTGGACCGCCGTCATGAATCTCCCCGCCGGCAAAAAGCGCCATGCCTTCGACGCTAGTTGCGGAGAGATAATATCGCGCCTGTGATAGTGCGGCAGTGGCCCATTGGCCGCTGTCATCATCATAGATATCCACAGCATCCTTCAGCCCCGCGCCGCTGCCTCCGGCGAACATCGCCTTGTTGTCTGCTGTCGTTGCGACCAAGAACGCCCGAGGGTCGGAAAGTGTAGCCGTCGACCATTGGCCTGTATTGTCATCATAAATGTCCACTGTAGCGCTACTACTTGCCGAGTTCTGGCCGCCGCCAAAGATGGCCTTGGCCCCCACCGAAGTTGCAGCAAGCAAGTATCGTGCCTCTGAGAGCGCAGCTGTTGACCACAGACCGGTCGCGTCGTCGTAGATGTCCACGACATTGCTGTACCCGCTGCTAGAGATCCCCCCGGCGAAGATCACCTTGCTTCCCACGCTTGTTGCGGAGAGCAGGCTTCTTGCTTGCGAGAGAATGGCGGTCGACCACAGACCGGTCGCGTCGTCGTAGATGTCCACGACATTGCTGTACCCGCTAACCTGGCCTCCGGCGAAGAACGCTTTGGTCCCGACGCTAGTTGCAGAAAGGGAGTACCGCGCCTGTGATAGTGTGGCCGTGGACCATTGGCCTGTGCTCTGATCGTAGATGTCCACGACATTGCTTATTCCGCCGCTGTAACCACCACCGGCGAAGAGAGCCTTTGTTCCCACGCTGGTCGCGGCGAGATTGCCTCTTGCCTGAGAAAGTGCAGCGGTGGTGTGGATGAGTTCAGAAGCGTATGCCGGTGCAATGAACAAGCACACCGTCATTGCGATCCAGTAAAGTCTTGGTCTATTCTGCATTGTTCATCTCCTCTTCCTCAGCATCGCCAGCCCACTCAGGGCCAGCAGGCTCAGTGTGGCCGGTTCGGGGATAACCACAATCCATGAGTCGTCGTGGTCGCTCATTCCGACGATTGTCATGCCATCGTTGGATATCCCGGTGGCATTCGTCAGCACATAGCCCTGCAGGTCCAGATTGTAGTCGGTGGCCAGGTAGTCGGTTAGGTCACGTATTCCCGTCTGAGCAGTCCAGATGAAGGCGCGGCCGCCACTCTCGCCAACTATCACAGACCCGTCTTCCGATACGGCGTGCGCGTAACTGTCGTCTTGCTCGTCGAGAACGCCGATCCCGACCATGCCAGTCGCCTCTGTCCAACGGAATGGCACGTTTTGGCCACTGCCATCCCATGCGAATCCCACCACCACTTCGCCATCGGCAGAGACATCGAAGGCAACAGAGACGTCCCGGGGCCACGGTGGATTTGGCGCGCCGGGCAGCGCACCCAGCGAGACCATGCCAGTGGCTGCGGTCCAACGAAATGCCTCATCGCCGTTGGCGGCGCTAGATCGGCCGATTATCGTATTGCCGTCGTCTGAGACGCCCTCAGCCAGGCTATCAAAGTTCCCGCCCGACAAATCGCCAATCCCGACCATACCCGTCGCCTCTGTCCAATGGAAGGCTGTCCGCCCCGCCGGCGAAGTCGTGTTCCCCACAATGACCGTGCCATCGGCCGAAAGGTCCGTAGCACAGCTCAAATCATAAGTCGGGTCCCCGCCGATGATGTAACCTAGGCCGATCATGCCCGTCCCCGCCGTCCATCGCCAGGCCTCCCAGTTGTAGGCGCTCGGGCCGCGACTGTCATAGCCGACCACCACAGAGCCGTCAGCGCTGACGCCCAGGGATATTGGCCGATGCTCGCGCCCTGACAGTTCTCCGAGGAATTCCATGCCGCTATCGCGTGTCCACCGAAACGCCTCGCTCTGGCCCTGTGTGTGTGCTTTCCCGACCACGGTGGACCCGTCAGCCGACAGTCCATAGGGCCGGTTCACATACGGTAGGCCGAAGGTCGCGAACTCGGCAGCTCCGGCCATCGACGATGCCCAGCAGACCATAGCCACGAAGAATAGCTTCCCGTGTGATTGCATGGTAATCCTCTCCTTCTAGGCTCTCCTGGCTCCTGGACTGAAGTGAAAATGCCCGAACGGCTGTGAGCCAAAGCGACTCTATGATACCACTCTGGAGAAATCATTCAAGTCGGGGGATCACCTGAATGGCGCGGATTCATACGGGGCTGTATTCGCCGCCCGCGCTGCAACTGTGCTGCGTGGCGGCATGGAGACGAGGAGGGCAAGCGACGGGACCAGCGACAGAATCACAATGTCCGGCACTACACCACTGCACGACCCCACGACCAGTTGCCCTTCGATGATAGATATCATACCATGTGCGTTCGCGGATACTTGTACCAGGTGGACACTGATGCTCAGTGACCAGTGAGTTGCTTGAGCGATTTGGCAAGCTCTGTGTGGTCAACAGCTTGTCTTCATCTTGCGGAGACAGCGTCATGAGCAGGTCCTCTATCGGTGGGTCGGGAGCCCAGGCAGGCATCACCTTTGAAAATAGGGTTGCGGCGTGGGCTGCGACAAAGGTGCTTGCAGAAGCCAGCGGATCACCCCTTTGGGGCGGCCACCAAGATGACAATTGGGAGTCGATCTGCTGCCAGACTGGCCATCACGTTGACGACCTGCTAATCAACACATCACGATGTGGTCGCATCTTCATTCAGATCAAGCTCAAGCTGACTCGAGCCGGTGGCAAGGCCTCGCCGCTGTCTTCTTCGCTGGATCAAGCTGTTCGCCAGACCTTGGAGCTTGATAGATTGCCGCAGCCGACAGGGGACGCTCGCGAAGATCGTATCGTCCTCATTGGAGGCAAGGGTAGTACGCAACGGGTCGCACGAGAACTGCCGCGGATGCTGGCGAAGGCCAGGTCACAAGAGGCCATCTCACTTTCGAACGTCGCCGGCAACAGATCAGAAACGGCCCTGCTCGATGTGGTCGTTGATAACATTCGATCATCTTGGCGTCGGGCGACAGACGATGAGCCTGGGGACGAAGACGTTCTTCGCGTTCTTTCCCGACTCTATCTGCATGTCCTCGACCTAGATCATGATGGCGCAGACCGACAAACTGTGGACACTCTCTTGCGGACGGCTATTCTTCGTGAGCCTGACCAGGCCGCCGAGGCCTGGAGCGTTCTGGTTGAGTATTGCGGTCAACTGGCGATTGATCGTACAGAAGCGAATCGGCTGTCTCTTCAACGGGCCCTGCTGCAAAAGGGAATACAGCTCAGATCACCACGTAGTTATGAGAACGACATCCAATCCCTGCGCCGTCACTCGGAGTACACGCTGGATCTTCTTTCTCACTTGGCAGAACTAAGTGTGCCCAACGATCCACCGGTGAAGATTGAACGGGAATGCCTTGAGCAACTCTACGAGGCCGGCCAAGAGCAGCACCTATTGGTCATCGGTGAGCCCGGCACAGGGAAGTCCGGGGTCTTGCACGCCTTGGCCAGCCGCGCCCGCAACGACCAACGCGATCTGCTGTTCATGTCAGCCGATCGGATCGGTTCCCTGCTGGACATCCCATTGGATCGCCTGGCGGACGTTCTGGCCAACTGGTTTGGCGATGGGCCTGGACTGCTTATCATTGACGCTCTCGACGCAGCTAGATCAGAAGCCAACGCGAGAGAACTGCGAGACCTTATCAGGCTCGTTATACAAGGGCAATCTCGTTGGCGCATTGTCGCCGCGATACGCCAGTTCGATCTCCGCTACAGTGACGAGTTGAAGGAGCTCTTTGTCGGCCAAGCAATAGACCAAGCGTCGCCCCCCGCCGAGTTCGATAGAGTAAATCATCTATTTGTCCAAAGACTGTCGGACGGCGAACTTGACCAGGTGCGACATCAATCGACGGCTCTGGCCGCTGTTGTTGATAACGCTTCACAGGAGCTTAGGCTCCTGCTTCACAGCCCGTTCAATCTGCGGCTCATCACGAGTCTCATGGCCACGGAAGTGGACGAAGCGGACCTGACGTCAATTCGGACCCAGAGCGATCTCCTTGAAAGGTACTGGCAACGCCGCGTACGTGATTGCCGGGGACAAGAATTGCTCAGGTCGATATGCGAGGCCATGGTCCGCGAGAGAGAGCTGCGAGTTGACCTCACCGAGATCGACCTTTCCGCCAATGCAGATCAGCTACAGACGTTACTGAGTAATCACGTCCTGCAAGAGTGGCAACGCTCTCCTGAGTCTCGGCCGAACGACCAGGTGCTGACCTTCTCACATCACATGCTCTTTGATTATGCGGTCGCTCGGTTGCTTCTTGGCAGGCCGGAGCAGTCCGTTGAGCGGCTTGCCGCTGAGCCGGATCTTGTACTTGCCATCCAACCGAGCGTCATGTGGCACTTCCGTCGACTATGGACCGAAGACCCAAGGCATGCAGCCTTCTGGTCACAGGTGCTCGGCATGTGTGAAGCAGATGGCGTCACGGCTGCAGGAGAAGTTATCGGGCCAGCGGTGGCCGTGGAGATGGGGAACACCGTCGATGATTTCGAAGTCCTGACCGAACTTCTGGTATCAACAGGGAGCACGCCGCCAGCTGCAGTCCAAGTGTACCGGTATCTGGTCGGGGCGCTCCACGCCATCGAGCCCAAGACGCCTCTTGTTGGAGAAACAGCTGGGCCGTGGTGTGCGTTGACCGCACGTGCCACACGGCAACTGAATCCGGACCTAGCATGGGCGTCGCAGTCGCTTCTGTGCTTATTGTGCGACAAACCAGATGAGCTGACCCAAACGCAGCGAGCACACGCTGGTGAAGCAGCAAGGACGCTCTTCGAGTTTGCAGAAAGCCACCAGCACAACAATTCGTGGATGATGATGCGGGCCATTAGGAATGTGTGCAGGACCTTTGATAGCAGCCCACGGGAATCGGCCGCCATGCTACGACGGCTCCTTTCAGCGGGCCGCATGCAATCGCACGGCTATAAAGATATCCCAGCCATTGCCAGAGAGATCGAGCGAATGATGCATGACGTCGCATTGGTCGCAGATATCTACCGAGCAGCCTTCACCTACGATGAGCGATCTGATGACATGACGCCAATGGGCTCAGGCCAAATACTGCCGCTGACCTCTACCAGGTCCCAGGATTATCGCATGGGTACGTATCACCTGATGGAATCCTTCTCACGGTTCCTGCAGGAGGACCCAGTCCAAAGCACAAGCTCTCTCATCGATATTATCAACCACTACGTCGAAGCGCGGCGCACGCCATCTGGGGATTGGCCGGACGCAATTGGCGACATCGATGGTGTTCCCTGCACGGTCCAGACCGATCTCAGCCACATTTGGGATGAAGGGGGTGTCTACCGAAACGAAGACGCCATGGCCATGTTGACGACATTCCAGCAGTACCTGAGGTCCATAGGGTTTGCCGATGCTCGTCGCCCTCTGCTCGCAAGAATCGTACAGCTCTTCGCTGGCCAACGGTGCGCAGCCGTCCTCTGGCGTCGACTGCTGTCGGCAGGCGCAGCGTGCCCGGATGTTCTCGGCTTGATCCTCAAGTCCGTCTGCTGGAATCCAGCGATGCTGAAGCACATGGACACGTCTGTAGCTGCCGGCGAGCTATTGCACGCTGTTTACCCCATGCTGAACGAGGAAGAACGGGTGCGTTCGGAAGGTGCGATTCTCGGCATTCCGGAGGACGCCTCTCCCGACAGGAAAGACGGGCTCATTTCGGTACGCAATCGTCTCTTGGGGTGCCTTTCCGAAGATCTACTTGTTACCCCGGAATCGCGGGGCATACTTGCCCAACTCCGACGGGATCAGCAGGTACCACCGAATGAGCCCGTGTTCCAATTGCAAACGGGATGGTCCGGCCCAGTCAGTCAAGACTCCTATCTCGCCCGCCAAGGTGTCGATGTCGAGTCGGACGTGGCGAAGCGACTGCTCGCCATGATCGAGCCGCTCAAAGGCCTCGCCGATGAGTATCTGAACGGTGTGCCTAGTCAAGAAGAAGCAATGGCTGTGTTGGCGCCCATGCAGACGCTCATGGCGGAGCTTGCCAAGCCGGGCGATGAAGACTTGCACCCCGCTCTTCTCGATGCTGTATGGGACGCGATGGCGGCCACGTGTGAGCGAATTGTCAGGGCGGATGCCCTTCCGGACAGCGGAGACCTGCGTTCTGTCTTAAAGGAGGTCCTTCTCAAGGCAAGCACGTGCGACGGCCCGAGGCCCGATCCAGAAGCAGATCAGGCATTTGACGAGCGTTCTGCGTGGTCAAAGCCTGCCCCGAGAGTTGACGCCGCCCAAGGACTGATGGCCATGGCCGGTCATCCTGGGCTCGCAGACGACGACGTAATGGCAGCCATAGAACGTCTCTCGACAGATCCCAAGCCACAAGTTCGGTCCCAGATTGCGGGGAGCCTGGTCTGTCTTTACGAGACGGTACCTGAAGCAATGTGGCGGATTGCCAACAGGCTTGCTCATGAAGAACTCAGCCGTGGGGTGCTATGGTCTCTCTGCGTCCGTGGACTTCACCGTCTGGCAGGCGGGTACGCCGACCGCGTCGTCCCACTCATCAAGCCGATCATGGACCGTGTATCTGATGGCCCAGGCTCAGAGCGAGTCATCGAGGCATGCATGACCATGGTAGTCGGCCTTCATGTGTGGCAAGGCAACAGCGACTGCTGCGGCATACTTGACGACATACTAGTGGATAATCCTTTCCGTGTTCAGGAACTCCACTGTGCCTTATCAAATGTGCGTGAAGCTCTGATTTACGGAGAAACAGATTCCACCATTACCGAGGAGTGCCAGATACGACAGAGAGCTTTCAAGATTCTGGAGGACATTCTGGACAGGGCGCATGATCTTGTTCAGGACGTCAGAAGGCGGGGACAGACCCAGGGATGGCCGGAGGACCTGCAGAATGAACTTAGGCCCTTGATACAGCTGATCGACCAGATTGGATCGATCATCTACTTCGCGTCTGACGCCCGGGACAGCGCCAAGCCATCTTCGGACGAAGACCAGGGCGCAACGCTTCAGCAACAAGAGCGTTTCTACCATGAGTCCAAGGGGATTGTCGGAAAACTGGCACACGTCGACATTCCCAGTGTGACCCATCATCTTGTGCAGATGCTGGAGCACTTCATCCCGTACGATCCTGCCCAGGTATTCCTCACGATCGGAGGAATCGTCGTCGCCGGACAGTCTGCAAACTATCAGTATGAAAGCATGGCGGCTGACCGAGTCGTCAGGCTAGTTGAAAGATACTTGGCTGAATACAGATGGATCTTCCGCCAAGACGAGGGCTGCCGACAATCACTGCTTAAGATCCTCGACATCTTCGTCCACTGGCCAGCTGCCCACCGTCTGACCTACCGCCTGGCGGAGATATACCGATGATCCCCGCTCGGAATGCAGATGATTTCCTGCAGGCCTTCATGCGGGCCAGGGAGGCCTACGAGAAGAGGTCCGGCCCCATGATCCAACAACTTCGGGATCGGTTCGATACTGACCACCCGGATATTCGGGCTGCCAAAGAGCGTGTCCTGGACAAGAACCTCGAAGTTCATGGTCGAGTGTACGTTGTCAACGCGCTATTGGCAGGATTGAACTGGCGAATTGAGAAGTCCCCTGCAGACGACCTGCCGAACATTATCCCTGAGGCAGCTATTCGGTCTCAAGAGCGCGGGACCAGGCGATACATGGACTACCTATCGGTACCGGGCGCTCGCGCTGCAGCTGTGCTGTATCGCGCTTCTGGCTACTCTTGGGCTCTTTGGCTGCAACACGTTAACAACCCCGGAGCGTCCCGTTGCCAACGTGAAGGTCGTGAGTTCGGGCCATGTCTGGCCGTAGCCGGCGTCATGCACTTCCTGTCTCCGCATCCCTGTCCCCGCCGCCTGACGTCATCCCGTGCGGGACATGCGGATGAACGCTCCGGTTGCCCAGTGCCGTCCGAATTCAAATCACGGCCGGGAGGTGCAAGGAGGGGTGCAAGCGACTGCTAGGCAACGCGTAACGACTGTTTTATACAAGTGTTATAAACCATAGCAGCCCAGTTCCCAAGCTGGACGGCGTCGGTCCGAATCCGATCGCCCACTCTTCTCTAAGCCCCTGCGCTCGATACTTGTTAACTCCGCAAGGCGTGCAAGTGCAGCAGGTTACGCTTTGCCCAGCGTTTGAAACTCGTTCGGGCCGGGGAGTTCTTCAAGAGCGAAAGTCGTCCGGTGGGCGGCTTTCTGTTTTTCAGGGGCCTGACATGTACTGGACGTACGTGCTTGAGAATGCCAGCGGCCGATTCTACGTGGGCCACACCGCCGATCTTAGTCGCCGCCTCACCGAGCATAACGACTCGGATGGAAGCAAATCGAAGTACACCCGCAAGCATGGCCCATGGCAACTTGTCTGGTCGCAGGAGCTACCGACGCGATCTGAGGCGATGAAACGTGAACGATTCATCAAGAGCCGCAAATCGGCGACGTGGATATGCAAATACCTGCTTGGTAGAGCGAGTCCCGATGTACATCGGGATTAACCGCTAGGTTGTAGGTCGAAGATCCCGATGAACGTCGGGGTCCAAGTCCTACTCGGGGAGTTTTCCAGAAGATAGGCCGGCATCGAGCAAGATGCCGGCCATTTCTTATGCGGTCGCCTAGTCGATGGCGACGCCGTTGGTCGTCGCCAGATCCCAGGCGTCCAGCGCGTGGATGGTGGTCGGGCCACCCCGGCTGAAAACGTGTACGCCGACGGCGTCGGCGCGGGTCGGGTATATCCGCTGGGTAATGCACTGGCGACCGTTGGCGTAGACTTCCATGATCGACTTATCGATGAAGATGCGGAGGCGGAGTTTCTCGCCTGCTTTGAGCTGCAGCGGGGCGGTCTGGATGCGGATATCTTCCTGCCAGCCGGCCATCATCATCTTGTAGCCATAGAATACGTTGCCGCTTGCGCTGGCGTGGTCGGCGTCGATCGAGAGCGTGCCGGCGGCGAGGTCGAAGATGATGCCCGTTCGCTCCTGGCGATCTTCGCTGACGCGCACCCACAGGCCGAACTGGCCGCCGGCGGGGACGGTCGCCTCCACCGACAGTTCCATCACGTCGCCGCTGATATCTGGCAGGGGAGTCTCATCGCCATCGTTGATGACCATGTCAGCCTGGCTGCGATGGTTGCTGCGGAGTTGCTCGAACTCGGGCGGGGGGGTGATTAGCAATTGGCCCGCGTCGTCGAGTGAGAATATGCGGGGCATGGTCATCACGCCCAGGGCATCCGACCAGTAGTTCTCGCCGCGGCGCTGGTCTAGTACCCACGCCCAGAATATGCGCCTGCCGGTGTCATCCAGCAAGCTCTCGGGAGCGAAGCACGCCCCGCCGGGAAAGTTCATGCGGTGGTGTTCTTCGGGTACGAACGTGCCGTTATCGTATCGGCCCAGATAGTACCGCGCCCCGCGCGGGTGGCTGATGCACGAGAGCATGTAGCGGTCGCCGATGGGGAAGAAGTCCGGGCACGCGCAGTCTTCCTCCTCGCCGGTCCAGTTTGGGTTGGGCGAGTAGAACTGGCGCTGGTACTCCCAGTTGATCATGTCGGTCGAGCGGAACAGGTAGAGCGTGTCACGGATGTCGTGGGGTTTGACCTTCGCGCCCAGCGCGACGTAGGCCGTGTCGCCCTCCACCCAGGGGTGTGGGTCGAACACGTTGTAGACGCCCCAGCCGGGATCGCCCTCGCCTGGCTCGACGATCACCGGATTGTGCGGGCTCTTGGTCCACTCGATCAGATCGTCGTCGGTGCTCGTGGCGATGCACGTGCCGCACCCGCATCCGTGGTAGACGATCGTCGGCACGCCATCCGGGCTGATGCACGCTCCGCCTGAGAAGATGCCGAAGTCCGGATCGCCCTCAGCCGGCGCCAGGGCCGTCGGGTGGAACGTCCAGTGCAGCAGGTCCGCGGAGGATGCATGCCCCCAGCAATGCCCGCCCTGAGGCAGCTCGGGGTCCTGGAAGATATAAAACAGGTGGTACTTGCCCTTCCAGAAGATTGCGCCGTTGGGGTCGAAGGGCATGGCCACGCCCTCGGGGGCGATGAAATGATAGTGCGGCGCGTGGGGATCGCTGGCGACGCGCTCAGCTACGATCGCGAGCTTGGTTTCGGTGTCGGCGTGGTGTGGTTGCATGCGTATCTCCTTGGGCCTGCTGTGGGGCCGGTGCGAATCATAATCCAGCCGCCATCGCTCCACAACATGCTTTGCGACGATTATCCGCCCCAAAAGATGGCCTGCCGGCCCCGGGAGACCCGCGAGACGGCTGGGCCGACGGAATTCGCTATTTCGAGGCGCATCTATCGCGTCAGCAGTATCTTCTGTTCAACCTAGGCGATTATGCACAATGTGGGCCCACGTGATCAATGGAAGCACAGTTGACACCCATATAGCTAGCCTACTCGGCGATGATGGGGAGGTGCCGGCGAGCGGACAAGAAACGTAAGTGCTGCAGTATCAAGCATAACGGAGCGTGCGACAGGGACATCCTATGCTCGGCCTGGCGGGCGGGCGAGATGGCGAAACGCCCATCTGACGATGCCTGATGATTGCCGCCCAAGGTGAACACCTCAAGGGAATTTTCTTATTTTTCTGTAGGATTTGCGGACATTGTGTTTGACAAGAGCTGCCCGGAACAGATATCATACTGGTATTGGTTGGTTGGAGTCCCAGCGGACATGGGCTCGACACCCGATGGTTTCGGCGGCGAGGAAGTCGAAACAGACGCAATTCTATGAGAGTTCGGGAACGTGCCGTAGTCGTAACGTAGTTACGATAGAGAGAGCGAACGGAGAATGTGATATGAGGATGCGGATATTTACCTTAGTGGGCATATTGGCCTTTACGGCTAGCGCGCATGCCGCGGTGTTCCCCCTGACTGTAAATCCGGCGGATTTCAACAGTTTGGGAACGTGGCAGTCGGTCACTGGTTGGCCTGTAGCAACAACGTCGATGGTCGGCTTGAACCTTGCCGCTGACGTGACGCACCAAGTGTTCCAGGACAGCGTCACAGGCGGGTACGCCTATCTCTACCAAGTGGAGAATACGGGCCTGGCCCAAAGTTGGCACATTATTGAAGTGCTCAGCCTGACGGACTTCATTGGGGCCGGTCAGAGTACGACGGTGGGTTACCTCACGGCGAACACGCCGGGCACGTTCGGGGCCGGCACGGTTTCCCCCCTTGGCGCCTCAGTGAACACGTTGTCCGGGCCGACGATTTCGTTCGGTTTCGTGGGCTTTTTCGATCCGATCGAAGTTGGCGAGGTATCTGAGGTGCTTTACATCCTCAGTGACCTTGGCCCGACGATGATTACAGGCAACGTCATCAACGGGGCCATTGCCGACGGTACGGTGGTGGGTCCGGTTCCTGAGCCGATGACGATGAGCCTGCTGGCGCTTGGCGGCCTGGCGATGCTCAGACGCAGGCGGAAGTAGCCGCAGGGATAACCAGTTATACTTATTGCCGACGGCTTGGGGCTTGTCCCCGGGCCGTCGGTTTCTTATTGGGCGGTTGTCGGCGGCGTGGGGATGAAGTGAGTGGAGGAACAGACTCATCGCCGCCGAAAGGCAAGCCGAAATATGTGATTATCACTGCAAGATCGGATGCCACGCAAAGATTCCGCTGACATTGAATTGCGGGGAGTGCAATAGTTCAGTGGCGTCTGCGTTTGGCCGACCATGTATATGTGCCTCTAGATGATATCGCCATGAACAGGAGAACTACCATGATCCGTAAGATCGCAATTCTGAGTCTGCTTGTCCCGCTGGTAATAGCATCCGTGTCCGCCGCTGAGGGCGACAGGGCCCGGCGTCACCGGCGTCACCGGCGGCGGCGCGTTGCCGAGATGGTAGAGAAGGTCAACTCGCCTGAGGATCTGCTGCGAGTGTACGTCGGCTATGCCCGCCAGCTGGATGACGGCACTTTCGCGGTGACCGTGATGGCGGTCTGGGGCGACCTGGACAGGCAGATCGACACGATAAGCTCAGAGTTCTACGCCAACTGGGACGGGTCGCTGACTGTCACGGACGGTACTGTGGCCTTGGCCCGCAAGGTCCGCTTTGATGCCCGTAAGGGCCGTGAGCCGGCCGAAGGCAGCGGCGTGGACAAGCTCGGCGAGGCGACCGATACGCAGATCGTTTGGCAGGCGGGCGTGGTCGGGGCCGTTGACGGGCTGATGTTCAAGATCAATTTCGCCAGCCTGGATTCGTCGGCGACGTTCGAGGCCGGCGGACAGACCGTGACGATCACTCCCCAGGTCTTCACGCCGCCAGTGGATAGCGAACCGGATACAGATTCGCCTGTCGATCAGTCCACGGACCGGCTCTGATCTTCGTGGCCACCGGTTGATCGTTGCGGCCTATGTGCCGGGTGAGGCGTAATTGTAACTGTCTATGATGGTTGTATGGGCGGTTTGCCGAGCATATAATACCTTATGGATCGGCAACGAACGGGTGTTGTGCACGGCGAGCCGAGTAAGCCGCCGCCACGCCGCTCGGCAAGGAAGTCCACATGGCCATCAAGATCCGTTGCACCGGATGCAGCAGACGCATTTCGATCGACGAAGCGTTCGCGGGGGGAGTCTGTCGCTGTCCATACTGCAAAGCTATCAATCACGTGGAAGATGAGTTCGCGCTGCGAAATGCCCAGCGCAGACCCGACGCACCACCGACGGGCGTGACGGCAGCCCCCCGTGTTGCAATGCGCGCGGGCGCTGCCAGCGACACGGCCGAGGTGCCCGTTGCCGATCGCATGGTCTTCCAGGGGGTGGCGACGCTGGTACTGCTGGCGTTGCTGCTGGCGATGATCGTCATAGGGGCTGTGGTGGTGTTCTCTGGCAACCCGTCCGAGTCGGCCGCCCCAGCCGAGGACGGCAGGAAGGTCGTCAAGCCCCCGGAAGAAATTCCTCCTGCCGTTCCCGAGCCGCAGAATCCGTTCGTCGCCGGCGCCGCTTGCACGGTGGCCGATGGCATGACCTTCGACGCGCCCGTGGTCTACTGCATCGATGCCAGTGGCTCGATGCGGGATGTCTATTATTACGCCGTGCTCATGACGGCGGCATCCGTCGATTCGCTGGGTGCGGGCGGCGGGGTGGAAGTGATCGTGGCGGAGGATGGCGCCCTGCACTGGATCGAGCCGGAAGGAGATCGCCTCGACGGCGAGCAGGTCGAGCGGATCGCTGGGGCGATGTCCGTTGGCGGCCGGGGTGACATTGCCGGTGCGCTCGATGAGGCCATCACTCGCCAGCCGGCTACGATTATTCTGTTCACACACCGGTCGCTGGACTCCTCGGACATCGTGGACTATGCAAATACGCTGGAAGTACCGATCTTCACCGTGTGTCTGGCCGGCAGCGAAGTTGTCGCCGAATCGCTGGCTAAACTGGCCGAGCAAACTGGCGGCAAGAGCGTTGCCTTCGGGGCCGGCCAACTCCGGCGGTGGCGGGACGAAGCGGAGTAATAGCCTGGCTGCCGATCGCGATTCTTTGCTTGCCAATCGCTCGCCTTTGGGGTATCCGTTACGCCGAATCGTTGCGGCGCATCCTGCCGAGCCGGGCCAGCGAGGCCCGCCGGCGCGAGCCGCGGCCCCCACCGCACCAGAGATACAGGAGACAGTAAATGTTAATCATCGGCGAGAAGATCAATGCCTCTCGTAAGGCCATCGGCAAGGCTCTGGAAGAACGGGACGCCGATTTCATCATTAAGACGGCCGTCGAACAGGCCGAGGCGGGCGCGGATTACATCGACCTCAACGGCGGCAGCCACCGCAAGGGCGAGGAGGCCGAGAATATGAAATGGCTGATGGAGCTTGTCCAGGCCAACACCGACAAGCCCGTAGCCGTGGACTCCGCCGACCCCGAGGCCGTGATAGTCGGCCTGGAGCTGGCCAAGCGGAAGCCCATTCTCAACAGCATCTCGCTGGAAACCGAGCGGCTGGCGACGATACTGCCGATCGCCGCCGACCACGAGTGTATGGTGGTGGCCCTGCTGATGAGCGATGCGGGCACCCCAATGAACAAGGAAGATCGCACGACCCGGGCCGACGAACTGCTCGACAAGCTGATGGGCGTCGGCAAGAAGCTTGACGAAATCATCGTCGACCCGTGCTTCCTGCCTGTCTCGGCCGACCCCGGCAGCGGGCGAGCGGTTGTCGACGCGATCGGGGAGATTCACGAGAAGTATCCCGACGTCCACATCGGCGGCGGCTGCTCGAACATCAGTTACGGCCTGCCGAAGCGGAAGATCGTCAACTTCGCGCTGCTCAGCCAGGCGATTTACCACGGCATGGATGCGGGCATCATCGACCCGTGCATCCCCGGCATCGTCGCGATGATCCTCGCAGCCGAGGCCGTCGCCGGCCAGGACGACTTCTGCATGAACTACGTCACCGCCGAGCGCGAAGGTAAGCTGGGCTAGGCTAACAATCCTGAGCGTATGAAACGGCGACCCATATTGGGTCGCCGTTATTCATTCGGCCAGAGCGGGTCCCGTTTTTGTGTACTGCGCGGCGGGCGTCGCTTTTCGTGGCATGGGCATCTTGCCCATGCGTCGCAGGGCCATCTTGCCCATGCGTCGCAGGGCCATCTTGGCCCTGCCTTCTTCTTCTTCCTTGCCCTCTTTACTTATATTGCTCTTTTACTGCATCCAGGAGCAGGATGCTCCTGGGACGCATGGGCAAGATGCCCATGCCACGGGGGCGCTCGCCGTAGCGGGCTACGAAGGGCAGCCGGCGCGCTTTCATGCGCGGTGGGATATCTTAAATTTTGCTGGAAAGTGGCGGGGGCTTGTCAGCCGACCTGCAGCGCGGTATCTTTCGCCCATGGCAATAACACTCAGCAAGCTACAGAAGAATCTCAGCCGAATCCGTGACAATATCGCCGCCGCTTGCGTCGGCACGAAGCGTGACCCGAAGGATGTCAAAATAGTCGCCGTCACCAAGAGCGTTGAGTTGGACACGATTAAGCGCTTGCTCGACGTTGGCCTGACGGAGTTCGGCGAGAGCCAAGTCCAGCAGCTAACCGAGCGGTCGGCCGAACTGGCTGCCTACCTGCAGCGCCGTCAGGCGCCGCTCGCCCAGCCGGTGAAGTGGCACATGGTGGGGCATCTTCAGCGCAACAAAGTGCGAGCGGCCATTACAGCGGCGGACTGCTTGCAGTCGGTGGACTCGTTGCGACTGGCCGAGGAGATCGACACTCGCGCCGAAGCAAATGGCCAGCGCATAGATGTGATGTTGCAGGTCAACTGCAGCGAGGAGGCCCAGAAGTTCGGCTGTGCGATCGGGGCGGCTGTGCACTTGGGCGAGATAATGTGCACGCTGAAAAACCTTCGTCTGGTAGGCCTGATGACCATGGCCCCACAGTGCGAAGACCCCAACGAATCTCGCCAGGCGTTTACCCGCCTGGGGGAACTCTTCGAGGAAATGCTCCACGAGAAGATCGGCGGGGACGACTTTTGCCACTTGTCGATGGGCATGAGCCAAGACTACCAAGTCGCCGTGAAAGAAGGCGCGAACGTGCTCCGCATCGGCAGAGCGTTGTTCGAGTAGCGCTAAAGGCTTGGCGCCAGGCCCACTTGCAGCACGGATCGGCTACGGGGACGTGTCGAGTTGGAACTCGCCGAGACGCTGACGCAGATGGTTGGCCCGGTCAAAGTCGCTGGCTGCGACTGCCAGATTCAACGCCCGACGCAGCAATTCAACGGCGCGGTCTGCCTGGCCCGCCTCGGCGTGGACGATCGCCGCCGTTTCCAGACTGATCGGGTCCTTGCCATCGGTAAGTTTCATCAACAGGCTGGCTACTTCGAGGGCGGCCGAGACGTCGCGCACGTCGGGATCGGGGCATGTGGCCTGAAGCGTGGCCACGCTATTCAGGAGCGGCAGCGAATCGGGCCTCTCGGCGAGCGCCTCGCGGTACTCGGTGAGCGCCTGGCCGAACAGCTTTCGGCCCACTAGCCAGTCCCCATACTGCTGCCGCAGGTCGGGGTTGTGGGGGGCAATACGGATCGCCTGCTCGTAGGAGGCCTGTGCCTGAGCCAACTGGCCCAGGGAGGTCATGGCTCTGGCGTAGTAGACTCTGGCAGCCAGGTGGGATGGATCGAGCTCGTAGGCCTTGCGAAAATGTCCGGCGCTCTGGCGGGCCTGGCCGCTGCCGAGCAGGGCGATGCCCAGATGGTGATGGACCCAGGCGCTGTCCGGGCTCTGCTGAAGGGCCTGGGTGAAGGCAGTGGCCGCCTGCGGCCACTGGCGGCGCGATAGGTGAGTCCAGCCCAGGAGATTGAGTGTCTCCGCGTGATCGGGCCGGATGTCCAGCGACTTGCTGCAGTACTCCTCAGCCGCCTCGAACTGCGAGCGGGAAACGAGGAACTGCGCCACTGAAGTGCAGGCATAGGCCTTGCTGGGTGAGGAATCTATGGCCTGCTGGAATCTTTCCTTCGCCTCGCCGCGTTTGCCTTGATCGAAGAGAATCTGTGCCAGGGCGAACTGCCGCTCTGCGTCGCCGGCCAGATGTTCAACAACTATGCGGGCGTGCTTCTCAGCTGTTGGTAGGTCGCCCTGGCGACGAAGGAACTTGGCGAAGTTCTCGTGCAGAAGCAGGTCCAGGGGGCGCGAGGCCAGGGCCTGTTCATATTGCAGGCGCACATCGATTGCTAGCGCGGGCGTACGCTGTGTGCGGGCCATGTCCAGCCTTTGGCCCTGACGGGCGAGTCGCGAGGCATTACCGGGTTGGTCGGTAAAAGGCGGCTGGCCGACGGCCTCAATCATCTGGCTAAGCATGGAGGCCTGCTCCCATGGGGTCAACATCAGCCACTTGGCGCACTGCTGCATTGACGGCGTCTGAGGTTGAGGGTTGATCGAGCGTATCTCTGCGGGCAATTGTTCTACGAGATGCGGAAAGATGGCTCGGGCAAGTGTGTAATTCCCTTCGAATGTCATGTGGCAGTGATCCCAAAACATATCTTCTCCCGGGGCGTTGGCATGGGAATTCTTGGCCAGGGCGTTTTCGGCATCTACCAGGACCACGCCCAGGTCCGTAAGCTGGCCTGCAACATCGCGGATCGTCTCATTAAGGCGAGAGTCCGCTCGTACGCGCAGTGTGTCCAGGTCGCGGGCCAGGGTGAAAGCGGGCCCGGCCTGGTCAGGCCGACCGGTGTTCAGGAAGCACTGTCCCAATCGATAGTGCAGCATCGCGAACCGATCGTCGATATCGGCCGCGGCCTGATAGGACGATATGGCAGCCTCATACTCCCCGGCCTGCTGTTGCCGGACGCCTGCCTGATAGGCCTGATCCCACGTAGCCAGTTGGCTTTCCGCCAAGTCGCTCCTGTGGGCCGATGCGAAGGGCTCGCAGTCTTTCAAATTGCCTGCCACCGTGCACAGGATTACCCGCGCGCCTCGCTTTTGCGCAAGCCGGCAGATATCCTGAAGATTCCGACGAAAATGGTCGTAGAGTCCTGGCAGCCTGGGGTCATCGGCCGTTACGGGATTGCTTCCAAAAAGGTCCAGGCCGGCCCAGTCGGCGGGCCCACTGCTGCGGGAAAAGTATGCCGCTACGTTCCCGACGAGTTGACCTGTACGTGTCGTCGTGAGCCACAGCCCGGCGCGGATGGCCGTCAGGCTGGGCGAATACCCCCGGAAGACTGTGCCGACACCGAACGGGCCGATCACTTCGTTGTTGCCCATATAGATGACAAACATGTCCGGTTCGAGTCGGCTGCACTCGGAGGATATTTCCCGCACGGCGTGCGAATTGATCGCCATTGAGGCCACATTGATCACCTCGAAGCCAGTTTGCGGGTAGGCCTGGGCCAGCATCGCCTGCAATATCCTGCCCAGGCCGAAACTTTCGCTTGGGATACCCATTGCAGCCGAGCCGCCGAGGATAAAGATGCGATATGCTCCGTCATCCTTGTCGACGGACACCTCGACCATGGGAAGTTGGCGGATGGGCATGGACTTGCCGAAGAACCGCCAGGCGAAGTACGGATTGGCTGTGTAGCTGTCGGCGCCTTCTACTTTCTGGAAGAACCCAGTGGGATATCCGTAACCGCCGACCCGCAGGCCGGCCTCTAGCAGGCCAAAAGACACGAGCGGAACGGCGACGACAGCCAATATACGAAAAGCCCACCGCCGGCGTGGGCGCATCTTCGGCCGATCGTCCGACTTGGCGTGGGCGCTATCAGCCGGTCCATTTCCGGAGGACGAAGTGCCAGATGGTTTGTTAGATTTGGGGGCCATACTTGACATTGTAGCGCATGTGTGTATGTTTGTGAACAAGGCTGAGGCGCAACGATACTCTTGTTCGCGGGTCCGGGCAACCCGGACAGAGCGGCCGGAACTGTTAGGATATAGCTTCGATGACGGCTCGGCAGAAGGCCGGCAGGTCGTCTGGCTTGCGGGCGGTTATCACGTTACCGTCTACGACTACTTCCTCGTCCACCCAGTTGGCGCCGGCGTTGGCCATGTCGTGGCGAATGGCCATGAAGCTCGTCGCACGCTTACCCCGCAGCACGTCCGTGCAGCAGAGCATCCACCCGCCGTGGCATATCGCAGCCAGCACCACGTCGGCTTTGGCGGCGTCGGTGATGAAATGCACCATCGTTTCATCGCGCCGCATGTAATCCGGCGACCACCCGCCTGGAATGATCACCGCGTCGAAATCGGCAGCCTTGGCGTCGGCGGCTTCGAGTTGCGAGGTGCACGGGTAGCCGAGCTTCGAGTTATACGTCCGCCCCGCCTCGCCGGCGACCAACGTGACCTTGGCCCCAGCTTCGATGAAACGATAGTAGGGGTACCACACCTCGAGTTCCTGGTACTGCTCGTCGAGCATGATAGCGATGTGCTTGCCGCTGAGTTCCATGACGGTCTCCTTGTCGAAAGCGTCAAAGTGAAAGGCGTTATGGTCGTGAATCGGGGCTGCCCGCACAATAGAGTACCGTGGGCGGGGCGGCTTGGCAATGGCTGGTTTGCGGGCGGCCGGTCAGAAGGCAGGGCGACACGGTAACGCATTCGTCAATAAGGCGTTACATGCAGGCAATGGTCGACGCTACCGTTGCAATGCGCGGAACTTTGGGGGCGGGGTCAGGCTAGAAGAAAAAACGGAAAAGAAAGCGAAGTTTTCCAGTTGAGATGAGATGTAAATGTGGTATCATCTTTGCTGGTCAAGACCCGAGCCATATCTACACATCGCCTCGCGAGGCGGCTGTCCTGCCGCCGGAGGCCCCGAGAGAGTTCAAGATCATTTTCTGAGAGGAGTCGCGTGATGAAGAACGGACTATTTCTAGTAATCTGCGTAATTGGTGTCACGGCGTTGTTGACGACGACTGCACGCGGAGACGATTTTGCCCCGCCGCCGTGGGTCCGAGGAGATCCGCTGACCACCGCCGCCGAATGGGAGTTCACCGTACCAGGCTTCGGCCCCCACGTCCCGGACGGATTCACCGTCGCGACGATCGTGGGCGACAGCGGCGGCATTCCGACGGCATCGATTTTCGGCGGCGGCGCCGGAAGCTTTCCCACGTGGGGCCCCGGTGATGGCGATGGCGAATGGCTCGCCGCCGGCACGACCCCGATGTTCATCGACTTCGATATACCGAACTGGATCGACCTCGAGCCGGTGAAGTTCTTGAGGATACAGGTCACGTTCAGTGGGCCCACCCCGTTGATCGCCGCCATCAGCGCCTTCGACCCTTCGGTTGGCTCTGTCATCATCGTGCCCACTGGGACGACCCTCCATTCCCCAGGGCACATTCTGTTCGAGTACTCCCTGTTTCCGAACCCTGACATCGAGACCTTCGCCCTGGAGGTACCGGCCGGCGGCTCCGTTGATCAGGTCGTGGTGGACACGATTTCCATCCCCGAGCCGGCGACAATGAGCCTGCTCGGGCTGAGCGGCCTGGCCTTGTTGAGACGGCGACGCCGCTAGGCGGAGACGCTTGCTTCGTCGCAAGAGACGCACCTGCCGATCCGGTAGACGGGCGGCGGGCTCCTTTTCTGACGTAGACACACCGACGGGCGGCGGCTAATGGCCGGTGCCCGTCTGGCCTTTTGCGCGCGCCAAGAGCCAGCAGAGAGACCCCGCCGGGAGTCTCTCTGTGAGTCGAATGGAGCCGAGGGGGATCGAACCCCTGACCTATTGATTGCGAACCAATCGCTCTCCCAACTGAGCTACGGCCCCATCGTGTCTGGCCGCCCCGGTGGGCAGGCCGACAGACAAGCGTTCGCTGGGCGGAAGTATATCGGCCAACGGGCTGATTTGAAAGAGCTTTTGCCGATGAACGGCAAATGTCAACGGCTCTGGCGGAGGCGGGGGGGGGGGCATAGAATAGTGCGGCCGGCGACTTGGGCAGTCGCCCCGTGAACCCTATGCCAAAACGTGCCGGAAAAACTTATCGCCTGTCGCGCCGACGGGATATCTCTCGTGCGTTCGAGTGCGGCGGTCGCGTCGGCGACGGGCGGATCACGCTCGTGGCGGCAAGCAACGATCTGGGCCACACCAGGCTGTGCGTAGCCGTCAGCAAACGCCACGGCAACGCCGTCGCGCGCAACCGCCTCAAACGAGTCTGCCGCGAGGCATTTCGGCTGATCCGCGATGATCTGCCCGCTAGCTGGGACTACGTGATCCTGCCCCGCGTGGGAGTGGACATCACGCTGGTGGGTGTGCAGGAGTCGCTGCCGGGCCTGGCGGCGCGAGCCACAGCCGCAGCGACTCGCGATGTGCCGGAGGGCGACCGATGAGCGGGGACGTCGGCGGGAACCATCGGCTGAGCTTGGCCGGGCGCGGAATAATCTGGCTGGCCAGGCTGTACCAGGCGACGCTGTCTGCCATAGTCGGCCGACAGTGCCGGTTCACCCCAACGTGCAGCGAGTACTTCATCGAGGCGGTCCGGCTGCGCGGGGCGGTGGTCGGCGGGGCGATAGGGATGTGGCGGGTGCTGCGGTGTCATCCGTTCGGCAAGGGCGGCTACGACCCGCCGAAGTGACCGGGCCCGCCGGGGGGAAGCACCGTAAACGTTTGACAAACCCCATGCCCGTAGTGCCTAATTTGCGACATGGTTAATGCGTGTAGATTTGCGATTGCTGGACTCGTGGCGGCGATGTGTACGGGCTGTGGCGAGTACTATGTTCTCACCACTCCCGACCAGGTGGCCCCGCTCGGCCAGGACGCTCCGGTGGTCATTCGCCTGCAGTTGAAGGACATGTTCTTCGTGCTGACGCCGGCCAAGGATCAGCCGATGCGGTTCAGCGTGCGCGGCGGGCCCGAACGCGTCGCCCACACCGACGAGCAAGGCTATGCCGGCGCGGTTGTGCCCGCCCCCGACAGGGCCGGGCGGTTCCTGATGACGATAGATCTTACGGACTCGGAGGGCGAGGAACTGCACGGCCTGGCGAGCCTGTACGTTTGGGATGCGTCCCTGCCGGTCGTGGTTGTGGACGCAGACTTCCTGCCGCTGGGCCGACGAGCGGGTCCAGCCACCCGGGCTCTGAAGAACATGATCGCCAGGGGGACCAACATCGCATACCTCACTCGCCGCCAGGCTGACGAGCACTATCAGGTGCATGATCGACTGTCCGTGGGCGGCTACCCGGCGGGCCCCGTGCTGCAGTGGCGACGGCAGCGATATCGTATTATCCGCGAGTCACGGTTCCGCAGACGAATAATCGTGGAGAATCGCCTGGTCAGCCAACTGGACGAGATGCGGACGATGTTCCCCAACATGACCGTCGGCATTTGTGATTCGACGCTGGCTGCCAAGGCGTTCGTTGAGGTAGGGCTCGAGGCCGTCATCGTCGGCAATGCCGACCCGCCGAAGGTCGGCGCCTCCCGCCGGACCACTTGGCGCGAGCTTGCCAAAGACGGTAGATAGCCGGCCGCCTGTGGTGGAAGCGGCATGGGCTGTTAGAGCCCTGAAACATGAAGTTATCTGCGTCCGTCTGTGTTTATCCCTGTTCATAGCCGTCGCAGATAGCAGATAGGTATGTATGGCGATATTGAAGAAACTGTTATCTGGCCTGGCGCGGACGCGGGAGAAATTTGTTAAGTCTCTCCGGGGTCTGCTCGCCGGGCGTAAGCTGGACGCTGCCCTGCTGGACGACTTGGAGGCGATGCTCATCCAGGCGGACTTCGGCGTGGCCTCGACGATGAAGATTTGCGAGGACCTCCAGGCCGCTTACACGGAAAAGCGCGTCGAGAAGGGCGATGACGTCATCGACTTCCTCAAGGCAGAGCTCGTGAAGTATTGGCCCCCCTCCGACCGGACGGTGCATTTCGCGCCCTCGCCGCCGACGGTCATTCTCGTAGCCGGCATCAACGGCACGGGCAAGACCACGAGCGTCGCCAAGCTTGCCTATCGCTTCAAAGCCGACGGCAAGAAAGTCTGCCTCGCCGCAGCCGACACGTTCCGCGCCGCCGCCGTCGAGCAGCTCAGCATATGGGCCGACCGTATCGGCGTGGACATCATCACGCCCACCGGCAAGGACCCCGCCGCCGTCGTCTTCGACGCCTGCGACGCCGCCATCGCCCGCCAGGCCGACATCCTGCTGGTGGACACCGCCGGGCGGATGCACACGCAAGACAACCTCATGCGCGAGCTGACGAAAATCCGCGACGTGGTGGCCAAGAAGATTCCCGGCGCCCCCCACGAGGTGCTGCTGGTGCTGGACGCGACGACGGGCCAAAACGCCATCGACCAGGCGCGGGCCTTCGCCACGGCGATCGACGTGACAGGCATATTCCTGGCCAAGCTGGACGGCACGGCCAAGGGCGGCATCGTCGTCGCCATCCGCCACGAAGTGGACCTGCCGGTAAAATTCGTAGGCCTGGGCGAAACCTACGAAGACGTAGAGCCATTCGACCCCGAAGCTTTCGTCGAAGCGTTGTTCGCGTGATGCGTCGCACCGGAAGCTATTTTCTTTCGCTGTTGACCTCGACGCACACGTTGTTTATATTCTTATGAGAAGCCGACCGGTCGTGTTCGGCGGCAGTTCAATATCGTGGGACATGTTAAGGAAAGGATACTCACATGCCTTGTGTTTTCATCTTGCTGTATCTTGCGGTAATCGCCTTGGTGATCGCTTCCTTCTGGAAGGTCTTCGTTAAGGCAGGTCAGCCTGGGTGGGCAGCGATTGTGCCATTCTACAATCAATACATCCTGTCGCAGATTGCCGGGCTGGAAATTATCTGGTTCATTCTTCTGTTTGTTCCAATCGTTTGCATAGTCGCTTGGTTCAAGATCGCCTTAGGCGTGGCAGAGAAGTTCGGCAAGTCGCAAGGCTTTGGAATTGGGTTGGCTTTGCTGTCTTTCATTTTCTTCCCGATTCTTGGCTTCGGTGATGCGAAATACGCCGGCGCTCCGCCTGTTGCCGCCGCGGCGCCCCCAGCGGCCCCGCCGCCACCGCAAGCATAGTTGCCGTGCCATGAAACAGTGGTACTGCACGATTAACGGCCAGCAGTATGGCCCCGTCGCCGAGGCGACGTTTCGCCAGTGGATCGGCGAGGGCCGAGTGGTGGCGGAGTCCTTGGTCTGGGCCGAGGGAATGCCCGAGTGGGTGCGAGCGGATTCCGTGCCCGGGCTGTTTGACCGGGCACCGGGCGAGCCACCCGTGTTGCCGTTGCCCGGTCAGGCCGCGGGGTCGGCCCGGCGGCCGGGCACGGGCGGCAAGCGGGCGAACCAGGATATCACCAGCGATGCCCGCAACGCCCTGAGCGGTCGATGGGGACTGGCCATAGCGTTCTGCCTGTTGCTGGGGCTGCTTCAGTCCGGCGGCGGGATCCCGTATTTGGGGCCGCTTATCGGGCTGATTGTTGGCGGCGCATTCATGGTTGGCGCGGCCGTGTTCTTCCTGACGTTCGTCCGTGGCGGCAATGCGGAAATTGGCATGCTCTTCGCCGGGTTCAAGAACTTCGGCACGGCCCTGGGCGCCTACATGCTGCAGGCGATCTTTGTCTGTCTGTGGATGTTGTTGCTTATCATCCCCGGCATCATCGCCGGACTGGCCTACTCGCAGACCTTCTACCTGCTGGCTGAAGACCCGTCACTGGGCCCACTGGAGGCCATCACCAAGAGCAAGGCCATGATGAAAGGGCACAAAGGCAAGCTCTTCTGCCTGCAGTGCCGATTCATAGGCTGGGGCCTGCTGTGCATGCTGACGTGCGGCATTGGGCTGTTGTGGCTTATGCCGTACATGCAGGTGTCTCTCGCGTACTTCCACGAGGACCTGCGCGAGCCCGATGGCAGCGAGTCGGTCGCGAATTCGTCGCCTTTCCGGGGACAATTTGGCGTCGAGCCTGTATAGAAGTGACACGGCGCGCGGCGCAGGCACGATGAGCAGTGGCGCGTAGGACGTCACTGCGTGGTCATACGGCCGGGCTTGGCAAGGCCGACAAGAAGGAGAAGTGATGAGCGAGTGGCATGTTTCAATTAGCGGCGAGAGGTATGGCCCGATTTCTACGCCCCAGTTGCAGGGGTGGATTAGCGAGGGGCGTGTAACAGGCAAAGACATCGTATGGCGCGAGGGCATGGCCGACTGGCAGCCGATTAGCGATATTGCCGAACTGGCGGCCGCAGTAGGCTCCCCGGCCCCGCCAATGCCTGGGCAGGTCGGCCAGGCGAGCCCGGCTGCCTGGCGTCCCCACCGGGGGGGGACGGTTCTGGCGCTGGGAATTCTTGCCATTCCGTTCGCATGCTTTCTTGTCTTTGGCATTCTCGCCTGGACGATGGGCAAGAAGGACCTGGCCGCCATGGACGCCGGACAGATGGACCCAATGGGTCGTGGTATCACACAGGCGGGGAAGATATGCGGCATCGTAGGCGTGTGCGTCGGCATCGGCTACGCGGCCATCTTCGCTGTGCAAATGGTTTGGATGGCGAGCATGATGGCGGCAATGTCCGGCGGATGAAGATGCGACTGCAAAGCTGTCGCCGACTGCCTGCCTGGCCGTGGTGGGCGGGGGTTATCGTCCTGGCGTTTGGGGGCATTGTGGTGGCCCACCACTTTCTCATGCAGGGCTCCCTGTGCTTGTTCAAGCGACTGTCCGGCTGGCCGTGCCTGTCGTGCGGCGCGACGCGATGTGTGCTGGCCATGGCTACGGGCCGAATCGCCACGGCCGCCAGCTATAACCCACTCGTGTTCGCGCTAATCTGCGGCGGGGTGGGCTGGCTGATCGTGCGAGCGATCTTCGCCAGACAGGTCATCGTGGAACTAGCCAAGTCCGAACGAATCGTTGCCTGGGTGATCGGAGCGGTCGTGTTGGTGGCGAACTGGGCGTACGTTGTCGCTTTCGTGGGCTGATTGGCGGGCGGCAGTGTGTTAGAATCGCGGCATGGCTTGCGAGTTTGATATTGTAGTAGTCGGCGGCGGACACGCCGGGGCTGAGGCAGCCCACGCAGCGGCCCGGCTCGGCGCGCGGACGGCACTTGTAACGCTGGATGCCACGCAGATAGCCGCCATGTCCTGCAACCCCGCCATCGGGGGCGTGGGCAAGGGGCAAATCGTCCGCGAGATCGACGCACTCGGCGGGCTGATGGGCTTGGCTGCCGATGCGACTGGCATGCAGTTCCGCATGCTCAACCGCTCGAAAGGCCCAGCCGTGTGGGGCCCGCGCTGCCAGTCCGACCGCCACGCATACGCCGCGTGGGTGCAAGCCGCCCTCGCAGATACCCCCAACCTGACGATCCTCGCCGGCGAAGTGACGGACATTCTTACGGCAGACGAGCATGTCTGCGGTGTCCGACTGGTTCCGCCGGCGGGTGAATCCGCACTCCCTGCTCCGCAATCCTCCTTCGCCAGGGCTTCGCAGGACGTGTCCGAAATCAAATGTCGTTGCGTCATCGTCACCGGCGGAACGTTCCTCAACGGCCTGATGCACCTCGGCGAGAAGACCTGGCCCGGCGGCCGCTACGGCGAGCCGGCGGCGGGCGCGCTCAGCGATAGTCTCATCCGCTGCGGGCTCCAGCTAGGTCGGCTGAAAACCGGCACGCCGCCGCGACTGGCGGGCGAGACCATAGACTACGACCTCTGCACCCGCCAAGACGGGGACGACGATCCGCAGGCATTCTCTTTCATGACCGGACGACTGGACGTTCAGCAAGTGCCATGCTGGATAACAGCCACCAACGAGGCCATTCACGACATAGTCCGGGCCAACCTGCACCGGGCGCCGCTGTACTCGGGGCAGATACAATCCACAGGCCCGCGATACTGCCCATCGTTCGAGACGAAAGTCGAGCGATTCGCCGACAAGACCAGCCATCTGATATTCCTCGAGCCGGAGGGCCGGGATACTAACTGGGTGTACGCCAATGGCATCTCCACGTCCCTGCCGGCCGACGTGCAGGACTTCATGGTCCACCACGTGCCGGGCCTGGAGAATGCGGAAATCCTCCGCTACGGATACGCCATCGAATACGACTACGCCCAGCCCACACAACTCGCCGCCACGCTGGAGACCAAGTGCACGGCGGGGTTGTACCTGGCGGGACAGCTCAACGGCACGACAGGCTACGAGGAGGCCGCCGCACAGGGGCTCATCGCCGGGGTCAATGCCGCGAGGGCCCTGGGTCGCGAGCCGCTCGTGCTGGGACGCAACCAGGCGTACATCGGCGTGATGATCGACGATCTTGTCACTAAAGGCGTCGTCGAGCCCTACCGCATGTTCACCAGCCGGGCCGAGCACCGCCTGCACCTGCGAGCGGATAACGCCGACCGCCGGCTGACCGAGATTGGCCGGCAGGCGGGGCTGGTCGACGATGAGCGGTGGCGTCGCTACAGTGAGCGGGCGGCCGTGGTGGCCGAGGCAGGTGAGCTGCTGGCGGGCGCCCGCGCAGAGGGCAAGACGCTGGCAGAGCTGCTCCGCCGGCCGGAAGAGACGGTCGACAGCGTCATCGCCCGCGCCGATGAGCCCACGCGGCAACGGGCCGGGGAATTGCTCGCCGCTAACCGATCGGCTGTGGAGTCGCTGGCGATAGACCTGCGCTACGCCGGCTACCAGGCCAAGCAGGAGGCCACATTGCGGCAGATGGCGCAGTTGGACGCCAAGCTTGTCCCGCCGGGCCTGGACTACACGGAGGTAAGCCATTTGCGCTACGAGGCCAGGGATCGCCTGGCAGACGTCCAGCCGCGCACGCTGGGCCAGGCGCTGCGGGTGAGCGGCATAACGCCGGCCGACGTGACGATATTGATGATCCACCTGGCGGGCCGGGGGGAGGGGGACGGCGGCGAATGACAGGGGAGAACCATGCCGGGGCGATAAGATGGGGGGGCTGACAAACCTGGGGCGAACGGTGGGAAGACAGCCTAGCCATAAAATATGCTGCAACAATGACTAGCGGCGAGTGGCTCGTATAACATCTGCTACAATAAGGCGTTATGGATAATCTGAATAAGCACAATCGCTTAAGTCCGATGGGGGGTTGTAACGATAATACTATGGTACGCAAGGATGCTACCAAGCCATTCGTGACGGTATTGTAGCGGTTGGTTTGTTGTGATATAGTAGTGCTTGGACCGGCCTCGTGGCCCTTGGGTATCTCACGGAGGAAATACCCGCAATCGCTCGAGGCCCAAGGCGCGTGGCTATGCTCGCGGGCGAGACAGTTCTATGAATATGTCAGATCAATCAGACGTGAGGCACGAGGCAGGGCGGCATGGCGCGAAAGTCAGGCAACCTGCGGGCAAGCGGGCCATAAAGCTATCTCAACGCAGCGAGGAAGAACGCGAACTGGCAGTTCGGCTTGCCAAAATGGTCAAGGATCTGCCGGCCGTTCGGGAAGACCTCGTCGAGCGGATCAGGCAAGAGATTGCCGACGGCACCTACGAGACGCAGCAACGGCTTGAGGCAGCGGCTGGGCGCCTGGCGGATGAACTGCTGGCCGACGACCTTGATATGCATTAGGGGTGGCGCTGACTGACAAGCCGAATTTGGATGGCAGCCTTCCTAGGCGCCCATTACGGGCGCCCTTTTTTCTTGCACAATGTCTGGAAACATCCAGGTCGGCACCTCGGCAGGTGGTAAAATGCGGGGAATTGGAAATATATGGCGTCTGCGAAGCTTAAGGGATAATACCTCGCAGGCCGATACAGTTACCTGGCAAAACAGTTCGGCAACACTCAGCTTTCGACCTGGCAGCGACGGACATGACTACGCTAAGTCCGTCGAGCGGCCGGCGGACGGGAGATGGTACGGTGCGACACAAGGCAGTCTACACGACCGGCGAAGCCGCCGAGATATGCAACCTTTCTCAGCAGACGATCATCCGCTGTTTCGACAGCGGGCAGTTGGAGGGCTTTCGTGTGCCGGGCAGCAAGTTCAGGCGCATTCCGCGCAACAGCCTGATCAAGTTCATGGAAGAGAACAAAATCCCCATGGACACGCTGGGCGACGACAAGATACGGGTCCTGGTCGTTGACGACGACCCGATCATAATCGAACTGTTCGTGGACGTACTGGGCGCCGACAGCCGATTCGAGATCGCCACCGCCACCACGGGTTACGACGCGGGCGTATTGACTCACCAGTTCCGCCCGGACCTCGTTGTGCTCGACTACATGCTGCCGGATATCAACGGCAATATAGTCTGCAAGACTATCCGGGAAGATAGCGAACTGTCGCACATAAAGATCATCATCATCTCCGGTATGGTTAACGCCGCGGCGGTGGACCAGTTACTGGCCGCCGGGGCCGACGAGTTCATCAAGAAGCCCTTCAACATCGAGAACGTCGTCGAGCGAATCACGAAGCTCGTGCGGGCGTAGGGGCGGTTTGAGGCTTGGGGCTTGGGGAAGTCCGGACGACGCGCCGGGCTGAAAACCTGTATTATCGGAATATTCTGAGTATATTTTCTTCCACGTCTGGTTGTATATGGCATTTATGTGTTGTGTACCACAAAAGTTAAGGGAATATAGCTGGGAAGAATGCCAGGGCCATTTCCTAAAGTGTTCGCGCTAGAGGTCGATAAAGGTAGTAACGCTGCAGGTGCTAGCAGCCCGGGCCGGTTCGGCGTATCCTGCCCGGCGACAGAACATTCCGTTGCGATCGGCGACATTTTCGATGGTGCGGCCGATCTGGCGAGGGCATGACGTAGCTGATGAAACGTCTCTGGTGGCCCGGGTTGTCCGGGTTGGCAGGAGGAGAGCGTGATGGGCCGAAAAGACGATAGGTCACATGTGTTGGTCGTGGAGGATGAGGCGGACGTGCGAGAGCTGCTCGTCGATGCGCTCAGCGAGGAGGACATCCTCGTCAGCGCAGCGGCCAGTGGGGCCGAAGCATTGGCTCTGGCTGCCAAGCACGCGCCAGACATTCTGATCACGGACCTGAACCTGGGGGACTGCTGGGGAACCGAAATCATAGATCAACTGCGAGGCCTCGCCGGCGACCTGCCGGTTGTTGTCATCACCGGCAGGAACGATGCGGCCTCGCTCGTCAAGGCCTCTCAGCATGGGCCCGTCGAACTGATGAGCAAGCCTCTGGACATAGGCCGACTGCGTGAGACGCTTCGACGCGAACTGGACCTGGCCGCCAAGGGCAAACGCACCAAACTCCGCACCAAGAAGCTCCGTTACCTCGCTCGTGATGCGAACATCGAGCGGAAACTCATCCAAGACCAACTGGACAGCGCGTGCGCCGACCTGACGGACGCCTACCGCACCCTCAGCGGGCAGATGGCTCTGCAGCAGATCGTCATCGGCTACCAGAGCGAACTGATCGGCGCCAGGAGCGACGACGATGTGTTCCGTGAGCTTTTCCAATTGTTCGTGAAACGATCAGGACCGGTATTCGGCATGGCTCTGGTGTGCGACGCCGAGGCTGAGCTCCGCATAGCCGGGCGATTCGGCGTGCCGTTCCCGGATAAGATCGGTTTTTGCTCCAGGCTGTCGGCTCCGCTGGTGGAGCAGGCTTTGCAGGATCCCAGATGCAGCGTCATCGACGCGTGGGATGAGAAGGATACTTTCGATGATCAGGTCCACAAGTTCCTGCCGGGCCTGACGCTGATGACGATTCCGCTTCTGCCCACCCCGGGCGAACTGATTGGGCTGGTGGTCTTGTACCGCAAGGGAGAACAGCCCTTCACGGAGATCGACACGTCGCTGGCGGAAATGCTGGGCAACGCGACGGCGGTGGCAGTGCAGAGGAACGACTGAGGCGATTGCGGATTGAAAAGACAAGAACGCGACATCCCGAGATGATCGGAATGCCGCGTTTGTAATTATCGAAGGGCCGTCTCGGAGTGTTGCTAATCGGTCGCGTTGGCGTGGGAGTCAGTCACACCCAGCTTCGCTTCCAGCTTGATTACTTTTTCGTGCAAGAGCTGGCGAGATTGTTCGACCTTCTCTCTGAATTCGTCGGTGAAGTAGCTGGGGTTGCCCGGGAGGCCCAGTTGCAGGTCGATCGAGTCTCGCAGCTGGCGATAGATCATAAGTCGATCCTCGTTGGTAAGCTCCCACGATCCGTCGACCAGGGAGAATAGGCGGGACGAATCAGGCAAGCCCAATATCGTGACGACCCTTTTGCACACTGTTCGCCTGACGTTGCGAGATTGCCGAGATTCGAAGAAGCTCCGAACACGAGCGAAGTCGCCTGGCGGCGGCTGGATTGGGGCATCGGGGAAGTATTCGTCGGACCGTATGACACCCTCGTACTTGCCGGGGCCGGCAGAGGTGCCACCGAGGTAGTTGGGCCAGCATCCCTCCGCAAAGGCGAAGGCGCCCGGTGTGGGTCGATTGTCCACGTAGATCCCCATCCCTGTGATATACGAAAGCCCAAGTCGTGGCCGAAGGCTGAAACGTTGATCGTGGCCGGTGACAATCGGCGAACGTAGTTCGTAGTTGAAGTCGTCGTCGGCAGCGCTGTAGTTGCGGTAGAAGGGAATGAGGACAATCCGCTCGACCGGTGTTCGCCGCTTTGGATCAGGCTCGATAGAGTTGGTCCCCATGAGATTGAGGGTGAGGTCCAGCATGAATGGCTTGCGGCGAGCAGAATAGTTGGCTGGATAGTCATCATCCAACTGATAGGCCTCGACGACGGCCGTCCCTCCGTGCCCTTCGAGAAAATAACATCCCGATGTCATTACCAGCAGCGGAATCAGCAGGATAGAGTTACGCAGCCAATGTGTCGGAGTTCGCATGGGACGGCTCCTTCTGTAAGGCTTCGTTATCCGGGTAGTGCACTTGCACGCTGACGCTATTACGTTACATACCGAACCATGTTCGCGAAAAGTTGGTGGCACAGGGGCCTCGCCAACCAACGCTATGAGTGGCCATTTCTTTTCAATCGCAAATCAAAAATCCAAAATCAAAAATGCTTAGTATCTGTAATGCTCCGGCTTGTACGGCCCATCGACCGGCACGTTGATGTAGTCGGCCTGCTCTTGACTTAGCCTGGTCAGCTTCGCGCCGAGCTTGGCAAGGTGGAGCATGGCGACTTCTTCGTCGAGCTTCTTGTCCAAACGATACACGTCGATGGCGCGATCGGGGCTCTTGGCGATGTCGATCTGGGCGAGCGTCTGGTTGGTGAAGCTGTTGCTCATCACGAAGCTCGGATGGCCCGTAGCACAGCCCAGGTTTATCAGCCTGCCCTCAGCCAGCAAGTAAATGCAATGGCCGTCGGGGAAAGTGAAGCGGTGCACCGGGCACTCATTGCCCTTGATCTCGGTCTTGACCACGCCGGGCATCGCTTCGAGCTTGGCGATTTGGATTTCGTTATCGAAGTGGCCGATGTTGCAGACGATGGCCTGGTCCTTCATCTTGCTCATGTGCTCGGCGGTGATGATGTCCTTGTTGCCGGTGGTGGTCACGTAGATGTCGGCCGTGGCCAGGGCGTCTTCGACGGTAGTCACCTTGTAGCCGGCCATGCATGCCTGCAGGGCACAGATCGGGTCGACTTCGCTGACCATCACGCGGGCCTTCTCGTTGGCGAGGCTCTCAGCCGAGCCTTTGCCCACGTCCCCGTAGCCGCACACCATGGCGACCTTGCCGCTGATCAGCACGTCCATCGCGCGCTTAATGCCGTCCACCAGCGAGTGGCGACAGCCGTAAACGTTGTCGAACTTGCTCTTGGTGACCGAGTCGTTGACGTTGATGGCCTGGAAGAGCAGCTCGCCCTTTTCCTGCATTTGGACGAGGCGATGCACGCCGGTGGTGGTCTCTTCGCTCACGCCGACCATGGCGTCTGCGACCTTGTGCCAATGGCCAGGGCGTTCGGTAAGCATGCGCTTCAGCAGGGCATTGATGACCTGCAGTTCGGCGTTGTCGGTGGGCTCATCGAGTATCGACGCATCATCTTCAGCCTGCCGGCCACGGTGAATCAGCAGCGTTGCATCGCCGCCGTCGTCGACGATCTGCTCCGGGCCTGTTCCGTCGGGCCAGGTGAGGGCCTTCATCGTGCAGTCCCAGTATTCTTCCAGCGTTTCGCCCTTCCAGGCGAAAACGGGCACGCCGGTCTTGGCGATGGCAGCGGCGGCGTGGTCTTGCGTGGAGAAGATATTGCACGAGCACCAGCGGATGTCGGCGCCCAGGGCGACGAGCGTTTCGATGAGCACCGCCGTCTGGGTCGTCATGTGCAGGCTGCCCATTATTTTAATGCCGGCCAGGGGTTGGGCCTTGCCGTACTTCTCGCGGGTCGCCATCAGGCCTGGCATTTCGTGCTCGGCGATGTCCAGTTCCTTGCGGCCGAACTCAGCCAGATTGATGTCCTTAACTTGATAATCCATTGTGATGCTTTCTTATCTATGCTGACGGTGGTCTATGTATCGTCGGTGTGTCGCTGCCTCTCGGGCAGCCGGGCATTATGCCCATTTATGGGGCAAATTGCAACGCCGTTCGCAGGCCCGGTCAGTCAGTTACCGTCGAAGAATCTATCGTACATCGCCGCCGTTCTGCCGGACAGGGCCGCCAGCGCCTCGGCGGCACCGGCTTCACCGGCGATGTACGCCAGCATCAGCCTGCCTTCTTCGACGCACAACTCGTCGTGCTGCGGGAATATCTCCCGCTCGCAGAACAAGGCGTACTTGGTCAGCCTATACGGGCCTACGGGGCGCGGGCGGTCACCCGGTAAGGACTCCATCGCCACCGAGTACAGATCCTTTATCGAGCCGATCAGGTCCGGCAGGTCGGCGGTCGGGGCGAAGACGATCGTGTAATACGTGTCGAAGTACCGGTGCTGCTCGGTGCTGTGGGCGTCTGTTATGCCGACCACCGGCACGGACCTGCCCTTGGCGACCTGGTCGTGGTAGAGGGAAGTCTGCAGCGTGTTGCTGGGGCAGTCGGCGTTGTACCCGCCGATGACTTCGTAGGCGTCGAAGGACATGGTTTCGAACAGATAGTCCGTCAGCGGCATGCCGGGGTGGTATCGCCCGCCGGCCACCCAGTACGGATGGCAGAACACGCTTAGCCCGCCGGCTTCGCGTATCTTGTTGAACGCCCACACGCAGGCTGCGTGACGCAGCTCGCCGACGCCGTCGGGCACGGGGCCGATCTCCTCAACGAGCTTGGCTACGTCCTTCTCGAAGTTGTCGTGGTCTTCCTGGTTGTCCATGTTCGCGGTGCGACAGCCGCCGAAGTGAATAATATGTGCCATCGCGTGGGGCAGGTGCACTTCCTCGCCGGGGTACATTCGCAGGTCGGCCTGCACGTCTTTGTACGCGTCTATCACTTCCAGCGAGGGCCCGTACATGCCGTGGTCCGTCAGTGCCATGAAGTCATGGCCGATCCGCCTGCACCTACCGGCCACGTACGCGGGGTCTTCCGAGCCGTCCGAGCGACAACTGTGCAGGTGAATGTCGCCCTTGTAAGGCCTGCGGGCGTGGAGGTCCTCAGCCACGGAGTAGATGCGAAACTCCATGGACTTTTCCGATCCGCCGCGGTCGGTCCATTTCAATATCAGTACATGTTCCTGCTCGGCCTCGAACTTGCGCGTGTAGCGGATGACGCCGTCAACGACTTCGACGGGCTCATCCACGGCGGGTTCCCACGTGCCGGCGCTGCCGTAGCCATCGAGGGGCCAATAGGTCATTTTGTACTCATTGTGCGTGCAGATCTTCTGGAGAGGGGTTATTTCGATGGTGGTCTCGGCGTCTGCCAGCACCACGCGCGGTGCGATATCGAAGAACATGTGTACCTTTTTGACTTCCATGGTGCAGGCGGCTCCTGGGGGCAGTAGTTTCAGTATCGGCGGGGGGTTGTGGCCCGCCGGCGTTCGTGGGAGGCATTATATCATCGGTGCGGGGTATATCCAGCGTGGGCGGCAGGGGCGTGGGCGTTTTTCCTGGGCTTGCTTCGGCGTGGTCGCCGTGGTACACTGGGCGCTTATATTTTTATGGCAAAAAGCACTGGTACATCCAGGACCCGCAAGGGGGCCGGCGAGGGCTCTAGCGGAAAGGCTGTCGGTGGCGGCAAGTCTGTCAGAAAATCCGGCAAGACGCCGAAAGGCAAGCCTGGCGGGAAGCCAAAGGGCAAGGCCATCGCAAAGCCGAAGCGCAAGACCAACGGCGAGAACGGCAAGGCTAGCGGCAAATCTAATGGCAGGGCTAACGGCGGCGGGCGGGAGATCGTCATATTGGGGGCCAAGGAGCACAACCTCCAGAACATTGACATCCGCATCCCGCGGGACAAGCTGATTGTCGTGACGGGGCTTAGCGGGTCGGGCAAGAGCTCGCTCGCCTTCGATACCATCTACGCCGAGGGCCAGCGGAAGTACGTCGAGAGCTTGTCTGCTTACGCTCGTCAGTTCCTCGAACAGCTATCCAAGCCGGACGTGGAGCACATCGAAGGCCTGCCGCCCACCGTCGCCATCGAACAGCGGGCCGGCAGCAGCAACCCTCGCTCGACTGTCGCGACGGTAACGGAGGTGTACGACTACCTGCGTTTGCTGTTCGCCCGGGCGGGCACGCCGCACTGCTGGCAGTGTGGGGGGGAGATTACCAGCCAAACGGTCAGCCAGATGGTCGATGCGATCTTCACGCTGCCCGAGGGCACGCGGTTCATGGTGATGGCGCCTATCGTCCGCGGGCAGAAGGGCCAGCACACCGACACTCTCCAGCACGTCCAGCGGGAGGGCTTTGTCCGCGTCCGTATCGACGGGGAGCTGTACGACCTGAAGAACCTGCCGGAGCTGTCCAAGACCAAGAAGCATACCATCGAGGTGGTCGTCGACAGGCTGATCCTGAAGGAGTCCGCGCAGATTCGTCTGTCCGACAGCATAGAGACATCGCTGGCCCTCGCCAACGGCATAGTGACGATAACTTACGAGCATCGCGACGAGCCGGCGGCGCCAGTTGAGCCGGGCCCGGACGAGTTGGAGCCGGCTGAGCCCGCCCCGGCCGTGTGGACGGACTTGGTGTTCTCCGCCACCTACGCTTGCCCCAAGCATCCGCAGGTATCGCTGGCGGAGCTATCGCCGCGGATGTTCAGCTTCAACAGTCCATACGGCGCCTGCCCGAGCTGCGATGGGCTGGGCACGATACTCGAGTTCGATCCGGAATTGATCGTATCCGACACGTCGCTGTCGCTTTCGGGCGGGGCGATCGACGCATGGCGGCACGGCGGCAAGCGGATGAACATCTTCTACAACCGCGCGATCCGCAAGTTCTGCCGGACCTACGGCATATCCGCCAACGAGCCTTTCGAATCGATCAGCCCCAGTGTCCGCAAAGCTCTCCTGCACGGCGATGCCGCGCAAAACTGGGAAGGCGTCATCCCCAACCTCACCCGCCGATGGCAGAAGACCGACAGCGAGTTCGTCAAGAATCGTCTGCACGGGTACCTCTCCGAGCAGGCTTGCACGTCCTGCGGCGGCACGCGCCTGCAGAAGGCGTCGATGGCGGTGACGATCTGCGATAAGAACATCCACGACGTTACCAGCATGTCGATAGCCGAGAGCCTGGAATACTTCGACACACTGGAACTGGACGAAGAGCACGCCCAGATCGCCGAGACGATTCTCCGCGAGATTCGCCATCGGCTGAAGTTCCTTGTCGACGTCGGGCTGGATTACATCTCACTGGGTCGCAAGTCGGCGACGCTGTCCGGCGGGGAGGCCCAGCGGATACGCCTTGCCACGCAGGTCGGCAGCGGGCTGGTCGGCGTGTGCTACGTGCTGGATGAACCCACGATAGGCTTACACCAACGGGACAACCAACGGCTGATCAGCACGCTCAAGCACCTCAAGGCCATGGGCAACACGGTTATCGTCGTCGAGCACGATGAGGAGACGATCCGCTGTGCGGACATGGTGGTGGACATGGGCCCGGGAGCGGGTCGGCATGGCGGCAAGATAGTCGCCCAGGGCACGGTCGCGGATTTGTGCGCTTCGGAGCAGTCGATCACGGGCAAGTACATGTCCGGGCGGATGTGCATCGACGTGCCCGCCAGGCGGCGGACGCTATCGACCAAGCGACGCGTGCAGGTGAAGGGGTGCCGCGAGAACAACCTCAAGAACATCGATGTCAGCTTCCCGCTCGGCGGGATAATCTGCGTGACCGGCGTGAGCGGGTCGGGCAAGAGCACGCTGGTGAACATGACACTCCTGCCGGCCATGCGGAGGCGCGTTTACAACAGCAAAGACCGGCAAGGGGATTTCGATAAAATTCTCGGCGTGGGACACGTGGACAAGGTCATCGAGATCGACCAGTCGCCGATCGGGCGGACCCCGCGGAGCAACCCAGCCACGTACACCGGCGTTTTCGACCAGATTCGCCAACTGTTTTCCAAGACGCGCGAGGCGAAGATCCGTGGGTACAAGCCGGGCCGATTCAGCTTTAACGTCAAGGGGGGGCGTTGCGAGGCCTGTCAGGGCCAGGGCACCAAGCGTATCGAAATGCACTTCCTGCCGGACGTTTACGTCACGTGTCAGGAGTGCAACGGCACGCGGTATAACCGCGAAACGCTGGAGGTGAAGTACAAGGGCAAGGACATTGCCGACGTGCTGGCGATGCGGGTGGAAAAGGCATTGGGCTTCTTCGAGAGCTTCCCGAAAATCAAGCAACTGCTGAAGGCCTTGTCCGACGTCGGTCTGGGTTACGTCGAGCTGGGGCAGAGCTCCACCACGCTGTCCGGCGGGGAGGCCCAGCGCGTGAAGCTAGCTACCGAGCTTGGCAAGACGGCCACGGGCCATACTCTGTACGTGCTGGACGAGCCAACGACGGGGCTGCACTTCGCCGACATCCACAATTTGCTGAACGTGCTGAATCGCCTGGCCGACATGGGCAACACGATCATCGTCATCGAGCACAACCTGGACGTGATCAAATGTGCCGACTGGATTATCGACCTGGGCCCCGAAGGCGGCGACGCCGGCGGGACGATAGTAGCTGAAGGCGCCCCCGAGGACCTCGCCCGCAAGCGCAAGAGCTACACAGGCCGATTCCTGGCCAAGCACCTGAAGCGCACCCAAGCGTGATCTGCCGAGCGGAAAACACTTGCCCGGCAGGAACGTGGGGTATGTAATATGCGGCGGAGAACTCGATGAACGCACGTCAGGATCAATCTCCAACATATTCGATTATCGTCCCTGTTTACAATGAGCAGGAGACGCTGGGCGAGTTGCATCGTCGGCTGGGGGAATTGATGAGCCAGCTCGACGGACCTTGCGAGTTGGTGCTGGTCAATGATGGCAGCGATGACGAGAGCTATCGGATTATGGTCGAGTTATCCGCCGGCGATCCGCGAGTGAAGGTGGTTAATCTGTCTCGCAACTTTGGGCATCAGTTGGCCGTCACGGCGGGCATGGATTACGCGTCGGGCAAGGCGGTCATCATTATGGACGCCGACCTGCAGGACCCGCCGGAAGTGACGCTGGCGATGGCTGCCAAGTGGCGTGAGGGCTACGAGGTGGTCTACGCCGTACGCGAGCATAGGGCTGGCGAATCGATATTCAAGCGGGCAAGTGCCGCCATTTTCTATCGCCTTCTCCGCAAACTGACTAAGACCGATATCCCGATCGACACGGGCGATTTCCGCCTGGTGGACCGCAAAGCCCTGCAGAGCGTCTGCCAGATGCCGGAGAACCATAGATTCCTGCGCGGCATGTTCGCGTGGGTGGGCTACAAGCACACGGGCGTCAAATTCAGCCGGGCCGACCGTTTTGCCGGCGAAACAAAGTATCCGTTACGCAAGATGCTCAAGCTGGCAGCCGATGGAATATTGGGTTTCTCTAACGAGCCATTGCGGCTGGGCATAAAGCTTGGTTTCCTGGTCGCGGGCGGGGCGATGATTTATGGCCTTGTGATGGCGGTGCTGAAGCTGTTTGGGATATGGGCGGCGTCGGGTTGGACGTCGCTGATGGTCGTCATCACATTCCTGGGCGGCGTGCAGCTTATTGTTATTGGCATAATCGGCGAGTACCTTGGGCGAGTGTACGACGAGGTGCGACGTCGGCCCTTGTATATAGTGCGAGATACCCACGGGTTCGCCAGTAATGAGGCGGACCAGGCCGGTGAGGATGAGCCGGCTCACCAAGAAGCGAATGGAGATCAACCATGGTACGAATCACAGGCATAATGGCGTTGCTGGCCCTGGCGGCGGCGAGCGGGTGCAGCGAGTTTGCGATCGTTCCTAACCCCGCTTATACGGGGTGGGCGGAGTTTGGCGCTGGCTCGTCTGTAACGTTCGAGGGCACGCAGGACAATGGCACGGGCGAGGTGCCGTTTCGGCTGACCCAGACGCGCTTGGAGAGCTCCGAGGACGTAGTCGTCCTGGAAGTGACACTGGCCATCTTGACCGGCGATCAGGCGGGCCCTTCTCAGGTCACGCGGACCCAGCCCGATCCGAATATATTCGCCACGGACCATCCCACGACTGATCCGGACTCGGAGATTGAGGAATTGGAGAACGAGGCCGTTATGGTAGATGGCCAGGCCATAGAATGCGAAGTGACCGAAATCGTTCTGGTGGAGAAACTCGTTTTGCTTCCGGGAATCCTGGTATTTGGGCCGCTGGACGAAGCGAAACTTCAGCTAACATTGTATCGCAACGAATCAATTCCGGGCGGGATCGTAAAGTCCGAAGAGCTCAAGACGACGACGACAAGAAGTCACAAAGAAAACCTGCACGTGGTCGAGTACCACGTCGTTGAGAAGTGAGGGTGGCGATAATGTTCAAGCAATCAACACATTCAAAGCGTCGGGCAGGCGTCAAGCTTCTGACGGCGGCCCTACTGACAGTTGCCATGACGGCGGCGGGCTGCATTCCCAACGCAGCCTACATTACCGAAGAACGACACGAGCAGGGCATCGTTTACATTCTGCCGGGCATCGAGGGAGTCAGCGGCAATAATATCGGCATACAACAAGGCCTGGCCGACGGCGGCGTGCCCTACGCGCTGCGCATATATTCGTGGGGTTTTCCGGTTCCGGGCGTGGGGCTTTTTATCAACCAGACGGACGTTGTCGGCAACCGCAATGCAGGCAGTCGGCTGGCCGATGAAATTATGACCTATCAACGCAACTATCCCGGCAGGCCCGTGTTTCTGATCGGCCATAGCGGCGGGGGCGGCGTGGCGGTCTTTACGTTGGAAGCCCTGGGCAACAAGCCGGGCGCCCAGCCCATTGACGGGGCGTTTCTGGTCTCGGCGAGCCTGTCCTCGAACTATGATCTGTCGAGAGCTCTGCGAATGACACGCCGCGGGCTTGTCAACGTATACAATCCGGCAGACACGAACTTGCTTGGCACGGGCACGGCCGTTTTCGGCAATGTCGATGGCGGGCACGGAGACTCGACCGGGCGGACAGGCTTCTACCGGTCGTACGCGGAGGTCTTCGAAATGCAGATCAGCGCCGAGCAGTACGGCACGTTCGGCGATCCGCACACGATAGCCACCAACGCCTCGATAGTCGCCGACTACGCCCCGCCATGGCTGATGAGCACGACTTGGCCCCCGGCCGGCAGGGGACGATAGCGCCTCGACCTACGAATCGACACTGGCCGATCCGGCCCAGCAGCCCGTGGTAAAAGTGGCCCGCCACGGTGGGCGTCGCACGCAAAAAGACTGAATCCAGGGGCAAGATGCCCCTGGGACGCATGGCCAAGATGGCCATGCCACGAAAGAAGGACTTTTGCCACAAGCCCCTAATGGTCCACCGGCTCGCCGAGCATGGATTTGAGGATGTCCAGCTTGGTCTTCAGATCGGCGGCGGTTCTTGCTTCCATTGTCAGGCGGAGCAGGGGCTCCGTGTTTGATGGCCTGACGTTGCACCACCAGTCGCTGTACTGGCAGGTCACGCCGTCGAGCCAATCGATCTCGGCATCGGAGAAGTGCTCGGCGATCTCTTTCATCTTGCCCTGCTTGTCCTCGACTTCGAAGTTGATCTCCCCGCTGTGCTTGTAGCGGTTCAGCGGGGCCATCAACTCGCTGAGGGGCAATGGCTGGGCGCTGATTACCGTCACGGCAGTAGCGAAAGCGATCGCGCCGCTGTCGCAGTTGAAGTTGTCGCGGAAGTAGAAGTGCCCGCTCAACTCGCCGCCGAACACGGCATTGCCATCAGCCAGGGCCTTCTTCATGAAGGCATGACCGACGCGTCCTCTCTTCGGCACGCCGCCGGCGCCGACGATTTCTTCGCTGACCACGCGGGAGCTTCGCAGGTCGTAAACCACCATCGCACCGGGGCTCTCGCGCAGAAAGTGCCGGGACAGCAAGGCCGTTATGAGGTCGCAGCGGACGGTCTGACCTTTCTCGTCGACGAACATGCACCGGTCGGCGTCGCCGTCGAAGCATACGCCGAAATCGGCCTTGCGCCGCTTGACGGCCGTCTTGAGCTGCTTTAGGTTTGCGTCGACCAGCGGATTGGGCGGGTGAGTGAACTCGCCTGTGATCTCGAAGTTAAGTGGGATTATCTCGATATCCGTGCCGTCGAATATGGCCGGGAACATCTTGCCGCCGCACCCGTTGGATGCGTCGACGACCACCTTGAGCCGGCGGGACGGCTTGAAGAACCCCAACACGTGCTGCCTGTAGGGCCCCCACAGATCCATACACTGGGCGGGCGCCATTGAGGCGCCGACCGGCATGCGGCGGACAGTCGAGACGATTCGGCGTATCTCGTTTAGACCAGTCTCCTCACCGATGGGCTTTGCATGATACCCCGATATCTTGAACCCATTGTATTCAATAGGGTTATGCGAGGCTGTGACCTGAATGCCGCCGCACATGCTGAGATGATTGATCACGAAATAGACCATGGGCGTGTCGCAGACGCCTATGTCCACGCACCCCACGCCACTGGCAGATATGCCCTCGATCATCGCATCTGTCAGCGATTCGCTGTGGGGGCGAATGTCTTTCCCGACGACAATGCGGTTCGTGGTGGCCTGGCCTCGGTCGTAGCCTGTCAGAATGCTTCTGAGGAACTGGGCGCCCGCATGCCCGATCTTCCAGGCCAGGTCCTCGCTGATCTGCTTGCCATAAAGCCCGCGTATGTCGTAGGCCTTGAAGACTTCTTCCAGTACGTTCATGTTGACCTTTTCCATTGTCGGTGGTCTCCACAAGGATTATGCGGTATCGCCCACAGGATTCCATCGGCAAATACACCGAAATTCGACAATAAATCGCTGGTGTGGTGTAACGGGCTGTGACGATGAAGCTTGCAGCGGATCGTGTACCCGCACGTGAGTGGAATGTCTATAAAGAAAACTGTCAAGTACCGTCTAACAGCCTTGCCGCGGATGGCGGCGGGAGTGTGGGCGATGGCTATGCTCATGCTCAGTTGTGGATGTGTGCCCCCCGGGCCGATCGATCCGGGCATGGTCGCACGCTATCAGCGGGCTATGCTGCTGGCGGGCCCGCAAGACCGCGACCGCCTCGGGCCTCTCAGTCAGTTGCTGCCACCGGCCAGCGAGATCGGGCCCAGACTTACCTTGACCGTCGACGAAGAGACCGGCGCGGGCCGAGTCGAACTGTCGCTGGACGAGGCGGTGCTAATTGCGCTGGCCAACAACATTGATATTCGAGTTGTCAGCTACAGCCCGGGCATCTCTCGCCAGGAGGTCATCCAGGCTGCAGCGGCATTCGATTACGTGACGTTCGCCAGCTACAGCCTCGTCCGCCAGGATCTTCGGATAAACTTCTTCGGCACGAGGAACCTTCGCACCAATGAATTCCAGGCCGGGGTCAGGCAGACGACCGTCACCGGAGCCGAGGTCGCGCTGACAAATACGCTGACATGGGTCCGCGACCATAGCTTCTCGCGGACATCGCCCAACTTCGAACCGGATATGACGCTCAGCTTGACCCAACCTCTGCTACGAGGCGGCGGGCGTGAGCGGAATCTGGCGTCGCTTCGAATTGCGCGGATCAACAATAAAGTCGATAATGTCGCCTTCCGCCAGCAGGTCGAACAGACTGTAACGGACGTGATTACGACGTATTGGCTATTGGTGCAGGCTCGGCTGGACCTGGCGATACAGCAAGACCTGTTGGACAAGACAGATGTCACCTACCAACGTGTGCTGCAGCGTAGATTCCGAGATGCCGCGGCGGTGGAGATAAAGCAGTCCGAAGCCGCCGTAGAGACACGACGAGCCGCGCTGATCCGCGCGCATAAGAATATTGTGGACGTCCAGGACGCCTTGGGCAGACTGCTGTCCGACGAGACAATCAACTCGGTGGCCAATGTGGAGATCATCCCCACCACGCCTCTCAGCACCGAACTTGTTGCACTGGATGTCACCGATCAACTCGTGACCGCTTTGGAACACAGCCCGGTGCTCGCCCAGGCCCGCCTTGCCATCCAGGCAGCCGACATCAGCGTGCGCGTAGCCAGGAACGAGCAATTACCCAAGCTGGATTTCGTGGGCTCAGTTGGCTTAACCAGTGGCGGCACGACACTACACGAGGCCAAGGCCCGACAATGGAACGGGGACTTCTTCAACTACGAAGTCGGCTTTCAGATGGAGTACCCCATCGGCAACCGCCAACGTAAAGCGCAGTTGCGGCAGAGGCAATACGAGCGTCTTCAGGCCACTGCTCAACTTCAGAGAACTGCAGATGACGTCGCCATTGAGGTGCGTGAACAGATTCGCCAGATTGGCGCGGCCCACAAGGAAATTCTGGCCCAGCAAAAAGCGGTCGCAGCCAACTTCGACCAATTGCAAGCATTGGAAGACACCGAGCGAATCCGCGGCGAACTCACGCCCGAGTTCCTCCGCGTCAAGCTTGGCGCTCAGGAATCCCTTGCCGCAGCCCGGCGCGCGGAACTGCAGTCGATCATCGATTATAACGTCGCCCTGGTCGAGTTGGACCAGGTAACGGGGGCGGTGCTGGCTCTGCGGCGAGTGCAGATGGCCATGCCCATGATCTTCAAGAAGGTGTCATGGGATAGCCCGACCTGGCCGAGCGACCTCCCGGCGGAGGATGGCCTCGACGAGTCGCCGCCACCTGCCGACGACGGCGACGCGGACGATCAGCCTTACCCCGACGTTCCTTCCGAGATAGACGACACGCCAACCCCGATCAATACGCCGCAGGAGCAGGATGATGCTCCTGTTCAGGCCGTCATCCCGGTGTACCCCGATGGCACGGTCGATGCGGGTGATGAAATCATAGATGGCCTGCGCAGGCTATCTTCTGGCGCTCGCCAGTTTCTGCAGCGGCATGTCGCCTCCCGCTAGCAGGCCGCAGAGGCCTGTTGTAGCCATTTCCGGCCGGGGCAATCCGCAAAGTTTTTTTTCCAATGCCTACTGAGTGACACAGGGCTGTCACCGGGGTATGGGAAGCTACGGGACAAGAACATGAAGATAAGCCGTATCTACAGATTATTGCGATTGATCACGATGCTACAGAGCAAGAGGAACTATACAGTCGACGAATTGGCCGATGAACTCGAGGTTAGCAGGCGGACGGTCTTTCGCGACTTGAATGTGTTAGAGATGGCTCACATTCCGTATCAATTCGATCCCTTGGCAGGCGGGTACAGCATTAGCCAACATTTCTTCCTGCCGCCGGTGAACCTGACGATTACCGAAGCTCTGGCGATGCTAAGCCTGACGGGCCGACTGCGGACCACCTCTCACGTGCCGCTGGCTGCTGAGGCTGCGCGTGCGGCGGTCAAGCTGGAGAGCGTTTTGCCACGCGAGATCGGCCAGTATGTCGGGACGGTGCTGGACCGGCTGAGCATGCAGATGACGCCCACGGCCGGGCATGAGAGGCACGAGGATATATTCAATTCGCTCACACAGGCCGTGGGCGACCGGCATGTCTGCAAGGTCGGCTACGGAAGCTTGTATGAGGGCAAGGACATCACGACACTGCTGCGTCCGCTTCGGTTGGTGTTCATCGAGCGGGCGTGGTACGTCATTGCCTACTCTGAGTTGCACAAGGAGATACGCACGTTCAAGGTTGTGCGCATCAAATCGCTGTCGGTGCTGAAACGTCGGTTTGTCCAGCCGGAAGATGTCGATTTGACTGAGTACTTCGGTGATGCATGGAAGATGATCCCCGAGGGCCAGATGTACGATGTGCACCTGCACTTTGCCCCGCGCGTTGCGCGTAACGTTGCGGAGGTGCGTTGGCACCGCAGCCAAACCGTGCACCTCAACGCCGATGGGTCGAGTGAGTTTCACGTGGCTGTCGACGGTCTTGGCGAGATCACATGGTGGCTGCTGGGGTACGGCGACCAGGTCACGGTCGTCTCCCCGCCCGCTCTTGCCAAGCGAGTTGCCGACATCGCCAAGGCGGTGGTAGCTAAGTATGACGCAGTCGTCCCGGCCTTGCCTCCGGGGGGCAAGGCCGGAACGAGGCGTCAAAAGAAGAAGCCCGCGAGCAAGCCAACGAAAGGCAAGAACTGATGCGCGCGATTCTCCAACGAGTCAAGTTTGCGCAGGTAGAGGTCGGCCTGGAGGTCGTGTCGCGCGTGGAATATGGCCTCGTCGCCTACGTGGGCGTGGCGGCGGACGACGATCAATCCGATGCCCAATGGCTTGGTGAGAAGGTCGCCAACCTGCGGATATTTGATGACGCCGATGGCAAAATGAATCTGTCCGTCCAGGACGTTGGGGGACAGATACTGGCAGTGCCGAATTTTACATTGATGGGTGATGGCCGCCGCGGGCGACGCCCATCCTTCACGGCAGCGGCAAAGCCCAACCACGCTGAGCCCTTGCACCAAGCCTTCCTGCAGGCGGCGAGGGAGCGTGGGGCCGCGGTCGAGACGGGCGTCTTTGGGGCGGACATGTTGATCACCAGTCAGGCAGTGGGTCCGGTCAATATCATACTGGACTCGCGCGAGCCAGACGCATCTGGCCGGAAGGAGGGCAGCTAACGAAAAGAAAAGTACAGCCAAATGACAACGCCCATCCGGCAGTGGAGCAACATCGCTAACACGACAGCGACCTCCGACCCTGTTCTGCTCACCGGATGGGCCCTTTTTTTTTGACGAGGGCCGCAAAAAGCCAAGTCTCGCCGCTCCCCGGCCTCCTGACAGGCACGGCCGCCCGGGCCAGCGCGGGTGAGTTCTCGCAGTGATCTTGTCTGTTGATCTTGACGTCTCTGGCCGATTACGGTAGAGTACTCGATTCGTGCATGGGAGTGTGCCCGAGTGGTCAATGGGATCAGACTGTAAATCTGACGGCGTATGCCTACGTTGGTTCAAATCCAACCGCTCCCAGTCAGGTGGATTGTCGGTTTGCGATTTGCGATTGAAAGGCGGGGGCGATCGACGTTAGTAAGACATTAGACATTAGACATTAGAGCTCAGACATTAACCCCCCTCCTTGCTCTTCCTTTTCATTTCGCCAGCCGGTAGAATCCACGAACTCATCGCGGGCGTAGCTCAATGGCTAGAGCGTCAGCCTTCCAAGCTGAATGTTGAGAGTTCGAATCTCTTCGCCCGCTTCTTGGCCATCGGCCGTTCGCCGGCGTCGATGGCCTATTTGTTTTTTCTTGGTGGGCTTGGTCGGGGCGCGGCGGGGTGCCGTGGATGGCGGCAGGGAGTTTGGGATGGACGTAACAGGTGACACGCATATGAGTTACGCGAATATGATCGGCTGCTCGGCCGACAGGGATGTTTGGGGGATGTCCGTGATCAAAGCTTGATTGGCGGCGACGTTACTGTTATTTTTATGAACAAGCAGCATGGCGGGAACTTATTAGAGGTTGGGTAGTCCAATGTATTGCAGGGATAACGTTGTATCGCTGCGAGTTGGCAATTGACCGGGACTTTGCACGACGAAAGGAGTCTGTAATGTATCGCCTTTCTCTTCTTACGATTCTAGCCGCGGTGGTTCTAGCTGCGCCTTGCATGGCCTTGGCCCAGGCCGACGAGCAGGGGGCCTTCGACGCGGGCCTGGCTGCCTTCGAGCAGGAGAACTTCGCCGAAGCGCGAGATCTGTTCGCCCGCGCTGCCGAGCTGGAGCCTGATAGCGCGCCCGCGTTTCTGTGGCTGGGCAAGGCTCACTACCTGCTGGGCGACGTCGACGAGGCGATCGCCGCGTGGACGGCGACGCTACGGATCGCGCCGGACGAATCATATTCCAAGGCAATGCTCACGGCTTTGCGCGGGCAGCAGGTCGAGGTGGACACGTCGATTCGGCTCATCGAGTCGCTCGTCTCCCAGGGCCTTTTCAATTCTGCGCATGCCCAGTGCGTGGCGCTGCTGGCCGAGAAGGGCCTGACCGATGTGCAACGGGCCAAGGCTCTGACGCTCCAGGCCGAGGCGCTGCTGAAGCTTGGGCTGCAGCAACAAGGGCTGGCGCTGCTCGATCGGGTGAAGCTCGAACATGGCAACATGATCGATATGGGCAAGGTCAATCTGCTGATAGCCCGCACGAAGCTGTCGATGGACGACGACGCCCGCGTGGCTGAGGCGCTCGCGCTGCTCGAGGATATGAGCGCGGAGCACGCCATTACCTCGACCAACATGGCGGCGCGGCTAGAGTTGGCGCTATTTCGGCTGGGGCAGGATCTGAGCAAGGAAAATACCGACGCCGTCAAGGCCTTGCTGGCCTCCAATGCGGATCTGGTGGAGGCGGATCGTGCGCTACGAAAAATGATGGAGGCCTACCTGGAGCTATCCCAGAAGAACGCCCCCACTGTGCGGACACGAGAATCGGAGATCCGTCTAAACGATATGGACCGCGAGGCCCTGGCCGCTGCCAAGCAACTTTACAGCCGGCACGTTCGCGCTGCCCAGTCGGCTGAGCTGACGGGCTATCTGATGACGAATCTGATAGAGCCCTATCGCGACCGTTTCGCAACCGTCGCCGCCGCTGACGGCTGTAAGGCCATCCTGGAAATGTCGCTTACCCCGGCCAGCCAACTACGGACGATGCTCGCGCTGGCTGAGATGCAGCGGTCTGTAGCGTCGGCGGAGCTTTGGGACATGGTGCGGGCCGACCAGCAGATCGGCCCGGAGATGCCCCAGGCCGTGCTGGAGGCGCTCGCGACAGTCGATGCGATTAACGCGGAGTTCCCAGGCCAAGGCCAAGACCGCAAGTGGGCCCTAGCGCTGAAGGTGCGAGAGATAGGTGCGAGGTTTGCCCATCCTGCCAAGGTGACGGAGCTTCGGCACACCGACGCGTGGGCATTTCAGGTAATGTTGGGCGTCCTGGCCGAGAGCGGCCAGCGGGACGTCGGCCAGGGCGGCTTGGCCGCCTGGCAACTCATCGATCAGTACGGCAACATGGATCAGCTATCGGCCAAGCAACTCGCAGTCGGCATGGCCGATGAACTGCTGGCGGCCGTGCCGGTCGAGCTTAGTCCGTGGATGGGCATTGCGTGGCGGACCATCGAGTTGCGGGCCAGATGCGCCGAGACGCAGTTCCGCCAGAATATTGCAGATGGTCTGCCCCAAGCCAACGCCGTGCTGACGGAGAAGCAGGCTGAACTCATCGACTTAATGGCTGCCGCGTCGACGGCGGACAGAGGCGAAGCAGATCGTCTGCTCGTCCGGCTGGCGCAGCACCTGACGCTCTGGGTGCAGCGAGGCCATTACGACGTCGCGCGGGCCGCGTATAGCCGGCTGGCTGAGTCGCTGCCGCTTACCGCTCAGCAGCGGGCCCAGTTAACGACTGTCAGGCTGATCGCGACGGAAGTCCAGCGGGAGTTCCAGCGTCGTCTGGTTGCCGGCCAAGCCGTGCCGACTGAGCTTGACGAGCGCCTCGCCAGCGCTATGTTAGAATGCTATCGCCTGCAGGCCGGCCTGGAAGGCGACGACCCGTTCGTCGCCCAGGTGCGGGGCTTGTCGGACAACATCGTCGGCATCTATCTTAGCCTGGAAATGTTCGACGTGGCGGAGCGGGCCTTGCTCCTGAGGCCCGACACGCCGGCCGAGACGCCCGAGGTATACCTGCAGTTCCGCTTGGCCAGCCTGCACGACCACCTGGCTGGGCGGGGGCTGGTCCAAGCGCTCCAGCAGTACGAGGCGGACCGGCAGGTCACCATCACGCCGGCCTACGAGCAGGCGCTGGCGGAGTACACGCAGTTCCTTCTCGATCATCCCGACGACCCGCTGATCCATCGGGCGAGGGCGAGCATCTACAACATCGCGGGGATGTTCGTTGGCCATAAGGCTTACGACGTGTCCGCGGGTGTCTATCGCGATTTCGCAGCCGCTGCCGCCAAGGTGCCTGTTTTCTCGGCGGGCACGCCGGACAGCATGAGCGTCGTCCAGCAAGCACAACTGTCCGCCGCGGGCACGCTGCTGGCAAAGGCTCGCAATGCGCTAGCCGACGCGATGGCCGATATGCCCACCCCCGAGCCGCCGAAAGAGATCAGCGCGGAGTTCGCCGCCGCGATAGCCGCTTACAAGCAACTGCTGGTGGCCCATCCGGACACGGCCATGGTGGCCTCCTCGGCCTTGCAGCAGATTATGGCCGTCGGGCTGGACTACGCACGCGTGGACGCCTGGGATGTAGCCGGCAGCGTATACGCCGACGTGCTGGCCAGCGAACTGAACTTGCATGAGCCCCAGCGGCTGAAGCTGCTGGGCGGGCTGTGCGAGCTTGGCAAGGTCATGCCCGGCCACGCCCGTCAGATGCTGTCGGCCCTGTCGGCCCCGACCGTCCCGCCGCAACTACTGATGCGGGGGTTGGGCGACGGCGGGCTTAGCATGTTGGAAAGCACGGCCCCGTGGCATACGTTCAGCGCGTACCCAGAGAGCTGGAATGATTCGGCCATTTCGATCAGTGGGCGGGAGGGGCGTGACGAGAGCGAGGACGCAGTTCGCCTTAAAATGGAATTGCCCACGGCGAGTCGGCCTGCGGCTGCGCCCATGAGGCCGGCTGACATGGCCCCTTACAGCGACAGGGCCGATGCTGATGGTGGCATGACGTTGGATGCCCAGGGTACTGGTGCTGGGGCGTACTTCATCTCCGGGCCAAGCGGCCGGGCCGGCGAGGCCGACCAGATCGCCATGGCGCAGATTCGCCAGGAGCATCAGCAGCAGGCATCCCGCGTCGCGCAGATGCGGGAAAGCCAGATGCACAGGACGACCATTGATACGCATGCCAACGTCCGGATGGGCTACGCGCCTCCAGGCCAGCCGATTCTGTCGGCCGCCGAACTCGCACGCCAGGCCGACGCCATCGGCGCAGCCTATGCGATATTCCAGGCCATTCTCGCCGAGTACCCACACACTACCACCGCCCGACAGGCGCGCGCGGAAGTGTTGGTGATGACGAATCACTGGCGTCAGATCGCCCAGTGGCAGCGCGCCGCTGAGCTGACGGAAAAGTTCCTGGCAGATAACCCCGCCGACACCCACCTGCCGCAGCTTCGCCTGGGCATCGCGATGGACTACCTCGCCTGGGCCCAACAGCCGGTCGATGGCGAGATGGCGCGGCATGACATGCTCGCCGAGGTCGCCAAGCGGTTCGCCGACGCTCGCCAGCGACTTGGCGCGGTCGTCGAGACTTTCGCCGAGGAAAAGGCAATCGTTCATCAGGCTCAATGGCAAATCGCCCAGAGCTTCCTCAACCAGGCCAACGCCGTCGAAGCGTTCAGCCCGGCCCTGGCTCGGGGGCAGTACGTGCGAGCATCCAGGGAGCTCCAGGCGATAGCGACGGAGTACCACGATCATCCGAACATCGCTTCCGTGCCGAGCATGGTGTGGAACATCGCGAGCCAGTTGGCCGGACGCGGGCATTATAAGGATGCCATCACCGTGTGGGATCAGTTGCGGATTCACTACCCCACGCACCCGCTGGCCCAGCAAGCGGCCATGAACGTTGCCCGGGCCTACCAGCACAATCTCAGACGCCCCCTGATGGCGGCGGAAGCCTACCTGGAAATCAACGCCAGTCGAGGCGGCAACGACGTCGGCGTGCAGAACGAGATATTCGGCATCGGCTCGGCTCTTCGCAACGAGAAGCGATGGGTGGAGGCGTTGCACGTGCTGGAGACTTTCGTCGACACGTTCCCGCGGCACCCCAGCGCGGGGGTGGCCCTGACGATGGTGGGGCAAATCCACCAGACAAACGAGGCGTGGGAAGACGCCATCGCCGCCTATCGCCGCGTGATCGGGGAGTACGACAACGGCGAGTGGGTCCGCCAGGCCAAGTGGTCTATCGCCGAGTGCACGATCAATCTCAGCCAGTGGCGTCAGGCGATTTCTGCGTATCGAACTTACCAGCGGTCGTATCCTGGCGATGGTCGGATCGGCGAGGCTGAGCGGCGGATCGGCATCCTCAAGGACCTGGCTCGCTACCAGGCGCTTGTCGATGAGGACGGCCAGCGCAAGGCCTTCGACGCCCAGTACCAAATCGCAGAGATACTGGCGACGCGCCTGAACAATCCGGTCAAGGCGATCATCGAGTACCGCAAGGTCACGCAGAACTGGCCTGAAAGCCACCTCGCCGATGATGCGCTGTTCAAGGTCGGCACGACGTATCGGTCGGTCGGCGATAGGGATAAGGCCCGCCGGGCCTTGTTTGCCGTGGCGACCAACTACCCGACCAGCCCGTGGGCGGACGATGCTCTGTTCATAATAGGTCAGATGTACGAGACCGAGGCCAGGCAACTGGCGGCCATTACTCGTGAGGAAAGCCTCGTGGAAGCCACTGAGATGGCTCAACAGGAAGCCTACGGCAAGTGGTCGGCGGACAACAAGGCAATGCTCGCAGGTCAACGTAGCGCAGTACTCCAACTGAAGCGGGCCGGTGATATGGACGCCGCGGAGTTTGCCGAGGCCCGTAATGCCGCCATTACCTCACAGTCCAACATCAGTCGCGCCCGGGTCCTCGGCGAGCAGGCAGCCAGGCAGGTCGAGGAACTCACGGCCAGTCAACTTGCCGACCGGCAGGATAAGATCAACGCAGCCCTTCGCGAGGCGGTGGCGTCTTACGAGCGAGCGGCCAAGGTGCCCACAGCCGACAAGGCCGACGAGAGCCTGCTGCGAATGGCGGTGATTTACGGCGAGCAGCTCAAGGATCCCGATCGGGCGATGAGCACGTATCGCGAAATCGTGCGTCAGTTCAGCGGCACGAGCGTGGCTGAAGACGCCAGTTGGCGCATCGCCGAATACCACGACCGCCTGGGCGAGTACGAGCAGGCCATCGAGGCCTACGACGCCTTCCTGCGGAACTACCGCCGCAGCCCGAAGGCTTCCGACGCCCAGTTCGCCATCGCCGAAAGCTACGAGCAACTGGATGAGTGGGTCAAGGCGATGGACGCGTATACCAATTACATCAACAACTTCCCCGATGGGCCTAAGGCCGCCAAGGCGCGGGAGCAGATCAACTGGATCCGCACCTACCGCCTGTAAGGCCCGCCCGCGAGCAAGGAATGATACCGCAACCTTTGGGAGCAACTACCATGCGAGAATACGGCATTGTCACTATCACGCTGTTGCTGTTGGTTTTGGTGGGCGCCGTCGGGCCTGCGGCCGCTGAGTCGACCGATGAGCAGGCCAAGGCCGAGCAGCTCTACCAGCAAGGGAGAGAGCTGCTGCTCACGGGCGAGTACAGTCAGGCCATCGGCCATCTGAAAAAGGCCGTCGCCGCCGATGGCACGAAGACGAGCTATCGGCTGGCCCTGGCGCGCGCGTACAACTACGCCGGCAAAGACGACCAGGCCGAAAGTGAGCTGAAAGCCATCCTCGACGCCGCGTCCAGCCACGTCGAGGCGGGGCAGCTATTGGCGACGATATACGCCGCCCGCGGCGACCACCAGGCCGTCGTCGACGTGCTCGGGCCTCTGCTGACATATCGCCACGACTACACGACATACCATCTGCTCGCCCAGGCGACATATGCGCTGGACGACTACGCCAAGGCTCGCGAGTACTTCGAGGAGTCCGTGAAGCTCAATCCCGATGGGGCGAGCGATCACTACGACCTCGGCAACATTTACCTGGCGGACAATCTTTACGCGCTGGCGGCGGAGTCGTATCGCAGGGCGCTGGGGCTTGGCCTGGAGAGCCCGGTGCTGCGGTACAAGCTCGGTAGCGCCTACTTCAACCTGCGAAACTACTTCGGGCAGATCGCCGAGATCACCGTCAAGTCGGGCCAGGCCGATACCATCAATGAGCAGTGGTACCTGATCGAGGTGGTGCCCGGCAGCACTGACACGTTCCGCGCAGCCCCGGAAAACACGGCTATATACCAGGTCGCCCGCGCGATGGCCGACGGCATCGACGACTTGCCGGACATTCATTTTCTCAAGGCCAATATCTATCTCAATGCCAGGCGGTTCGAACGGGCCTACGAGATGTTCGGGCAAATCAGCGAGCGCATACCAGAGGAAGACAAGGCGTTGTTCTTCTACTACTACGCTCAGGCGGCGTTCGGTGTAGAGAAGTACGACGAGTATCTCCAGCTGCTCGGCAAGGCGATAGAGCTGGACACCGAGGCCTACGAGCCCACGCTCATCGAGGCGTACGTTAATGTTGCTGAGCAATACAATCAGGCCGGCGATTTCGGAAACTACATTCTCTACCTGAATAAAGCCGTCTCGGCCAGCCCGCAGACCGCGTCGTTGCATCTGGAATTGGCCAACGCCTACGAGGAGAATCGCCAATACCCCAGCGCAATTATGCACTGGCGGATGGTGTTGGACCTCGAGCCCGATCACCCCAGCCGGATGCAACTGCTGAACCAGATCGACAAGTACGTCAACCGCCCGGCCAATGAGGGCGACGTGGACTGAGCACCGGCAGCGCAGCCGGGGGGGAGCTGATCTGCCCGCCTGCGTCGATGGTGGCCGATGAATGCGGACGGCGCGGGGCGTGCGTCCAAATATTGTTCAGGAATTCTCCTTGCCTGCGTCGAATTATCCTATGAACAGACGGGGAGACACGTGTGCGCCGACGCGCCGTTCGACCGCGAGCGGCCCGACACGGCGGCAACTTGCTTTGTCCTCGCTGAAAGGACCATGACGTGGATAACAGGCTTGGTGGCGACGTATTGCAGCGTTGTTCCAGCAATCCGCTGGTGTCGCTGCACGATCTGCCGTTCAGGGCAAGCGACATCTGGAACGCCGGCGTGACGGAGTTCGATGGCAATGTGCTGTTGCTGCTGACGGTGGAGACGTTGCAGGGCCATCACCAGATATACCGAGCCGTCAGCGCCGACGGCATGAACTTCACTGTCGATGTCGAGCCGTTCATGGCGCCGCTCACCGGCGGGTCGGCTGGCGCCTATGAGAGCCTCGGCATCCGTGAGCCGCGAATTACGACACTGGACGGTGTTTACTATCTGGCGTACGTGGCCGACGGCGATCACGGCCTTCGGCTGGGGCTGGCGCGAACGCATGACTTCCGCACCGTCGAGCGGCTGGGCTACATTTCGCAGGTGGACGTCAAGGGCGGCGCGTTGTTCCCGGCCAAGATCAATGGGCGATACGCCGTGCTGAAACGGCCATCGGCGGGGGGGAGCATCTGGTTGAGTTACTCCGACGACCTTGAGTTCTGGGGCGATGATGCCGCCGTGATGACGCCGCGCGGGGGGTATTGGGATTCCACGCGGATCGGCGTGGGTATGGCCCCGGTGCAGATCGAGCAGGGCTGGCTCGTTATTTATTACGGCGAGAAAGACACTTCCACCGGGCCTCTGGTCCGGCTGGGGGCGGCCGTGCTGGACCGCGACGACCCCTCCCGCGTGCTGGCCAGGTCCAACATTCCCATACTGTCGCCCCGCGAAAAATACGAACGTATCGGCGACGTGCCGAACGTCGTGTTCTCGTGCGGAGGCTTGCTGGCCGACGGGAAAATACACGTGTACTACGGCGCATCGGATAGCTGCGTGTGCGTTGCCGCGGCCGACGTAGGCGATATAGTCGCCTCCTGCCTGAAAGGCGACCCGCAGTGCGCCACATAAGAACCGCGCCCAAGCCGTAACCGACAGGAGCAACAATGCCTCACACAATCGGCAGAGACCTGATGCACCGTTGGGAACGGAACCCCATCATCACCCGGCAGGACATTCCGTTTCACTGCAACACGGTGTTCAATGGTACGCCGGTGAAGATCGACGGGCGGTACTATATGCTCCTGCGCGTCGAGGGGCTGCAGGGGCAGTCGTTCTTCGCGTTGGCCCACGGCGGCGATGGGCTGCACTTCGAGACCGAGCGGCAGCCTTGCATGATGCCCGCGACCGATGGGCCGTTCGAGCAGTGGGAGTCCAACGGTATAGAGGACCCGCGTCTGACAGTGCTGGAAGGCAAATACTACATCATGTACACAGCCGTCGGCCGCCATGGGCATGTGATCGCCCTGGCCGAGACCGAAGACATGCACCACTACAGGCGCATCGCAACGGTTTCCGAGCCGGGCAACAAGGACGGCGTGTTGTTCCCCGAGAAAATCAACGGGCTGTACGCCCGGCTGGACAGACCCATCGGGAGAGGTGTCGGCAGCGTGTGGATTTCGTACTCGCCGGACTTGATCAACTGGGGGCGAAGCGAGTTTGTCTTCGGCCCGCGGGCGCAGTACTGGGACAGTTTTCGGATCGGCGCGTCCGCTCCGCCGATACTTACAGGCGCCGGCTGGCTGGAAATTTATCACGGCGTGAAGATGACCTCCGCCGGGCCGATCTATCGCATCGGCACGATTATGTTGGATCGCGAGGATCCCACGAAGGTCATCGGGCGATGCCTTGAGCCGAGCCTTTCGCCACGTGAAGATTACGAGCGGATCGGTGACGTGGGCAACGTTGTGTTCGCCTGCGGGGCGATCGTCGAGGATAACGGGGAGATAAAGGTGTACTACGGGGCGGCAGATACGTCCATCTGCGTGGCTACCACGAGCATGGACGAAATGATCGCCTCCTGCCTGGACCAGTAGAACACATCGCCAACGGCCTACGCGCACGCGGTAAAAGTGGCTCGCCGCGGCGAGCGTCCCGGGAGCACCTGCCTGCCGGTAGGCACGGTCCTGCTCCCGGAAGAAGAAGAAGAAGAAAGAAGGCAGGGCCAAGATGGCCCTGCGACGCATGGGCAAGATGCCCATGCCACGAAAGAAGGCCTTCTGCCGCCGGTGGCCTACGCGCCGCCGGACAGGACTTTGGCGAGGTCGTTGAGAATCTTGTCTTCCAGCGACTTATCGCTGCTGTATGTTTCCCACGTATCGTTCTGATCGGGAGTGGTGGCTGCTTCGATTTCAGCAGGGGTCTGGTTGGGCACGGAGGTATACGAGCTATCGGCGATCGACCGCTGCCTTAGGATAGGCGAGCTCTGCCGCTGCATCTGCACTGAGCAGATCGCGAAGATTCGGCCTCCGCGTTGCACGACGCGCAGCGTGGCGACCTGCCTGCTCGTCGAGCTGCCGATAATGCGGTCATGCGGCGCACTGTCGAGCGACTTTGGCAGACACTGAATCAGCCCCTCGTTCTGGTCGGCGGAGGCGATAGTGAAGTACTGCGCCATGATGGCCCGGCCCTGAGTGAAGGCTTGGGGAAAGCTCTCCGTTTCCAACGGGAGTTGCGTGCCGCCGGCAGGGACTATCAAAAGACCGAGCACCCCCGGGCCCCCGCTCTGGGATTCGCCCACCGTATCGGCGCACCCGGCCAGCAGGGCCGCTGTCGTTATCAACGCGATTATCATTGCCTGTCGAGTCATGACCATTACTCCCATGCCGCCGCCTTTCGGCTTGTGCGGCCTGCCTTCTTTGCTCTATTCCTGATCCTTGCGCCACGTTGTGTAGTTGGGCGCCTCGTGTGTGATTGCTATGTCGTGCGGGTGGCTCTCGGCGAGCGTGGCTGCCGATACGCGAAGGAACTTCGCATCCGTCCGCAGTTGGTCAATTGTATGCGTGCCGCAGTGGTCCATGCCACTGCGAATGCCGCCGACCAGTTGGAAAACGAAATCCGCCAGCGGGCCTCGGTAGGGCACTCGGCCTTCCACGCCTTCGGGCACTAGCCGATTGCGGTCCACGCCTTCCTGCCCGTATCGGTCGGCCGAGCCATCGACCATGGCGTCCATCGAGCCCATGCCGCGGTACGTCTTGAACCGCCTGCCCTGGAATATGACCAGCCGGCCCGGCGATTCATCCAGCCCGGCCAGCAAGCTACCGAGCATCACGCAGTGCGCCCCGGCTGCCAGCGCCTTGACAATGTCGCCGCTCTGCCTCACCCCGCCGTCGGCCATTACCGGCACGCCGTGGGCCTTGGCTACGCGAGCACACTCGGACACCGCCGTAATCTGCGGCACGCCCACGCCGGTTATCACGCGGGTCGTGCATATCGAGCCCGGCCCGATGCCCACGCGAAGCCCGTCGGCGCCGGCGGCTATCAGGTCCTCTGCCGCCTGGGCCGTGGCGATGTTGCCCGCGACGACGTCTATGTCGTGGCTGGCTTTGATCTGCTTGACGGTCTCGATGACCACGTCCTTGTGTCCGTGCGACGTGTCGACAACGATCACGTCGACGTCTTTGGCGATGAGTTTGGCCACACGGTCGAAGTCCAGTACGCCGACGGCCGCCCCGACGCGGAATCGGCCCCGACCGTCCTTGCAACTGTCGGGGTGCTGCTGGAGCTTCTCGATGTCTCGCATCGTGATAAGCCCCGCCAGCTTGCCCTTGCCGTCGATCAGTAGGAGCTTCTCGACTTTTTGGCCGCTGAGGATACGGTGGGCGTCAGCCAGCGAGGTGTTCGGCGGGGCGGTGACAAGGTGCTCGCTGGTCATTACGTTTTCGATGATGGTTTCCGAGGTGAGGAATTTCAGATCCCGCCGCGTGAGGATGCCAATAAGCTTGTTGCCGTCGCCGACGATGGGAATGCCCGATACATTGTGATCGGCCATGGTTCGCCTGGCCGTCTGCGTGGATTCGCTGGGCGGCAGCGTGACCGGATCTGTGATGATGCCGTTTTCCGACCGCTTAACCTTTTCGACCTCGCGCGCTTGCATGTCGGGGGCCATGTTGCGGTGGATAATGCCCAGCCCGCCTTCCTCAGCCAGTGCGATCGCCAGGGCCGATTCGGTGACCGTGTCCATGGGCGCCGATACGAGCGGAATTGCCAGGCGGACGTTCCGCGTAAGCTGCGTGGAAAGATCAAGCTCCGTGGGGGCCACGTTGGATCGGGCCGGCACAAGCAGTACGTCATCAAACGTAATTCCTTCGCCGATGAGCTTGTCTTGCATTGTTTCTCCTGCGGATTCTTGTTGGTTGCTGGGGCTGAGTTGTCCTAGGGTATTGACCAGAGGGGGGCGTTTCAAGAAAAATGAACAAAATGGATACATGGAAGCAAATGCAGATGACGCTGGACGATCTGGCGGCGGCGGACCTGATCCGCAGGCCCGTGACGCTCCAATCGCCCGTGGGCCCCCGCGCGTGGGTCGAAGGGCGGCAGCTTGTGTGCATGTGCAGCAACGATTATCTGTCGCTGGCGTGCGACCCGGCGGTCAAGGCGGCGGCAGTGGCGGCGGTGGAGCAATGGGGAGTGGGGGCTGGTGCGTCGCGGCTGGTGTGCGGCACGACGAGCCTGCACGAGCAACTCGAATTGCGCCTGGCCCAGTTCGAGGGCACTGAGGCGGCAATAGTAACTCCGACCGGCTGGATGGCCAATCATGCCGCCATCGGCGTGCTCGCGAGCCGGGGCGACCTGATATTGTGCGATAAGCTGAGCCACGCCAGCATAATCGACGCCGCCCGAGCTTGCGGCGCTCGCCTGCGGACCTACGCTCATGGCGACATGGTGCGGCTGGGCAGCTTGCTGAGCCGCCATCGCGGCAGCTACCGACGATGTCTGATTGTTACCGACACGCTGTTTTCGATGGACGGCGACATCGCACCGCTGGCGGAACTCGTCGAGCTGAAGGAACGGTACGACGCGCAGTTGCTCATCGACGAGGCCCACGCCACCGGCGTGCTGGGCGCGGGCGGCAGGGGGGCGGCGGAACTGGCTGGCGTGGAAGAGCGGGTCGACGTGCGAGTGGGCACGCTGTCCAAGGCGATGGGGGGGCTTGGCGGCTTTGTGGCCGGCCCGGCTGTGCTGATAGACACCATACGTAATTCCGCGCGGGCTTATATCTATACGACAGCCTTGCCCCCCGTGCTGTGCGCGACGGCGATGGCGGCTTTGGACATTATCCGCGACGAGCCGGCGCGGCGGGGTGATCTGCTGGCTGCGGCGGACGGTCTGCGCGGGCAACTGCAGGAAGCCGGCCTGGCCACCGGCGGGTCCGTCGCGCAGATCATTCCGGTCATCGCCGGCTCGCCCGCTGCGGCGCTGGATGCCAGCGATAAACTCCTGAGGGAGGGTTTCCTCGCGCCGGCGATTCGTCCGCCAACTGTCCCGTCCGGCACGAGTCGGCTGCGGATAAGCGTTTGCACCGACCACGACCCGCGCGACCTGGGCCGCCTGGGTGAAGCCATCATCGCCTGTATGACGGTGTGATGGCGAGCGGCCTGGAAAAAGTGTCGGACTTTTCTTGACACTCCCAGGGCGGTCGTCACAATATCTGCGGAGAACTTCCCGCACGCAGTGAATGTCTTTCATGCAACACAAGAAACCCGTCATAGGTATTGTTGGTGGAATCGGCGCAGGCAAGAGCTTGGTGGCTTCCAAGTTCGCACAGCTTGGTTGTGCGCTGATCAGCCCGGATGATATCGCTCACGAGTTGCTGCGGGAAGTGGATGTTATGGCTGCAGTTGGGCAGCTATGGGGCGATGACGTGTTGGACTCCACCGGCCAGATAGACCGGTCGGCGCTGGGCGAAATCGTTTTCGACGATCCCGCGGAGATGACGAAGTTGACGGACATTCTTCACCCGCCGATTCGGCTGCGAATGATGAGCGAGGTCACCGAGGCAATGTCGTCCGCCGCCGCGCCGGCGGTGGTGATAGACGCGGCGATACTCTTCGAATCCGGGTGGAATGAGCTTTGCGACTGTGTGGTTTTCGTGGATGCTCCCCTTGCGGTAAGGCAGCAGCGAGTGAGGGATCATCGGGGCTGGGACGACGAAGGCCTGGCCAAGCGAGAAAGACTGCAAATTGGACTGGACAAGAAGCGTCAGATGTGCGATTATACTGTAGACAACCACGCGAGTGATTCCCACCTAAGCGAAACAATCCGGCAGTTGCTTGAGCGGATCGTTTCTACCAAAGACTGAAGCAGCAAGTCCGGACAGGCACACAGCCTGGCAAATAGTCGGTGGCGTGGCGTATTCCGCTGGCTGGTGGGCAGCAGTTTGGAAGCACGCAGCAGGATCCTCAATGATTGCATTCCTCCGATATCCTGTCGGGGAGTACAGACCAAGTAACTATGGCCGCGGGCAGTAACCGCGGAGCGCGGGGCCGACTCACACGCTTGTAGATCGGCCGATACTTTCAGGAGCTCGATAAAGACAATGGCCGATTCGCCAAAAAAGAAGACAACCAAGAAAACCGCCAAGAAGACGGCCAAGAAGAAGGCTGTCAAGGCCGCCGAGAAGACGCCCGAAGTGGTGGACGAACAGATCGTCGATGAAGCCATCGAAGAAGTCGCCGATCCCAGTCCGGATGACGTCGATTCGCCCGATGAGTCAGCCGCTGTCGATAGCGACAATGGCGACGCCAGCGACGTGGTGGCGGATTTCGACAAGGAGATGCAGGCCAAGTACGAGAAGGTCAAGAAGGGCAGCTTGCACATCAAGGACCTTCAGAAGATGGACGTCACTGAACTGCACGAGATGGCCAAGGAAGAGGACCTGATGGACTTCGTCTCGCTGACCAAGCAGGAGCTCATCTTCCAGCTTATCAAGTCGCGAGTGCAGAAGAACGGCCTGATGTATGGCGAAGGCGTGCTGGAAATCCTGCCCGATGGATTCGGCTTCCTCCGCACGCCCGACTACAACTACCTGCCAAGCCCCGACGATATCTACGTGTCGCCCAGCCAGATTCGGCGGTTCAATTTGCAGCAGGGCAATATCGTCTCCGGTCAGATCCGCCCGCCCAAGGAGTCGGAAAAATACTTCGCCCTGCTGCGGGTAGAGGCGATCAATTTCGAAGAGCCCGACAAGTTCCAGAACAAAGTGGAATTCGAAGAGCTCACGCCCATGCACCCCGATCGCCGCATGGTCCTGGAGACCACCCAAGAGGAGGTCTCCATGCGTGTGATGGACCTTGTCACGCCGGTCGGCTTTGGCCAGCGGATGCTCATCGTGGCCCCGCCGCGCACGGGCAAGACGATTCTGCTGCAGAAAATCGCCAACTCCATCGGCGACAACAACCCCGATGCCTACGTGATCATTCTTCTGATCGACGAACGCCCCGAGGAAGTGACCGCCTTCACTCGCCAGTGCAAGTCGGCCGAGGTGATCTCATCGACCTTCGACGAGCCGGCCACCCGCCACGTGCAGATCGCCGAGGTTGTAACGACCAAAGCCAAACGCATGGTTGAGTACGGCAAGGATGTTGTCATCCTGCTGGACAGCATCACCAGGCTGGCCCGGGCATATAACGCAATCGCGCCCTCCAGCGGCAAGATTCTCACCGGCGGCGTCGAAGCCAACGCCCTGCAAGGCCCGCGCAAGTTCTTCGGCGCTGCCCGCTGCATCGAAGAGGGCGGCTCGCTGACGATTATCGCCACCGCCCTTATCGATACCGGCAGCAGGATGGACCAGGTTATCTTCGAGGAGTTCAAAGGCACGGGCAACAGCGAGCTGTACCTGGACCGCCGTCTCGTCGACCGCCGCACCTGGCCCGCCATTGATATCTCCAAGTCCGGCAGCCGAAAGGAAGAGCTGCTCATGGACGATGCGGAGTTCAAGCTCACCACGGCCCTGCGGAAGGTGCTCAGCGACATGCAGCCCGTCGAGGCCATGGAACTGCTGGTCGAGAGGCTCAAGAAAACCAAGAGCAACGCAGAGTTCCTGATGTCAATGAACGTCGACTAGCAACCCGTGGCGAAAGTGCCGCCTTACGTGGCATGGGCATCCTGCCCATGCGTCCCGGGAGCATCTTGCTCCCGGAGGAGAAGGGAAGAAGCGGCAGAAGAAGATGGCACGGCCAAGATGGCCCTGCGACGCATGGGCAAGATGCCCATGCCACTTCTACGACGTACTGCTAGGCGTTAGTGAACGTTGGATCATCGCGGCGGCCTGCACTGGGCCGCCGCGTTACTTTATGCAGGCCAAGGATAGCTGATCGCGCTTTCAGGAGAAGTCGATGTCATCGAAGTACAGAGCCGTTTGTTTCGATCTGGACGGCACGCTGCTGGATACGCTGGACGACCTGGCTGATTCGGCCAACCGCGTGCTGGCAGCCCGCGACCTGCCTACCCATCCGGTGGAGGCCTACAAATACTTCGTTGGCGACGGCATGCGGGCACTGGTTCGGCGGATTGTTCCCGAGCACCTGCGGGCGGACGACGAACTGGCCGATGCGCTGTTCCACGCTGCCCGAGCCCAGTACGCCAAGCGTTGGGCGGAAAAAACCGTCCCATATCCCGGCATCCCTGAGATGCTCAGCGAACTGACAGGCCGGGGCGTGACCATGGCTGTGCTGAGCAACAAGCCGCACGATTTCACCGAGCTGTGCGTCGCCGAACTGCTGCCGCACTGGAAGTTCGAAATCGTCCAGGGCGTCAGCGACACCGTGCCCGCCAAGCCGGACCCCGCCGGAGTGCGCGACCTGGCTCAGCGGCTGGACATTCCGCCCGCGGAGTTTCTGTACGTCGGGGACACCGCTACGGACATGAAGACCGCCGTGGCAGGCGGCATGTTCGCAGTGGGCGTTCTGTGGGGCTTCCGCCAGGCTGATGAGTTGCTGGAAAACGGCGCGCAGGTGCTAATCGCCCGGCCTGAGGAACTGCTGGCGCTGTTGTAGTACGTGGCATGGGCATCTTGCCCATGCGTCGCAGGAGCATCCTGCTCCTGCCCCCGGGGTCTGGTAGCTGTAGGGCGGGGCTACGCCCTACTGAACGCGTCGGCCGACGCCGGGGGGCTACAACGCATCGATCACCGCGCGGACTGCGCGGATGTAGTCAGGCCCGGTCCCACAGCACCCGCCTATGAAGTTCGCGCCCGCATCCACAAGTTTCCCCGCCGCCGCGGCGAACTCATCGGCGCCCATGGGGAAAGTCGTCTCGCCGTCCCGCACCACAGGCAGGCCCGCGTTGGCCTTGATCCAAATCGGCAGGTCCGTCGCCTGGCGATACAGCTCGGCGACCTTCACGTAATTGTCAGGCCCGACGCCGCAGTTGGCGCCCACCGCGGCCGCTCCTTGCGCCTCGGCCATCGCCGCCAGATCGGCAGGGCTGTTGCCCATCATCGTCGCCGTCATGTCAGGCCCCGAGGCGTACGTCATCGAGCACACCACCGGCAGGTCGCAGGCGCCACGGACGGCCTGCAGGGCGAGGGCGATCTCATCCAGCTCGTTGAAGGTCTCCAGCACGATCGCGTCGGCCCCGCCGCGGGCCACGGCGGCGGCTGTTTCGGCGAAAGCGGCTGAGAGCTCTTCTGCGGGCACTTCTTCCATCATCACGATCTTGCCCGTCGGGCCCACCGACGCGAACACCTTTACGTCATCGCCGGCGGCGGCCCGGCTGATCGCGGCGCCCGCTTCGGCCAGCTCAGCCGCTCGGTCGCCCATGTCGTGCGCGTCCAGGATGAACCGGTTCGCGCCGAACGTATTGCTTATTATCACGTCGCTGCCGGCCTGTACGTAGGCGTCGGCGACGGCCCGCACCGCATCAACATTCTCGACGTTCCAAAGCTCGGGGCACGCCCCGCCGGCCAGGCCGTGCTGCTGGAGCTGGGTGCCCCACGCGCCGTCACCAACGCGAGGGCGGGAGGAAAACTGACGAAGATCGAATGCCATGGAGATATCCTTATATTGATCTTGGGACAGGCTCAGTTGCCGTCGGGCGTTCCCTGGCTGTACGTGGCCAGGTACTCCTGCAACGCGGGCTGATCCGGCAGTAGCTCCAACGACGTCTGCCAGGCGACCACAGCCTTGGCCAGATGGTCGCCATCTCCCCCGGTCCTATATATAGTCAGCAGCACGTCACCGAGGTCCGCCCACAGGCCCGCATCGTCGGGAGACAAACCCACAGCCCTGTTCAGGGCAATCGCCGCCCAGCCGAAATTCTCACTCAATTTTGCCGCCGCCGCCATGTGACGCAACGTCTTCAGATCGTCGGGGTTGAGTACATGGGCCTCGCGAAGGTTGCCCAGGGCCTCGCCAGGCCTGTCCAGTTGCAGGAACAACTCGCCCAGCAGGGCGTAGACCTCAGCATTGGCCTTGTCGTGGCGGAGGTAGGCTTGCCAGGTTTGGCGGGCGGCCTCAAGCTTGCCCTGTGCTCGGTAAACCGTCGCCAGGTTGAAAAGGGCCGCCAGATTGGTCTCATCGAGATCGAGCAACTCGCGGTACGTCCGCTGGGCGTCGCGGTATCGATGCAGCCGAGTGTAGGTGACGGCGAGATCGTACATGACGGGGCGGTCGCCGGGGGTTAACTGAAGGATGTGCTCGTACATCTCAGCCGCCAAGGCGGGCTGGCCGGCGGCGACGCGGGTATCTGCCAGCGCGCGGAAGAGCCGGATATTATCAGGCTGCAATTCGACGGCCCGGGAAATCTCGCGGACGGCTGTGTCGTAATCGTCCTCAGCCAGAGCTGCCTCACCTACCAGGAAAGCGGCTTTGGCTTGATCGGTGAGCGAGGCGAGAAACACCTCGCGACTGTCGGGGGCTGGGGCAGGGGTTGGCGGGTCAGGGGCAGTGTGTTGCGGCTGGGCGATTGGCGCGGGGTCATCCGGCCGGGCGACGGCCGTGGACCCGCCCGCATCACGAGTTTCGGTCGCGGAGGGTGGCGACGGCGTGGCCGCCCGCTTGCGGCAGCCCGACGACACGCACGCAAGCGCCACAACGAACGCGGCGGTGAGAGCATGTGTTGTTACTGGCATGGGGCCATTGTAGACGGGGCGTTGAATGGCTTTCAAGTGCGCAAATCGCAGCCATGCTCGAAGAAGTTCGTCGAGTTCCTCGGCGCTCGTGGAATCGCCGGCCAATACACCGGCTACAACGCACCGGACGACAACGCCTACGTGGAGCGAGTGATCCGAACGATCAAGGAAGAAGAAGTTTGGCCCAACCAGTGGGGCACCTGGCACGAAGCCCACGCCGCGATTGCCGCCTACGTCGATACTACAACAACGAACGTATCCACTCGGCTCTTGGCTACAAGACGCCCAGTGAAACAGCCGCAGCGCTTATCACCCGCGCCGCCGCTTAAAACCGTCTCGCCTTGAAAGGAGCACTACGGACTCCCCTCCCTTGTTGCTCAGGTGAGAAACCGGCCGGGGCCTATTATGCGCCTCGCGCGGCCCGACAGTGGGGCATTTCGCTTGACTCTTCCCCCTAGGGAGTTAAACTCATACCCGCTTCGAGGAAGCGTAGTTCAGGAGAGGACGGACACGCTCGCTCATGGGCGTTCTTCCCAAACGCAGGAGAGGCCGTACGTCTATCAGTAAGGGCGATGACAGATTGGTCCGACGGCATGATGCCCCAGAGGAGACACATCGTGAGAACAATGCATATGTTGCATAAGGGCCTGCTGATAGTCGCCGCGCTCTGTCTGGCTGCAACGAGTGCGAGCGGGGGCGAAGTCCAGATATGGCACTACAACACTTCGGGCTATAACATAACCAGCGCACTGTACTTGAAGAACGTTCCCGGTGCAAGTGAAGAACGTGATGGGGCTGACGCTAGCTTCCTGGAATCTCCTTATACGAATGCCCTGGAAATCTACACGATGGTTGAGGGGGTGAAGCGAAGCAGCGACGCACATCCTGTTGACACACTTGGCTGGGACTTCTCCTTGGGTGTGAAAGGGCACGTCTCATACGCCGGCACCCTTATGCTGTTCGTCATCGAAGACTCCACAGACCTGAGTGACAAGACAATGTGGGCATACGACGTGTCTGCCCCTCAGACGCAGTACGAGGTCCCATCTGGGGGCGACTATCCCGTTCTTACGGCAGAGGAATTTATGAGCCTGTACAACGATGGCGACCCAACCTACGCCACGAACTGGGTCCTGTTTTCGGCGGGGGGGTACAAACTGGTCACCATGATTGACCTGCCGAATCTGGTAGACCAAGGCGCTGGTCCCTACGCCCAATGGCGGCTAGATGTCGTACCCGTCCCCGAACCGGCGACGATGAGCCTGCTGGCCCTTGGCGGGCTGGCTGTGCTGAAGCGGCGGAAGTCGCAGATCCGACGTGGCGGGAAGTAGCCTCACAGTCACACAATTGCCTGCACACTCACGGGCGGCGGCCTTGGGGCGTCCAAGCTCCGACGAGCTCTGCCGAACACCTACATCACAGCAAGTTGCCCACCACCGTAACACTGCCTCAAACGCTCGATGATCTGCGAGCCGTGGTCCTTTCCGCATTCCCGGTCCAATTGGCGTGTGAGAGTTACGCTGTGTATTTCGTGATGTTTCGGCGTATTCCAGAGGCTGGAGCGTAGCCGAAGCTGGATGAATACGCCGGGCGAACACGGCTGGGGTCTGGTTGCCTGTCGCGATCTGGCTGAAGGAGATGGGGTCGCCATGCGAATCTTGGATCTCGCCCCCCACGGCCAGTCAAGTCGGTCGGCTGCCGGGAGATAATATTCTTGCGTCGGGGCTGACGGCGTGGCAACATCATGTGGTAGGGATCAAGCGGCATTCTGTTGATGTGACGGGGTGTCTGGCAAGACAACCAGAGAAGGGCTACCTCAAGGAGCTATGCGATGGATGAGCAAGCGCAGTCTTTGAATCAGGCCGATATCCAAATGCTGGAAAAAATCAGCGCGGGGTATCAGCAACTTCGTTCGGAAATCTCCAAGGTTATCATCGGTCAGGAGGAGGTCGTGCGGGATCTGCTGGCGGCGATGTTCTGCCAGGGCCATGTCCTCATTATCGGCGTGCCGGGCCTGGCCAAGACGCTACTGGTCAAGACGCTCTCCGAGGCGCTCGCCTGGACGTTCAAACGCATACAGTTCACGCCCGACATGATGCCGGCCGACATTACCGGCATGGAGTTGCTGCAGGACGACCCGACGACGGGCCGGCGCGATTGGCGATTCATGCACGGACCGATCTTCGCCAACATTATTCTGGCTGACGAAATCAACCGCACGCCGCCAAAGACACAGTCAGCCTTGCTGGAGGCGATGCAGGAGTACCACGTCACCAGCATGGGCAAGACCTACACCATAGAACGGCCCTTCATCGTCGTGGCCACGCAGAACCCAATCGAGCATGAGGGCACATATCCGCTGCCGGAAGCCCAGCTCGACAGGTTCATGTTCAGCCTGTGGATCGACTATCCGACCACGGACGAAGAAGAAGAAATCGTACAGAAGACGACGAGCCCTCAGGACGTGAGCATCAAACAGATATTCACTCGCGAAGAGATGAACGCCTTCCAGCAGCTTGTGCTGCAGATACCGGTCTCGCAGCATGTGGTGAGCTACGCGGTGGCGATCGCCCGGTCGAGTCGGCCTCAGAGCCCAACGGCGAGCGAGTATGTCCGGCGGTATGTTGAGTGGGGCGCCGGGCTGCGGGCGAGTCAGTATATGGTTCTGGCAGCGAAGGCGTTGGCTGCTTTCGAAGGCGAACCGACCGTATCGGCCAAGCACGTTCGTCAGGCGGCCCCGCTGGTGCTGCGACACCGCGTGCTGCCGAACTACAACGCCACGGGCGACGGCGTGACGGCGCAGCAGATTACCGAACGCCTGCTGGAAGAAACCAAAGAGTCCGATTACGCGTAACGCCTGGGAGGCGGTCTGATGAGTTCACAGACGCAGGGACACCCCGGCTCGCAGCCACCATCGCCGGGCGGCGGCGACGGCGAGAGCGGAATGGTGGGCAAGTATCTGCAATTGGACGAGCTGCGCTGGTTGCGCAACTTGTTCTTTGCCAGCCGGCACGTTGTCGAGGGGCAGTACGCGGGGCGACACAGCTCCAGCCAGCGCGGCCATAGCGTGGAGTTCAGCGACTACCGCCAATACATGCCCGGCGACGAGATGGGGGACATCGACTGGAAAATCTACGGCCGATCCGACCGCCTGTTCGTCAAGCTATTCGAGCAGCAATCGGACATGACGGTTAACCTGCTTGTTGACGCGTCGGCCTCGATGACCTACGCCGGCCACCAAGGTAACGGCAGCAGCAAGTTCGATCACGCCTGCCGCATGGCCTCGGCGATTGGGTTCCTGACGGCGAAGCAGCAGGACAAGGTATCGTTCTCGCTGGCGCAGGGAGGCCTGGGCGAGGCGATTCGCTCTCGCGGCGGGCTGAAACATTTTTGCGATATTTTGCGCACGATGGAAGCTGCCAAGCCGGGCGGCGAGGCCAACCTGCCGGAAGCCCTGCGCCAACTGGCGAACATGATTGCCCGGCGCGGCGTGCTGATCGTCTTCAGCGATCTGCTGGACGACAATCTGTCCGAGGTTTTCGACGCCATGTCCATCTTCCTGCATCACGGGGGCGAGGTGATTGTCTTCCACGTGCTGCACGCCGAGGAAATGGCCCTGCCGGACGTCGCCGACGCGCTGTTCATCGATAGCGAAAGCGGCGGGCGAGTGCGGCTGAACGTGGCGGATGTCAGGCAGGCATACGACGAGAAGCTCCAGCAGTTCCTCGCCCGTTGCGAGGCCGGCTGCAGGGGCAGGGGCATGGACTATAACCTCGTGCCGACGAGCCAACATTACACCGAAGCGCTGAGTGAGTACTTATTTCGGCGGGCCAGTAGTTCCTAGGCCCACCAGAAGGGACGCCAACCGTGCTGGGAGCGATTTCACTGCTGTCGCCATGGATGCTGGGCGGAATGGCCCTGGCGGGGCTGCCGATCGTGGCGCACCTGCTGAGCCGGCGCGCCCGGCGGCGGATTATTTTTCCAACCACGCGACTGCTGCTGGAGTCGCGGGCGAGTACGTCGCGGCTGTTCCGCTTGCGACGTTGGATCGTGCTCGCGCTGCGGTGCCTGGCCGTGGCGCTGATCGTGATGGCTTTCACTCGCCCGACGTGGTACCGCCAACCTGCCCATGCCGTGGGAACCGACGAAGCGACGGCTATCGTGATGATTCTGGACACGAGCGCGTCGATGTCCCAACGCAGCGACGGAACGACGGCGTTCCATCGGTTGCGGGCGCTGGCCGACAGGACACTCAACGCCGCCCAGCCGGGGCGCGATCGACTTGGGCTGGTCATCGCCTCGGCCAGGCCCGAGGTGGTCCTGCCGGAGCTGACGAGCGACCCCAACGTGATCCGCCGGGAGCTGAAAAGGCTGGCGCCCACGCAGCAACGGGCGGACTTCCGCCTGGCCATCGAGCGGGCGGGCGAGTTGCTCGCCGAGCACACGGGCCCGCGGCGGCTGGTGATTCTCTCGGACTTTCAGCAGCGCAACTGGGCGGAGGTGGATTTGTCCGCCGAGAGCCGGACCAACCTGCCGGAGGGCACGGTCATAACGCTCGTGCCGGTCGGGCGGGAGGAAAACGATAACCTGGCCCTGTCCCGCCCGTGGTCGTCGCCTCAAAAGCCGCTCGTCGGCCAGGCTGTCGACCTGCACGTGCAGGTGGGCAATTATTCGCCCAAGGCGAGAACGGTCAATGTGCAACTTCGCGTGGATGGGGCGGACGTGGAATCTCAGCAGGTCCAGCTCGCCGCGTGGGTGAGCAGGGAGGTGAGTTTCCGGGCGGACCTTGCCGGCGTGAGCGTGCACGAAGTTGATTTTTCGATCGGCCCGGACCAGTTGGCAGCCGACAATCGGGCATTCCTGGCTGTCCAGACGACCGAACGGCTGGAGGCGGTGGTCATCGGGGACGACCCGCCCCACGAGCCGGGCACAAGCAGCTATTTTTTGATCCGCTCGCTGGCCCCGCGCGGCGACGAGGGGGACGCGATATCCGTGCGATATCTGGAAGCCGCGGAGGTGGACTACAGCAGCATCGCCGACGCCGAGGCTGTCTTTGTCGGGCAGGTCGGGTCGCTGTCGGATAAGGCGCTGGACGGCCTGCATACGTTCGTGGCCCAAGGCGGCGGGCTGGCCATTTTCTGCGGTGAGGGGCCCGTAGCGGACAATTTGAAACGATTTGCCGAGCTGGAAAAGAAGCTCGATATGCTCCCCTGGGCCCCGCGCGATCTGCGTGACCTCAGGCCCGATGGCGGCTCGATTCGGCTGGCCGCGGGCTACTGGGATGAAGGCGTACTGCCGGGCTTCGACGCCGACAGCCGAGAGGCCCTTCAGCACGTGCCCGTCTACCTGACCTGGGCCGGCGACGAGCCAGGCCGCCTCGCGCGAGAGGTGTTGCGGTATGAGGACGGCACGCCGGCCCTGACATGCCAGCCGGTGGGGCCCGGGCGGGTTGTGCTGGTGAATTTCAGCCCGTCGCTGGAATGCAGCGACATGGGCAAGTACGGGGGCTTCGTCGCCCTGATGCAATCGGTGTTCGAGTACCTCCGCCCGAGCCGTGAGGGCCAAAGCGCTGCCGAGGTTGGCAGGCCTTTGACAATGCGTGCGAAGGCCCTTCAAGACGGCGGCGACGACTGGCGAGTGACCGGCCCGGCCGGCCTGCGCTACGAGGCGGACGTGCTGACCGAGGGCCCGCTCAGCTTTGTTTACGTTTCTCGCCCTGATGAGGCGGGCTTCTACCGCGTGGGCGAGGGCGAAGCTGCAATCACAAGCGCCGCCGTGAACGTGCACCCGCAGGAGAGCGATCTGCGGCGTGCCAATATGCCTGACCTTCAGGCTCGGCTGTCCGGGCAGGGCAGCGTTTTCACCGTCGAGGACGCAAGCCAAGCCGGCGCCGTTTTGGAATTTCGTGGCCGACCCCTGTGGCATTATTGTTTGCTCGGCGGACTGTTGGTCATAGGCCTGGAACTGATGGTGTTGATGGTATGGAAGCAATAATGGATATGTCGACGCTGGCGGTGATCTGGCAGCCGATGATCTCCCCGCAGCGAATTGTGGGCATTGCCGTCATTCTGGCAGCCCTGGCGATAGTGGTCTACGCGCGGTCGATGCGCCAGACTCGCCGGCTGAGCATTGCTCTGTTGGCGATGAGACTCATCGTCATCGGCGCGATTGCGACGTTGCTCATGGGCCCAAGCGCCGCCCCGCCTCCGCTGCCCAAGGCAGTTCGCCCGCGGCTGCACGTGCTGGTGGACACGTCCCAATCCATGCTCACCAAGGACATGGCCCAACGGTCTCGCATATCGGCCGTCCAGGAGGCCTGGCTCACGCCGGAGCGCGTCGAAGAGCTGAGCCAAGTCAGCAGGCCCGACTTCTACGAGTTCGACGACACGCTGCGAGCCGCACTAATCGATAAGCTTCGCGGCGACGAGCAGGCAGTGGCTGCCGGCAGGGCGACGCACTTGGCGCAGTCCGTTAGGCAGTGCGTGGAGCAGTCTTACGGCGAGTCGGAGGGGGTGGCGATTCTCGTTATCAGCGATGGGCGTGACTCCGCCGATGCGCCCATGGGGCGGCTTGGCTTGCTCGCCAGAGCACGCGGCATACCGATTCATACAGTTTGCGTGGGCGGGCCGACGATGCAAAAAGACATGGTCGTCTCGGTGAGCCCGGGCCAGCGATACCTGCTGGCCGGCAGCGAAGGCTACATTCGTGTCCGAGTGGATCAGCAAGGCATGGACGCCGCTATCGCCGGCCTGGTCCAGCAGGGCCAGCCCCTGCAGGTCCACATGGAGTGCGATGGGGTCACCCAGTCGGCGCCGCTGGATTTCAACGGGCAGGGCCTGGCGACCGTGGACCTGGCGATCAGTCAGGACACTGCGGGGGAATACAGCTACAAGGTCTGGGTCGATCCGCTGGCCGATGACTTCGAGCCCGCCAATAACACGCAGCATGCGTTTGTGGAAGTCGTCGAAGAGAGAGTCCGCGCGCTTCTGCTGGAAGGCGAGCCATTCTGGGAGACGAAATTCGCCGCCCGAGCGCTGCGGAAAGACCCACGCGTGGACCTGACGTTCATCAGCTATGTCTCCGCCGACAAGCAGGTGGTGATACTCAATGACCCCTCCGACGTCGAGGTAAAGGCACCCGCGAGTCTGGAGGACCTGTGCGCGTACGACGTTGTGATACTTGGTCGTGGCCTGGAACGGCTGCTGCCGGCAGAGGTGCGGGCGGCGCTGGTGGAGTACGTGGGCGATCGCGGGGGGAACCTTGTGTTCGCGCGCGGGCAGGCTTACGACACGACCACGGCCATCGGTCGCCAGGCCAGCCGGGATATGGCTGTGCTCGAGCCGGTCGTGTGGGGCAGGGAGCCGCTGCACGGCCTTGCGCTGGCACCGACGCTCGCGGGACGGCGCGGCGTGTTCTTCGACGTGTGGGACGACCAGGCGGACCAGGATTCGATGCCCACCTTCACCGTCATGCCGGCTGTCGACCGCGTGAAGACCGGCGCGGTAGTTCTTGCCCGGGCAGTAGCGCCGGGGCGCGGCACGATGGACCCGGATGCGTCAGCCCCGCCTGCGATGGTGCGGATGGAGTACGGCTCGGGAGTGGTCCTGGCGGTACTGGGCGAGGGCTTGTGGCGGTGGGGGCTCGGCGACGCAGCGGAAGACGAGAAGACCGGCACGCCTTACGAGCAGTTGTGGTGCAGCATGGTCGGCTGGCTGGTTATGGGCAGCGACTTCAGGCCCGGCGAGGAAGTGGCACTGCTGCTGGGCGGGGCGGACATGCCGCTGGGCAAGCCCGTCCTTATAGGCGCAGCCTGCAAGACGCCGCGCGAGGACGGCTTCAGTGCGATGGTCCGCGTCACCTCGCCGGATGGGGTTGAGGCCGCCGTGGCAATGAGCCCTTCGCCAGGCAGCGTGACTCGCGTGCAGGGGCAGTTCACCCCCGACCAGCCGGGCGTTTACGTGATCAACATGACCACCGAGGGGGAAGCTCCGGTGGAGTTGGTGAAGCGGTTTAACGTTACCAACGCATCGCTCGAACGATTGCGGGCGTCGGCCGACCCGGCTGCTCTGGCCAGACTGGCCGAAGAATCCGGCGGGCTTGTTTTCCAGTTTGATCAGGCGGGCAAGTTCCCCGGCGAGCTGGCGGCCATCTTCGCCGGCGGCAGGGAGACGGGCGGGCCTCGCCACGTGTGGGACAAGTGGCACGTGCTGGTGGTGCTGCTGGCGTGGGCGGGCTGTGAATGGATATTCCGAAAGCGAGCAGGACTACTATGAATGATTCGCTGAACAAAACACTCCGTCACAAATCGCGTAGGATTCTGGCGAGCGAGGCATTTGCCGCCGGCGGCACGGCTGCGGCTGGGCTGATCTTCGCGGCGCTGCTGGCGATCGCTCTGGACGCGGCGCTGTCGCTGCCGATTTGGGCGCTGGTGGTGACCGACGCGCTCTTGCTGGCAGCGGCTGGCATATCGGCCGGCTACTTCGGGCTGACGATCCATCGGCATCGTTATGATTCGCGGCGAGTGGCTCGGCACATCGAGCGGCGGATGGAATGGACGCATAGCGGCGTGATCAACGCTGTGGACCTGTCCGAATCGCCCACAGCGGGCACGAGCAATGCGCTGCGTGAGCTGGCGATCACGCGGGGTGCGGCGCTGGCCGTTGCGGCGCCGCCGGGCGAAGTTGTCGACAGTCGCCGAGCGAGACAACGCGGCCTGTGGGCGCTGGGGGCTGTGGGGATTGCTATTCTGGCCTACCTCGCCGTGCCGGGCGTTTTCCGCGCGGTCGTGCCGCGCCTGTTGGCGCCGGCATCGGCATCGGCGCCGTTCACCGTGCTGCATTTCGACATCGACATCGAGCCGGAGCGAGTTTATCGCGGGCGAGAGGCGCGGATCGTCGCTACCGTCAGCGGGCCGATGGCTATTCCCAAGCAGGCGAACGTCGTATTCCTGGACGATGCCAGCCGCCCCGGCCACACGCTGCCGATGTTGCAGGATCAGCCGGGGCGATTCGTGCTGGACATCGAACAGTGCGATCAATCGCGCTGGTTTTACGTGGATACGCCGTCAGGCCGATCCGACAAGCGCCTGCTGAAGGTTCTGGAAGTTCCCACGTTCCAGCGTGTCGAGGTCGGTTACAAGTTCCCGCAGTACACCAACTGGCCGGCCGGGCAGGTTACGATGACTCCGTCCCGGACGACCGTTCGGGCCCTTCGTGATACCGAGGTGACCCTCCGCGTGACCAGTAACCTCGCCCTTGCGGCCGGCACGCTGACGATGACGCCGGACGACGGCGAGGCCCACACTCTTGCCCTTGTCCCCGGCGATGACGCGCGTGTCGTTGAGGCCACGTTCCCATTGACCCGCTCGGGCAGCTATTCGATCATGCTGACCAGCGATGACGGCGTTGAGGCCAATGAGCCGTTCACGGGCAAGGTCGTGTGCTTCGATGATGAGTTGCCGCGAGTGGAAATTACCTCGCCCGGAGCGTCGGTGGTCGTGCCGGAGAACTGGCCCGTCGACGTGGCCATCCGGGCGCGCGACGATGTCGGCATTGCGGGCATTCAGCTCTTGCGGAGCGCCAACGGCTGGGGGCCGACTGCCACGGAGTTGACGTTGATCCGCGTGGACGACATGGAGTCGAGGGCTGAGTACCTGTTCGATCTGCAGGGCCTGGGCGCCAAGGCGGGCGATGTGATTACGTACTTCGCCTCGGCGCGGGACGTTCATCCTTCGGGCGATCACTTCCAGGATAGTGCGACCCACGTCATCCGCGTGATTAGCGAGGAAGAGTACGTGGAGATCGTGCAGTCGCGGTACCGCATGAAGCAGATCGCCTGGGAGATTCAGCAGTTCCGCGACATGCTGGCCGACATCGAGCGGCGTCGCGAGGAGCTGAGCGAGCAGATGCAGGCCCTGCAGACGAAGATGGACGAAGCCGGCGGCGCAATGACGCCTGAAGACCGCGCCAAGCTGCATGAACTGGCGGAGTTGCAGGCGCAGTACGCCAAGGCAATGGCCGAGGCTGCCGACCTGATGCGGCAGCGCGCGAACCAGCCCACGGTGTGGAGCGAGATGGAGGAAAACCTGCAGCGCCAGTTGGCGAGCGCCGCCCGGTCGCTTGAGGACCGTTCGCGGTCGCATAGTCAGATGGCCAGCGCGGTTTCTTCCCGTGCACCGGCGGGCCCGTCTGACGAGGAGGCGGAGGCCTACTTGCAGATGGCGCTTCTGGCGCTCAGGCCGGACCTCGACACACAGTGGCAGCTCGATCGGATCCAGAAGGAGTTCGAGCTCGTCCAGCGCGCCGACGAGATGGCCCAGCTTGTCCAGCAGTTGGACGTGATCGCCAGGGGGCAGCGTGACCTGGCCGATCGGCTTGGCCAGTTCCGCAATCGTGACACGCTCAGTGCCACCGAGCAGATTCGCGCCCAGCGCCTCGCCCGCGAGCAGGAGGAGCTGTGGCGGGACCTTGGCAATCTCTACACATCGATGATAAAGGCCGGCCTGGCGTCGCGGGACCAGTTGCCGAAGATGTCGGCGAGCGTGCTGGAACTGGCCGAGCAGGTGATGCACTTGGGCGTACTTGACGACCAGGCTGACGCCGCCATGCTCGCCAACGCCGGGCAGGGGCGTTACGCATATCGCGCCGCGGACTCCGCCGCCACCAAGCTGGAGGCGCTCTACAAGAGTTGTGAGGGCGGCGGCGGTGAAATGGCGATGGACGACCTGGACCGGGCGTTGTCGCTGCAGCGCAGCCAACTGCAGTCGCTCATGCAGCAATTGCTCAGTACGGGCAGGACCGGCATGGGCATGGGGCAGGGCGGCTACTATGGCTCGGCCGCCCCCGTAAGCTTGCTAGGGCCCCACCCCGTGCAAGGGCAGGGCGAGACCCAGGCTGAGCCCGGCGAGCCCGGCGAGGGCAGTAGCGGGCATGGCGAGGGAGTCAGCCTAAGCGACCCCCGCGGCGAGGGAGGAAGCCCGGAATCGCTTGCGCCCACGGAAATCGAGGACGCCGGCAACGTTCGTTCGGGCCCGAGAGTGCCCCTGCGGCATCGCGGCCTGGTGGAGGCCTACTTCCGCCGGCTGGCAGACGAAAGCAAATGATCATGGAGATACTGACATGAAACGCACGATTCGAACAAGTCTATTCGGGTTGACGGGCCTACTCTTGCTGGCCGGCGGGGTATGGCTGGCCCTGCCGCGCCCGGCAGCCGGCGGGCCCGCCGGGCTATTGGCCGGCAGCGATAGCGAACAGGGCGTGGTGTTCTGCGCGAATCTCATCTACGGGCATGGCAAGACATCCGTATGCTTCGCCGATGAGTTTCTCTCCCAGCTCCGCAAGGACTCCAGCATCCGCGCCAACAGGCGGTTCTATCCGGTGAAGCTGGACAGTGACGAACTGTTCGACTTCCCCTTTGCCGTGATGACGGGCGAGGGTGCATTCAACCTGACCGACGACCAACGCCGGCACCTGCGCCGCTATGTGCTCAACGGTGGGTTCCTGGTCGCCTCGGCCGGCTGCAGCTCGGGCACGTGGGACATGAGCTTTCGCAACGAAATAAAGCTGGTGTTCCCTGAGATGACCTTCCGCAAGCTGCCCATGACGCATCCGATATTCCACATGGTCTATGACATTGACCGCCTCAAGACCAAGACCCGCGAGCCCGCTCACCTGATGTCCCTTGAGTACGAGGGGAAGATCGTGCTGGTCTACTCCCCCGAGGGGCTCAACGACACCGCCAACGCCGGCCCGGGCTGCTGCTGCTGCGGCGGAAACGAAATCTACAACGCCAAGCAGGTCAACGCGAACTTGCTAGCCTATGCGCTGACGCATTGATATTGACAAGGCTCGTTCGCCATGGCGTACCGCAACTGGAAACAGGAAATGAACGATTATCGCCCGGCCCGCAAGGCTCGGCCACGTCTGGGTGCAGCGGTCGGGCTGGCTGCGCTGACGGCAGCGGTGTGTTGTGTGCTGTGGGTTTGGCCCGCACTGCTCCGACAGGACAAGCCCGACGCCCCGGCCAGCGCCGAGGAACTATACTTGGCACCCAGCGACGCTCAGCCGTAAGGAGAACAACTATGAAACACGACGTCCGCATCCTCCTGGCGTTGGTAACGGTCTGTTGCCTGGCAACGGCCGCCCAGGGGCAGGATGAGACCATCACTTTCGGGCCCGATCTGCAGGCCGGGCTTACCGAAGCTGCCGAGACGGATCGCCTGGTCGTGCTGTACTTTGCATCGCCCCGGTGCTCATGGTGCAGGCGGTTCGAGGCGTTCACGCTGACCAACCCCCGAGTATCGTCCCTGGCCGACCAATACGTGTGGGTCCGGGCGTCAGAGGCGGAACTGCCCGTCCTGATGGGGCGATTCAGCGTCGGCAGTTGGCCTACGATTGTTGTTCTCAACGGGCAGGCGGAGGAAGTCGCCCGCCAGACAGGCTACGTGGCCGCCGAAGCGTTCCGTGCTTTTCTGCTGACGGCCGGGGGGCAGGAGGCGGACGCATACGACCCGGCGGCGGAGCTAGCGGCGGCGTCCGGGCGGGCTGCTGACGGCGGGCAGGTGTCTGCCGAGCTGGCGCAGGCCGTGGCGCTATTGGCGCGTGGGGATCGGGCGAATCGGGACGTGCTGCTTGCAGCCTTGGCCGACGCGGGCCCGGGGTTATGGCTCGGATTGTGTGAACTTATGGACAGCCCCAAGCTGGCGACCCGCGCCGCCGCTGGGGGCGCGCTTGCATATATTAGCGGGCAGGATTTGGCTTTCGACCCGTTCGTGGAAGAAGCCCTCCGGCGTGAACAAGTCGCCGCTTGGCGCGAATGGGTGATGAGCCAACTTGCAGGGCAGCCGACCGCGGATGTCGGCTCGCAGGGCGAAGGGGACGATTCGTGAAACGTATTCAGTTAGCGGCGGTTATTGCGGCGGTGCTGATGGCCGGAATGCTCACATTGGCGCAGACGAACAAGCCAGTCCCGTTCAGTGTGTCCGAGACGGAGGTGACGGTCATTACGATCGAAGATGGGGTCGTTACGGTCGCCCCCGTTGACCCCGAGGAGGACGAGCCCGATGCGGCGGCCAAGTTATCGCGGCTTGATGAGCTTGCCCAAGCCGAGGTGCGTCGCCGTGAGGCGCGGGCGCTTGTGGCAAAGCTTCGCTCGGCAGAGCCTGAGGAACTAGTCGAGCTGGAGCGACAATTGCTCGATATCGGCGCTGACGCGATGATCCCGCTCAAGCTGGCGGAGCTGGCGAATAACTACGAGTTGCGGCGCCGCGCCGAGGGCATCGCCGCCAGGCTGCGGTGGCATCTGGTGACGCCAAGTGACCTGCGGGCGCAGTTCCCCGAGGTGATCGATACGATGGCCGAGGCCTCCGCTGAGGACCGCGATGCCATGGTGGACGCCGTGGCGGAATGGGCCAAGCCGGCAGCGGTCGATTTCTTCGCCGAGTGCCTGACCGATCCGCAAGTGTACGTTCGCCAGCGGGCGGTGGACGGGCTGGTGGCGATAATCGAGGGGGCCTCGTACGGGGATGAGCGGGAAACGCTCAAGCCGAGAATAACCGCGGTGCTGACCGAATTGCTCGACGACCCCGACCGCGACGTTCGCCTGCTGGCCGTTGGTGCGATGATGCAGGCCGAGATTGCGAATGTGCCCCGCGTCGGCGAGATGCTTCAGGATGAATCAATGGAGGTCCGGGCGACGGCGTTGAAGGCGCTGGGTTTTTCGCGCGACCAGGCCGCGATGAAATACGTCCTGCCGTTGCTCGATGATCCGCAGTGGCGCGTGAGGGCGGCCGCGCTGGAGGCCGTCAAGCAATTGGCTCGCTCCGAGGGCCGCGAGCAGCTCCATGACTACATAATCGCCCGACTGGCCGACCCCGAGCCGTTCGTGCGGGAAAAGGCGGTGGCGTTGCTTGGCAGGTGGGGCGTCAAGGGCGCGTCGGAGCTACTTCTGGCACGCGCCCTGAGCGGCGAAATCAGCGAGGGCGCGGGCTTTAAGGCGCTGGTCCAACTGAAAAGCGTGTCGGCCAGGGAGGAGCTAATCCGCCTGTATGGCGATGCATCGTCGCCTCATCGCAAGGGGGAGTTGCTCGGGTACCTCAACGGGTACTACCAGGACACGGCCGTGGACGAGATGTTCGGCGAGGCCCTTGCCGACGAGTCGATGCGGCCCGTCTGGCCGGTGCTGATGAGTCAGGCTCTTCGCCGGCGGGAGTGGGAGGCGCTCTACGCCGTCGTGACCGAACGCCTGCTGGACGCCGATGCCGAGATAGCCCAGGGCGCCTGGAACGCGGTGTCTTACAGGTGCGACGAAAAGCCTCTGCCGGCCAAGGTCTTGCAAGGATTGCTGAAATCCGATGACCCGATGCGAGTCGGCTGGGCGCTGCTGGCTGTTTACTCCGGCAATGCCAGTGACGCCGCCGAGACATACCTGGCTGTGCTGCAACATTCGTCGCAGGAGGTAGTCACGCAGGCGGTGGGGTTCATTGCAGGGGAACTGCTGGAAGGCGATAGACTTCACGTCGACGCGCCGTATCGGCGGAGCCGGTATCCCGGCAGCGGGGCTGTCCAGGGGGTCAGCCCCTACCGGGATAAGATGATCGAGTCCGTCAGATCGCTGGTCAGCCACGAGGCCCAGGGCGTTCACCTGCGGGCGGCGGCCATACTGTACCGAACCGACGCCGACAGAGGCGACGACGTCCAGCGGATTATCCGGGCCGGCCTGGTCGCCGCGCCCGAGATGCAGTCCATCGCCCTTGGCGGCATACAGGATGCGCCGGACATGTTCGAGCAGGACATGGACCTGCCGACGATGGCACGCCACCAGATCACCGCCGACCGCGCCATCCGCGTTATCGCCGCGCTGGCTGACGACCGCTACGTGCCGTTGCTGTTGGAATTGGCGGAGGCGAATCCTTCACAGCTCGTGCTGGCTATGCTTGTCCGGTCCGGGCAGGAACAGGCCATCCAGGCGGCGATGGCGAAACTCAATGAGTTAGACTCATATCGGCTGCGGGAGTTCGCGCAGGCTCATTTGAAGGATATGAAGGGCCCCGGGCCTGTGCGGGTCGTCAAGTGGGTGTTCACCGAGAAACGTGACACGCTCGGGTACTATGCGGATGCGTGGGTGGTCGTGCTGATCAGCTTGGACGACCCCAGCAGCAAGGCCGTCCTGCTTGACGTGCTGGACAACGGCAAGAGCTGGATGGACGAGTGGCGTTACCGGCAGGTGCGCCCCCAGATGCTGATCCGTCTGGCGGAGCTGGACCCCGACTTGTTCGCCGAGAGAATCCAGGCGGAGCTGACGAGCGGCGACCATCAGTCGCGATACGAAATGATCGGCAGCATACTGACCGTCGAGCCGACGGAGGTCATTACCGATGCGGTCTACGACATAGCCGTGGGGGCGGCGCAAGCAGGGGACAACATACGGTGGTTTGAGGTGGCGTCTTGGTTGTCCGATGAGGCGATGCGTGGGAAGTTCATGCCGAGTCTGGGCCGGCTGCCGAAGTCGCTGCGGGCCGGCCTGCTGAGGCGCGCGACGATTGAGTTCACGCCCGCCGACTTGCCCGTGTTGCTCGCCATAGAGGGCATCGAAAGCGATTGGAAGCTGCGGGCGACGCTGGGCGGGCTGACCGCGGCGCTGACCAGCGAAGACCCCGCCAGCCGCCCGGACCTCACCAGCGTCTCCGATGACGCGCTGCCGTTCGTGCTGGTTGCGGCGGGTGATTGGGCAGACGCGCGGGAAGTGCTAGGCCCGCTGCTGAACGACGCTCGCCCGCCGGTAGCTGCCGCTGCCCGTTTGGGCTTGGCGTATTTTGTCGTTGGCCATCCGGATATCGAACTGTCGCCCGACGAGCAACAAGCCCTGGTTGCCGCCGCGAGTGTAAGCGACGGCGTGGGCGCCTATCTCGCCGCCGAAGCCCTGGACATCGCCGATCCAGAGGTGTTGCTATCGCTCGACCCATTGACGCTCAGCGGCTCGCCGGCGATCGCGCGCGGTCTGCTCGCCCGCGCCGGTGAGCTGTCCGACGATGAACATGCCCAGTTGAACAAGTACTTGCAGGGGCAGTATGGCGCGACGACGGTCCGGCTGGCGATTGCCGCTGCCGTCAGGGCCGGCCCCGAGGGCCTGAGCCCGAACATCGCGCGGCTGGCCTACACTGGCAGCGTCAATGATCGACGGCTGGCGAGGCTCGTGGCTTCGGGCTCGGATCCCGCCGACGTGCTGGCCCTCCCGGCACGTTCCTTGCTGTCCGCAGAAGCTGTTCGAACGCTTCAGCCCCTGGCGGACATCCTGGTCGCCCAGGCCAGCCAGGAGGAGGGGGAACTCCTGATGAATATGATCCACCGTGGATGGTACACCACGCCCCAGCCCGGCGATTTTGACAGGATCGTCCGCTCCGCGAAGTTCCTGACGACCCCAAATGACTGGCCCGGGAGTGCAGTATTCGCCGCCAGATCCATGCGACTGGCTATCAGCGAGGCGCCCGACGAGCCGACCCCCGACATGCTGAAACGCATGAACTACCGGACGCGAGAAGGCCTGCTGATAGCGGCCACTGCCTGGATCCGCTGGGACAACGCCGACGGACGGGAGGCGATAGTCAGGGCTATCAAGCTTCGCGATCAGACCGACATGCGGCAGCAATTGGCCCTGACAGCGCTGAAGATGGGAGGGGACGACGCTTCGGCCGATCTGTTGGTCGCCTACGGGCAGACGCTCGACGGGGATGACTGGGAAGACAGAAGCACAATGATAGAGCTTGTCGGCATTCTTATGGCATCTGACCCCGCACGTGCCGGTGAGCTGCTGTGGGACGAGGAAGGCGCGCTCCGCGACGACTCCAATCGGTATCGCCTCAGCTCTGTCATCGCAAATCTGTTGGTAGCCCTTGCCGATGATGCCGGGCCAAAGCCCGAAATTGATGGCCGGTACGGTGCAGTAGATCACACTTGGCGGCTTCTTCTTGCCCGAGCACGCGATGAAGAACTTGCCGACGGTGAGGCCTCTGCCGTCACGCCGCTCCTGCTGCCGCCGTGGGGCGCTGGGACCGAGGAGGAATTGATTGGCTTTCGCCTCAAGATTGTCAGTATCACCGAGTCGCCGCCGGACGAGGCCGTTGTGGCAGACCTCCGCCCCAGCCAGCAGCCGGAAGACTACTACATGCTCACGCCGGGCTATAAACGCGAAAACAACGCGCAATTTGCCGGGGAGATGTCGGAGGAAGATACAGCCGATCTGCGTGACGAACTGCTCGCCGGAGAGCTTGTGTGGCGCATATGGGCGTTGCGAAACGCCGTCGACTTGCAGGCCCATTCGCTCGGCGACGACATTGCCGGCCTGCTCGGCGAGGAGGAGCTGGTCATCGAGGCGGCGTGGTCGCTGGCGATGTTGCGCGGGACGGACGCGATTGGACCGATTGAAGCGGCCTACAATCAGCAGACCGACTTCTCCACCCGCGTCCGCCTGGCGTGTCTGCTTCGGCTGCTGGGTAGCGATGCCGGACAGGCCGCCGTCGACCGGGCCGTCGAGCTGTGGACGACGCGGCGGTTCAGGCTCATCTTCACTGAGGGCGTGTTGAGAGGCATGATCTCATACCAGTACGGGGGGTACGGGTACGTGCGAGGGCCCGACCCATTGGCAACGCGGCTTGTTCCGTGGCGGGCTGCACTGGAGCACGCGGCTGGCGACCTGCTCGCCGAGGCGGAGGCGAAATTTACGCTGCCGGGCGGCGACAACCGCGAGCCAAGCGATGCGTCTATCGAGCGGAATGCACGGTACTACCAGGGCATGCTGCCGCTGACCGCATTGCGGCTGTCGCTGCAAGTGGATGATATTACCTCCCACGGCCTGCCGATCAGGCCCTTGGTGATGCTGGGCGGCGAGCGGCAGACCTTCGCCAGCCAATGCGAGACCGAACAGCACCTCGAGCCGTACCTGCTGGTCCAGTTCGCCGACCGCAGCGGGAACTTCCTGGCGATGGACGACCAATGGCAGCAGTGGTGGGAGGCCAATGGTGAGAAGTCTCGCGATCAGTGGTGGCGGCAGGCGGTTGGGCAGGCTGCCGAGGAGCTGACCCACGAGCGGTGGTGGCACAGGTGTCGCGCGTTGCGCCGGCTGGAACGGCTGACCGGACGGGTTGTAGCGTCGCCGGCGCTTTTCGATATGGATGGCTGGCGGGCCTTGCAGCTACAGTGGAATGCGTGGCGTCAGGCGAACGAGGGCGACACGCAGAATGCCTGCCTGATCCGCGAAGGGATGGCGGCGGGGCTGCTGTCGGAGTCGGCCTTGCTTGAGTTGGGCAGCGCGGAGGCGGTCCGTGGTCACTTGGTAAAGCTTGCCGGCTGGGGCTCGGGCCCGCTGGCCGAGGCTGCGCTGCTCCGCCTGGAGACCTTGGACTGTAGCGATGATGAACTTCTCCGAAGCGCCTTGGTGTGGCAGGAGTGCCCGAAGCTGGCCCTGGCACACTGGGTACGCTCGCAGGCGGCTGCGGTGACTGGGCGCCAGTTGTTGCGATATACAGCCGACGATCTGCCGGCCGCCGCGCCACCCGCGCCCGAGCCGACCGACCCCGGCGAAGCGGGCGAGCCCGTCGAGCCGGCGTCTCCCCCCGAGCCGGTCATGGCCCAGCCGGAGTGACGGGCTCGCGGCTTACGCCGTCAGAAGCACCAGCACGCCCAGCCCCGCGAACAGCATCGCCAGCAGCAGCTTCAGCAGGCCCAGGTGGCGGCGCAGCAGTTTGCCCATCCGCTGGGAGCTAACCCCCCAGCACGCTGCCACCAGCAGGACAACCAGCGGCAGGATGAAGGCGGCGTTGTACAGCAGCAGGTAGGCCATGCCGTACGCCCGCATGCCCGGAGTCTGGGCGACGAAGGTGATAGTCGGCAGGTAAATCTGCCCCGTGCACAGCGATTCCAGTACGGCTACGAGGAAACCAATCACCAGCGAGCCCAGCAGCAAGCGGCGCGTCTTCAGGCCGTGGCGGATCACCGAGTGGATGCGCTTCTTGAGCCTAGCCGGCAGTACGAGCGTCATCGCGGACGTATCGCCCGACCGCACGTAGCGCACAAAGTCCACCAGCGACCACGCCGCCAGCGCCAGCGCCCCGATGCCGACCGTGTAGGAGATCGCGGTGGCGATGCCCGTTCGCACGGAGAACATTTTCACCATGCTCAGCAGGCCCAGGCCGATCAGGAAGTACGTGACGAACACCGCGACGGTGAAGCCCAGGCCGATCACGGCCGTCTCGCGCGGGCTCTTGCCGAGATACGTCATCATCGATAGCAGAAAGATGATCGTCGTGAACGCGCACGGGTTAATGCCGTCCAGCAGCCCCGCGATGATAACGCCCCAAATGCCGATCCTGCTCAGCAGGCCGGCGGGCCCGCCGTCGGCGAAGCGCGCGTCGAGGTCGGCTTCGGTGGGCGCGTATGTGACATTGCCCGCCAGCAGCTCAGCCTCGACGACGCCCTCCAGCCTCGCCAGGATATCCTCCGAGCCCGTGAGCGCCTGGGTGCCAACGTAAGCGATCGGCGTGGACTGGGCGTCGTCGCCGTAGTGTTGGCCGTAGGCCTGCAGCAGTGCAAGAGAATGCCCGGTCTCTTGCGGATCGCCCCCCCCGCCTGGCTCTATGTAGTGGATGTCCAGGCGAATCCGGTCGCCCCATCGCTCGGTGAGGCGGGGGAGAAACTCGTCGACCTTCTTGCAGCCGCGGGCGCAGGTGCGTGAGTTGAAAACGACGATGCTCAGCGCCTCGGCCGGTGCGGCGGCGGGAGCATCCTGAGCGGCGGCAGGGGCCGTTGCCGCAAGCAGCCAACCCATCGCCGCGAGCGTCACAGCCCTCCTCATCGGCCCGGGCCTTCCGGCGGGGAATCATCGGCGGCCGCCTGCTGGCCGACCGTCCACCGGATGGTCGCCCGCACCGTGGGCTGATGCGGCGAGTCGGTGGCGATCGTCACTATCGCCGTGCGCTCACCGAGGGGGCCGTCGCCGCGGAGATCTGCCAGCACCGTCGCCGACTTATTCGGCGGGATCGCCACTTGCGGCACGGAGACGGTGCACGCTGCGTTGTCCGAGCTGCCGTGTGTGATCCGCACGGGCGCATCGCCGTGGTTGATGACATCGAGCGTGAGCTGCCGCTGCTCACCCGGCGCGAGTTGCCCGGCGGCGAGGGAGGCGGGCCTGACCTCAACATCCAGCCCCGCCACCGCCTTGACGTGCAGAAGCACCTGGGGCATGTCGCGCCGGTCCGTAAATACGATAGCTTGCCCCGCGTAGATCTCCCGCCGCTCCGACGACTCGTACTCGACCAGCACTTCGCCCGCCTCGCCGGGTGCGATAGATTCAGGCCATTCCAGAATGTGAATGCAAATGCAGTCGGAGAACACCTTGACGATTCCCAGCGGCACGTCCTTGTCGTTGTGCAAGCGGAATCGCACGAGGTGTTTGGTTTCCCTGGCCACGTAGCCGAAGTCGTGGCTCGCCTCCGCGCCGCTGACGCGCACAATCGGCGGGCCGGCGTCCTGCTGCTCTTTCGGCCGGCAGCCCGCGGTCAGGCCGGCCAGTGCCATCGCGATGGTCAGGCCCAACGTGCCGCCGGTAGTGATCTGCCGCTTCATGCCGTTGCGATTGTAATGCATCATGCCCGCTCCCATATCCCGCTTCGCCGGCGATTCGGCTTGGGCCCGTGATTCTAACAGACCGCTTCGCAGAAAGCCAAGCCTGCGGCGACCGGCGAGTCGGAGCTTGCCGCAATTGTTTGCCCGCGCTTGCGGGTGGCAATATGTGGTGATAGCATGGCAGGGCTGCGGGTTCAGGGCTATCGGGTGCACGTCAATATGAAACATGCCGACCGAAATCTCATTGTTGCCATCGGGATCGTGGCGGCCCTTGCAGCTGCCATTCTTGCCGCTGTTTTCGCCGGCAAGTCGGAGACGCTGACCGACGAGCAGAAGTTGCAGAAGATCAACGACCTGTACGCCGAGCAGAGGGCAGCGTTTCCGAACATCGAGGAAATGACGGCCCCGGAATTACAGGCGGCGATGGCGGCCGGTCGTGTCGTTCTGGTGGATGTGAGGGAGCCGGCCGAGCGAAAGGTGTCCATCATTCCCGGGGCGATTTCACAAGAGCGGTTCGCCCAGGAAAACGAGGCCCACGAGTCGACCACGATAGTTGTGTACTGCACGGTGGGGCTCCGCAGCGGGCTTTACGTCAAGCACTTGCGGACAAGGGGCTACCGCGCGGTGAATCTCAAAGGCGGCATCCTGGCCTGGGCCCACGCCGGGCAGCCAGTGGCCAACGATGCCGGGCCGACTAACCGAGTGCACGTGTATAGCCGCCAATGGGACTTGCTGCCCGCCGCCTACAAGGCGGTGCGGCCGCGCAGGGCGGGGCGAAGGGTGACAAAATGACGCCTTGGGAAGAAGCGACGATGCTAATGGAAGATGGGCTGAACTGCTCGCAGGCGGTGCTGATTGCATTCGGCCGACGTGTTGGGCTCGATCGGGAGACCGCGACGGGCATCGGGTCGGCTTTTGGCGGGGGCATGGGTTGCACGGGCCTGACCTGCGGGGCCGTCACCGGCAGTCTGATGGTGATAGGCCTGCACTGCGACAAGGTCGCCGGACCTGCCGGCGGGAACAAACTTGCCTACGCCCTTACGCGAGAGTTCATCCGTAGGTTCGCCGCGCGGGCCGGCTCGTTCGAGTGCAGAGAATTGATGGGCGCCGCTGACCGCCCCGATGGGGAGAGAATACACCTCGACGGTGCGAAGTTCCGCGAGATATGTCCAAAGCTGGTGCATAGCGCCGCGAAGATACTCGACGCCATACTGGTGGAAAACTCCCAGTGATAGCGAGTAGCCACGGCCGGCCTGGCTTGTGGGTGGCGTGCGGGGTGGCGCTGGCGGGGCTGATGGTCGCCGTGGCGATATGGGCCTGGCAGAACGCCAGCGAAAATGCGTGGCTGCTGAACAAGGCCGTGCCGCTAACGTTATTTCTTGTCGCCGCAGCGATCTACTTTCTGGCAGTCTGGCTATGCCCGAAAGCAACATTGCCATTAACAGCCTGTAGTAAAAGTGGCATGGGCATCTTGCCCATGCGTCGCAGGGGCATCTTGCCCCTGCCTTCTTCTTCTTCTTCTTTGCCTTTCTCTTCCGGGAGCAAGATGCTCCCGGGACGCATGGGCAAGATGCCCATGCCACGAAAGAATGACTCCGACCGTGTGCGGCGGGGTCAGTGGGTGCTGATCATCCTGGTGGCGATGGTGATGCGATTGTCGCTGTGGTCCGTGCCGGCGGGCTTCGATAGTGACGTGAACCGATACATGTGGGACGGAGCTGTCACCGCGTCCGGCGTGAGCCCGTACCGCTATGCCCCGCAGGAAATCGCCGATGGCAACGTTGCCGACCCGGCTGTGCAGGACCTGGCTGAGCGGGGCAGGGACGTTCTAAAGAGCATCAATCACCCGCAGCTTCGCACGATATATCCGCCCGCAGCTCAGGGCGCGTTCGCAGTGGCGCATTGGCTGGCGCCGTTTCAGGTGACGGGCTGGCGATGCGTTTTGCTGCTGGCCGACGCGGCGACGGCGATTCTTCTGGTGATGCTGCTGCGGGGGGCGTCGCTGCCTCTATCGTGGCTGACGATTTACGCGTGGAACCCGCTGCTTGTTGTGGAGACGTACTACAGCTCGCACCTGGACCTGTTGCTGGCGCCGCTGCTGCTGTTGTTTGTTTGGGCGTTGGTGAACCGTCGGCCCGTGGCGGCGGGGATGGCCATGACGGCGGCGGCGGGCGTGAAGCTCTGGCCGATCCTGCTGCTGGGCTTTTTGGTGGGCAGGTTCCGGGGGCAGCGGCGGCAGCTCATCGCGGCGTTGGTGACTGTCGTTGCGATGACCGTTGCGGGGGTGGTGATATTCGCAGCCGCGGCGCGCGGGGAGAACAGCGGCGTCGTTGCGTATTCGGCGCACTGGCAGGGGGCCGAGGGGGCGTATCGGGCGCTGCGGTGGGTGGCTTGCCGGATCAGCTATACGCTGGCCTTGCCCATCGGCCCGGACGTGATCGGCCGATGGATATTGATGGGCGTGCTGGTTGGGATGTTCGGCTGGCTGGGGCTGCGCCGGTTCGACTCGGCGCGGGAGTTGTGCGGCCGAATGGGGCTGGCGATTCTTGTCATGCTACTGCTGAGCCCGGTGGTCTGGCCTTGGTACTTCCTGGCCGTCATTCCGCTGGCGGCGATTGCACGACGGCCGTCGCTACTGGTGTGGACGGCGCTGCTACCGTTGGTGTACGTGGTGCGGAGCGCGGGGGACTCGCAGTTGAGCGTTGTCATCCACGCGCCGGTGTGGATTATGCTGGCTGGGGAAACTTTCATCGCGATGCGCCGGCGGCGCATGGAGGCCCATGCAAGAGATGTTTGAGCGACAGACTATCAAGACGATTATCCCGGTGCTGAACGAAGAGGCGTCGATTGGCCTGGTGCTGGCGGCTGTGCCTTCGTGGGTCGACGAGGTCATCGTCGTCGATAACGGATCGACTGACGAGACAGCCGCCGTCGCCTCCGCGAGCGGCGCGCGTGTGGTGAGCGAACCGAGGCGCGGCTACGGCCAGGCCTGCCTGGCGGGCATGGCGACGCTGGGAGAATGCGACATCGTCGTGTTCCTGGACGGCGACTTCAGCGACTATCCCGAGCAGATGGGCGACTTGGTCGGCCCGATCGCGCGCGGCGAGGCGGACATGGTGTTGGGCTCGCGAACGCTCGGCGGCGTCCCGGCAGCGGTGCTGACGGGCCAGCAGCGGTTCGGCAATCGGCTGGCGTGCTGGCTGATGCACCTGATATGGCGATGCGACCAGACGGACCTGGGCCCGTTCCGCGCTATCGGCGAGATGTCATTGCGACGGCTACGGATGCGTGACCGTAACTATGGGTGGACTATAGAGATGCAGATCAAGGCGGCCCGCGCGGGCCTTCGCGTGCGGGAGGTGGGCGTTGCGTATCGTGAGCGGATAGGGCAGTCGAAAATATCCGGCACGCTTCGCGGCGCGGCCGCTGCGGGGTTCAAGATTCTGTGGACCATCCTGCGGCAAATGATTTGGCCTGGCAAAATCGACAAGGCCGATCGGCCAGGCTGACCGCACCAGGCGTTATTTGCCGCCGAGTTTTGCTATCGGTGGAACGCGCGGCTAGAATTAGTGCAATGGCCCGCGAGCGCGGTGCCTGATTAACTTTTCGGAAAGTTGGAAGGAAGGCGCATGTCTGAGTTGGCGCAAGATACGGATGCAGGTTGCTTCGAGGCGGCGGCCTCATTGGGGGCCGAGGGGCTGATGAGCATCGGAATCGACGTCATCCAGGTCAACGTTGGCCTGCGCTGCAACCAGAGCTGCCGGCACTGCCACCTGGAGTGCTCGCCGTCTCGCCCGGAGATGATGGACCGGGAGACGATGCATGCCGTCAGGTCGGCGGCCGAGCGGGCGGGGGCGTCGCTCGTGGACATCACCGGCGGGGCCGCCGAGCTCAACCCGCACCTGCGGGAGCTGATAGGCGAGCTTCGGTCGGCAGGAATCGCCGTACAGGTGAGAACAAACCTAACCGTGCTCCTGGAAGATGGCCAGGCGGGTATGATCGAGTTCTTCGGCGACCAGGACGTGCGGCTCGTTGCGTCGTTGCCGTGCTATCTGGAGGAGAACGTGTCGGCCCAGCGAGGCCCGGCGGCCTACGAGGGCAGCATCGAGGCGATCCGCCGACTCAATGCAGCGGGCTACGGCACTGAAGACGGGGGCCAGCTCAACTTGGTTTACAATCCGATAGGCGCTTTTCTGCCGCCCGAGCAGGAGGCGCTGGAGTGCGACTACCGGCGCGAACTGGGCGAGCGATTCGGCTTGTCCTTCACGAAGCTGCTGACGATCACGAACATGCCGATCGGGAAGTTCGGGCGGGAGCTTCGCCGGCAGGGCGGCCTGGAGAGCTACGTGGGCCTGCTGCGGGATTCGTTTAATCCGGCGACGGTCGGCGAGTTGATGTGCCGCCACCAGATCACCGTCGGCTGGGATGGCACGATTTACGATTGCGATTTCAACCTGGCCCTGGGCCAGCCGGTCAACCACGGCGCGGCTGCCCACCTTAGCCGGTTCGACGTGGACGCCCTGCGGCGTCGCCGAATAGTCACGGGCCGACATTGCTTCGGCTGCACGGCGGGCCACGGGTCATCGTGCGCGGGTTCACTTGCATAAGGGGTATGCCATGAAGCGACGCAGCAAGATAATCGTGAGCGTGTCGGCGGGAGTGCTCCTCGGCTTGGCCGTGGCGGGGTGGCAGCTTTATCAGGCCAATTTCATCGGCAAGGAGCGGTTCGACGCCGATTTCTACGCCGCCGCCGGGCCGCCGGGCGAGTTCTCCGTCGACGGCTATGCCGCGACGCTGCGGAAGTATGTCGACGCTGCGGGCATGGTGAATTACCGGCAGCTGGCCGACGACCACGCGGAGTTGGACGCGTTCCTGCTGGCCATGGCGCGCGTCTCGCCCGAGCTCTACCAATCGTGGGACGCCGACGCGCAGCTCGCCTTCTGGATCAACGCCTACAACGCGCTGACGCTCAAGGCGATCATCGACCATTATCCGATCGAGGCGGGGCTGCTGTCCGGCCTGGCCCACCCGGACAATAGCATCCGGCAGATCCCCGGCGTGTGGGACAAGATTCTATTCCTCGTGGTCGGCCAGCGAATGACGCTGGACGACATCGAGCACAGTATCTTGCGGGGCCAGGCCTCGGGCCGGATAGGCGATTACGGTGAGTTCGATGAGCCTCGCATTCACGTGGCGTTGGTCTGCGCGGCGATGAGTTGTCCGTCGCTGCGAAACGAGCCGTTCGTCGGCGGGGCGCTGGCGGCGCAGCTGGACGACCAAGCCGAGCGGATGGTGTCCGCACCGTCGAAGTTCCGCATCGACCATGAGGCCGGCAAGGTATACCTATCCAGCATCTTCAAATGGTTCGGGACAGATTTCGTAAAACGTTACGCACCGGCGGAAGGCTTCGGCTCCGGCGGCGACGATGCCGAAAAAGCCGTGCTGCACTTGATATCCGGCTACCTGCCGGCGGCCGACGCCGAGTTTCTCCGGACCGGCACATACGCCATCGAGTACCTCGACTACGACTGGACACTCAACGAGCAAGCCCGGTAGCGGGCCCGCGCCTATGTGGCTGAGGTCGTCATGTGCTGAAGGACGCCGATGGCGTTGAAGATGGCATGGGCCACGATCGACGGCAGCAGCCTGCCCGTGCGCTCGTAGTTATAGCCCAGGATAATCGCGAAGACGATCAGCGACGGAATGGTGGTCCACACCGCCGAGTGCACCACCCCGAACAGCGCGCTGCTTATCAGTATGGCCACCCACGGCCTGCCCGTGTACTGGCGCAGCGTCGACTGGATCAGGCCTCGAAAGAAAATCTCCTCCGCCAGTGGTGCCAGCACAATAGGCAGCAGCATGATGACGATCTTCCAAGGAACGTCCGCGTTATCTATGGCGGTGAAAATTGCGTGAGGCTTATTGGGCGCGGCATTCAGCCACTGCACAATCAGGCGCGTCAGCCGTAGCAGTCCCCATGTGGCGGGCAGGGCAATGAGGGCGGCTATCACGCCACGGATCGTCCCGGTGCGCCAGTGTCGAAGGGTCAAGCCCATTCCGTTGACGGCCCCGAGATCGAAACATTTCTCAGCCACCACCAATGCGCCAAGAAGCACACCGACGAACGTTGCTGCCGAGGCGATTACGATTAGAGCGGGCTCCTCAGGCAGAAACTTGCCTGCCACCATGGTGGCAATTTGCGCCAGGACGAACCCGCCGAGGATAAGGGCCAGTATATACGCCGGATGAATTCGGTTGCTCCTGCCGGGCGTGCCCACCAGCGTGAACTTCTGGGGGTAGACAATTCGCCTGACCAGCCAGACTGCCGACAGCAATATCCCGATGGCCAGGAGACACATCATCCACCCGGGTACTACGAGGGGGTCTGCTACGGGCGGCGGGGGGGGCGCAGCGGCGATCTGGTCTGCAACGGCGGCGGCCAGGTTGTACAAAGCGTTTGACATCTTTACGTTTTCGCGGGTATTGTCCCTGGTCAGCCGGAGCGGGACGGCTGCTGCATTTGAACGATATGGCTCAGACTATATTAGACAAGATTCTCGAAACCAAGCGCAAAGAAGTGGCCGAGCTTCACAAGCGCTTCGATTTGCCCCAGCTCAAGGCTGCCGCGCATGACGCGCCGCCGGCGCGTAACTTCTTCGCCGCGGTAACAGGCAAGCCCAATGGGCCTGTGAACCTCATCGCCGAGGTGAAAAAGGCATCCCCCTCGGCGGGCGTGATCCGCCCCGACTTCGACCCCGTGGCCATTGCCAAGCAATACGAGGCCGGCGGGGCCGCTGCGATAAGCGTGCTGACCGATGAGCAGTATTTTCAGGGCAGCCTGGATTACCTGCGAGATATTCGCCAAGCGGTGGACCTGCCTTTGCTGCGGAAGGACTTCATCATCGATCCGCTGCAGGTCTACGAAAGTCGTGCAGCCGGGGCGGACGCAATTCTGCTGATAGTGGCAGCGCTCAAGCCGGCTGAACTGCTGGACCTGATCATACTCGCCACCGAGCTGAGGCTTACCTCGCTGGTGGAAGTGCACGAGGCGGATGAACTGCTTGCCATGCGCTCGGTGGTGGGCTTTCCCCATGGCGGGTACGGGCTGCTGGGCATAAACAACCGCAATTTGGCGACGTTCGAAGTTGATATCGGCACCACGATTCGCCTTGCACCGCTGGCTGGGGATGACGTGCGCATTGTGAGTGAGTCGGGCATCAAGACCGCGGTGGATGTAAATAAACTCGCGGACGCAGGCGTGGTCGCTATACTGGTCGGCGAGACGCTTATGACCCGTGGAGACATTGGCGAGGGTATTTCACAGTTGCTTGGGCGAGGGCCCGGGCGTTAAGCTGGAGGCAATAGTATGCACAGTCCGATAACAATACAGATACATCGCCGGGCCGGCTGCGAGGATATTCCGCTGCCGACCTATATGTCCGCCAGTGCAGCCGGTATGGACGTCCGTGCGGCTTGTGACGGCCCGGTGACGTTGGCGCCCGGTGATATTCAACTCGTGCAGTGCGGCTTTTCCATGGCTGTCCCGGACGGATACGAAGTGCAGATGAGGCCGCGCAGCGGGCTGGCGTTGAAGCACGGCATAATACTGCCTAACGCGCCCGGTACGATCGACCCGGACTACCGCGGCGAGGTGAGCGTGATCTTGGCGAACATCAGTCGCGAAGATTTTGTGGTTAAGCGCGGCATGCGAGTCGCTCAGATGGTTGTCTCGCGGATACACCGGGCCGTGCTGGCTGAAGCTGCCGAACTGCCGGCGACCGCTCGCGGGGTGGGCGGCTTCGGGCATACGGGCCTGTAGACTCACCCGAGCCCAACAGAACATAGTTATCAATAAAACTTCCACGGCAGGAAGGATCGGCGCCAAGGATGGCCAAGACCAAGTCAATATCTCCCAAGAAGTCCGAGAGCCAAAACTCCGACGAAACGCCGCGCGGGCGGTTTGCGCGCTACTGCTTCGTGCTGGTGCTGCTGGGCGGGCTGGCCCTGGTGTGGATGAGCCTGCTCACCTACAGCCCCACCGATTGGCCCGCGCGACAGGCGAGCGATGCCGCCGCAGGGCCCGCGAATGCTGCCGGGGCTGTGGGAGTGACAATCTCACACACGCTGCTTTACTGGCTTGGCAGTGGATCTTACGTGGGCGTGGCGTTCCTTACGTTGGCTGTGGGGGTGCTGCTGTTCAGCGGCCGGCTGAGCGACTTGCCCTGGCGACTGGCGGGCGTGGCGCTGCTGATCGCGGCGGTGAGCACGGGCCTGTACCTGCATAAGGCCGACGGCATGGCGTCCGTTCGCGCTGGGCGAGCCGGCGTGATGGGCGCGTGGTGCGGCGAGTTCCTGCTCAGCCGACTGGCGGGGTACGGCGGATGGCTTGTGGTGTCGGTCGCCGTGGCGATGGGTGCGATGCTGTCGGCGGACTTCCTGGTGACGCGTCTGCCGGCTGTGGGACGCGCGATGTTGCGGGCAGGTCGATGGGTGGGAGGGGCTATCGTCGGTGCCATCGTCGGCACGGGCAGGGGGCTGTTTCGTCGGCGAAAACGTCCAGCCGCGGCCGAAGCGCCCGCTGCGCGAGCGCCGGCGGCAAGAACCATCGTTCCGCCGGGAGCTACGGGGAGCTACGGCAAGCTACGGCAAGCCACGGCAAAGCCGACCCCCGCGAAAAACGCCGCGCTGCCGGTCCGCAGGCCGACCGCTAGACGAGTGATCCCGGTAGCGGCGCCTGGCGCGGCGGACGTTCCGCTACCATCGGTGGAACTGCTGGCCGACCCGACGACGGGGTATATCGAGAGCCAGCAAGCGGTTGCCGCACAGAAACGCCTGGTCCTGCAGGAAACGCTTGACAACTTCAACGTGGACGCCCAAATGGTCGGGCATCAGACCGGGCCGGTGATTACGCTGTTCGAGCTGGCGCTCGCGCCAGGCGTGAAAGTCTCGCAAGTAGCAGGACTTGACACCGATATCGCCCGCGCTCTGGCAGTCCCCGGCGTGCGCGTGGTGCCGCATTTGCCCGGGCGGGACACCATCGGCATCGAGGTGCCGAACATGGACAAGGAGATCGTCCGTCTCAAGACCTTAATGCTGGCAGCACCAGAACTTGCCACCCGCATGCACCTGCCGCTCTACCTCGGCAAGGACGCCGGCGGCGACCCGATCGTCTGCGACCTGGCGAGTATGCCCCACATGCTCATCGCCGGCACGACCGGCTCGGGCAAGAGTGTGTGTATCAACAGTATTATCATGAGTTTACTGCTCACGCGCAGGCCTGAGGAGGTCGGCTTTATCCTCGTCGATCCCAAGATGGTCGAGATGGCTGCCTTCGAGGATATCAGGCATTTGCTCTGTCCGATAGTGACCGACACGCGCAAGGCTGAGGGCATTCTGGAGTGGGCCGCCACCAAGATGGACGAACGCTACGCGCTGTTGAAAGAGGCCGGCGTGCGCAACATTGCTTCCTACAACGCGCTGTCAGAACAGGAGTTATACGAACGTCTTGGGGCCGAGAGCGACGAAGAAAAGGCCCGCACTCCCAAGCATCTGAAGTACTTCGTCATCATCGTCGACGAGTTGGCCGACCTGATCATGACCGGCACGAAGGAATCGGAAGGTCACATCATCCGCATCGCCCAAAAGGCCCGTGCGGTGGGCATCCACATGATCTTGGCCACGCAAAGACCGAGCGCCAATGTAGTTACGGGCCTGATCAAAGCCAACATGCCATGCCGGGTGAGTTTCCGCGTGGCATCTCGCCAGGAGAGTCGCATCGTGCTGGACCAGAACGGCGCGGAAGTGCTTATGGGGCAAGGCGATATGCTGCTACTGCAGCCGGGCGCGAGCAATCTTATGCGGGCCCAGGGCACCTACGTGGACGATGCGGAACTGCGTGCGGTCACCAAGGCTTTGCGAGGTTCCGGCAAACCCGTGTACAACAACGAGTTAGTCGCCCTGACATCCGGGCCCACCGGCGAGCAGGGAGGCCAGAAGGATGAGATGTTCGACAAAGCCGTCGAGGCTGTGCTGACAGCCAAGCGGGGCAGCGTATCTCTGCTGCAGCGCCGGCTGCAGATCGGCTACGGGCGGGCCAGTAGGATTATCGACCAGATGGCTGAGTCCGGCCTGCTTGGGGATTACAAAGGCTCGCAGGCGCGGGAGTGCCTCATAACCCTCGACGATTGGCGGGAGATGCAGCAGTCGATTGCCGCCGACCAGTCAGGCCGATCGGCCTTCGACGGCGAGCCGACAAGCGTCTGACGCAATGGGGCCAGGGCCGAGGGGAGCAAGATTGCTCTACCATTATCGCAGTCGACGGGACTAGAATACCTGCATGAGTGCGACTCTGTCACAGTCTCAGCCCGCGCCGGACCGTCTGAAGGTGGCTTGGATCGCCGGCGACGACACCTTCGCCAAGATGGGGCGGACGCTCAAGCCATTGGCCATAGGCCTGATGGGCGAGATGATCGACGTGGTGTTGGTGGTTCCCGCCCGGGCGGACGTGCGAGAGGTCCCGTCTCCGCCCGTGGAGATGATCGACTGTCCGCCGGCTGGCTGGTTGAGGGCCGCCAAAGGAAGAGCTATCGTACTGGCTGAGGAGTTGGCCAGACGAGGCGTGCACCTTGTGCATGGTCTGGCGATAGCTGAGGCGGAGTTGACGAGGGAATTGGCTGACCTGTGCTCCGTGCCGCATGTTGTTAGCTGTCACACTTTCGATGGGGCGTCTCAGTTGCATCGCCACGCTCCGTGTCCCGATGCCGTGCTTGCTTCGGGCGATATCATCGCAGCCCAACTGCAAGATCAGTTGCATTTGCCAAGCAACCAGATTCGCATCGTGCGCCCCGGCGTGTACCAAAACGGGCAGGTCACGTGCTTCGATGACCCCGCGCGGATCGCCTCGATAGTTATCGACGGGCGCGGCGGCAACTTTGGCGCTTTGGAGGCGGCTGTCCGGGCGTTTGCCGAGGCCCGGCGGCGGGATATCGACTGTGCGTGTTTTCTGATTGGCGCCGAAAGGCTCGAAAAGCGGCTGCGCAAACTTGGCGAGACATTGCAGGTGCGCCAGGAGCTGACGTTCGTGGACCCGCCGACAATATCGCAAATGCCGGGGATACTCTCCGGGGCGGATATTTTCATAGCGCCTCGTGCGTGCAGCGAGGTGAACCTGTGGGCGCTCATGTCGATGGCGGCGGGGACGGTAGTTCTGGCAGCCGACGCGCCGGAGGATTTCTTCATCGATGGTCAGACGGCCTATCTGTTCGGCGGCGGGGACATGTTGGACCTGGCTGACAAGCTCATTGCGGTACTCACCGACCACGTCACGGCGCGGCAGGTGGCACGGCAGGCCGTTGAGCACGTGCAGACCCACCACAGCCCCGCCGACATGGTGGCGACAGTGGTAGAAATATACCGGAATCTGTCGGGCCCCGCCGGTAGATACAATTCAGATAAGCTCACTGCCAGTGCCTAGCGGCTGACCAGAGTTACACCTTCAGTTCAACGTCGAACGTCGCCATCAGCTCAGCCAGTTTGGCGCGGTGTTCTTGGGCGAGGGGGACCATCGGCAGGCGGATTTCGGGGCCTATCATTCCCGCCATGGCCATCATCGCCTTGATCGGCATGGGGTTGGTCTCGACGAAAATGCCCTTAAACAGCGGGAAGCACTTGAGGTGCTGGGCGGTCGCCTCGGCCATGCGCCCGGCGAGCATGGCATCGGTGAGCTTGCGTATCTCAGCGGGCAGAATGTTGCCCAGGACGCTTATCACGCCGCGCCCGCCGACTGCGCCGATGGGCAATGTCAGCGAATCGTCCCCGGAAAGTATCGTAATGTCGCACGCCGCGGCAAGGGCAGACGCCACATCCACCTTGCCGGTGGCTTCCTTGACGGCCACGACCATCTCGATTTCCTCGTACATCTTCACCATCGTCTCAACGTCCATTTCGATGGCTGTTCGTCCGGGTATGTTGTAGAGCACGATGGGCAATTCGACGTCGGCCAGCCGCTGGATGTGGTCAAAGAGCCCTCGCTGGGGAGGCTTGTTGTAGTAGGGGTTGACTATCAGGCAAGCCGTTGCGCCGGCGTCCTTAGCATGTAAGGTGAGCCGGACCGCCTCGGCGGTGGAGTTGCTGCCCGTGCCCGCGATGACCGGCGCCCGCCCGGCCGCTCGCTCGACGGTGAACTCGATGACCTTGTCGTGCTCTTTGTGGCTGAGCGTGGGCGATTCACCTGTCGTGCCGCACGGGACGAGCCCTTGCGAGCCATTGTCTATTTGAAAATCGATGAGTCTGCCAAGGGCATCGTAATCCACCTCGCCGTTGGCGAAGGGCGTTACCAGGGCTACCATCGAACCTTCAAGCTTCATTCGGTCGGTCATTGTGCTGTCTTTCGTTCCGCGCTGCGGGTGGGCGGCGAGCTTTTGATTATCTTTCCGAGCCGCTGTACAGGGCCATATCAACAGTGTCACCGACGAACCTGACTATGCAACTGTCGCCCCACGAGTAGCGCCATCGTTCCTTTTCGTCGCGGCCGATCCATATTTCCGTGGGATGGCCCATGAAGTTCAGGACATCGGTCTTGCCGGCCGAGAGGGTGAACAAATCGTCGAAGGACTTTCTTTCGCTCTTTGTGGGTATGTATGGGTCGGTGCTGGCCAGGGCGGTGTTCGGCTGGGTATCCGGAGTGCCGAATTGGGTTGGGTGGAAGGGGTCCTTAACGCAGGCGGTAACTGCCAGGCCTGCCAGGGCAAGTATGAAGAGTTTTTTCATGGCGTGATCCTAATGGTTTGCCGCCGTGTGGCGTCGCTCGCGGGCCATTCTAGGACGCGAGCGTGGCGGTGACAATGGCAAAACCCGGATCGCGGGGATTTGACAGGTAAGGGACGGCGTATTTTGTGGGCAATTATCGCCCATTTTGTCTCCTGCGTGCAAAAGTGCCCCCCCCGGCATGTCGATAACCATCGTGGAGTAGTAGTTTTCGATCACACGGGGGGTGGAGATAGACTGTCGTGATAGGACACGTGTTCTCCCATCGTTGGCCCAAGGTCGGGCGGCGTCAATTGCGGGTGGGGCTCCAGTCGAAGTCCGTACTGATCCTCACGTTAGTGGTCGTCACTGTTACGGCAGTGGGCGGCTGGCTGTACTTTCAGACAACTTCGCAGGTGCTGCGAGCGCGCGACCGCGACGATGCGGACAAGCTGAGCTACGCGCTGGCGACGTCGGCCGGGGCGTTCTTGCGGACAGGCCAAACTGAACAATTGCAGAGCCTTGCCGAAAATTTCGCCACCCGACGCGGCGTGGATCATGTTGTCGTGGTCAACGCAGCCGGCTGGCCTGCCGCCAGGGCATCTCGCCGCAGCGATCCGACCCGATGGCAGGGCCTGACCAAGATGCCGGTGAGCATTCGCAACGTTCAGCAAGTCAGCGCCAACGTACTGACGATCGCCAGACCCGTGGTCAATGGCGCCAGCCAGGACGGCAGCGAGTTGCTTGGCGGCGTACGGCTGGTGCTGGACACGGCATCGACCAGCATTGCCCTTGCGGGTTTGCGGAGCAGGATCATCCTCTTGGGTTGCGTCGTCATCATCTGTGCCGTGCCGATGGCCTACGGGCTGGTCTGGCGCGTCCTGCTTAGCCCGGTGGGCAAGTTGGTGAAGGTCACGCGGCGATTGGCCTCGGGTGACTTCAGCGCCCGGTGCGGCTTTGCCGGCAACGATGAAATCGGGCATCTCGGGTACGCTTTCGATGTGATGGCCGAGGACATCGCCAGGATGCGGCTGGAGCTCATTGCCATCAACGAAGGGCTAGAAGACACCGTGGCCGAGCGTACCGACGAACTGCAGGAGGCCAACTGCCGGCTGCGCGAGGAAATGCTCGAGAAGGAAGACTTTCTGCGAGCCGTCAGCCATGACCTGAACGCGCCGCTGCGAAACATCGCGGGCATGGCCTCGCTGATCATCAGGAAAGCCGGCGATAGTTTGCCCGAAGAATTGGCCGCGTGCTTGGATCGTATCCAGGCGAACGTGGAAATGGAAACCGAACTCATCGGCGATTTGCTCGAACTGTCGCGAGCGTGGACCGAGTCCCGTCAGCAGCAGGACGTGGACATCGGCGAACTCATCGACGAACTGGTTGACTCTTTCGACTTCGACCTGCGGGAACGGCACATTGAGGTCGTCCGCACCGGTAAAATGCCGACGCTTTACGGCGACCGCAACCGCTTGAGGCAGGTGTTCCAGAATCTGATCGACAACGCCATAAAGTACATGGACAAGCCGTCCGGCGGGCAAATTGAGATCGCTGCAGAGCGGGTGGACGGATGGCACAAGTTCACGGTGGCGGACAACGGGCCCGGCATAGCAGCCGACCAGTTGCAGAAAGTGTTCTACATATTCCGTCGGGCCGAGAGCGCAGCTACCGCCGCGATAAAGGGCAAGGGCGTCGGCCTGGCCCTGGTGAAGGCAGTGGCGGCCAAATATGGCGGCCGAGCGTACGTTACCTCCGAGTCGGGCCACGGGGCCACATTCCACGTTGAGTTGCCCGTAGAGACCACTACGGCCACGCAGGAGGCGGCCCAGGATGAAGCACGAGTCTGATGACAACCAGCCGACGACGCACATCTGGGTGATAGACGATGATCCCGATTGCTGCATGCTCATACGGGATGCGCTAGTCTCCGTTGAACGTGAGTGGGACGTTAATGACATAAATGACAGCGCCGCGGCGCTGGCTGCGCTCCACTCGGCCGCCGAGCGAGCGAGCAGCCGGCCCGACATTATCCTGCTGGACGTGAACATGCCTCACGGGTCGGGGCTGGACGTGTTGGCGGGCATCAGGAAAGATCCTTTGCTGGCGGATATTCCGGTAGTGATGCTGACGGCAACGACGGACCCGGCCATCCAGGCGCGGGCCATGGAGTTGGGGGCGCAACAGTTCTGCAGCAAGCCCATGTCGGCCGACGCGTTCCGGCGGGTGGTCGTCACGGCCGTGAAGCATTCGCTGCGCGTGGTGAGAACAGGACAATTCAACGCAGGCGCATGGCGCGAAGGCGAGGTAGATGAGCAGTAAAACAGAATCATCGCACGGTCCCCCGCGTATCCTGATCGTCGAGGACGATGAGGATCAGCGCCTGCTATTGGCTGACGCCGTCAATACGCACTACGGGGTCTCGGAATCGAAGAGTACCGTTTCCGTTGCCACGGGGGCCGAGTGCCTCGCACAGCACGTCGAGGAGTTCGACGTGGTGCTGCTGGACTTCCACTTGCCCGACATGAGCGGCATGGAGGTCATGGAGCGCATCCGCGCCCGCGCGGACATACCGATTATCTTCGTCACCGGCGAGAATACGTTCTCCATAGCCGCCGAGGCCATCAAATGTGGCGCTCAGGACTATATCGTAAAGCTCGGCGATTACCTGTTCGCCATTCCCATCGTAATCGACAAGAACATACGCCAGCATCACATTGAGATGGAGAACAGGCGCCTGGAGGTGGAACTGCAGTCCATGGTCAGCGAGCTGCGGGTCAAGAATATCCAGCTCAGTGAGTCCATGACCCAGTTGCGTACCATGGCGGATACCGACCATCTGACCGGGCTGACCAACCGGCGGAAGTTCAGTGAAGAATTGGATCATCATTTCGACGAGGCCCGGCGATACGGCTTCGACCTGACCTGCTGCATGTGTGACCTGGACCACTATAAGCTGCTCAATGACACACTGGGCCACCAGGTCGGCGACCAGGCCCTGATTGTCGCTGCCGACATCATCCGTGCGTCGCTGCGAAGCTCCGACGTGGCCGGGCGGTATGGCGGCGACGAGTTCGTCCTGCTTCTGTCGCACACGTCGGTAGACAGAGCGGCGGCCGTTTGCGACCGTATCCGCGAAGAACTGGCCGAGGAAATCGCGAGAGTGTGCGGGGCAGCTCAAGCGGTCACCATGTCAGTTGGCATTGCGTCGATCGGAGCCGACAACCCCACCAGCGCCAACGGACTGGTGGCGATGGCGGATCAGGCTCTGTACGTCGCCAAGGCTCGCGGCAAGGACCAGATCGTGCTGGCGTCCAGCGTGGACGACCTCGCCAGCGCCTTCGATAGCTGACCGGCCGGGGCGACGGACGACGGCACCGGTCGCCTCTTGACCACCTTGCAAAAAGTTTGCAGGTGAAATGTCGGGGGGGCAGAAGCTATCATGGTCCCATGAAAATTGCGATGGCGCAATTCAATCCGATCGTGGGCGACATTGTCGGCAACACACGCCGCATGGGCGAGTTTATAGACCGCGGGGCCGAAGCGGGCGCCGACCTGGTCGTGTTCCCCGAGCTGTCGGTGGTGGGCTATCCGCCGCGCGATCTGCTGCGCAAGGGGCAGTTCGTTAGCGATAGTGTCGCCGCGGTCGATGAGCTTGCGGGCAGGTGCAGGAACATTGCCGCCCTGGTGGGCTTTGTGAGGCACAGGGAGGCCCCGGGCGGCAGGCCGTTGGAGAATGTGGCTGCCTTGCTGGCAGATGGGGTCGTCAAGGATGTGCACGTCAAGGCTCTGCTGCCGACCTACGACGTGTTCGACGAGACGCGATACTTTCAGCCCGGCCAAGAGACCAGGTGCATGGAACTTGGGGGCATGAAGCTGGGGGTGAGCATATGCGAAGATCTTTGGGACGCCGAATCGCTAGGCCGGGAGCTCTATGGCGACGACCCGGTGGGGAGGCTGAAGGCGGCCGGCGCCGAAATCATCATCAACATGGCGGCCAGCCCCTTTCAGGTCCACAAGGCAGGCGTCCGCGAGGCGCTTTTCGCCCGCCAGGCCGCCCGATGCTCTGCGACCATTATCTACGTCAATCAGGTCGGCGGGAACGACGACCTCGTATTTGACGGCGGCAGTTGTGTGGTGACGCCCGACGAGGGGGTTATCGGGCGGGCGACGAGTTTCGATGAAGATATGTTGGTTGTCGATACCGTCTGCCAAACAGCGCGGCTCGAGCCGCTCGGCGAGCCGATCGCCAGGCTGTCGGCCGCCCTGCAACTTGGCTTGCGCGACTACATTTACAAGTGCGGCTTTTCCAGCGTGGTGTTGGGCTTGTCGGGAGGCATCGACTCGGCGGTGGTCGCTGTGCTGGCCGTTCGTGCGCTCGGCGCGGAGAACGTCGTGCCCATCGCCATGCCCAGCCGCTTCAGCAGCGACCACAGCGTGGACGACGCGCGGGCCCTGGCCCACAATTGCGGCCTGGAGCTGGGCATGGTGGCCATCGAACCCATGCACGCCACCTTCGAACAGGAATTGAAACAGCTACTCACGGGCGGCAATGTCGATCTCGCCGCGGAGAACATACAGGCTCGCATTCGCGGGAACATTATCATGGCAGTGTCCAACGCCCACGGACATCTGCCGCTGGCGACGGGCAACAAGAGCGAGCTGTCGGTGGGCTATTGCACGCTCTACGGCGACATGTGCGGCGGGCTGGCGCCGATAGGCGATGTGTTGAAGACGGACGTGTACCGCCTCGCCACCCAGCTCAATGTTGAGGCCGGCATGGAGTGCATCCCCGCCAACATCATCGACAAGGCGCCCTCGGCGGAACTGAAGGCGGATCAGTTTGATCAAGATAAGCTGCCGCCGTATGATCTTCTCGATGCGATCCTCAAATGTTATATTGAGGAGGATCTGACGGCTGAGCAGATAGTGGCCTCCGGGCTCGATGAGCCGACCGTGCGGCGGGTGGTGCGCATGGTGGACGCTTCGGAGTATAAACGAAGGCAGGCCGCCCCGACGCTGAAGGTCAGCGCCAGGGCGTTCGGCACGGGGCGAAGAGTTCCGATAGCCCAACGATACATCTGAAAGGCGATTATGCAGGTACTGTGTGGAAAGTGCGGCAGAGGGGTGGACGTTGGGAATGCAGCGGCGGGCACTGCTGCCGTTTGCCCGCACTGCGGGGCGCAACTGGTCGTGCCGAGCATGGACCCCGGGGACTCCCTGGCTGGCGTGAGCCGCGACGAGGTCGGCTTTGCCGAACTGTCCAAGCGCGAGTTGAGCGGCACGATCGACGTGGGGTGCTCTAAATGTCGGCGAGTGTTCATTGTTTCCGTCGAGTTCGCCGGCCGGCGAGCCAAGTGCCCGGCCTGCGGGACAATTGTCCAGGTGCCGATTCTCGACGGCGGCGGACGTCAGGATGCCGACTCGTCGATTTTCAGTAAGGAGATACAATTTGCAGACGCCAGGCCCGCCGCGGCGGCGCCTTTGCCATCCGCCCCTGCGCCACCGGTGGACGAGGCCCTTCCGCCACTGGTCGTCGATGAGCCACCGCCGGCTGCGGAGGTACTGTCGGCAGTCTCTGGCCCCCGAGCGGCTGGGCGGCGACGCAAACAACGCGTCAACAGCAGCCAGTTGGTGAAGTTCGCTGTGATAGTGGGCATGGTGATTGTCGGCGCGGCCGCGATCATTCTTGTCCGCGAGGTCATAAACATGCGGCGTGGCGGGCAGCCTGAGGCAGCCGACGAGGCGTGGGGCGAAGGTGGCCTTGCTGAGTCGCCGCCCGTCGGTGAGCCCGAGGCCCCGCCCGTACAGCCTGTCCAGCAGCCGGAACGCACTTCCAACGGTTCATCCGTTGAGGCAGGCGTGATCGGCATGCAAGTGGACGTTTTCGCAGGGAACGGCTATGCCCCGGCCCGGGCCGATATGGAGTACTGGAAGTGTGACATGATGATAGCCGCCGGCGACAGCCCCGTCGTATTGGTCACGGAAATCGGCTGGGCTGTGCTGACTGCCGGGCAGAACCAGGGGAGGCTGGTGGCGATCAGGCCCTTGGGAAACGGCCTGCGGATCGACGCCAAGACCGTTATCATTCCTCCGGGGACCAGGCGCGACGTGACCTTTGTTTTCGAGATGCCCACCGGCGTGGCGGCCTCTGTCAGTGACGCACGCCTGACGATAACTGACGTCGGCGCCTACTACGTGCCGGTTAGTAAGGTGGCGATACCGGCTGAGTCGGCTGTGTTTGGCACGTTCGTGGAGATGCAGCCCCGCAATCTCAAGCCGGTCCTGGCCGATCCCATAATGGCGGCCATTCAACGTTCGCCGCGGCAGCAAATAAGCATCACCAAAACTGGCGAGGATGGCGGCTTGGCGGTGTCTCTGCCGGATGCGAATATCACCGGCACGGGCACGCCGGACGGCGAGGGCAACTACGCACTCGAGCTTACCGATGGGCGGGACAGCCTTAGCTGCCGCTTGCGCGTGCTCACAGGCGGACGGGTAATGCTGTACCTGGCCGACGAACCCTTCCACCAGATGACATTCGGCAAGGGCGGTCAGGCTCCCACGGCGACCGCTGTTGAGGTGGGAGTAATTGAGCTCGTCGAAACGGGCGGCCAGCCGAACGTTCCGCCCCCTCCCACCACGCCGCCAATTGTACAGACGCCCCCGGAGACCGACGGAGATGGCTCGTTCTTCGACCCCTAATCGCCGTCGGTGACGGTGCAGCCAGCCGAGGAGGACGATCAATCATGCCAAAGATGCTGAAATTCATAGGCTGCGAGGTCCTCTATCGCGAGGCATGCTACCTGGCGGCGACCACGCCGAATCACGTGGACGTGGAGTTTCTGCGCCGCGGGCTGCACGATTTGGAATCCACCGACATGGTCGCCAAGGTCCAGGCCACCGTCGATGCCGTCGACCAGACGGTCGGCTACGAGGCGATCCTGCTGGGTTACGCGCGTTGCAACGACGGCATCGTGGGTCTGCGGGCCAGGGATATTCCACTGGTCGTCCCCCGGGCGCACGATTGCATAACTCTCTTTTTCGGGTCGGCCGACCGGTACCAGAAATACTTCGACGAGTACCCCGGCACGTATTACATGACCAGCGGCTGGTCGGAGCGCGACCGCTATGGCGAGGATGCCGAGGCCGGCTACGACAAGCCCGCCTACGGACAGCAGGGCGTGATGAGCAAGCTCGGCCTGACGGAATCCTACGAGCAACTCGTTGAGAAATACGGCGAAGATAATGCCGCCTTCATCGCCGAGACCACCGGGGGTTGGGTAGCGAATTACAGTCGGTTCTTGTACTTGGAGATGGGGATCTGTGACGAATCCGCGTTGATAGCCGACACGCGTCGCCGTGCGGCCGATAACGGCTGGGAGTTCGAACTTCGCGACGGAGACATCGGCCTGATCAAGAAACTTTTCGCCGGCGACTGGGACGACGAGTTTATCATCGTCCAGCCCGGCCAGCAGATCGCCGCCCGTAACGACGAGCGAATACTAGAGGCCCAGCCCGCCGAGTGACGCGCCACCATCGCCACTTGGCCCTCTGGCAGGGCACGTGCGGTGATTGCCCTACCGTTCGCTAATTGTTCTGCCCTGGCACCCATCGGCGAAAGGGCGGAAAACCGGCAAAACTCCGGCCCTTACTCAAGGGGAGGTCATATCCAGTCGATGCTCCAGATATTGGCAGGCAGTGAAGTTAGGAGTGAGTATCATGGAGCAAGTGCACATACCAAGCCAGGAGCGGCGGCGCCATCCGCGTACACGCCTGCAAGCCTCGCTGCATTGTTTGAGGCTCGAGTCGGACGGCCCAAGCACGGTCGACCAGTTGGACATGTTCGACATGTCCAAGAGCGGCATCGGGGCCATGTCCGACCAGTCCTATTACCCCGGGCAACGGGTGGTTGTCCGCCTGCCCGCGCCGCGGGCTAACGGCGACCGACATGTATATGCTCGCGTGATGCGGTGTCGATCGGCGGGCCTGGACGGTTATGAAATAGGCTTGCGATTCGAGGCTGCCTCCAAAGGCGAAGAAGTGGACTACAGGCTGGTGGCATAGCCACTCGCTATTACAGCAATAATTCTGCGGGCCGGCGCGTTGCGTCGGCCCGTTTTTCATTGGCCCGGACTGCGCGACGATCGGGGATTATTGCTTGCTTTGCAGCGGGGAGTCCGTAGAATCCGAACATAATACTGAACCAGGTCGTGCGATTCGCCTCAGGGCGAAGGACATGAATTCCACAGGGGATTAGTGTAACGGTAGCACGACTGACTCTGGCTCAGTTAGCAAAGGTTCGAATCCTTTATCCCCTGTTGAAGGACGGCCGCTGTCATAATATGGCAGCGGCTGTTCGTTTTTGTGCCCGCGAGGGTTATTCAGGCAGGGGCTAATACGGGGGGCGAATCGGGGGTAAATCCTGGAAAGTTCAAGGGGCGGGCACCACCGATATCTATAGTGTCGTAGCCCATCCGATTTAGCCCGGGGCGTCTACTGCCAGGGATGCCTCGGGCTACTCTTTTGCCCGCCGCCGCATACTCTCGACCCCGACCTCACAAAAGTCTTGTTCATTCTTCCGATCCGCATATAATGCAATCCGCTCGGGGCGTGGCGCAGTTTGGCTAGCGTGCTTGACTGGGGGTCAAGAGGTCGCAGGTTCAAATCCTGTCGCCCCGATTTACGACGGTCGTTGTCAGAACATGACAGCGGCCGTCTTTAGTTTTGTGTTTTCAGGGGTTTGCTGGCCTGCAGGTCGGCCCGCGTCGCTCGCCGTTGGGGATTTCATCTTGCCAGCGATTGTCCCCCGTTTACCACAATCGCCATAGTCTGG